>Ga0209066_10002047_pt1 | contig 25391 bp, 41 predicted proteins | sample All_14_2_FD_187198 | JGI IMG/M metagenome (GOLD analysis project Ga0209066, IMG submission 187198) | Freshwater microbial communities in response to fracking from Pennsylvania, USA - Allegheny Zone_MetaG_DW_15 (SPAdes) (version 2) ... | reverse complement strand
ACCGCCAGCAAGGCGCTAACTCCCAAGAAGGAAGACCCGCGCGACAAGCGGATCGACGAATTGGAGCGGCTCATCAAGACTGCAAAAGGCGATTGGATCGACTCCGCGCCGTCCGGGCCGCTTACGGCCATCGGATCGGGCGCGAAGGCGCGCGTCTATTCCCCTACGGAAGCGCCGGATACCGGCGAAGTGGATACGCGCGACGTGCCTGCGGGGTATTTCGCGCGCAATCGTCAATTCGAAAGCGGCGGCAATTCGCGGGCACGCAATCCGATTACGGGCGCCAGCGGCGATTACCAGTTTCTCCCGTCGACATGGCGCGGCCTCATGAAGGAAGCGCCGCACCTTGGACTTACCGAAGACGGCATTTACGACAGCAAGCAACAGGACGCGGCCATGCGGTACTATACCGGCAAGAGCGCGTCGATCCTGCGGCCGATGCTGGGTCGCGCCCCTACGGGCGGCGAACTTTACCTTGCGCATCTGTTGGGTCACGCGGGCGGCCCGGCTGTCATTCGCGGCGCTGATAAGCCGTTGTCGGAAACAGTCGATCCGCGCGCCATTGCGGCCAACCCGTGGCTCAAGAACTATGCCACGGGGCAAGACTTGATTGCGGCACTTAACAAGAGGTTTGGAGCATGACCGACCAGCAATACGTATCCCTTGTTGCACAAGGCGGGACTCCAGTTCGGCTGGTAAACCAACGAGGAGCATCTTATCCGACTACGGGCAGCGGCGCGCTTGTGTTTGACACGGGCCCTATTCTTACGAATGCGACTTTGATAACGCCAGTCGTTATTGATCCTATTTCCGGAGTCACTCGGTTTTCTGGCGGAACCACCGGGCTCACGCCATCCGTCCCTACTACTGGTGACGTAACACTTGGAGGCGTTTTAATCGGCGCGAATGGTGGGACTGGCATTAACAATGCTGGAAAAACTATTACGTTGGGAGGAAATTTCGTTACTTCCGGTAATTACAACGCTACACTCGTGCTTACCGGAAATACGTCAATTACTCTCCCGACAAGCGGCACACTCGCTACTCTGGGAAGTAATACATTTACCGGAACACAAATAGTTCCCGCAGGGTCCTTGGGTTCTCCTTCTTTACAAATTAGCGACGCCGGAGGTTTTTATAAATACGGGACTAATACCGTTGGCATTTCTTCCCTTGGGGTGAAATTTGGCGCGTTCTATAACAATCCGACAAACGGGTATATTGGACTTGGCCGCACGGACCCAACGTATCCAATCGATACCACTTGGCCGTCCCTTAAGACGATAGAAGATCCTTCGGATGCCACGCATGTATTCCATCTGTTCGCTACGATGGGATCGAACGGATCGACATCTTTGGGGCAACTTACGGGATTGTATGCCCATCTGGACGGCGATCCTGCTACGATTACAAGCGGTGTCACTGTTTCCTCTATGCATGCACACAGAGGAAATTCTACTTGGCAGGTAGCGGGAAGACTTAATCAGGGCACTGGCGGCCTCTTCGGCATGCGGACCATCGGGACGGCCGGAGGCCCTATCACATTGGGTTTTGGCAGCCGTTCCGAAGTAGCAACCGAGGCTGGCAGTACGGGCACTTTTACCAGCGCCGCCTATGGAGTCTCAGGAGAAGTAAGGGCGTCTGGCTCCGGCGTGATTCCTTTATCTGCCGGATTGCGTTCACTCACAACGGTTGCGGCGGCCGGGACTATATCCGAGGCGCACGGGATAAATATTTCGTTGGGCTCAATTGCCGGTTCTATGCCCATCTATCGAGGGCTGTATATTGATACATCAGTATCGGATAATGCCAATTGGTGGGCTATTTATAGCAGTAGCTTTGCCAAATCCTTTATTAGAGGCCCTTTAGGTGTGGGTTCTGGTACTCTTACCGACATTCAACTTCGGGCGACGGCAACGTTCACTGATCCTAGTACCACTAAATATGCTGCGTTCGCCAATCTGGACATTACTTTGTCAGCGAACAATAGTCAGAGCATGCGCTCTGTGGGCTCTAATCCGAGCATTAATCAGGCCGGATTCGATGCTAACGCTTCGAACGCACTTGTCGGATATTGGTCACAACCTCTTGTTACTGGCGCATCCGGAACAGTAAGCGGAGTCAGTGCCTTTCTGGCGGACGTGCGTAATACCGCAGCCGGAATTCTGACAAACGGAATAGCCTTCAACGCCGCCGCCCCGACAAATAGCGGTGGGGGCACATACACCAACTGGTACGGCTTTTTCACAGGAGCCGCCGCCGCTGCGACGAATAATTATGGATTCTATGGTAATTTGACCGCTGGCACAAATAATTGGAACGCGTATTTTCCGGGAACAGCGAAAGTGTACATCGCGGGGTCGACGGCGATTGGTACGTCCCCGTCATCCACGTCGGCCAAGCTTCTTGTTACTGAGAACATGGCCGGGTCTATCGCGACGCTGCGTAACACAACCAATAGCGGATCGACTGCCGTACTGCGTCTTTTGCAAGATCGCGTTGCTTCCAGCAGTTTTAACATGCTAACACTGGAAACTGATACTCTCGGAACTCCCACAACCGTTTTCAGTGTTCGCGGTGACGGACAATCATCTATCAGGCCATCTACGGCCTTAACATCTGGCGGTAGCTTGGCTATGGGATACGTCGCCAGTTCCACACAGAATTTTGGTGTGTTTTTAGGTGTCGGAGCCCCAACGATTGTTGCGAACAAGGGATCGCTCTATCTTCGCACAGACGGCAGCGGCACGACGGACCGTCTGTATGTGGCTACAGACACATCGGGCACTTGGACCGCTTTGGTAACGGTAGCGTGAACATAAACTTATACTCTCCCGGAGACAATAATATGACCGAACAAACTCCTAATTCTACCTACGTCGTGGAATTGACAAAGGCAGACGTAGAAATCCTAGTTCAATTAATTGATGCTTGGATCAAAGGAGGCGGCCTTTCAGTTGTAGAAACGGCCCTCTCTTTACTGACGAAAGTCACGCGGGGGTCTCTTGTGTCCGGACCGCGTGTCGATCACGGCAACATGCCGTGCGATTAGCTCTGTCGCGATGTCCGGGACCCGATCCGTCTTGCACGCCACGTTCAATAGCTCCTGTGCCCCGCTCGACCCTCCCGTGAGCACGCAGGTCGCGTAAGCCGCCTGAAGGATCGAGTTGAGTTCGCGGTGGAAACCGGGACGGGGCTCGACGCCCCACAAGTAGAACCGCACGTTGCCGCTGAATACGATGATCGGATCGGCGCCCAGCAGGCCATAGGCTTTGCCGGGGCCGATTTGCACGCGGGACCTCTCCCAATCGCGTTCCGTCTGACTGTAGGCTTCCGTCGACCAGAACAGCAGCGCCATGAGAACGGCGATGCCTGTCCAGATGATGGTCGACACGACAAGGAAGCGATGGAAAAGGCCCCACATGACAGGACTCCCTATCTGTCGATCCAGCGGTCTTGCTGGTGCCAGTCAAGCGCCCCGTTTTCGTTCGGGGTCATGAGGCCGCCCGTAAGGCCTTCGGCCTTCATGATGTAGAGCCACGCCTTGACGACGGTTTCAGGATCGATCCGCACGTCAACCTCCTCGCGGTAATACCATTTGGGATGCCCCTCGATCCGGTCGCAGGCGGCAAGAGCCGCGTCATTGACGCGCCACAGGTCGCCATGGACGAAGCCGGCATGTCCGGACACCAGTTCGAAGGCAAAGCGGTCCGTCTCGTAGACGCGAGGAAACCCGGCCGTCGTCATGACGAACTTGTCTTCCGTCGTGCCTTCGGCAACGAATTCGCCGCCTCCGTTGCCGAACACCCGCGAGTTACCGTACACGCGCTTGAGCGTTCCGTAGGCCAGCAGGAGATGAGGATGGGTCTTGGTGGTGAGGGTCATTTTCCTGCGCTCCTCAAGAGGCCTCTTTCAAAACTGCCTTGATGCGGGCGCTGGGCGCCCACTGAGCCGCGCGATGCTTGTCGATAGCCGGACGCTGACGCAGTCGATCCATTGCGGGGCGATCACCGTACCGGGCAATGTGCCGCGCCATAGCGATGAGCTTATTGACCACCGTTTTGTCGAATTGCGCCGCATAATAGCCCTTGCGCTTGCCGTGCTGGCGCTGATTGGCCTTATTCATCGCACTCATTTTCTTTGCTCCTGTGTAACGTTGTTTGACGCCCCGAACCTACTATTTTGGCGGGAGGTGCGCAACTACTATTTTATGGCCATCGCGATATTTTTGTGCTATATATGGGGCTATGGAATACCTGACACACAACGCGCTGCTCAAGAGCGCCCCGGCCGCCGCCAAGCTTTCGGGCAAGGATGATGGCCTACTGGATACCGACGCCTTTCTCAAGTTCATGCTGCAGCGGCACGGGCAAAAGCCCGTGCTGGCCGTACAGGGGACCGGGCATTCGGATGCCAAAATCAAGCCGCAGCACGGGCGGCATCTGATCGTGACGGCGGGGGCGGGAGGCTTTGCCACGGCGTTGCTCAATTCGCATACCGTCCACCGCAAGGCATGGATGGCAACGGGCTTCGTACGCGACGTGAAGGGCGAGCCGGTGTTCGTTGCCGGGGCCGCCGTGCCGCTGCAACGCTGGCGGGGCGTTCAACCGCCTTACGATGGGCTGACAACGTGGGACCAGACGTTGGCACTCGCCAAGCGGGCTCTACGGGATTGGGAGCCTTCCGGATCGGAACTCAAGAACTTCATTCGGGCGTTTTCATCGGCCGTGTACCTTCCCGGACACCGGGCGGTCAGTCCCGACGCATTCGAAGGGCCTTTCCCGGCGTCCATGTGGGATATCATGTTCGGCCTCGTGGACATGGTCCTAGACGGCGATTTGCCGTCCGCTGACGGCCATCGCCGGGTCAAGCCGATCAAGGGGCCGGATGCCATCCTGCACCTCGCCAGCGCCACGTTCCGGACCGCTGTAACGCATGCCCACGCGGCCAAGAAGCTGCCCGCCCCGATGATCCTGCCCGGCTACGTCAAGACGTGAGCCGGGAGTACCGGGGCGAGGCAGGCGCCCTTTGGCGTCATCTAAAGCCGCGCCTGCGAGGCAAGTGGCGCCGCATGGAGGTCATCACGCCTGCCGGCATTCCCGATCTCGTGGGCCTGTTTCGCGGGCAGACGTATTGGATGGAAATGAAGGTCGGCAAGCCCGACCTGAAAGCCCTGCGGCCGGAACAGCGCGATTTCGGGATCGACTGTATCGAGTCCGGCGTGCCGTTCTGGCTATGCTTCGGGCACAAGCATAGCCCGGTGTTCTTCTTTGGCGTGCAGGTCGACGTGCCGACTACGCCGCCTTTCTGGCGCGCCGATTGACGATCACCTGTAAATTTTCGAGAACGTCGTTGACCCGTGCGCTGGGATGATCTCCCTTCCCGGATTTCGCCGGCAATCGATCCATGGCGTCCAACAAGTCATCCAGCGTGTAACTGAAACCGCTGTCACGCAAGGATCGCAACCGATACGCCATGTATTCCATTTGCGATAGCGCCCGACTCATGTCCATCACAATCCTCCATTCAACATCGCGGGATTGTCCATGATTGCTTTCCCAAGGTCCCGCTTCGCCTTGAGATTGTCCAATATCATTGTGTCAACCGAATTGGGCACAACCAAGTCAACGTAGAGCGGCGAGCCCTGCTGGCCTAGTCTATATGTTCGGCCTTCCGATTGCCAGCGGTGCTCTGCATTATAAGAGTTGGAATAATAAAATGCATTCTGACAAACCTGCAGCCCGTCAACGCCCGTCCCGCCGGCCGCAGGGTTGGCAACGAAATAGTCGATTTCTCCCCGCTTGAACGACTCGACGGCGATTTCACGATCCCGGTCGTCTGTCCGCCCGTCATAGATCGTGACACGCCCTACGGTCCCCGCCGCTGCAACGATGTCGTCTATGTCCTCCTTGAAACGCGCCCAAATGACCGCCTGTCCGTCGTGCTGTTCAAGCAATGACAACAGCGCGTCCGGCCGGTTGGACGGGATGATACGCGGTTCTTGGGCATACACTTCCTCTTCGCCTTCCACCTCGACGCGTTCGTAATACCGGCCACAAAGCACCTGTTGCATGCGCAGGATGCGGACGGCAGCATTGGCCGGCGTCACGATCTTCTTGTCCCGCAGGTCTTCAATGAGCATTTCCTTGAGCATGCGATAAATCTGCGTCTGTTCCGCCGTGGGCTCGACTTCGAAGCGTTCGTAGCGCGGCTCCCGCAAGCCCAGCACTTCGGGACCGATCATGAACGAAACTGGCGCGATCTTTCGGATCAATTCTTCTTGGTTCTTGTACCCCGTAATCTTGACCGCGCCGACGCCGGCCCCTCGATAGGCCGGCATCATGACGCAGTAGCGATTGCGAAAGGCATAATAGTTCGTCATGCCGATGATGGCAGGGTCCAGAAATTCGTATTGCGTGTAGAAGTCTTCCATGCCCTTCGTGACTGGCGTCCCTGTCAAAATGACCCGGACGGCGGCAAGCGCGCGAAGCTTCACGATGGCCTTGGTCCGTTGGGCGCGCGGGTTCTTGATCCGGCTCGATTCGTCCATGACCAGCATCGCGCGACCGGTTGCCATAAGCTTGCGTAGTTCCTTGGCGGCCTTGCCACCCTCGGCACTAAGCGACTCGACATTGAAGGTCAGCACGCGCAGCCGCCGCACACCGCGCGGCGCTTCCATCACTTCCTTGGGCGTCTTGCGGGTAGGCCTCCACACAGCGCCAACCCACTTCACGCACTCGGGAAGGTGTGTCGGAATGGCCGTGTTGATCCACTGGCGGTGGACACCATTGGGGGCAATGACAATCAGGATATCGATTTCGTCCCGCAGGAATTTGTCTGCGGCGATGTCGATGGTCATTTTGCTCTTGCCTGTGCCAAGGGCGACAGGGCTCAGAGCAATGTTTGTCATGCGGCGAGCATGAGTGAACAGTTTTAGTTGGTAGTCCTTCGGTTGCCATTTGAACGGAAACGAGCGCTCATACTCGCCGGGCTCTTCCTGCCGCAGCCGCGCGATGAATCGATAGGCCCGCGCCTCGACAAGCCTGTTGTGCGGGTCGTGCCACACCGCTGTTGGAAACAACGTGTGGAGATACAGCAGGTTGGCCGGAGACGTACGTATGCCCCCAAATTCCGGCGATGGCGGCGGCTCGGGAGCGTTGGCGTACGTGTCATTGAGACGTAGCGTTTCCAGCCGACCCACGGTGATGCGGGCCGGCGAAACGATGATCAGGGGTTCGGTCAAGCCGGAACTCGGTGCTTATGAGGGCCGGTGACCCGGATGCACGAGACACTGGTTATTCCGGACAGCGTCCCGGCATATCCATGCGCGTCTCCTTCATTTTCGTAGAGTGCGATGCATGGACCGCCCTGCGCGTATTCGACGTGCCACACCTCCACTTCCTTGAAGCGTGGGAGCGTGGCAAGGGTCTGCTTCGCGGCTTCGCGCAAAAGCGCGAAATCAGATGCATCGACCCGAATCCACTGGCCGTCTTTAACATCAACAACGCCCGGTCCTTCGATGTATGCGGGCATTATCGTTCTTGAAATCGCTTTTTCCAGTTTTTCCGGATCGATGTGGCTCATTGCACCGCCCCCTCTTCCATAGCGAAGAACTCCTCCATATCCTTCCGGATCGTTTCCGCAAGGTCGGGATGATCGAGGTCCGCTCCCAACTTGTCGATGGTATCGATCAACCGGCCGATAGCGACGGTGCCCACGTTGCCGTCCGCGCCGGCGCTCACGGCCTTTTCGCGGGCGTAGGCCACGAAGTCCCGTGCTTGCTTGACACTGTCGGCGATGAATTCGTCCGGGCCAAGGTCCCATTCCAGCTTGGCGTTGGTCTCGGGGCGCCCGGCCAGCTTGCAGATGGAGGCAAGGAACGCCGCGCCCTCCGGCGAAGGCATCTGAAAGGCATCGTTCATGGCAATGACGCGCGGATCGCGCGGCTTGGGCGGTCGGGTATCGTACTGGCGCCGATCTTCCGGCTCGGTCGCGTCGGCGGGAAGGCCGGCCCACGCCTTGAGCGGAGGACCCGTGAAGCCGGGAGTGTGGTACTGTGCGGCCAGTTTTTCTATTGTGTCGATTTCCTTCCGGAGATTGACACTCTTCGGCCAGACCCAACCGTAGCGCGGAGAGTAAGCGAACGTCACGCCGCAGTCGCACGGGTGCATCTGGATCGGCCCGCAGGGGCCGCCGTCTACTTCGGCGTATTCTTGTCCTCGCGACACGAGACACGGCCCACGTCCAAAGTGAGTCATGTGTTCCTGCAGTTCCGCCGGGATTTCCTCCCGCAGCGGCGACTCGCGGCCATCGGCCATGGCTTTGCGTTCCATTAGACGGGCTCTCCCTGTTGTTCGGCGGCGACGGGCAGACGGCCCATGAGGATGAGCCGGACGGTAATATCCGCATCGGCGGCGACTACAACGGCATTTATTGCGTTTGCGTAAATATAACGGAGAGACGCACTATGCGTACGCATCAATTCTTCGTACACGTCATCAAGCGTACCGAAGATATCGAACACGGCGCGCACGGATACGCCGGCTTGGGCGGCGATGTCTTTGACCGAAGGCCGCCAGTTGCCGCGCTCCACAAGGAGAAGCGTCGCCTGCACGATGCCGTCGCGACTGCGCTTGCGTCGCGCCTTGCGCCCGTCGCCCTTGACTTCGTCAGTCATCGTCCTTCTCCCCGTGGATTGAGTTCGTTGAGCCGGGCAAATATCTCGTCCAGCGTGTCCATGGTGGCTTCGTGGATGTCGATCCGGCCCGGTGCGGGTTTCCAGCCCTTGCGCCGGTTTTTGTCGGCCTGCCGATTGCTGTTGTGCCACAGGCCATTCAGTGCCCGCCGCACAACCCGCTCTTCGTTATCCGACAAGGGCAACAGGATGGTCATTACGCAGCGCCTTTCTCATCGCGGGCCATGTAGGCCCTCATGATGCCTTCCTGCTGGCCGGTGATGTCGCCGGTCCTCTCGATGGTGAAACGGACCCACCACACGAAGCGATTGGCGGCGGATTGCGCCAACAACCACGCGGCCTGTTCCGGATGGTCCTGCTTCCACTCTTCCCAATTGGTGCGGGCTACGGCCAGCTTCTCGTGCAGCCGCGCGCGGAGGATGTCGAGGTCGGTCACGACACGGACTCCGGAGCGCGGCGTTCGTAGTTGGCACTGTCTTTGTAGTAGCCAAAGTCCCAGCATTCGGTATTCTTGTCGAATCGCGCGCCTCCGGCAAAGAGCGCCTTTTCAATCTGTTCGATTGCCGTCTGCGAACCTGTCACAGATGCTTCGGCCCCGTTTGTCGCCGTAACATGAATTGTGTAGGAAATCATTTCCTTGCTCCTTTGGCTTGTTGACACCCTGAAACTACTATTTTGCGCGGCAGGGCGCAACAACTATTTTTGCTTTTTTCGATTACGCGGCGTCGGCCCAATTCTCGCCGGTCGTCACTTCCGCGACCACGGGCACCTTGAGGTGGATGACGTTTTCCATGATTTCCTTGACCCGTGCCTTGAGCCGTTCTCCGGCCTCGCCGCGTGGAGCGCTCATGTCGGATTCGTCGTGGACCGTCACCAACAGCGGTATCTTCTCCCGGCGAATGGCAACAAGAGCCATCTTCATTTGATCCGCCGCAGACCCTTGGATCAGGCGATTACAGGCCGCGTATGTCCACATGTATTCGTCGCCGTTCTTCTCGAAATGGCACACACGGCCGCCAATCGTGCGGATGAAGCCCCGGCTGTCGGCCATGTCCTGCGTCATCTTCTGCAGGCCCCGAATGAACGGCGTGCTGGCGCGATGCAGGTCCAAGAGCCGCTGACCTTCCGGCCCGGCGGCCTCATAACGCACCGTTCGGCCGTTCTTGGTAAATTCCTTCCATTCGGTCGGAAGGCCCAACTGCCGGCAAAGCTTTGCGCCCCCCATCCCGTACGCAAGGCCCAGATTTATGGCCTTGGCCTTCTTGCGATATTCGCCCCATCGCGCATCCGATTCGACAATTCCGAACATGCGCTTGGTCGTTTCGCCGTGCAGGTCGGTATTCGGATCGCGCCGAAATCGATCCGCCATGTCGTAGCAGCCTTCAAGTTCCGGCCGCCACTTCGCCGCCTTCTTCGAATCATAAGACAGGCAGGCGAAATGAATCGTAAGACGCGGCTCCTGCGAAGCGTAATCCAGCTTGACCCACTGCTCACCCTCCTCCGGGATGAAGCATCCACGCACGGCGTCACGAATTTCCGGGTCGCGGGCCGGGATGTTCTGCAGGTTAGGATCGGAAGAAGCAAAGCGCCCCGAAATGGTGCCGTTGCCGCCGTCATCGTCATTGGATCGCCGCAGCGGATGAAAGTCCGCATGAATGCGGCCCTTCACCTCGCAACCGAATATGTACCCCTGAAAGAACGTCCCAATGGCCTTGTCGTAGCGCCGCGCGTTGTTGATGTGCGTCGCGACAGGCGAATTGAGCGTGTCAAGAAACTCCTTCTTGATCGAATCCTTGCCCGTCGCCGTCTGTGGAAACTCTATGCGCGGGTTTTCCGCACGCAAGGCTCGCGCAATGGCGGCGTTGTCTGTTGCCGTACAATTGACGTCCGTGAGTTCCTTGACCTGTCTCAAGGCTTCGTCACGTAGCCGCTCGAAACGCTCCATCTCCCGCGCGGCCTTGTCCAAGTCGACCCGCACGCCCAGCCGCTTCATATCGAGGGCCACAAGGGCGCATTCCCGCTCCAACTCAAATATGCGCGTCAAATCCTCCTTGCGGATGTCCTCGATCAGACGATGGTAAAGGCGTCGCGTGAGGCTGGCGTCCGGTATGGCGTATTTGGCCGCGACCCACGCCGGCACCAAATCCATATTTGCCATCGGATCGATCAGCCCAGCACGGGCACACGTCTCCTTGAATTCCTTGGATGTCTTGCGCTCGCCAAGGTAATCCAAGGCGAGGTTGTCGAGAGACAGCGACATGCGGTGCTCGTCCAGCAGCGCCGCCATGGACTGCACGTCGATAGGCAGATTGACGGGCTCGATACCGTCCCGCAGCAGCCATCCCATGTCGTGGATCGAGTTGGCATAGACGAACGTCACATCGGGCTTGGCAGCCTGTGCTTTCAGCCAACGGTTGACGCGGTCCGGGTCCATGTTCCCTGCAGCGTGCCGCAGGGGCAAATACATGTCGCCTTCGTCGCTGCTCACCGCCCATCCCGTGACGAAGCCCTGTCCCGCGTACGGCCACGACGACCCCATGCCGGCGGTAATGCCGGGGTCGCGCATTTCTCCATCTAGTCCGACGATGCCATGAAGCTCCGGAAGTTCGTCCGGGACGCGCCACGTCGGATCGACCGGGAACGTCGGCCGCACCATCTGCACCTTGGCCGTCCTTCGGCCTCGGGGTGCAGATGGCGTTATGCCGAAGTCAAAGAGGCCCATTGATCTTTACGCTCTTGGCCTTCACGCGGAAAATAGGTTTACCGATTTGATTCGCACGGATGAGTTGCCACACCAAGTCTCTATTAGGCTCGCACGCATGCGGGCCATGACCTATTGCCATGAAACTTATTCCCGGCGCTCCGCAACGACCGCAATAGTAGCCTTGCGCCAACGATCCGTCCGGGCGGTAATGTTCTGCGGGCATCACTGCATCCCCGTGAAAATACCGATGTACCCGTTACCGACCCACTTGCCATGATCGCCGGACAAGTCCAGCCATTCGGCGACGTTGAGTGCCGTGAGCATAACGTCCGTATTCCACAGACGCTCGCGGCCCGGCACGTCGACTTCCTCGTCAACGTCGACCGACTCGGTATGATACCATGCCCGGCCATCGCCCATGCGGAAATTGACTGCCCCGTGTTCCTTCAAGCGCTTCACGGCCTCGCGCAAACCTTCGGGCACCGCCTCGCCGATATTGTGCGGCAGGTTTGACATGAGCGTCATGACGGGCTCGGGCGCGTCTTCCGACAGCATGCGCGAGCGCAGGACAAGGCCGTTGGCCCAGCGGAAGCCGAAATAGCCTTCTTCCTCCCACAGGGCCTCGGGGTCTTCGTCCTGTCCAAGGATGAATTGCACGGCCCACAGGGGCAGCGTGAAGTTGTGCGGGATATCCCACGATGTCGGATACTTGGCCCCGCCGCGCTGACTGACGCCCATGGCGAAGTCCGGAGTCAGGTGAACGGCCTGCGACCAGATAGGCATGTCCCCGCCGCCCGCGAACTTGACGAGGGTCGACAGGATCGACTTCAGGCCCGGCACTTCGATACGGTCGACTTCCGGCGCGGGTTCGATCATGGGCCAATCGTCGATGGCGAGAGGCCGCAGCACGATACGCCCGCGCGGCCTGTATCGGACAATGACGTTGTCGCCGTCCAGCGCCACGGACGAGCCTTCGCGCGCCACGGCCTTCGCAAGGGCGTCGTAGCGCACACAGAAGTTGGGCGTACCTGCCGCCTCGAAAGGATCGAGCGGCACGGACGCCCATTGCTTCCCATCCGTGGCGTGCAACAGACCGTCCTTGTGCAAGACGAATGCGTGCGCCGCGATAACCTTGCCGTCCCCAACGGCAGGGGATAGCAACTTGAGGGCTTGGGAGAGGTTCATTCGCCTTCTCCTTCCCATCCAATCGGCATCGTGAAGCCTGCGGCGTTGCGATGGCCGCCACCGCCGTATAGTTTGGCAATGGCGGACACGTCCATGCCGCCTTCGCGACGGCTGCGCAGCGAGAACTTGCGACCATCCTTGGCGTCGAAATAGGCCGCCGCGAAGGGCGCGTCTTCGGCCAGCTTGCCGGCGGCCTCCGATGCCATCGTGTATGGCAAGTTGACGACCGGGACCTTAACACCGCCGATCATCATTTCGCGGGTGGCGACGCCAAGAATTTCCGCGATGTCCTTGAGCATCTTGCGGTCGATGGCGCGGCCTTCGGCCCGAAGTTCAATACGGCCTTTCTCTTCTTCCGCCATACGCACAAGATCATCCCATGTATCGAAGTCGTAGGGATGGGAAAATAGCGTTGCTTGAATCTCTCGCGTTCCATACAGATTGAACCGCCACAAATCCCGATCTTCGATATGGTCGATCAACTTGGGACGCGGTTCGCGAGGAAAGAAGAAGTCCCACGCCATGCCGGCACCGGATCGGTTCATGTCGAATTCGACCTGAATACCGGGCGCGGGCACCATCAAGGGAATGGCGAGCGGGTATCCGGCCAAGTCTTCTTGTGCCGTCTTGTGGTGGTCAATGATCGTGATCGAAGCGGCCGACTTCGCCATGCTTTCCAGCACCGGACGCTTGTACGAGAAGTCGACGAGGATCACATGCCTGTTGAACACGGCCGGCGGGGCCTGCCCGTAAATGCCGGGATGAAAATCAACATTGCCGTCGAAATACTTCCGCACGACCCAAGCCGCGCCGAAGCCATCGGCGCAGTTGCCGTGATAAATACAGAGCGGTCGATAGATGTAGGGGTGCGGCATTGGAAGTTCGGTCATGATGTCCCCTTAAAACATCCGGTCAATGATTTCGACCAAGTACGCAGCGTTGACCGCTTCCGGATTGGCCTGTTTCACCGCAGAAATGATTTGCGCGAAATAGGCCACGTCGACCCCGGTCAATTGCTCTTCCAACACAACGGGGTCAAGCAAGTTCATCCCGTTCAACTGAATGCACATCTTGAGAATCTGGCCGGCGTTGATGGTCCAGCCTCGCGCCACGAACTTGCGGACCCGGATGATCGAACACAAGGGGTACTTCGACCCAACGTAGCGAAGTTCGCGCGCTAATAGGGCCTCAAGGGCCTCCTTGCGCAACACGAGTTCGCCGCTTCCTCCGTCGTAGTAATTGGTGCAATGCACGAAATCATAGTTCTCGTGAATTTCGTCCGGCTCCCCGTAAAACCGGATGATAAGCTGCACGGCGTTCGACAGGGTGATTGCGTTCGTCGAGAGAAACACCGGCCGATAGGGCGGCTGCGTATCGCCCGCCGTTGCCTCTTTTATGTCGTCCAACTTGTCGACAGTGTCGCCCGGATCGTCCATGACTTCGGACACGTAATCGCCGGCCTCTTCGGGCGCACGCGATTCGAAATACGCGTACGGCTGTTCGACTTGTTCGGTCGTGGCGATGCCGGCAGACTTGGCGACGATCCGAATGCGGCCCGGCCGCGACTGATCCGGGTTGTCGTCGCGTTCCGTGCCGTTCATAACCTGCACGAAAATCGGAACCTCTACGCCCCCGGCAGGGGTCACCCGTTCTGCCTTGAACCGCTTGACGTAGTGCTTGGCAATGTCCCGCGCCGTTTCGAAGTCACGGAAATAGATGTCGATATCGTTGACCTTCTCCTTCAAAAGCATAGAGGCGATACACCCGCCGGTCACGATGGTATTGGCTCGGGCCTGTTCACGCAGAGGCTCCGGGAGCGTCGCAAGCCATGCGTCCAGCTTCTTGCGGAGGATGGACTTGATGGTCTTGGCTTTCATGGCGCGGTTCCTTTGAAACTAATAGGGATGGTGCATTTCTACACCGTCCCTATCTTTGCGTCAATCCTTAAAAAGGAATGTCTTCGTCCACACCGCCGCCCGGCACAGGCCGGCTATCCTCGCGACGGCCTTCCGATGCCGGCGCCGCGCGCATCTCGCGATCCACAGGCGGTGCCGCCTGCACCTCGTCACGGTTGACGGCCTCTGCGAACAGCTTGGCCTTCATGTAGAGGTTCCGACCGCCGGGCAGCGTGAGCGTGAGCGGGCCGGGCTCGATCTTCCAACCCATCCACGAGCCTTGATCGTTCGACTCGGGAACCGTCGTGCAGTCGAACGCCCGTGCCCAGAACGGCGCCGTAAACGGACCGTCCGGCCCCCTGAGTTCGAACGTCGTCAGCAACGTGTTGAGGCGTCGCGCCTTGCGGTACTGTGTGCCCGTGAGATAGATGACGCACGGCAGCGACGCGCCTTCGTCATCGGTCAGCAAAAGGCAGTAGTACGTTTCCGCCGGCACGATGTCGTTGCCTTCGGCCGTCTTGCGGGTGCCGAAATCGCCTTCGGCATTGTTGTACCCAGTCGGGTCGGTGCCCCACTGCTTCACGAGCGGGCCTTGATTGGGCTTCCACTCGGTATAGGTCACGCGTTCTTCGCACACGATGATACGCGCGCCCTTGCGAAGGGTGCGGGACAGTGTATCAATGAAGTCGCCTTCTTCCGCGCCGGGCACATAGTCGGCGTGGCTGCGCTTGAAGTAGCCCGAAGTCGTCTGCACGATTCGGATTTGCGGCGTGATGAGGCTTTCCTGCTTCATCACGCGAGTCGAGCGGTCGCCCGCCATCAACGCCATGTCGTCGGCGCTGATTGTCGAAACGGCGTTGCCGTTGGTAGTCGTCACTTCCTGAGTCAAGATTGCACCTTTGCCTGTTGAATGGCTTCGACAATGAACGGGAGGGATTCGAGCGTCAAATAAAGCTGACCCTCCCGGCCGTTCGAAAGGCACACGGCTTTGTCGCGTACCTCTACCCTGATATCGTGCAGATGTTCATGTGGAGTGCGGTCCGTAAACACGGTCCTGACGAACACGTTTCGTCGACCACCCTCCATCACGATATGAACATCACTGCTGGTTGGCCGCATTGTCCCCCTCTCCCATTGTAGCCGCCTTGGACGAGAACGAAACCCTTTGGATCAACTCAACGCCCAGCATTGTAAGATCGGCTTCCCCGCCGGCCTTGACGTGCTCGTGAATGATCTTCTGGTACGTCTGCGGATGGATGCTTTCAGTCATGTCCACCACGGCAGAATTGTCGCCCCGGAGTTGTTCGTAGGCACGGATGGCGGCCTCACGCTCGCCCCGGCCCCACTTGGCCATGACCGCAACCTTGATTGCGTCTGCGTGCCCCTGCTGGACAAACCAGTCAAGGCAGTCCTGCCGCGCCTCCGGGAATTGATCGGCCTTGGGCAACGATCCCACCATCTTCGTGGAAATCTTTGCCTTGGCCCCGTTTTCGTGCGTCGCTTCCTTGACGCGTTCACGCCGGAAAATCTCCGGCAACACGCGCGTCTCAAGCCGCTCTTTCTCCGCTTGCGCCAGCGCCAACGCAGCTTCGGCCCTTACGACCGCTTGGGAGGCGGCCCAAAGAGCCGCCATCCCTTCGCTGATTGTTGTCGGGTCCGGCATGGCCCTACATGTCTTCCGGCTGCATCTCCGGATCGACCGGGTCGGCGTCTTGCGGGTCCGGGTCTTCCTCGCGCGCCGCCGGCTGGTCGGACATGACGACTTGGACCTGATAGAAAGGCGCCCGACTGTCCAGATTCACGCCTGTCATCAGCCGAACCTCATAGACCTCGTGCATGGTGATGCCCGTTACCGGGCCTTCGCTCACGCCCCGGACGCCGCCCGCAGAGACCATGAACATGCCGTTGGCGAGGGGCGACAGCCACCCGGCGCCGTAGGACGCCACGGTGCCCGCAAGGGCCTCCGGGAACGTCGCCTGAGGGTCATTCCGGGCCTGCAGGGCCTCTACCTCCACCCGGAAGCACCAGCGCACCAGCGCGTCCGGGAAGGCCCGCAGGAAGCGACTGGCGGCCTTGGCCCGCAGCCACTTGAAATGGGCGCTCTGAGCCTGTGAAAAGGCGTCGATGCCGGCGTCCGTGGCACCGGCCACATTGCGCCGGGCTTCGGTCCGAAGCGCGTCGGCGACCGCCGTACGGGCACCAAGGATGATGGAATCGATGTCCCGAGCAAGGGTGACCGGGAAGGTAATTGATCTAAAGGCCATGAAAGTGTCTCCTGTGCAGGACCCTGAATTTTGCGGCGGTCGGGTCCAGTTGACCGCGACGGGAACATTAGTCTATACGGAAATAGAACGCAACAATCAAATTAACAAAAATAGTGGATCATGAAAGATTTGACCGGAAAGCGATTCGGAAAACTAACGGTAGTGTCTAAGGGCCGTAGACCACCCAAATCTAGGCGCGCGCGCGCCTCTTGGGACATGTGGTGGAAATGTATGTGCGACTGCGGCGGCACCATCACTGTTCATTGGAACAATCTTAATAAAGCGCGTGGAGGCACAACAAGCTGCGGATGCGGTCGACGCAAACATGGTATGAGCTTTCATCCATTATATCGTTCGTGGAACGCCATGCTTAATCGGTGTCGCAATCCAAAAACCGATTCTTACCCGTATTACGGGGGAAAAGGTATACGCGTCTGCAAGGCATGGCATAAATTCTCGAATTTTCGCGATTGGGCCTTGGCAAACAATTGGGAAGAAGGTTTGTCAATCGACAGAATTGATACAAGCAAGCATTACACTCCAACTAATTGTCGCTGGGCAACCCCTTTGCAACAAGGCGAACATCGCCGAAATCTTGTTTATGTGCCGTATGACGGAGAAATGATCCCAGTTGCCGAAGCCGTTCGGCGGTCGGGCGTTCCCCGCACTACCATTCTAGAACGGATGGGTCGGGGATGGCCCTCGAAAGACTTATATATAAAAACGGCGTGGACGCGGAAAAAATAACTTGATCCGGATCGATGACTCGTCTACACCAACGAAAGGAAGTATTTTAAAGGAAAGCACAAAATGAGACGCTTCGGGATTGAACTAGAGTTGGTTGCGCCGGCCAACGTCTCCGATCCGCAAAGCCATTCGGTCCGCACGCTTGAGGCGGCCGGGATCGAGTGCATCTCCAACAGCTATCGCGGACGGCAATATAGCGTGTGGCAGTCCAAGCCCGATGGCAGCTTGCGCCCGCCGGGGCGCTGCACCGAAGTCGTCAGTCGCATTCTGCCGGGCAACGAAGCCTCCTATGCCGAAGTGCGCCGCGCGGTCGACGCGCTCAATGCGGCCGGCTACGGCATCAACGTCTCGTGCGGGTTTCATGTCCATATCAACGTGGCCGACCTGACCTTTGCGCAGCGGTTGCTTGTGGCGCTTCGCTACGCGGCGATTTCGGAAGACATCAATTCCATGATGCCGCCGAGTCGACGCAGCAACAGCTTTGCGCAGAATATTAGCAACGGTACGCGGCGCACTATCGCGACGACAATCACGCGGGGCGAGACTTCCTATTCACAATCCGGCCGCTACTACACGACCAACCTCAATTGGATCGGCGCTGACGGCGGCAACGCGCGCATCGAATTTCGGCAGGCCGCAGGGACGTGCAATGCCGACAAGGTAATTGGCTGGGTCAAGTTCCTGCAAGAGATGATCCAAGAGGTTGTGCGGCGTAGCACTGGGGTCAATTTCCAAGTAGGAGCGGCGCAAATCGATACACGGTTGGAAACCGTTACCGAGCCCGGCCGCGCGCCGAATATGCGTCCCGGTAGCAGCCTTCACACGCTCTATACACGTTTCAAGGAACATGGTTTTGTGCGAACGAGTTGGGCGCGTGAACAAGGTATTGCGCCGCATGTGCTGCGTTCGCTGGTGTCCGGGCTGCGTAAGCACGGCGCCCAAATTGAGACGACGGAATTTGATAGCGAATTAGGGTACAAACTACCCGTGCCGCTGTGTCGGTTGATTAGCACGCGCGGCCTCACAGACGCCGACATCTTCGTCCGCACCGTGGCTCGTCAGGCTGCGGCCCCCGAAGTTGCCGACCCGATCCGCCTCATGTCCTATGGCCTGTACGAGGGCTTGAGCGAAGAGACGCGGACGTGGGTCAATCAGCGCCGCGCTGTGTTCAACGAAGATATCGAGAGGGTGGCGTGATGTACGATCATCCTCCTGCGCCGCCCCCGATGCGCTGGGTCAAAGTTTCTCACAAGAGCGCCCTGCACATCGCGGAGAGATACAGTTATTGTGCCTACGGGTCCAACCTCGATTTGGGCCAGATGGGGCGTCGCTGCCCGCAGGCTGAAATCATCGGTCCCGGCGTGCTGCCCGACGCGCGTCTTGTATTCGAACAGGTCGCGACCATCGTTGCCGATGAACGCTCGACTTGCCCGGTCGGTGTGTACCGCCTCAACGCGGTCGACGTGGCAAGCATGGACCGCAGCGAAGGCTTGGGTCGGGCCTATGACCGTTATCTTGTGACGGTGGAGATGCCCGGTGCACTGCTGCGGTGCTTCACCTACATCAAGAAGGACACGCGGATTGGGCCGCCGTCGCAGTCCTATTACGACCGGATCAGGTCCGGCTATCGCCAGTGGGGCTTTGACGAGCAACGTGTCTACCGCGCCGCGCGCAAGGCGAGAGATCGACGGGTCCACAATTTCGACCATGGCCGATGGCCGTGGGAACCGCTGGGTACTATGGACCCGCGAGACGCACAGGGAATGCGTGATGTCGACAACACCGCCCCGCGCATTCGGCTTGACGAGAACATGAGCCCGCAGGAATTCAAGAATGAGGTGTTGCGGTACAGTGCGGCTAAAAAGGCTCATACAGCGTTCACCGTTCAGCCTGACGAAAGCGGCGTGTCAGAATTCACCAACAAAAACGGCGAGAAATGGCGCAAGATCGGCAACGGCCCGTGGGAACGGTATTAGGGGCTTGCGCTCTCCGCCAAAATAGATAGAATGAATGCCAGCACAAAGGAGCAAACGTCATGAACATCGCCGTTAAGACCGAAATCGAAGCCCGCACCCTCGCCGCCGAACTTCGCGGCTATTACAAGGGTACGGATTGGTCTGTCCGCATCGAACACCCTCTTTTTCCCGGCGACGATTACCGCGTAATTGTGGGGTAAATGTCATGATCGCCAACCTCTTCCCTTCCGCTTCCGAAATGGAGTTGGACTATTGGACTGCGAGCGAGGATGTATTGCTGCGGATCAAATCCGCGCATTGCCGCGTGATTCGCAACAAGGCCGGGGCGATCATCGCAATCGTCCCGAGGGTCTATGATCTTAGCGACGCCCGCGACGTACGGGCACGCCGGATCGAAATGCTTGGTGAGATTTACGAGGAACTTCGCCAGCTTGCGGACCGGGCACAGGCGGCCGGACTCGATGTTACGTTCACCAAGGAATTGCTGGGTAATTTTGTAGTGCCCAAGCCGTTCGCCCGAACGAAGGCAGGGGAGAAGTGATGGCCCGAGTTCCTTACGAGCATTTTTGCCGGACGGCAAATTTGCGGCTTCTTACAGAAGAGCACGACTATTACGTAAACACCGCGAAAGTCGCTTGGTATCATTCCATCAACCCCGCGCCATTTTGGGCGCGTGCTGCTATGTGTTGGAGGGAAATCGTTTTTCGAAAAACCGGGTTGGAGGGTTTGGGATGACCCGCATCAACGCAGGCGTCGCCCCTCGCGAGTTGCATCGCCGTCATCTGATCGCTGAGTATCGCGAAATTCCGATGGTGCCGGCGGCTTTGCGGCGGTCGCTGCGCACCAGCGAGCCGGAACAGGTGATGTCGCGTATCCCGGCCGAGTTCACGCTCAACAAGGGGCACGTCACGTTCTTTTTCGACAAACTGGCGTATCTGCAAGGTCGCTACAGCGATATCAAGAACGAGATGCGGCGTCGTGGATACGTGCCGGACGGGCACAGGCCATCCGGCTTCCATGACATCCCGATTGCCTTCTATGGCCTCTGGCAAGAGACGCCGGAGGCGCGTAATCTGGTCCTCGAAAGGATCGCCCAGCGGCAAGCGGAAAAGCCGCATCTGTATGGAGGAGAGAAGTGATGTCTTCCCACGCCATGCCGTTCCTTCTGTGCGCGGCGTTCTTTGCCTTGATGGCTCCGATTGCCTTGGGAGTGTGGAGATGAGTGAACCTTTGGTGACTAACGCCGAACTGGTGGAATTGCTGGCGTTGATGGACGCCGCCGACAGCGCGCTAGACAAGGATACCTACGACCAGTCCTTGCGCGATGAGTTCGACGCCCCAGACGACGCAGACTACTCAGTGTGCGCGGGCACCGTCCGCAAGTGCAGCGCCGTGTTCGCGGCCATTGAAAAACTGCGGAACAGGATGAGCAAGCCATGAGCAAGTTTGAAAAGACATACTGCAGCCAGTGCGGCGGGGAATTTGGCCCCGGAGACAGTGGTTTCTCTCATTGCGCAGATCACGAGAGCCCCGGTGTACGGGAGGCGATGGAAGCGTTCGAGGTCGCGCTCGCCAAGCGCCGCATGGAAGAGTTCGGCCTGCCTTGGCATGTCGAGCCGTGGGGTGATGGCTCAAAGCCGCCTTACGTCAACATACTGAGCGACAGGTTCGGCGCTGTTGTTGCCGCCGACCTTGAGCGCGACATCGCGAACTGGATCGTGAACATGGCAAACGCCGCCATCGAGAAGGCGACCAAGCCATGAGCGATTTGAAGTTGGCCACCGATCTGGCTGCACTAATTCTGTACCTGCACGAGAAGACCCTGCGGGCAGCAGAAGGCGGTCCGGAGAAAGCTGAGGAGTGGGTCAAGCTTCGCGCTGACTACGTCTCGGTGTGCAGCACTGGCGCGGCAGTGTTGGCGGCTGCATTGCAAGACCTTTCCGATTCAGAGCGGGGGATGAGAGAGGCGTTGGAGAGCGAGTGGGAGAAATGGATTGATGATGGTCGCGTGAACTATCCAGACCATGAGGTGCTGGAGTCGCTCGACCGCATTCGTGCCGCCCTCTCCGGAATAGAGCCGGGGGAGGATGAACAGGCTCGCGGCCAAGGCCGCTCCGCACCCATCTCCACTGACACGAAAGGCACGACCAAATGAACGACAGACGCGATTGCCACCATGCGCGGACCTACTCCGGATTTAACCACGCCGGTCCGGGCCGCATCAGCTTCACGCAGTGCAAGGACTGCCTGCAAACCTGGCCATCGGTTGTTCCAAGGGAGGTCTACCGAGAACCAGTTTCCAAGGCTGCGGCGCGCGAACACAAGCCGGAAGGTAGCAGTTGAGAGAGCGGAACAGGTGCGAGCGTAACCGCGAGCCAGTGACCGCCCCACCGCTGAAACAACAGGAGGTAGACATGCCAGATCCGCGTTGCCTTCGCATCTTTTTAGAAATGGAAAGCACGCCATGAAAGGTCGCGTCTACAAGGACATGAGCCCGGAAGCGGAGAAGCGGCGGGAAGCGTGTCGGCGATGGTATCAGCGGAAAAAAGAACTCGGGCAAGTAAATCTTAAACCGAGAAATGACCTCATAAAGATGACTCCAGAGGAAAAAGCGGAGCATTATCGCAAAGTCAAAAAAATTGCGAGTCAGCGGCATGGGCGACAACACAACGGTCTTGCCAAAGACGGCATTACAACGCCTTCCCATATCCAGCATGACGAGCCGCTGAGTCGATATCTCGCGGACAAGATGGTCCGGCAGGAAGCGGGCATTTCGACCCGTCCCGGTTTCAGCATCATCGGGGACGGATGCTTTCGCGCCCGTGCCTATCCCAAACATTCATAGGAGAATGAGATATGAGACTTGTGATCGTCGAATCGCCGTACGCACCCAAGGACGCGACCAGTCCGGAAGATTTTGCGAGAAAGCTGGCCATGCACGAAGCCTATGCTCGTGCGGCTATGAAGGACTGTCTGAGACGCGGCGAAGCGCCCTACGCCAGCCATCTTCTTTATACACAGCCCGGCGTGCTGGATGACACGATTTCAGCGGAACGGTCACTAGGGATCGAGGCCGGTTTGGCATGGGGCAAGAAGGCCGATGCAACCGTGGTCTACGAAGACCTTGGCCTTTCCGGAGGCATGCTCTTGGGCATTGCCACCGCCAAGGCCGAACGACGCCCCGTAGAAATGCGACGGCTCGGGGAAAATTGGGCCGACTAAGGGCTTGACGGTTCCCCCAAAATAGATAAAGTGGGGGGACTAGATAAGGACGCCAAAGATGCCTTCCCTCCGCGACACCATCCAACCTTTCGTGGATCGCCTGTTGCGCGATCCCGGCGCGTTGATGACCGATCCAGCGTTTTTCAGGTCTTTCAATTCGCTTGGATTGCCGCTGCGGGTCGCCGTCATGGATCGGGTGGAGGCGGTACGTCGTCAACAGATGGATCGCTCTTTTGAGCGGCAACACCGCGATATTGTTCGCATGGTTTCCGTCGATACCGGAGCCAACGGAGACGCCACGACTGTTGTATCGGGGCATCTCTCAACAGACCGGCACGGAATTTCCACTGTAACCATTGACGAAGTCGAAGAACTGACTCGTAGCGACGAAGAGAACGCGCGATTTGATCGCATCGCAGAAATGCGCCGTGACATGGCGCGGGAGATGGAACGATATCGCGAGAACATGGTGCGTCTGTACCAACAGCGCCCGCCGTCCTTGCAGACCCGTTCGGATTTCGAAGCGTGGAGCCGTGAAGTTGAGGCGTCTGTTGCGGGCATTCGTGCCCGTTGGGAGATGCGCATAGCGGAAGAGAATGGCGGCGGCGTGGTAGAGATGCCGGCAGGCGCTGTCCGGGTGCCCCCGCAACCGACCCGCCCGACCGCGCAATGGCCCGATCCTGCGGACTATGGTCCCAACGCTGGATATCGCTCTGTTCGCGGCGCGTTGAGCGCGTTTACGCGGGCGGTCAATAACGCGTACGCGGCCATGTTCTCCAGTTTGTCGAATATGGAAGAACGGGACCATATCCACATCAATGGCACAATGGAGATTCGTAGTTTGTGGCGCGGTCGGCAGGAAATGCCGCGTTCGGTTCCCGTCCCGCCGCCACCGCCGACCACGACGGCGTGGGTCGATGAGCCGGAAGTCGACGAGCTTGATATCATGATCAAGCATTTGCCTCGTAATAGAAAATGGATTGGTGTCGCTACCATTAACAGCCATGCCGCGCGTGACTCCCTGCACGCAAAATTTGCGGCGGCTGGATTTGGCAGAGAGGTTGTGTACGTGTTCGACGTGCGCTCTTTTCACCGTGTACTAGACAGTTTCCGCAGCCTGCGAGCCTGTGTCCTTATCGACCCCGCCGTGTTCAAGATGCACGCGAAGCGGGAAGGTGATTGGACGGACGAACAACTTGACGCGATCATCGAACTTCAGGGCGAGATACCGGACGAGGAGGATGTGCGGTCATGAATGCGAGAAGACAAGTTCTGGAAGAGGCAAGGATGCAGGTCAGACAGGTCATTGATGGTTTCGAGGCCGACGCTATTAGATTTCGGCACGACGAAAATACCTTGCGGACGATTCACTCTATCAAAGATAGCGTCAATGACGTTCTGACTCACCTTATAAATGTCGAGTCAATATCATGACCGGCATTCGTGAGATCGACAGGACCACGCTCCGGGCCGCCATTGTGCGCGAGAAAGCGGCATGGGAACGGTACAGGGCGCATTGTACCGCCTTGACATGGGCAACGCGCGGCTCCTTTGTCCGGGACGAAACGTCGATCCTGCTGTTCAATGAGTGGCAGGTTCTATACGGCGTGAAGCTGGACCTCATGGGGAAGAGACATCGCCGACACTATCGCAAGGGAGGGCTCAATCTATGATGAACAACACTAAGCCCCTTTCCGATATCCTGATCGAGAAGGTGCGGGCATCTTCCAAGCCGCGCGGCTGGTACCGCGACAAGCGGGGAAAACGCCGCTTCAGCAATGCCATGTGGCATATCTATTGGCGTTGCGTTCGTGATGGCCGCATCGTCAACACGTTTCTGACCAAGAAGGCGGCGGCGAAATGGGTGAAGGAGCAACGGGCATGATCACGGACCAGCAACGCGCGGAGTTGAAGGCGAAAATCGCTTCTATTGGTGCCGCATACGCCGAATATCAAAAACAAATGCATCGCGCCAAGCGGGACGGGTTTTCCGCCGAAAATATATCGGCCGTCGTTCGATCCGCCGAACATTGCGGCGATGTTCAGCAAGAGGTTTTTGCTTGGATCGACAGGGAGTTGTGACATGATCCCGAAGCCCCTACCCAACACCTGTTACACCGTCGATCCGGAAGCCGATGCGGCGTATATCTATCTCGACGGCAAGCCGGCCAAGGGCGAAGTCGCGCATACAATCGAAGTGACCAAGCATCTATATCTTGACTTCGCAGCGGATGGCCGGTTGCTGGGGATCGAGATATTGGACTCGCGGCACTTGCCGAAAGCGATGAAAGGAGATGCGACGTGAGTACGAAGGAGGAGTTGCTTGCTCTCGCGGATCGGTGCGAGCGGGAGGAGGCAAGCAGGCAACTCGACGTGTTCATTGCTTGTGCTGTGCTGGACTTGGAGCGCAAGCCCGCGACCGGATACGTCAGCGGTCCGCCGCCGTGGGCATGGCACACGAGGCCTCGCGGCCGTGGTTGGTGGAACACAGACATTCGACACATTGAGGCCTACACCACCAGCCTAGACGCAGCCGTGACGCTTACCGACTGGTGTATCGCACACCTGAGTGAGATCGGCGGCGACGGCCTCCCCATGTGCGTTCTTACAGACGGCACTCAAGATGCTACGGGCTTTTGCCTGAACTCGCCAACCTCCGGCGTTACCGCTCTTGCTCGTGCCCTCACAGCCGCCGCCCTACGT
>Ga0209066_10002046_pt1 | contig 25392 bp, 26 predicted proteins | sample All_14_2_FD_187198 | JGI IMG/M metagenome (GOLD analysis project Ga0209066, IMG submission 187198) | Freshwater microbial communities in response to fracking from Pennsylvania, USA - Allegheny Zone_MetaG_DW_15 (SPAdes) (version 2) ... | reverse complement strand
GGTGCTTGGCCATGTTCTCCTCGTAGACATGGACGAGGCTGGACTGCTTGGCCCGCGCGGCGGCCCATAGCTCATCGCTGACGATCTGGAGGTGCGGCGCCTGGACGTGAACCCATTCACTCTCAGGATTGAACCGCAGACTTATCCGGCCGGTGTCCGGGTGCTTCATCCGGCGGCGACGGTTCCAGATCATCTCGCCGACATAAAACTCGTTGTTGATGATGCCTGAGCCCAAGGCCCGGTTGCCCCTGATCGAGGTATCGCTCCACCGGCCACCCCAAGGCGCGGGCACGCCCTCCTCATTCAGCTCGATGGCGATCCGGCGCGGGCTCTTGCCGGCGGCGTAGTCGCGGAAAATGCGCCGAATGACCTGCGCCTCATCGGCGATGATCTCCCGCTCGCCGGTCGAGACCCGGCCCGCCTCGTCGATGGTGCGAATGACCCTATAGCCATAGGCATTGCCGCAACCGACCTTCCCCGCCTCCACCCGGCCCCGAATACCCCTATGGGTCTTGGCGGCGAGATCCTTGAGGAACAGCGCGTTCATCGTGCCCTTGAGGCCGACATGCAATTCGCTGATCTCGCCCTCTGACAGGGTAATGATTGGCACACCCGCAAAGCGCAGACGCTTGAAGGCGGCGGCGATGTCCTCCTGATCCCGGCTGAGCCGGTCCAAGGCCTCGGCGACCACCACGTCGAACTTGCCGGCCAGGGCGTCCCGCAAAAGCGCTTGGAAGCCTGGGCGGAAGATTACCGTCGAGCCGGAGATCCCCGCGTCTGAATAGGTCTCGACCACGGGCCAGCCCTGCTTGTCGGCGTGCATCCGGCAGATGCGGAACTGGTCCTCGATCGAGTGCGGCGACTGCTTGTCGTCGGAATAGCGGGCATAGAGCGCGACGCGGGACATATCGAGCCTCCAAGCTCTCAGGAATCGCCGTCACCGGCTGGGGCGTTGGCGGCCTCTTGGGCCGCAAGGAACTGCTCGCGGGCCATCTGCCGTCCGAGCAATCGCGCCAAGGTCATGACCACGGCGTCGAACTCGGGCGGGGTTGAAGGCTCATCGTTGGCGGGAATGATCGTCCCTGACGAGGGACGCGGGGCGTCATCCATGCTGGGCTCCTTGGGGGCGGGAGCCAAAAGCGTTGGATGCGGCTTGGTATCGGTCAACGCAGGGTCATCAACCGAAACAATCACTTGGGTCGAACTGCGGGATACTCCGGAAGACCCGCCGGGTACGGGCGGCGCCTTTGGAGAAGCAAATAGCAGATCGAGATTTTTACCGACCACGCCCTCAAGGCGCGCCAAGCCGGCAATGAATCCGGAGGTGATGCGCAGCAATCTGGGGTTCGCCCCCCAAATCACTGCGGCTCAACCCGCAACGATTTGCTGGGCGCGTAGGCCGCGCCACAGCCGGGACAGTGAGACCGGGATAGAAACGTCCAGGCCTTGCGAACAAAGGGCCAGGCGTCGCCACGCTCGAACTCCATGATGCGATAGGCGATCGCGAGCTGAGCTGACACGTCCTGTATGGTGCGAGGGGTAAGCTTGCTAAGCGGCTTCAAGGCCTCCTCGCGCACGTCACCCAGGCGCCGACATTCGGCATCCACGGCGTCCATCTCCGGCCCCATGGGCAAGGCTCGGATCTGAGCCTGGCTGAGTTTGAAGTAGTCGAACTCACGGACCGCCAGGGTCTCAAGGTCGGACCAGCGCCGGCCGAGACGGTCAATCTCCAGGTCCAGAGCGATCCAGTCGGCGCACTGCGCGGGGATGTCGGCGGCGGCGACCGCCGGTAATCCCCGCGCAGGCCCCGCTAACGGCACCGCAGCACTTGCGCCGATCACGGCGCGACGTGAGATGGCAGGCAGGCGCGTGCTGTCGCCCGCCTTTCGGCGCTGGCCCATAGCGTTGGTCCTGATTCAGAGGTTATCGTCACTCTATCAATCCGATTCCTCCATATCAATCAAAAACCACCATACGGCATAAAAAATACCATCAATGCTGACAGGCGAGCAAATTAGAGCTGGACGGGCGCTTTTGGATTGGACCGGCGCACAACTGTCCGAAGTCTCGGGCGTGTCGCTCCAGACCATTCGGCGCATGGAGGGTTCGGTGGGAACCGGCCGCAGCTCGGCGGCCAACATCGGATCAATCCGGCGTGCCCTGGAAGATGCTGGGGTAGTCTTCCTAGAGGCTGATGAGGCCAATGGCGTCGGCCCAGGCGTTCGCCTCAAACTAAATAGCGGTTAAGCCGCAGGCGCGGCACGCGCCTGATCGGGCTTAAACTGCTTGCCGAGCCCAAGCCGGGCGGCGCACGGCCGGTCAAGGGGGCGCGTAGCGCATCGCCGTAGGCGGCGGCGAAGCCGCCCTTGAGGGGACGATCGCCGGCTGGCCGAGCTATCAAATACCAACGACGCTCGTGGAAGCTCTTGCCAAGGAACTGGCTGCTACAGGTTGCTACCACCAGAGTATCATATTAGGCTTCATCAGCAGCCTTTTGTGTTTGGAGGAACCGATTGAGCTACAGATCAACGCCTTGGCCACCCCCATGCTCAGGGCAGAGCCTTGGTCACATTGTACCGATGGCCTGGTGAAATAGAACAACTATAATATATAGAGCCCATGCAACGATATGCACGAATACAGTTCTTTCTCGGGGGGATTTTTAACAGAGAGGAATAAATCCGTCCTATCAAATCCTCCCACAACACGAACTTCATAACGGTTAAAATATACGTCCATAGGGACAATCTCACGAAGACTGTCAGTAATTATTGAATAAAGTGCTTTGGAATTGTATGCCAAATCTATCTGCTTTCCATTGAGAATGGTCACAACTCCATCTTTCGCCATATCCATGTACATCGATATAAATTTCTTCTCTCCGATCATATACTTTTCAATGTTGCCGTTTCGTAACGCTTCAGAGTGGCAGACAAACTCTTTTTTGACGAACTCCGCCTCAGTAAGCCTATGATCGAATACAGACACTAAAAACGGCGCGTATCCCACCTTGGTGTAATCGTCGAACTCTAACTCAGAGATATCTTGAAATAGATTTTTCATTCTCAGGGAACCCTCAGAACACGACCGTCAGAAGAAAGCGTTGCAACTCGATTCCCCATACGATCAGCCATCTTCCACGCGCTGCCACCGTGCGCGCGGCCTCCTGCGACATCCTTTGTTATAGAATAGCCGCTCTTGGGGTCGACGAACTTGCCACCCCGGACCCGCTGCGAGAACGCACCCAAATTGACCCGATCGCCGACGCCTGCCTTATTCGGGGCAGCTGCGCCCCCACCCGACCCGTCGCCACTCCCCATGCTCGGCTGGCAAGAAGCCGACATGCTGCCCAGAGCAGCGCCTATTGCGAAACCGCCATTCGCTCCAGCCTCAGCTCCAGCAACTGCACCCGGCACCGCTCCAACGCCGCCACCGGCTATCGCCCCCACGCCGCCGCCGCCGACAAAGCCTGCGGTTCCTCCAATGGCCATTCCTTGAGCGCCGCCGCCGGCGATGGCGAGAGCGCAAGCCCCAGGATCCGAAGGCGGCGAGGTCCAATAGGTCACAGCTTGCTGGAGGCTATCTGAAGCGCGGCCGACTAGTCCCTCAAGGCAGTTCCGATCGCAGTTTCCCCTGCTGAAACTGGCGACAACCGCATCGACCACGTTCTCCTGAGTTCCCGACGGGTCGGTCCCATTTAAAGGATCATTGCCAACGTACGCGTACCAGTTCATCCCATCGTCGTAGCCGGTTGGATCTGTCTGGAGGAAGCGCCCAAGGCTCGGATGGTACATGCGCGCCTTGAATGAATAGAAGCCCAGTGAAGCGCCCCAGGCTTGCCCCGTGTACTGGTATCGGCCCTGATTGCCCGCGCGCGGGACGCCGTACTCGTCATACGCATTGATGGCGTAGGCGTTGCCGCTGTTGTCGGCTAGGCCGATCACTGAGCTGATTTGATCCTGAAGATAGAACCGGCGATCGGTTGTGCCTGAGCCGTTGTACCAGACCCAATGCTCATCGAGGTTCGGGCCGGGCACATAGCGCCGGAAGAGCGCGCCGCTGTTGTCGAACTCCGAAACGATGTCGACCCCGGAATAGGCCAGGCTCGTGGTCCCGCCGCCCTGGGTGATCGACCGGAGCCGATTCAGCGGGTCGTAGGCCACGGTGGTCCCGCCACCGGCCGTCGAGGTCACCAGATTGCTGGCGATGTCGTAGGTAAACCCGTTGACGCCATCGTTGGTCATGTTGCCACGTGCGCTGTAGGTCGGAACGCGCGGGCCGGCGGCGGTGATCTGGTTGAGCCCATTACTGGTCCAGGCGCCCGTGACCTGACTGCCGGTCCAATCGTACAGGGGGTTGGAGCCTGCCTTGGTGCGAATTTGACTGGCCGGTGTGTAGGCCATGGTGATCGTCTGGTCGTTGGCCGAGAGCGCCAGATCATGGAAGATCGACGACAGCCGCGACGCGGCGTCATAGCCATAGGACGTGTTGGCGCCGTTCAAACGATTGAGCGCGGCGCGTCGGCCGAGATTGTCGTACGAGACCGAGACCAGCGTCGTGGCGCCGGACTCCTTGGCCGCCGTAGTCCGATAGAGGTTGTCGTACTCGTAGGTGACAAAGACGCTGTCGGGCCAAGTGATCCGCGTGCGGTTGCCGGCGAGGTCGTACTGATAGGCCATGGCATAGCCGTAAGCGGTCTCAGTCAGCACCCGGCTCAGGGCGTCGTAGCCCAAGGCCACCGACGCGCCCGACAAGCTCGACGAGGTGCGGCGGTTCAAGTTGTCATAGGTGTTTGCAACACCGCGCAGGCCAACAGTCTCGCGGTTGAGCGCATCGAACGTGTAGTTGACGATCGAGCCGCCGCGCCGCTGCCAGTAGGTGCGGTTGTCGTTGGCGTCATAGTCGAAGAGATCAAAGTCCGTGGTCGAGCTGCCGCTGCCCGATGTGTTGGGGTAGCGAGCCTTCTGCAGGCGGTCGAAGCCGTCGTACTCGTAGGTGGTCAGGTTGCCCTTGCCGTCCGCGACCGTCTGCGCCTTGCCGTTGTCGGTGTAGGTCGTGGCCTGTTCGACGCGCGGCGTGCCAGAGTTGTAGCCGCTGGTCACCAGGATCGGCCGGTCGGCGGCGTCATAGTCCGTGCGGGTCGCCCGGTCCGGGCCGTCTGAGCCTGCCGTCCCGAGAGCGCAGGCGTCGCTGGGTGTTGAGCCGAACAGCGCCGGGTTCATCCGCACCGTCGAGCAGGTCAGCCGGTTGGCGGCGTCGTAGCTGAATTGCGTGAGGGTCTGGGTCGCGCCGCTGGCGTAGAGGCTCTGCTTGGTTTTGCGGCCGAGGTTATCGTAGTCGTTTTGGGTGCGTTCGAGCATGGAGAACGTGCCCATGCCGCTATCGGTCTGGTTGGTCGCCGTGCCTGTCTCAACGAGGGTCGGAAGGCCCTGGCCGTTGAACGTCGTTTGGGTGGCTGGGTAGAGCAACGCTCCGCCACCATCCGGATCGGGGCGGATCTCCCCGTTCTTCTGGCGCATACTGTCGAAGTAGCTGCGGCTGGTGTCGGCCGCGCCGACGATCGGGCCATCGACCGTGATCAAATCGCCCCGCGCATTGTAGGTCATCGACGTGGTCGCCGAGAGCGTGCCCGTGCCGTTGGCTGTGGTGGACGAGAGCGCAAACAGGTTGCTGGCGACACTGCTTGAACCGGCTTGATAGGCCGTGGTCGTGCGGACCTCGTCGGCGCCATTGGCGCAGGTGGTCAGAGTCGCGCAGGCCGAAATCTGGGTCTGAAGGTAGATCGGTCCTGGGCCTTGAACGAGGGTCCCGCCGCTATTCTTGTACCAGGCATAGTAGGGCGCGTAGCTGTAGCGAGTCTGGGGCTGAACCGCCCCGGAGGTTGGCGCGGGCGAGGTCGCGGTCAGCACCCCGCCATGGGCGGCATCATAGGTGTAGGCGGTCGTGTTGTTGCGCGCATCCGTGACCGAGGTCGGCTTGTTGCAGACCTTTTCATTGCCCGCCGGACAAGTCGCCGGATAGATCGCCGTCGTGCTTAGGGTCTGCGTGCCGGCCTTGTTAACACGGCTGGCAGAGGTGATGCTTCCCCGCGCGTTGTAGACGTAGGTGGTCTTGTTGCCCTCGGGCGCGGTGATCGCGCTGAGCCGCCACTTGTTGTCATAGCCATAGGCTGTCGTCTTGTTGACCGGATTGGTCGCGCTGATGATCCGCGTCACGCGGCGCTCAGTGATTGGATCAACTTGAGTAGAGCGGAACGTTATCGACTCGGTATGAGTCAGGGGATCGGTAACGGTGTTTGTAAAATCATACTGGCCAGGGATGAGCGGGCCAGGCGGCAAGGGGCCAAAGCCATAAGTCCACGTTCCACCGTTGGTATAAGCAACCGAGGAAACCTGGGGCGCATCATTGACCGGTCCCCAGTTGACCGTGATGTCTTGGCCGCTGGTGCTGGTTGGCAGGCGAACGCCGACGGAGGCTATGGGAAAGAACAGGCGCGTCACTCGCCCGAGCGCGTCGGTGATGCTCTCCTCGGCCGGCGCGACTGCGAAGGTCAGGCTCGGCCAGGTTCTGGAATAGGAGCAGCTGAACGCCGAGGGCGCGCAGGCGTCATAGGCGTTGTTAAGCGCCGTTACCTTCACGAGGCGCTGCCACTCGTTGTCCCAGGCCGCGTCGTAGGCGTACTGGAACTGCAGTTGGTAGCCGAAATTGTTGGTCACCGACTGCAGGCGGCGGGCATAAAAGAGGCTGGGCAGTTGCACAGAAGTATAGGTGTAGCTCAGCACCTCGCCATTGGGACGGGTCAGCGAAGTGATCTGCCCCTCGTTGGCGATGTAGGGCGTGTAGGTGCCCAGGCCCTTGTCAAACAGCGCCTTGGTGCCGTCCGCCAGCGTGTAGGTGTAGATTGACCCGCTCAACACCAGGGTGGCGCTGGAGCCTTCCGCCGCCGTGAAGGTCGAGCCTGATTTGAGAAAAACGTCGGAGCGTCCTTCCAGCGTCACCGTGTAGACCGGATGGTCGTTATCCGGCGGAATGAAGGGCGTGCGGGCAATGGTGCCGATCGCCGTATCGCGCCAGGCATTGGCATTGAGATCCCATGTACGGGTGTAGCTCAGGCCGCCCGCGCCGACAGGACCAATCGAGATAGGCGTGGCGCTGAAGGTGTAGTTGCCTTGGGTCAGATCGACGCCATTGGCATCGACAAGTCGATAACTCGCCGGAGGCGGGATTTCTGACTGGGCCAGGGCGGCGGGAGCGATCCCCAGCAAGGCCATGACCAGCAGACATTGACGGGCGAACAGAAGAACCCGATTCAAACCCATAGCCTTGGTCTCCATGCAGGAGCCCGCAAGCTCTGCAATTGTCACGGCAGGATGCACAACCTTGAGACGCGAGCTTGATTGCGATCCAAGGTGGTGTCAACGTCGCCACTCCCTCACGTTGGTTCACGTTTCGGAGGACGGCATGTGGATTTCGATGAAGCGGTTGATACTGGCGGCGGCTTTGGCTGTCGGGGCTTCGGCGTCGGCGCAGGCTGAAACGATCACCTACACCTACGATGTCCACGGTCAGGTCACGGGCGTTGCTCGCTCCAGTGGGACCTCAAGCACCTACGTCTATGACAACGCCGCCAACCGGAGCTCGGTCGCCAGTGCTTCTGGCGCCCGCGCCGCGCCGGCCGCAAGCTCGCCGGCCACCACCAGGCCGACATGGTCGGATTTCAGGGAAGAGAGCGATAAGGCGGTGGCTCCTGCGGAAGCCTCTTCGCCCAAAACGTCCGGCTCGAAATAGACCTCATCCACTCAATACGGCGCGTTCGCAGGCCCGCCGTTTCTTTCCCATAGCCTGTTTTTCTACGACGGCGATTCGCCGTCCCTTGAAGGCGTGACCGTTGCGCGGACCATTGCGGGGCCATGCCTCCTTCCGCTTCCTCGCCGCCGACCGAAGTCCAACTGATCTGGCTCAAGGGCCATTTTCAGCGCTGGATACGCTTCGGCCGCATCGCTGATGAGCGCCTGATCGACCGTCGCCGCCGCGTCGTCTCCTTCACGCCCGGCGCTGTCTTCGCCGTCGTCCATTGGGAAGCCGGCCGATACGGCACCACCCTGTCACGGCTATGGGTCCTACGAGCCACTGCGCCACGCGAGGCCTTCGACCGCGTGCCCTTCATTGCCCCCGGCGCAGAAATCCTGCTCGACCTCAAAACCTGGGTAAAGGTCCAGGCCGCTCTGGCGGTGATCGACGCCATTGAAGCCCAGAGGATACGGCCGGAACGGGTCGCCCCCGACCATTGGCGCCACGTTGGCGCACGCATCGCCGTAGCCGAGACGCCCTCGACCTATGACCGCGCCCGCCATCGCGTCTGGCTGATGCGCAAGCGCTTGGGCCTTACCGACGACAACGACCTCTTGGCGGGCGCCGGAGATCCCTCATGAAAGTCGAAACCAAGGTCTATCTGCCGCCTGACATCGCCAAGGCGCTGGACCAATTGGCGGCGCGCACCCGTCGCCCGAAGTCAGAGATCGTCCGCGCGGCGGTGGCCTCGTTCATGTCGCCCGATGGCGCCGAGCGAACCGAAGCGGCCTTGATCCGCCGGCTGGACCGGATGAACCGCCACCTAGAGCGGATCGAGCGGGAGACCCAGGTCGGCAATGAGGCCTTGGCGATCTTCATTCGCACTTGGTTCGCCTCCACGCCGCGTCTCAGCGCCCAAGACAACGCCGCCGCCCAGGCCATGGGTCGTCAGCGCTACGGCGACTTTCTGGATCTGCTCGCCCGTCGCCTGTCCACGGGCTCATCGCTCACCGACCAGGTGTTTGAAACCACGAAGGTCGACCGGGCGCCCGACGCTCCAGATCCCGAAGCCTGACGCCCTTCAGATCCCCAGGCCGCGACCGCGCCCAAGCTGCCACGTCACCCCGCCGCCGGGCTCCATCATCCCGGCGATCTGCTGGCCCCGGTAGCGTTCCAGCGCCGGGCGCCAGGGCACGAGACTGAAGTCATAGCTCCCCTCGATCACCGCGAACTTGCCCGACGCCAGTTGGATGCTGTCGGCGAGCTTTCCCTTCACCGCCTCGCCGGTCTCCGGGACGCGGAAGGGTAGGTTCTTCTCGTTGGCTAGAGCTGCCCCGACCTTGGCGACCTCCTGCCGCTCCAGGGTGCGCAGCAGGTCGGGCTTGGCGCGCCAGCCGCCGTTGAGCGTGCGCGTGGCGTGGCCCTGCCGCAGGAGAACGCCGCGTCGCCGCTCCAGCGCCCGCTCGACCTCGCCGCCGAACCCCTGCGATGCGGCCTCGGGCAGGCCCTTGCCGACAAGCTGACGATCCAGCCAAGTCGCGCCGTCGCTGGTGATCTGGCGCTCAAGGTCGATGGCCGAAAGAAGCCGAACCTGGGCGCGGCGGCCCTGCGCCGCATCGAAAGCCTCGGCGCGGGCCTGGAAGTCCTCCGGGATACTCCAGATGTCGTTGCCCAGGCGCTCGACCACGTTGGCCCGGCGTAGTGTCTCCAGCCGGCGAACGTGGGCCTCAACGAGGTCATCGGCCTCGGCGCCGGGCGCAAGCCGCATCTCTCCGCTCTCTAGCCGCTGGCGATGTTCGCTGGGGCGATAGACGCCACCGTCGGCGAGCGCCGCGATGGTGCGGTCGGCTGGCCGGCTGGCTGGCCGCGCGCCGGTCTCGACGACGGCGCCGATCTTGATCTCGCTGGCGGCGTCGCCATCAATCTCGACGTGTCGGACCCGGCCGTCGAGGCCATCGACGATTAAGCCCATGCGGTCGTCCAGCTCATCGACCAGACGCTTGTCGATCACCCGGCCGATCTTCGGTGTTGAGCCCTCGCCATCGGCGTTGATGACCATGGTCTCGGGCGCGCGCGATAGGCCCCGGCGGCTAAGCGCCCGGCTCATGGCCTTGATGATGTCGCCGCGCTCGCCGAGCGCCTGTAAGGTCGGCTCGATGTCCTTGGATAGGGTCCAGACACCCGGCGCGGCCTGTTCGGCTAAGCCAAGGCGCTCAAGGGTCTTCAGTCGGCCAAGTCGCAAGGTTGCTTCGGCCTCGGCGCGGACCTGACCCGAAGGCGGCCGAAGGTCGAGAGAGCGGCTGGCGTCGAGATCCTTGATCATCGCCCGATCAATGCGCGTCAGGCGCTCGGCGGTGATCTCGGCCTGGAGCTTGCGGGCCACCTCCAGTTCGGTCTCCTGACCCAATTCCAGAGTGGCGAGATCTTCTGCCCGATGACGCAGCCCGGCGGTGATGTAGTCCTGGGCGATGATCAGGTCTTTGCCGTGATCATCGACGCCCCTGATGACGACATGGGCGTGCGGATGACCGGTGTTGAAGTGATCGACCGCCACCCAATCCAGCCGCGTGCCAAGGTCAGTCTGCATCTGGTCCATCAGCTCTCGGGTGAAGGAGCGCAGATCTGATAGCTCTGCGCCGTCCTCGGGTGCGACGATGAACCGGAACTGGCGGCGGTCGCCGGCCCCGCGCTCGGTGAAGGCGGCGGTGTCCACGTCGTTGGCGTCCGGCCCGTACAGCCGGGCAGGCTCGCCGTCGCGGGCCACGCCATCGCGGACGAGGTAGCGAAGATGAGCGCCGGCCGCTTGGCTACCGCGCTTCAAGCCAACGATGCGGCCCTTCACGACGGCCCGGCGTGAGCGATAGCCCGTGGCGTGTCGCTGGCGGGCCTGGTGCTTGAGGATGTTGGCGGCGTCCTGACCACGGCCGATCCGCGAGCAGCGGCCGGGCGCGCTCGGCGTCCTGGCCTTGCCGCTGATCCGCGTAGGCCGGCCGGCGCCGCCGCCTGCGCGCTTGGCGATGATACGGCTTAAGCGACCGGCGCGGCCGACCGCTTGCCGGCCGTCGCTGCGGATACGGCCGGGGTGAACCTCAAAATCCAGCAGGTGGTCGTCCATGGCCAAAGGATGCGCCTGCCAGGCCAGGAATCAACGATTTGGGGCTTTGGGCCGGGTCGTGGGGTTGAAAAAGAAACTCTCGGCAAGTTCGCCAAGACCAGCCCCCAAAAGGTGGGCCGGGAAAATCCAGTGTGCAGACAATCACATCCGCCCGTTCAGGCCGGATGCTTCAATCTTGCCTTACGCCAAAACGCCCTCCGAACGATCTGTTGCCCCCTTTCGTTCTCACCAAATGCCTTGCGCCATCAGGGAAAACGGCTTCCGCTCGGCCTCTCGCTAAGCACTAGTGCTAGAGGCGCGGTGGGGTCGGCTGGCCTCCACCGGCGCGGAGATTAGCGGTTATATTCTCCGCAATTTGCGCGGAGATTTAACTTGCACTTCGCGCGGCCTGCCGCCAGACTCCGGCTGAAAGGCGAGGTTTATGGCGCGTTATATATACGATCGCAGCGGCTGGCCGGACCTCACATGGAGCAAGGCCGAACTGGCTGATCAGCTCGCCCATGTGCGCCATCGCCAGGGCCGTTTGCTCGGACGGATGGACGCGCTGGGCTTCCCCCTGCGGGAGGAAGCCGCGCTCAGAACCCTGACTGAAGACGTTCTGAAGTCGAGCGAAATCGAGGGCGAAATCCTCGACAAGGCGCAAGTTCGCTCATCGATTGCGCGCCGTCTGGGGATCGATATAGGGGCGCTCACGCCCGCCGATCGCCATGTCGAGGGCATCGTTGAGATGATGCTCGACGCCACCCAAAGGTTCGATCAACCGCTAACTGACGAGCGCCTTTTCGGTTGGCACGCCTCGCTCTTTCCGACTGGCTACAGCGGCCTTAGCAAGATCGTCATCGGCGCTTGGCGCGACGAAACGGCGGGGCCGATGCAGGTGATTTCCGGGCCGATTGGGCGCGAGAAAGTCCACTATGAAGCCCCCGCCGCTGACCGTATGGCTGGCGAAATGCGCGCCTTCCTGGACTGGTTTAACGGCGAAACTATCGATGATCCGGTGATCAAGGCGGCGCTGGCTCACCTCTGGTTCGTCACTATCCACCCGTTCGAAGACGGCAACGGCCGGATCGCCAGGGCCATCGCCGACATGGCGTTGGCGCGCTCGGACGGTAGCTCTCAGCGCTTCTACAGCATGTCGTCGCAGATCCGGCTGGAGCGGAAGGACTACTACGATACCCTTGAGGCGACGCAGAAGGGCGACACGGATATCACCCGATGGATCGCCTGGTTCCTGGGCTGTCTGGACCGTGCTTTCGACGGCGCCGAGGCGACCTTGGCAACGGTGCTGACCGCCGCGCGCTTCTGGGAAAGCCATGCCGGCGAGGCGTTTAATGAGCGCCAGCGCATGATGCTTCAGCGTCTACTCAGCGGGTTCGAGGGTAAGCTTACCTCATCCAAGTGGGCGGTGATCGCCAAGTGTTCCCAGGACACCGCCGGGCGTGACATCGACGATCTGGTCCAACGCGACGTGCTGGTCAGGGATGCGGCCGGGGGGCGGAGCACGAGTTATTCGCTGCGCACCTGAAGACGAAAAGTTGACTCATAGTCTACATTACAAGCGTCAGCCTCGGGCGGCACCGGAAACTAAATCCTGCATCAAACGGTTAGCCTTATGTCCTATCCTTGCCCCGCTGACGCTCGCGTTGGTGCCGATGTCCTGAATGAGCGCCGGCAACTCGTCGAGGAAGGCCTTCGTCGACCGATCGAGATCCGCAAGATCGTCCGCCGTGATCGTAAGATGGATGTCTTGTTCGCTGGGCCACTCGAAATCGTCTGGCCCGCCGGCCAGGACATGCTCGACGAGCTTGTTGACGAGTTTGCGGGTCGGTTTGATGCCCGCCTCTGCCAACTTCTTCTTGAAAAGCTCGGCGGCGAACGTTCGCGGCAAGCGGTCAATGACCTCCTCAAGGGCCTGCTGAATAGGCCCCGAGCCAGTCATGCGGGTCCGCTTTTTCGCGCGACGCGGCACGCTCAGCGAAGACCTAGATTCATCCACTAAGGCTAGCTCCAGACCTCGACTTCGTAGTCGGGCGTAAACGCCAGAAGACCGCTTTCGATCGTGCGCCAGGTAAGGCGCAGGTCGCGAAGGTCTTCCCGCGTGAACTTGTGCGGATGGTGCGAGGCAGCCCGCAGCCGGCCGGCTTGCTTCATCAGTTCCGCGAGCGCCGTCGGATCATCGAACCCGGCCTCGAACACCGCTTCGAAGTGTTCCGGATGGCTCATGATGCGCTCGTAGTGGGCGTAGTCAGCGTGGTCGAGGACGTCGCCGCCCCGCTTCTTCCACTTGCCCAAGAGGTCGTTGCAGCCGCAGAGCGGCAGGCGCGCCTCCGCCCAATCCTCGCCGTAAGTGTCGGCCATGACCGAATCGAGAATTTCTCGAAGGGTCAGCTCGTAGCGGTGGACTAGAGACTTGGCCCGCTTCACATGCGGTGGTTCTAGGTTGACCTTAAGCTTCGCCTTGAACCGGCGTCGCTTTTCAGCGGCCGTCAGCAGGCGAACGCGCGGCCAGCGCGGCAGCACCATTCCCGCCGCGTCGAGGAACTGCCGGTAATCAGCGAGACTGTCGAACGCTGGGATCCGACTGGCGGCGAAGGCTTGGGTGGCGGCGAGTAGTTCGGCATCGACCCGAAAGCTCTGCCCGACGAGGTCGGAAATAGCCGACGCATGGTTGAAGGCTGCCAGGTGATCGGCGCGGTGCGCCCAATCGAAATCCGGCAAAGCCCCAAGCTTGGTCGCCAACAGGTCGTTAGGCGTCCGAAACGCGTCCAGCGCGGAAGGAAGCGGGAAGCGCTGCGCCAAACTCGCAATCTCGTTTGCGCGTTCGAGCAACGACGGCTGCAAGAGCAGCTTCCGTTCCTCTTCCAGCCGCCGCTGGAGCTGCAACGTTGCGCTCAGCTCGTGGAAGCGGCCCAGCAACTCGTTGTGTGGAAACGCCAGCCGCCGCATTTCCTCGTCGCGGCGGACGAGTGCCATCATCTCGCGCGCCGGGCCGCTCTCCCACTGGCGCATCTGGTCGCGAATAGAATCGAAATGGCCGAAGGCCTCGCGCGCCTGTCTGGCGGCGTCCAAGAACTGCGAAGAGAAGCCGTAATCGCTGCCCATGACCTAAACTCGTCGAGTCGCTAACGGAGAGGCCGTGCCCCTTTGCGGTTGCGGAACCTTAGCGGAACATCGCGCCGTGACCAACCCGCTGCTGACCTCCGCGCGGCGGCCTACAGCTGCGCCGCGTCCGGGACGAAGATTAATAGCTCTTTCACCCAACGGCCGACGCCTTTGACTTCCAGGTCTACCCGCACTGGCAAGCGTCGGTTGGCCGCCTCACCCAATACCTCCACGACATGAACGGCCTCCACGGCTTGGAACGGTGTGTAAGCGCCAACGATGGCGTCAGCGACGGGAATGGAGGCGAGACGGATAGTCTCGGTCTTGAGGATTTCGCCAAGCCAGGGCGAGCCGTGGAACAGCCCATAGAATTCGGCGAACCGCGAGCCAGCGTCTGGAGCGAAGAAGCTCTCGCCCTTTTGGAAGGAAAGCGACGTGACGATCTTCTGCGGTAACGCATCGAGCCCTTTCACCATCGCCAGGTCGCCGTTCTCAATGAAGATGTCGTGGCCTGCCGACAGGGCGATATCGGCGCCGAGCTTCTGGGCGGGAATGCGCGGAAACCGCAGATCGGTCGGGCAGACGACCACAAGCTTGGCGCCTTCACGCCGAAGCGATGGCGCACCAGCAAGGGTTCGACCATCGCCCAAGGTGTTCGACAGCACGAAGCGCTGGCTGGGCCGAGTGTCGTCATAGGAGCCGATCGAGCGTGTCAGCGCAGCGACGTCACCGGCGATGAAGTGCTCAATGGCGAAAACCCAGGTGCTGTCCGTGACCGCCTCGACGGCACCCAGAAAGACAAGATCAGGTCCTAAGGCGACGAGCGCACTGTCCACGGCCGATGCGGCGGCCGGCTTACCGATCGCAGCCTTCCGCCTAGCCTCGTGCCCCAGCTTGATCTTGTGCAGGACCTCGACGGTGTAGGTGACCTCATCCCGGTCGATCAGGGTGGCGTCAGTCGCGCAAAGCCAGATGCCGTTGTTGATGTCCGACCGCTCGGCGGGCGTCATCTTCGGGTCGTAGCGTCGGCCGCCTGGCGCGGCGGCGCAGATGTGCGCGGCTACACCAACCGATGCCGAGGCGTCCGGTGCCTCATCGCTTGGGCCGACCGTTGCGCAATCGCACATCGCGCAACGGTAACCCGCCCGCAGCGCCAAGGCAGTTCTGACCGGCCCGTTGAAGTCGTTGCGCTTGGTCATACTGGCGAGGCCGGAAAAGCCGCGTCAATGCCCCAGGCGCACAGTTCGAGCACCTGCAATGCCATACCCGGCGGATGAACTTGGGAGGTGCCATGGGCCAGTCCATTGCGCAGAGCGATCATTGCTTCGACCCGATCAGTGAACGGCTGATCGGGATTCGCGATCTTCGGGAAAATGCCCCGCTTGCGGGCTCGGTCAACCAGGGTCCGAAGCGAGCCTTTGGCGTCCATCCCGTGGCCGTTGATGCGGTGCTTCAGCGCCAGTTCGAAGGCCCCAAAGGCTTGGATTTCGCCGACCACCAGCAGGTCGTAGTCGAAGTAGGCATACAGCATGGTGTTGCGGGCGCGATCATAGGCGTCCCGCACTTCCGCCGGCGCCGTGCCCGCCAGGGCGACGTCACCGATCATGCTGTGATGGTCGGCGAGCTGTATAATGCGCACGCCGGTCGGCTCGACGACACACAGGTTGTCGAAGCGGCTGTCCGGCTGGAGGATTTCATCGGCAGACTTGTAGGCCATGCTTGACCATAACCGCCAACCGGCCGGCGGCGAACCCCAGGGCCTATTCTGCGTCGCGGGACGCGACGCCGAGGTCTGGCAAGCCGAGGGATGCTCGATGGTCGTAGAGCGGCATCAGACAGAGGTGGAGCACAAGCCAGCAGGCGTAGAAGCTGTCTGGGCCGAACGGGTCGCCGTCATGTACCAACCCGTGGGCGACGCCGTGGCGAAGCTGCGGCCCCGCCGGGTGCAGGAAGACCTGTTCGATGTTGAAGGTCAGGTCCGGCCCAAAGACGGCTTCGATGTCGGCCCGCTGGTCGCGGTAGAGGGCGGACAGCGTCTTGTCTTGCTGGTCCTGCGTGGCGTCGTCGAACGAGGTTACCTCGAACCCGGCCGACTTCAGGTTCCAGCGAACGCCTGCCTCGACCAGGGGCGTCAGCACAAAAAGCGCGCTGGTCGCGTCGCCCCGCAGGAAGCTACTCAGGCTGCGGGCGAATAGATTTTCCTGCCCATCGGGGACGAAAGGGCTGTGCATCAGCGCCGGCATCAGCACGTCGGGCGCGACGTAGTAGGTTCTGGAGATGTAGCGGCGAGCGACGTCTAGGAGGCCGACGTCGATGTTGCGCGAGAGCGACTGGTGCTCCGCGATTTTTGCCTCGACGCTGCTCTCGGCGCCGACCTCGCCAAATCCGCCGCCATCGCCCGCAGAGTGTCGCTTCTTGCCCTCGCGATCATGGTAGGAGGCCGCAAACAACGAGCTGAACGGGTGAGCCTTGATCGACTCGATTGCTTCCGCACGGGCCTTCTCTGGGTCAGGTGAGCTGCGCAGTACGGCGAACAGGAACAGGGCCTCATAGAAGCCCAAGCCTTCGACCTGCTTGGCCATTTCCGCGCGCAGGTCGTCGATGTTCAAGGGCCGAGAGATCGACCCCATTTCATCGAGAATGCCGGCTTGGGCGTCGAGCAACTTGTGACGCAGCACCCGCCGATCGTCGCGTGCATCACGAACGCCGGCCAGGGCGCTGATGGCGTCAGCCAAAAAGCCGGACGAGAGCATGGCCGAATTGCTCATGCTTTCTGCCATAGCGACATAGACCCCTGACAACCGCCGCTGGCAGGCGTGCGCTGCGTTGGTGTCCTGGGCGCGGCTATATGCGCGAATAGCGACCTTCAGCGCATCCGCCATCAGATGCCCGTCCTTCGCCGGGTCGATCGTCGCGACGGAAGTCTCAATTTCCGCCGCCAGGACGGCAGGCTCTTGCAGGCCAAAGTCTAGCTCCAGTTGCACGAGAGCCAGGTGACGGCTTACGTCCGGCCGCTCCAGCGCGCCCTTGCGAGCCGCCTCGATCCTAGCGGCCAGCGGCGAGAGATCTGGCGCTCGGTCGCCAAACGAACGCGACCGACTGATGACCACGCATCGGCGAAGAACGCCGATCCCGAGCCGGCCGCCTTCCTGTTCGATTTCGTGCTCGAACCGGAGCTGTCCAGAAGTGACTTCGTCCAGTAGCCGGCAATAGGCCTCGACGGCCAACCGGCCGACGTCGTGCAGGCGTCGTTGCAGCGTCCAGGCGACATCAGCCGCCCGCGCCACGATGGCCGGGTGTTCGACCTTGGCGGCGACGGCCGTCAGCGCCTCGACGCACGGCCGGAAGTCTTGGGTTTCGGCCGAACGCCTACCGTCCGACCACACCAGCATCGCGCGGAACGGCTCGTTCGGGCTATCGGTCGCCATCATGGACAGCAGGCCCCAGAGCATTGCGAACACCCGGGCCGACCCGGAGTCCAGTCCCTCTTGTTTCGAAGCCTTGTGGAAGACGTCGCTGAGAGAATGCCAATCGGCCGCCAAGTCCGCCGGGATGCAGGCGTCGATGTCGCAGGCGGCGACATCCTCCGCCGTCGCTTCAGACCACGGCGGCACGGTCACTACCGCCGCATTGGGCTCCTCGTCCTCTAAAGGCGGCTCCCTCGACGACTCGGTCATGCCGGAGGCTCGCCTGGCGATTTCGCGGAGATCAGGCCCTTGTAGACCTCGGAGTGCGCGCCTAGCGCGTCGCCGATCTCGCCAATGTTGGCAATTTCGTTCAAAGCGACGGCCGCCATTAGGAGAAAGCAGCAGGCCATGATGACCGTGTCGTCGATCTCTGCGGCGCCGCAGTTCGGCCCCCAGGTGATTTCCGGCCCGATGCCCCCCCGATCATTGTCGATGTAGCGGTTCAGCGCCTCAAGCATCGGGTGCGCCGCGTCTGAAGAGAACTGGCGGAAAAACATATAGAGGCCGTCGAGGCCCGCACGGCGCGCCATGTCCTCACTGCCGAACGCGCCGGTGGGTTCGTTGTCAGCCTTCAGCCGGTCGATGAAGGCCTGCAGCTTCTCGTCAGCTTTAGGATGGAGGTAGTCGGCTCGATCGGCCCGGTTGAGCAGCCAGTTGGCGCCTTTGGACTTGGAGCCCATCTCGTTGGCCACCATTCGGTCGATGAAGCGGCCGTCCATTTTGACCGCCGCGACCAGGGCGAACACCGTCTCCAGGCAAGTGCGTGCGAGGGTGCGGGCCTCAACGATCGCCCCTCGTTCGGCCAGCAGGACGACGCCCTGAAAGTTGGAAAGCGCGCGAACGAACAGGAGCTGAGCAAGATTTTTCTCGCTCAACACATCGCCTTCCATTCGCACTTCTGTCCCCAGCATGAGCCGCTGAGCCGTGCGGTTGAGATCGTCAGCGAGATCGAAGGCCGCCTTGTTGTCTGCCCGATGCTTGGCGACAAAGTGCGCTATGTCCGGCGACAGAAATCCTTGCTCCGCGATCGACATCTACGCCCCGCCGTCCATAGGTCGCGGGTCTTGATAAGCCTCAAGCTGCCAGCCCCCCTGGTAGTGGACGATGATGCCTTCGTTTGGCGCGTCCATGCCTGCGATCTTGGCGATCTGGCCCAGACACCGGCTCAGATGGCCACGCAGGATTTCGAGGCCGTCGAAGTAGGCCTGGCGGGTGTCCTGCGGCCGTTCGAATTCTGAGGGTGCGTCAGCCCGAACTCCCGCACCCTGGAGGCGCTGCTCGAAGGTCAGGAACTGCCGAATGCCAACCACCATGGCGTCGGTCAGGACGTAGAGCGGGCCGTCCCGCATGTCGGCAAGCTCGACCTGCTTGTCGACTAGCAGACGGCGAATTTCCTGAAGCGAGGCGAGCGCCTGGTCGATGCAGCCATCGCAGCATTCCCAAACCGTCAGTACCCGGCGGTCCTTCAAGCGAATCACCAGCTCGCGGGCGACCTGCTTTTCCTTGTCCTTGGGGTTCACCGCCACGCTGACGAACGGCAGGTTGAGCGTGATGTCGCCGAGGCTGGCGGTTGTCAGGCGACGGGCGCGCCCAAGAACGTCTCGCAGGTCGAATTTGAAAGGCGGTGTCGCGTTTCTCACACGCCGAGACTAGCAGATATAAGGCGCGGCTTGGCTGGAAGTTCGGCGGCTAGGACGGCCGCCCTCGGACGCCGAGGGTCGGTTCTTCGCCGTCCTCAAACCGAGCGGCAATCTCTCGATCAAGCCGCTCGTCTTCGAGCAGCAAGAGTTCATAGGTGTAGCGATTGTAGAATTGGATGACGCCCACGACGCCCCGCGCGTGGTTCTCCAGCCTGACATTGATGGCGTCCGGAAACCGCATCGTCGCCGTTTCGTAGCCGGTCCAGAACGGGCCGTCAGCCAGGCGGGCGCCGAGTTCGCCTTCGCCGTATCGGATGAACCGCTTGAGATTGGCCCAGCGGGGAGAGCTAACTTCATCACCTAGATAGAAGGTTGCGAAGTTCAGGAAGATTTTGGCCAGCGCTCGGCGGTGGAGCTTATCGAACGTGCCCTCGATATGGATTCCGAGCGTTGCTTGACCCGTCTCATCAACGCTCGGATCGACGCCGAGCAGGGATGCGCCCTGCATGCGCATGTCAAAGCCGGCTTGGTTCAGCTCGTCGAGGAAGGCGTCATGCTCTTCCTTTGAGGGGGCGAATATGGCGAGTTTGCGCGCACCAGGCGGCCCGTAGACCTCGTCGGGCAGATCAAAGCGTCCTAGCTCTGCGCGGGTGAAGATGTCGGTCTTTCCGGTCTGCCGGTTCTCAATTTGGAGCTGGGTAGCCAGCGGCATGAGCTGATTGGTTGTCGGGTCGAGCCCGGTGATGGCGGCGCCCAGCAGTCCGCCAGCTTCGGAACCGTCAGCCAGGGTAAAGCGCAATCGTCGCTGCAGACGCATTTCCTTGGAGCGCCGCCCTTGGCCATAGCGTGCTACGCCCTCCAATGTCTCTCGCGCGAGCATCTGATCCAACTCCCGCCCTAGGGCACTATTGCAGGGGTCACAGACGCATTTCAGCGTGGGCGTTTGTCCGCCGAAGGTCCCGAAGGCCTGGGGGATGACGTGTTCGCGCCCCGAGAATTTCGCCGGGTTGTCCTCATCGCAGTAGATGCACGTCGCGGTCATCATCAGCGAAAAAGATGGCACCCAGCGCGATAGGGGAAAAGGCCCTCCAGCTGCGCGGCGTCCATTCGCCGCGAGCTTGCCTCGGAGCGGATCGAAGTCTGGACGGGCTGCAAAGCAACGAAGGTCGTGTTCCGGCCAGAAAACCAATGTCTGCTATGGCGCGACCCGGCCGAAGGCGGACCTTAAATCGCCGCCGATATCAACTGTCGGTCCCGGTGAACACACGCCCTCAAATGAGGGGATACACCGACGCTGGCAAAGGTTCGCCGGCGCCGGAAGCGGACATTGCGAAAGTCAGTTCGGGGTGGTTATCGGACCTACAGGCGGATGCCGATGCGGGGCCCCAGCCAGACCATCAACCCGTAAAGGCCAATGGTGAGCAAACAGCCCGCAACGAGCGAGGTCCAGAAGGGCACGCCCGCGCGAAGCATTGCCGGGATGGCCAGAAACATCGGTAGCGACGGCAGCACAAACCAGAACGTCGCTTGCGCGTGCGCGGCCATGTTCGCCGGGTCAGGTCGGTCTCGCCAAAGCCAGATCATGCCGAGCACCGAGATGAGAGGGAGAGAGGCAATCAACGCGCCGACACCGGGAAACCTTTTGCCGACGGTCGAGATCAGCGCGATGATCAGGCCGGAAACGGCTGCCTTGATGATGAAGTAGAGCATCTGAAAACGCCTTGCCGGATCGGTGACCGGGTTCCCGGTCAGACTACGCGCTTGACCTCGGTGTAGGCACCATTTGTCTGCAGCGTGATCGTGACTGGCTCGCCCGTGCGGTTGCGCCAGAACCAGCCGTGGCTTCCCGTGAAGGCGGCGACCAGTTCACCCACCACCCTTTGCTCAGAGCCCTTGCCATAGCCGTGGTAAGGCGTGCCAGGACGGTCTGCGTGGGTGTCGAAGTTGACCGCTCCCCCGCTGCTTGTCCATGTAAAGTCGACCCGCGCGCCTTCCTCCATCACAAGCTTGATCTCTGCACCCTGATCGGGTGCGAGAGTGATGACGGTTTCATCCGAGCGTCTGCTGTTCGGGGCAGAGGTCGTTCCCACAGGGGTGGCTGGGGCGGTGGTGGTGACGGCGGCAGCGGGGGCGGACGCCGCCACAGCCAGACCCGCCTCTTCGGCTTCAGCCTCGGCGGCGAGTTGCATCTTGATGCGGCCCATCTCTGTCAGTCCGAGCAGGGAACCGACCCGTGTCGGATCGACACCGTATTCGGCGGGCAGGACGACGGTGACGAGCAGGGCGGAGGCGATGACCACGGCGATGCCGGTGGACTTTAGCAACCTGCCCGTCGAAGGCATTTCGGAGGCGTCGGGCTTGTTGGCGTTATACATGGTTCAGGTCTCCGGTCAGGCGACGAAGAAGCCGACGAACTGATAGCCCGCCAGGATGAAGCCGAGGGTCATGACGACCACATTGACGGTGTAGGCGTGACGCCAAAAGCTGGACGACTTCCGCCAGAAGCCCATGACGATCAGGATGGCCCCAAGCGCCAGAAGCTGGCCGATCTCGACGCCGACGTTGAACGCCAGCAGGTTGCCGATCAGGCCGTCCGGCGACATGTTGAAGTCCTGGAGTTTGGTCGCCAGGCCGAAGCCGTGGAAAAGGCCGAACACCAGGGTCGCGACCTTGGTGTTGGGCTGGAACCCGAACCACCGCTGATAGGCCCCCATGTTGTCGAGCGCCTTGTAGACGACCGACAGGCCGATGATCGCGTCGACCAGAAAGCTGGAAACGCTGACGTCGGTCAGCACGCCCAGCAGCAGGGTCGAGGAATGGCCGATGGCAAACAGGGTCACATAGATGCTGATGTCCTTCATCCGGTAGAGGAAGAAGATCACGCCCAGCAGGAACAGCAGGTGGTCGTAGCCCGTGACCATATGCTTGGCCCCCAGGTACAAGAACGGCCAGAACAGGAAGCCCGAGGTCTCCTGGATGTAGCCCTTGTCGCCGTCGGCGACGCCATGGGCGAAGGCGGCTGTGAGCAGACCGTTGAGGAACAGGATCAGCAGCCCGAGCACAACAACGCCGACAGGCGTCTTCAGCCAACTGTCCGATCGATGGGTTACGGCGGTCATGCGTGGTAGCTCCGATCGAAGCGAGGGCGGCCAATCTAGACGGCTCGCGGCCCCGTAACACGTGACGGACAGCTGTTGTCAGTCGTATGGCTTCATACGACAGAAAGTCGTCAGTCCCCGTTACGGACCCAAGCTGTGCATTCGCTGAGGTCCGCTAAGGGTGGTGAGCGGACGTAAGCTACGCCCTGAGGGGGTGTGGTTCTGACTCTACCCGGCAGAAGCAATACATGAACTGCTGAGGTGTCCCCCAAGGCGTCTCGTGCACCTCTGTAACGCTGTCCAACAGGCGAAACTTCGGCCCGAACTCGTTGTGTAGGTTCTCAGCGTCGTAGCGAACGACGTCTAGTCCGCTGCATTTCTCGGGGCCGCCCACCCCAAAGGTCGCGACAATAACGTGCCCACCGGGCTTAACTGCTCTGGCGACCTGCCTCACGTATTCGGCTCTGTCATCTGCATTCGTTAGGAAGTGAAAGACTGCACGGTCATGCCAAACGTCATAGCGGGCAGCTTCCAATTCAACTGTCGTAATGTCCCCTGTAATCCAGTGAACAGGGGCAGCGGCTACGCCTAGTCGGCTCCTCGCCACTCCAATCGCCACCGCAGAAATGTCGAGCACCGTCACGTCGGTGTAACCGCGTGCGATAAGGTCATCGACCAACGTCGCTTCCCCGCCGCCGACGTCAATAACTGCGCTGCCATTGTCTGGATTCGCGTCTGCAATGAGCTTCAGCGAGACTTCCAAGTGGGGACGATACCAACTCACCTCGTCCACGGCTTTGGTCTGGTAGACCTCTTCCCAGTGAGCCTTACTCGTCATCGCCATCGCTCCTGAACTGCCCAAGGAAGTTGGGGGCCACGCCAATGTAAAGCTAGGGGAGCTTTTCTGAATTTCCGCTCAGGGTCGGGTCTGGAAATTGACGCCGACGCAGAAGGCGGACCTTCGGCCTGGCCGCTCGATGCGGACGTCCGGAAGGTCGGCTAGGGGTGGGAGCGGCCCCGACGCGAATTGAAACGCCGAGGCGTAACTTCACACGCCTTTAGGCGTCGCACAGGTTTCCGGGGTGCACTTCGTCTCACACCTGCATGACGCTTGCCGCTTCGCTTCACGGCGGAACCAGAGGGCGACCACCAGAGCAATGCCAGCCAGTGGAAGCCCGATGCAGAGGGCTTGCTCCCAAGTGAGCCCGAAGACCAGACCCGCACCACTCCCTATCCCCACCAGGCCCGCGCCAACCAGAAAGGGCACGATCAGCGGCGCACAGCACACTCCACATGCGGCAACCAAGCCCAGAATTCCCCAGCGCAGCTTCATCGCGATCTCCATACAAAGGTTCCAAGACACCGTGCTACTTCTTCAAGTGACTTGAGGATCAAGAGGTTTTTAATGGCGATGACGATTGGACAAGCCGGCGATCGCTGTGGCTGCTCGCCCCCAACAATCCGCTACTACGAAGATATTGGGCTGCTTCCGTCGGTGGACCGGACCTTGAACGGGCGCAGGGCTTACGGCTGGCCACAAGTCCAACGGCTGACCTTCATAAGACGTGCGCGGGACCTTGGTCTGTCGATTGACGAAGTGCGGCAGCTTCTCGGCATTTTGGATGGTGATCAGTCCACCTGTGGCGATGCTCGCGATCTGCTGAAAACCCATGTCGAGGCGGTGCGGCGTAAGCGCGCCGAGCTCCAAAAGCTGGAGGCAACGCTCACTCAAATGGCTTCTCAATGCGACAGCACCTGTGCGACCGACCCATCAGAGCCCTGCAGCATTTTTGATAATCTTGCGGTGACGCCAGCGGCTGCGCTCGCATGATGAGCTGGGTCTATTTCGTGGGCGCGGCGATCTTGGAAATTGCCGGTTGCTTCGCTATTTGGGCTTGGCTGCGCGATGGACGTTCACCGCTATGGGTCCTGCCCGGCATAGTCGCCCTCTTTGGGTTCGCCTTCTTGCTCACACGCGCCGAGACAGCTCATGCCGGGCGTGCCTATGCGGCTTATGGCGGTGTGTACGTTGCAGCCTCGATCGTCTGGCTTTGGACCGTCGAACGACAGCCCCCGGACCGCTGGGACATAGTTGGTCTGCTTGCTTGCCTTGCGGGCTCCGCCATCATCCTGATGCCCCGCACGGCCTAGCGCCGACTTTGCGGAGGTCCGCTCAGGGTCGTGACCGGTCCCGGACATCGGCTCCTGATCCAGACCTTCAGATTGCCACCGCCAGGCATTGTCGTTCCCGGTGAACACCCGCCCTGGAACGACGGGAATACACCGACACCGGCAAACCCGGTCGGAGGCGCCCGACAGCGGACCTACCGATCGTCTATGCGGGGTGATGGGGTGGACGCGACCCGATCTTATGCTTGGGCAGCGGAGTGAGTTGCGACCCACTCAGCGATGAAGTCGATCGCCTCAATGCTGTTCGGGGCGGCGACCGGGGCGGTGATGGACATTATGGCCGATACGGTCTCTTCGATTGAGGTGGTTTCAACAAAGGTGACCCAGCCTGGAAAGCGATCTGACAGGGCGCTGAAGAAGGTTAGTTGGGGTTGGACCATCCGGGCGTATCGCGCGACCTTCATCTGCGCCCTTTCCTCGCCCAGCCCCCTTGCGCGCTCGCGCTTCAGCATCCGCTTGCGTCGCTCCTCCTCCTCGATGTGCAGGAGTACGTATCGATCAGGGACCTCCATCCCTCTTTCGGCGAACTTGCTGCGGTAGAAGGCGATTGACTCGGCTGGGAGAGACCAAGCCTCATCGTCGAAGATCCAACCGAACCAGATTGGCTGCAGGGGATCTCCGTCCAGGATCGATAAAGCGCCTTGCGATGCTTTCAGCCGCGCCATTTCCCAACGCGCGGCCTGTCTGTCGTGATACCAGCCCGTTGGCTCTGGGATAGGCCTTGCGAAGAGCAGGTTCACTTCCGGCACGACATAGGCACCGGCGTCACGAAGAGCGGTGGCTGTTGCCGACTTCCCAACCCCCGGGGCGCCTTCGATAGCTAAGATCATGCGAACTCCCTGCGCCGATATCCTCTCTTAGCGGACGCTGGAGAGTCCAGCTAAGGTCGCGAATCGAAATTGGCTCGCCGCCGGAAAGCTGACGTTCAGATCGAGACCGCCAGCCATTGTCGGTCCCGGTCAACGCCCGCCCTTGTGGCGGGAACCTCT
>Ga0209066_10002045_pt1 | contig 25394 bp, 15 predicted proteins | sample All_14_2_FD_187198 | JGI IMG/M metagenome (GOLD analysis project Ga0209066, IMG submission 187198) | Freshwater microbial communities in response to fracking from Pennsylvania, USA - Allegheny Zone_MetaG_DW_15 (SPAdes) (version 2) ... | reverse complement strand
GAAGTACTCTGGCAAAGAGCATGATTTTGGTACTATGCATTTTTCGTTACCTTATTTTTACAATTTTTGTAGGAAAATATATTGGGAAATAATTTTTAAAAAATTATGCTCATTTGCAGCTCCCACTTTTACTCGTTTGCAACGAGTACCCCACGGCACCGCGTTTGCAACGCGTCTCTCCTTTCAGTTCTACCACACAGCACCTTATTTGATTTCCTTAGCTTTGCCACATGGGAAATGAAGTAGTGTCGGCTGGTAATGATTTCAATACAGAGCTGAAACTAAGGACTTTAAGGTATATTAAATAGAGTGAGGCACTAATATCGTGCGCCGGTACTACCGTAGGGGATATTATCAGGTATTGGTACCACTATTCATGCCGACAGATATACTGCCGTACAGCAGAAACACATAAATCGTTGATAAGTAACAATAAGACAGAACCGGAAAACTACAGAACAATGCAACAGACAGTAAAAGCATATGGCACACCAGCCGCTGACGCTCCCCTGAGAGAAATGACCATCCCCCGCCGCAGTGTGGGCACTAAGGATGTGGAAATTGATATTCTATATTGTGGCGTTTGCCATTCCGACCTCCATACCGCCCGTAACGACTGGGGAGGTACCGTGTACCCCGCCGTTCCCGGCCACGAGATAGTAGGGCGTGTAGTAAGTGTAGGTAGTGATGTTACCCGCTTTGCACCCGGCGATATTGCCGCCGTAGGTTGCCTGGTAGACTCCTGCCGCACCTGTAAAAACTGCGCACAGGATCTGGAGCAGTACTGTACCACTGGCTTTACCGGCACTTATAACGGTAAAGACAAGCATATGCCCGAGCTCCGCACCTATGGTGGCTATTCCGGCAAAGTAGTGGTAGATGATCACTTTGTACTCAAAGTGCCTGCCGGTCTTGACCTTGCAGCTACAGCGCCCTTGTTGTGTGCAGGCATCACTACATGGTCGCCCCTCCGTCACTGGAAGGTAGGCCCCGGCAGCACCATAGCAGTGGTAGGGCTGGGCGGTCTGGGTCATATGGCTATAAAGCTGGCTAAGGGGCTGGGCGCTCATGTAACCCTCTTTTCCCGCTCTGAGTCCAAGACACAGGATGCGCTGGACCTCGGTGCCGACCGTGTGGTTATCTCTACCCGTCAGGAAGAGATGGACGCAGTAGCCGGTACGTTTGATGTGATTATAGATACCGTACCCTATGTACACGACCTTAATGGATACATCAAAACCCTCTCTGCCAGCGGCACGCTGGTGCTGGTAGGTTTCCTGGGAGACCTGCAGCCCATGCTCAATACCGCACCTATGGTTATAGGACGTAAAGCCATATCCGGCTCCCTCATAGGCGGAATAGCAGAGACACAGGAAATGCTGGACTTTTGCGGTGAGCATAATATCACTGCCGATATAGAGCTTATCAATATGCAGGATATCAACGACGCCTACGAGCGCATGCTGAAAAGCGATGTCCGCTATCGTTTTGTTATAGACATGGCATCGTTGAAGAACTAATAGCAGCTATCAAGGCTTTAATAGAAAGAGGTTGTTCCGAACATGCGGGACAACCTCTTTTACTTTTCATGTGGACGGATGTATTAACGGAGTTCAAATACCTCACACCTCACCCACCTATCTTTTCCGTTATTATCTGCTCCAGTGGGGTGTGACGCTCGTTGCTGAACAGGTCAAAGTGGAAATGATCCAGCTTAGCCAGCAGATGTAGAAGTATGTTCTTTTCGTCATTGTTCAGTGGTCCCGCCATCACTGCCGATACCTGTGCCATCTTGTCCAGTACGGCAAAGATGACTCCACGGCCTGCCGGCGTTATCATCACCCGCTGGCTGCGTTTATCGTGCTCGTCATCGCGTTGCTCCATAAGGCCCAGCCTTATCTGCCTTTTTATGATTTCCATGCCCGTTGTTTTTTCGTGGGCATTCTTGTTTATCAGTTCCGTTTTTGAGAGGCTGTCATGTGTCAGCAGTACTATCAGGTAAGAGAAATCGTCTATGGTCTGCAGCGGGCTTCCTTCCAGTGCCTGTTTTACATACAGTTTGGCATAGCGGTACAGATAGGCCACCAGTATAGCTATAGATTCATCTTTCTTATTACCACGGCCCAGTTTTTCTTTATCCACCTGTCCCGCTACATTCCGGCGTTCCAGTGGCGATTCCGTACTCCGTTTTTCCAGTTCATGGTCTATGAATCCCCTGTAGTTTATATCAGCTCCCGGGCCTGCCATGTCTTCATATACCGACAGGGCATCCAGAAAGTCTTTGATAATATCATAGCGTCCATTCATAAAAATCTAATACAGTAGTTTTGATTTTTAGTACAAAATAATACTATTTTTGTGCAAAATTAAACAATATCATACTAATTCCTGCTTCTATGTTTTCAGGTGTTTTACGTTCGTGGATACTGATATTATTGCTGCCGGTACAGCTTATGGCACAGAATGGTGTTTTTGTAGGTACGGTCAAAGATAAGGAGACCCAGGAGGCCATTGTGGGAGCCATCGTTGCATTGGAGGGTACGGCACTTGGTGCGCAGACCGATACCGGAGGCATGTTCCGCATTACAGGTATTACCCCCGGGGCCTATAGCATTACAGTACAGTATATCGGTTATAAAACCATACGCCTGGCCAATATTCAGGCCTCCAATGGTAATGCCAATACACTGGCTATAGAGCTGGAGCGTGCATCAGCCCAGCTCAGGGAGGTAGTAGTAAAAACATATACTTACGGTAAGCGTATAGAAACGCCGCTCTCTGTACAAAGCCTTACTGCCGAGGAGATAAAAAGCAATCCCGGTGGCAACTACGATATATCCCGTGTCATACAGGCATTGCCCGGTGTAGGTGGTACCGGCGGCAGCGCTGCGCGCAATGACCTGATTATAAGAGGCGGTGCGCCTAATGAGAATGTGTATTATCTGGATGGTATAGAAGTACCGCAGATAAATCACTTCTCCACACAGGGGGCATCCGGTGGACCACAGGGTATTCTTAATGTATCCTTCATACAGGATGTATCGCTTAGTACCAGCAGTTTTGCCGCCCGGTACGATAATGCACTGTCATCGGTGCTGCAGTTCCGGCAAAAGGAGGGCAACCCCGAAAAGCTACAGTCCAATCTCCGTCTTAGCAGCACAGAGTTTGCAGCTACCTTTGAAGGGCCCATCAGCAAAAAGACCACTTTTCTGGCTTCTGCACGCCGCTCCTATCTGCAGTATTTCTTCTCGCTTATAGATCTTCCTATCCGTCCCGACTATTGGGACTTTCAGTACAAGGTTACTCATAAGATAAATGATAAGACCACCATCAATGCCATAGGGCTGGGTGCTATAGACCAGTTCTCTTTTGCCGCTCCCAAAAACTCCGATCTGGAAAAGGAATACATTATCCGTTCCCTGCCTACTATCAATCAGTGGAACTATACCGTAGGTTTTACCCTCAGGCATCTGGTAAAGAACGGATATTATAATGTAGCCCTCAGCCGCAACATGTTTAATAACAGCCTCGATAAATTTGAGGAAGCATCCTTTGGCGATGAGAGCAAGCGTACCTTCCGCTCCCGCTCGCAGGAGATAGAGAACAAGCTCCGTTTTGATGTCAATAAATCAGTCAATGGCTGGAAGTATAGCTATGGTATATCGGGCCAGTATGTGAAGTATAATAACGACCTGTACAGCGTTATCAGAAAGCAGGTTACAGATACAGCCGGTAATATATTACAGCCCGGCCTCACCATTAGTTACCTCTCTGCTATTGATTTCTGGAAATACGGTGTGTTTGGCTCCGTTACCCGCCAGCTGCTGCACGACCGCCTTACCATGACACTGGGCGTACGTACCGATATGAACAGCTTTACCACCGATGGCAACGACCCTGTCAGTGCTTTTTCCCCACGCCTGTCGGCCTCATATGCTTTGAGTGATAAGGTAAACCTCAACGCCAGTGTGGGCCGCTATGCCAAAGTGCCCATATATACCGTGCTTGGCTTCCGCGACTCTACCGGCAGTCTGGTCAATAAGGACAACAAATACATATCCTGCCTGCATTATGTGGCAGGAGTTGAGTACCTGCCTGCACGCTCACTGCGCATCACCGCCGAAGGTTTTTACAAGCAGTATGCCAACTATCCGGTATCGGCATTGTATAATATTTCTCTGGCCAATCAGGGTGCCGACTTTGGTGCTATTGGCAATGAGCGTACCAATAGCAATGGCGAGGGACGTGCATATGGTTTTGAGCTGTTTGCCCAGCAGAAGCTGGTAAAGAATATGTTCATTACCGCCTCTTATACACTGTTCTGGAGCGAGTTTACCGGTAGCAACAACGTTTACATTCCCTCCTCATGGGATGCCCGTCATCTCGTATCGCTCATAGCAGGCTACAAGCTGCGCCGGGGCTGGGAGCTGGGTGTTAAGTACCGGCTGTCTGGTGGCGCACCCTATACGCCTTACGACCTCGTGGCATCCCGCATCAATTATCTGTCACTCGGTCAGCCCGTGTCCGACTATACACGCATCAATCAGGAACGCCTGCCCTGGTTCAATCAGCTGGACCTCAGGATAGATAAAAAGATAAACTTCCGTAAATCCACACTGGACCTCTTCCTTGATTTTCAGAATATCGGTTTTGCTAAGAATGTGAACAAAGACTATTACACCTTCAAACGCAATCCTGATAATTCATACACTACTACCGATGGCCAGCCCGTGCAGCAGGACGGCTCCAATGCCATACCCGTACTCATCCCCAATATCAACCAGACCGTTATCCCGGCTATTGGTATCGTGTTTGAGTTCTGATAGCGTATTTGTGTGAATTGTAACAGGCGGGTCTCTCGCAGAGGACCCAAATGGCGCCAGTGTTTTTCACTGGTGTCTGCGTAAAGGCAAGTGCTTTTTATTTGCTGTTTCGTTCTGTCTCTGGTGGGTCTCTCATAGATGACCCGCATTAGGGGGCGTTGGGTTGCCGGTCTGTACTACTTATACAGCTCTATCTTCAGGTCGTCCAGGTATATAGGTTTCAGGTCTTTGCTCCACACAAAGAGTTTTATATAGTCTGTTTCGTTCAGCCCTTCGGGTATGCGGGTGAAATAGTATAGCTGTGTCCAGCGGTTTATACCGGTATAGAAGATAGATACATAGCTGCTGTCGGCCTCCGTAGGCCAGTTGATGCATTTGTTTTCTATGGCCATGCCCCGCCACAGCTTATCGCCTATGCTGGTCACCAGCATGTGCCGGAAGTAGTTAGGCTCTGCGGTACATAAAAACCGGCCACTGCATTTCATCCAGCGGGCATCTTTAAAGGTCGCTTTGCTGTATGTGGCAACTATGCTTTGCTGCGGGTATTCTTCGTTATGCATATAGTACACATACTTTTCTCCTGTTGCAGGGTCGGGCACGGTGCCGGGTGATGTGGAGTCGTTATAGTGTAGTTCTGCTACGGTTCCTACCAGTGTCAGTGAGGCAGTATCCGGCTGAAACTCGCCTATATCTCTCACTACCAGGTCTTCATAGCGCAGCCGGGTACGGAACAGCATTTGTGCATTGTATTGCAGGTTAGACTCTTCGCTCCACAGCAGTCCCCGCATCTGCTGGTAGCTCTGGCTCAGGTTCATAGCTATGCAAAAGAGTATTACGGCACTGCATAGCACGCGCAGTACTATACCCCTGCGCCATACCCATACTATAAAAGCAGCCAGTGGTATAGCCAGCAGGGGGTAAACATGCAGCATGGGGCGGGAGCCAAAGCCATTTATATAATTGTAGCAGTACCAGCTATACACTACATATATATAGGCAGGCAGCAGCAGCCATAGGGTAGCGGCCCACTGTTTAATGCTTCTGAGCAGCAGCATCCCGGCCAGTGCCAGTAGCATAAGCGGGGTGTATGCCAGCCAGCCGTTCGAGCAGTAGAAAAGCCCGTCCACTATCCAGGGATGTTTCCAGAAAAATGACTGCTCCCTGTAGCTGTAGTATAGCCAGTGCCCGGTGGTGGCCTTCCAGTACATCATCTGCGGCAGCATAGGTATGGCAAAGCAGATGGCCGCCAGTATTATACCTTTCAGGTTTTCCCGCAGCAGATGCACTTTAGCAATAATGCTCTTCCTGCTGTACAGCCCGTAGAAAACAGGAATTGCTATACACAGTATATCTGTAGGCCGCATGATGGTGATAAAACCACACACCAGCCCTATAGCCATAAGCCGCACTACCGATGGGCGCTCTGTGGTAATTATGGTAAGGTGCATGAGCAGGGCATACAGGAAAAACAGGGGCACATGTGCCATGCCCGCCTGCAGAAAGGTAAACCAGAACAGATTGGTACCTGTAAGCAGCAGTACGGTTACGGTCATAGCAGTAGTGCTGCTATGATAGCGGCGTAGTATGCGGTACACGAGTATCAGCCCCAGTAGGCTGTATAGTATGTTGCCCAGTCTTATAGCCCATTCATATGCGGCACTGTATCCGTTTGCCTGCCCTCCGGTAAGCAGGCTGTAAGCATGTGCCGCCGCAAAGAAGGGTAGCTCAGTTAGCGCTACGCCATAGGTATATTGGTTGATGATGAACCGGCTACCGTCCTGAGGGTCTTTACGGGGCATGGAGTAGGAGCGTACCAGCTCGCTTAGTCCCCTGTCTTCGGGTAGTGGCTCAAAGGTGGTAAGGTTGTGATATATAAATACCGATGGCAGATACATATAGTACCCCGCTGCATCACCGTAAAATACGGTCTTGTGCGATGTGTATTTGCCTGTTACGAACAGGCAGAATATCACAGAAACCAGAAAGAGTATTTTTCCTGGTCTGGTGAGCTGCCGGAACCAGCTCATTGGGGTATACGTATCTGTATTATCTGCCTGCATGTTTACAGCTCACAATAATAGTGACTTTTGGCAGCTTTCCCTTACAGGTGCATCAGATATACTCCCGTACTATAAGCCAGTTATACCTTCAGCCCAAAGTCATAACGCCCCTTTACTGCCCGTCTTACCATAGCCGTCTGGCCGCAGTGGTACATAGTGTGTTTTATGTTCCAGTCCAGCGATTCATACTTTGTCCCTGCTACAGGGTGTGGTATAGGGGTAGGCTCCAGCATGCTGTCCATATCTGCATCAGTAAGTGTTTTCATAATGTCCAGTGAGCGTTGCTGCACCAGTTTCAGGTGTTCGGTGAGGTCACTGCCGGTTACTTTTCCCACTGTAGCGGCTGCGTTCCCTTTGGTAAACATTGCAGCATATTCGTTGAAAGGCATAGCCTTGATTATGTCGGGCTGGTGACCCTTTATTACCCATATGGCATGAAAATAATGGCTCAGTATCATATGCCCCACCTGCCAGTTGAGTGATGTGTCTATTCCTTCCGGTATCACATCCCACTTTTCATAGGGTATATCGTGCAGGAGTTTATACATCCATTCATATGCATCCTGTGTCTGTAAGGTCAGTATCCGGGTTCTTGTCATGCTACTAATATTTGTATCATGAAGTTATGACACATATACATCTGGTATGTTATTTTATGTTTCTTAATTACATGTCTGTCATTTAACGCGTTCCTTACCTTTGCTGTAATGAAATTTACATATCCTGTTTTGTTACTGCTTGTTATAGCAGCGCTGTTTTCTATAGCTCCGGCCCGTGCCGCTGATTCTCTGGTTGCCAAACGTATTCCGCCCAAAGTGGTACTTGTGGAGCTTTTTTCGCAGCAAAGCCGTATGGATGCACTCATCAGGGCTAAACGGTATCGAGATACGGCTACACTTGCAAGAGATGCACGTAAGGTAGTGTCGGTAACGGTTAAAGATTTCAAAGACAATTTTCAATATTGTCCCTATTACTTTTTCTGGGATAAAGATTTTGATGCCATCATGGCCGGACAGTTTGATGGAGTATTGCTGGACTCCAGCTTGTCATTAGCTAAAAATGTAAATATTTCAGATACAAACTATATCATAGTACATTATGGTATTCCCCAGTGGCAGTCTCATAAACGCAAGATGGAAGTGACCAATAAGACAGAAATGGGAGGAAAACCATATGGTTACGGACTTATAATGTGTAATTATCAGATGAAACAGATAGGCTACACATACTGGTTACGTAATTTTCTGGTGAGTTTTAAGAAGAAAGGAAAAGTGCATGAAGATTATATTTATGTTTCTAAGAAATTTGATATAGAATACTATCCGCTGGCTGGTAATGTAAGTGATAAATTGGTTGACTACAGAGAGAGCTACAGGCTGAATCCTTTCAGGGCCAGTGGAAAAAAATCTTATTTCTGACAATTGTGAATCTGATTTGTTGCCATTTTACATAGTATTCCTTTCAACTTATTTTGGTAATTTCGCATCCCGAACCGCTAAACGTCAATACGTACGATGACAGATATTAAAGTGCCCGCCGTAGGAGAATCAATTAGTGAGGTAACACTCGTAAAATGGTTGAAAAAGGATGGCGAATATGTACACCGCGACGAGCTGATTTGTGAGCTCGAATCTGAAAAAGCTACATTTGAGCTCAATGCCGAGCAGGCTGGTATTCTGCATATAAAAGCAGAAGAAGGCGCTACACTCGCCATAGGCGATCTGGCATGCACTATTGATGAAACAGCCGAGGCACCTGCAGGTACGCCGGCCCCGGCCGCTGCTCCGGTAGCAGAAAAGCCGGCCGCCGCGCCAGCCGCTGCTGCTGCATTGCCTGCCGATGTTAAAGCTACCCCTGTAGCACAGGCTATGATGGCCGATAAGCAGGTGAAAGCAACCGATGTAAAAGGAACAGGTACGCAGGGTCGTATCATGAAGCAGGATGTTCTGGAAGCTCTGGCTAATCCTGGTCGTCGTGGCGGTGCAGCTGCATTCTCCCGCGAGGAGAAGCGCGATAAAATGAGCAATCTGCGTAAAACGGTATCACGCAGGCTGGTAGAAGCTAAAAACAGCACTGCCATGCTCACTACCTTTAATGAGGTAGATATGACGCGTATCATGAGCATTCGCAAACAGTATAAAGATACTTTTAAGGAAGTGCATGGCGTAAACCTCGGTTTTATGTCATTCTTTACAAAGGCTTGCTGCACGGCTCTTATGGAGTGGCCTGCGGTAAATGCATACATTGATGGCGAGTCGCTGGTGTATCACGACTATTGCGATGTATCAATTGCAGTATCAGCGCCTAAAGGACTGGTAGTACCGGTGATACGCAATGCCGAAAGCCTTTCTATGGCCGACCTTGAGCGTAAGGTAGTGGAGCTGGCTAAAAAAGCCCGTGAAAACAAACTTAGCCCTGATGAAATGGCTGGTGGTACGTTCACTATCACCAATGGTGGTGTGTTTGGCTCGCTCATGTCTACACCTATTATCAATATTCCTCAGTCGGCTATCCTCGGTATGCACAAAATACAGGACCGTCCTATGGCTATTGATGGTAAAGTAGAGATTCGCCCTATGATGTATCTGGCCCTTAGCTATGACCACCGTATTATTGATGGTCGTGAGTCTGTAGGCTTCCTGGTACGTGTTAAGGAGCTGCTGGAAAATCCTGAATACATGCTTTTTGGTCATGACCCAATGAAGACACTGTTGGAAGTAAAATAATCACCTGGTTTATATAGCTTACTAAGCAGGACCGCATCATTCCATGGTGCGGTCCTGCTTTTTACTGTCTTTATTTGGCTTATATTTGATAGGTATCTTATGCCACATTCGTCATCTGTTTCCGGTCACCTTCGTCCAGATATAGCTGCAAAGCTGGATGCCCCCTTTGACAAAACCGGTATGCGTGGCGAAAAGCTGAACAGGAAACATACCAATGAGCTTTTCTTTGAAGATGCTGCATTTGTAGGTATTGTAGCACCTGTTCCTGCTTCGCGTTTCTGCTGGATTGTTAATCAGCATTTCCATACATCATTCTCTGCCACAGCACTGGTGCATATGAATGTGGTAGCTAAAGAAGGGAAAGAGGAAGAATTAACCAGGCGCATTATGCCGGAGCTTACCGCACCTACACTGTTTGGAGGCCCTCCTGCGCCTGCATCTTTGTCTTCTCATAGCGACAATGCGCCGGAATCGTATGAGTTCCCGGTATATGTGCATGGTGTTGTCAATAGTAGTTTTCGTCATCTGCTATATAAGTTAAGACAGGGAAAGCTATCCCTGCTCACCGGCACCCGTACGAAACAGTATGACTATTTGTGGATGATACAAACAGCATCATCATATCATGATGCACACCTTATATTGGATTTGCTTACTGCAGTTCCGGAGGTACGGCTGGCTCAGGAACTGGCCATTGACGATGTGAGCAGGAACTTTGACAATCTTATTTTATAACAGGGCATACTTCAGGCTTAAAATATTAGAACTATCAATACCTTGCTATTGTCAGCCATTTCTTATATTTGTAGCATTGCCTCGGGGGGCAGTTGGCCCCTGTTTTAGGCGGAAACCCATTGAAGAAGTAAACAACCGGTATATGTACACACGGATCAGCGCTTTCTTTTTGTCACTTTTTGTGTTGGTATCTGCTCACAGAGCAGCTGCTCAGAGTATGGATTATCTCAGGCACAATAAGATTTTCAATCTTTGTTCATTTGAGCGCGACTGTTCAGGTTGTTATGATTGCGAGTATCAGCGCTATACCGTACGCATAAAAAACCTGCTGGATAAACAGATAAAACAGGTTTCCTATGTCTATTATTCTGATTCACGCAATAAGGTGATTACCCGCCAGGCTACAATTGTAGGTAGTGTCATTGACCCCAATAAGATTGGACACCTCATTATGTGTATGCCTAATGGCAGAAACTGGGCTATTACAGAGTTGGTATATGAAGATGATACAAAAAACAACTTCATTGTAAAAGATCGTCTCTCTCAGTTCTATCAGGAGCCGGATGAGTGCGACTGTGCCCGCAAGCCTAATAACTATACCAATCCCAACATTGGCCGCAACTGATTATTGAGTAAGGAAACAATAAAAGAGCAAACGCATCACCGGTTAAGATGATGCGTTTATTCTTTGAGGCCATTTCAGGATTGGCTAAACTGGCTGGCTTTGAGTAGAATGCTGTCTATTGCTTCCTGTCTCGGCTGTAATATTTCGTTTGCCAGGTGAGCCAGTATCCGCTTTTCCATGCGTACCATGTGCAGCTGTTCTTCCGCTATCGTCCGCGAGTCAGACGCGGGGATGGGAGCCAGTAATGTGTTTGTTTTACGTAAAGTTCTATTCATTTAATTTAGTTATCTGTTTGAATAGAAAACGTGTAGCGGGCTGTAATATTGTAGCAGGAAAGAAAAATTATGTTAAACACTATTTCCCGGGCAACCTTCAGCCGTCACCCGGCATTTTTCAGTAAGTAAAGTGTATGTTATGGATACAGTAGGTATTACAGGTGGTACAGGGCTTGTGGGGCGGCAAATTGTTACTATGTTACGCGCCAGGGGGCATAGGGTGGTGATATTTACCCGCAGGCTGCCGGCACATCCCCCTTCCGATGCAATGGTGCAGTATGCACTGTGGGATTACGTTTCAGGCACATGCGATACTAATGCTCTTGCCAGCATTAGCGCTATGATACATCTGGCTGGTGAGCCGGTAGCAGCACGCCGGTGGACTCCTGCCCGGAAGGCGCTTATTCTCAATAGCCGGGTAAGAGGGACTTCTTTTCTGGCAGATATGCTGGCTCATCATGCGCCGCATTGCCATACGGTAATATCTGCTTCAGCTATTGGTTATTATGGGCCTGATGTATCTGTATCAACTGCGTTTACTGAAGAAGCAGCACCATACAGTGATTTTCTGGCATCCACATGCCTGCAGTGGGAGACAGCGGCTGCTTCTGTAGCTGAGTTTGCCCGTTTGGTCACTATACGTATTGGCATTGTACTGGCAAAGGAGGGTGGCGCATTGCCGCGTTTAGCAGCTACATTACCATTGCATGTACTCCCTGTGCCTGGTAATGGGCGGCAGATTGTAAGCTGGATACATGTACAGGACCTGGCCAGAATGTTTATTCATGCATTAGATGATAAAAAAGTCAGTGGTGTGTATAATGGCGTTGCACCTCATCCGGTTTCTTTCAGTGAGCTTGTAAGGGCAGTGTCTCATACCCGGTCTGGTCCATTCTGGAGGCCACATGTACCCGCCGGGCTCATCAGGCTGGCTATGGGTGAAATGAGCATAGAGGTACTTAAGAGCTGCACAGTAAGCAGTGCTGCTATTGTCAATACCGGCTTTTCATTCAGGTTCCCATCTGTTGCCGGTGCCGTAAAAGAGCTGCTTTCCGTTGATTAGTTGATGATAAACTTGCGTATAATCTGCCTGTTGGCTGTGTCCCGTAGTTTCAGTACATAGAGACCTCTGGCCCATAGGTAGGCCGGCAGTGCAGCTGTTCCATCTATTGTACCCTTCCATACTGTCTGGCCTATAGCATTAACAATCACACAATCCAGTATGCCGGCATCATCCGTTAGTATATTCAGCGTATTATGCACCGGTACCGGGTATATTCTTATACCGGCTTCATAGTTATGTACAATGCTGAAGTTTCTTGTGTTCATGCTGTAAAACACATTCCCGGTACCTTTCACCTTAATACGGGCATAATGTTCTTCATTGTCGGGGTTAGGCATGCTTACCAGTGCACTTCCCGTATTAGGATAGGTACCCAGATAATAGGGCCAGTGCTCCCCTGTATCCAGAGACAGGTAAATGTCTACGTTCGATACGTTTAATGGTGCTGTATTGGTACCTGCTACATTCCATGTCACCGTCTGCTGGCTAAAGCCCTCATATGTGATGCCTGTTGTATTCTGACTCGTAACAGTAAAGGATGCCCCGGTATTAATGGCATAAAGGGTCACACTATCGTCAGGGATGTGCACACAGCCACTACCATTGTGGGTACTGCGCAGCGCCAGCCTGAACTGTAGCGACCTGTTTACCTCGGGTACTTTTTCGCCCGATGCATTATTGATACCAGCATTACTCAGTATTCCTCTGCGCACCATATCCAGCCTCGGAAATGAGCGGGTAGGAGAGGTTACAGGCGTATAGGAACGGAATATGGGGCCGCCGGTTGTGGTTTGTAGTTGTGTGAGCCCAAAGCCTCCCAGGTCCCATTCTTCCCAGCAGTAGGTGAGGGTAGAGTCTCCCACAGAATCTACAGCTACAGGAGAGGTTAGCTCAAAAGCAGTATTGCAGGGTATAGTATAGGTGTTGGTAAATGGTGAAATGCCCGGCATTTTATATCCGGTACTTGTTTTCTCTGCGCAGCCATCGCCCGATGTACTCACATAGCTTACCATCTGTCTTATGCTTGCTGCATGAAAATAGAAGTCGCTGTTCGGCTGCAGATTGTCAGGAGAGCATATGCCGGCATATGCCATTATGGTAGAGCCGCTTCCCGGTTCATATGCTCTGGGCATCACTGCATTTCCGGTACAACTTGCCGTCTTGTTGTTATTGAAGGTGTGGTCTGCACCATATTCATGTCCTATTTCATGAGCTACAAAGTCTATATCAAATCCATCACCATAGGGTGTGGTGCTACCAGTTACGCATTGGGCTTTCTGTCCGGGTTTACATACCACGCCCACCTGCGACAGGCCACCGGCACCGGTACTGAACACATGCCCTATATCGTAGCCGGCATCGCCTATTAGCATATCGCATACTTCCTGATTTTTGAGTGTAAGCGCCTTTGCATCTTCATTGATGCTGCTAAAAGGGTCTCCGGCAGCTACATTAAAGATGATGGTATCTTCTTTTTCTATAAACTGCATGGTCACCGCTATTTCCTGCTCATAGATACCGTTAACCCGGTTCATGGTGGTAGTCATTTTACTCAGTACGGCACTTTTTGCAGGTGCAAAAGTACCGGTTACAGCCTCGGCATACTGATGGCTGCATGAGAGTGCAAGCCGGTATCTGCGCAGTGTATAGCCGCTCAGTAGCCTTCCCTGCATGGCAGTAGTGCGTAGCTGTGCTGTTCCCGTTATTGCCACATCCATATCATGGCCGCTTGCAGCACAATAGGTCCTTCCGGGCTGCTCCAGCTCATCTTTTTTATAGTGCACAGTATAGTATCCGGTATTCTGGTCATCTGCAGGGTCTATCAGGCTGGTACTTGTGCCATCATATACCATTGCATGAAATCCATAGTCTGTTATATCCAGCTTTGCCGTTACTCTGGCATCATCTGTGGCTGTTCCGTTATAAGTCCTGATACCAGGATATCGTGCAGCAAGGCCGGCAGGTAGCAGGTCTGTTTGTTGTATGATAAAGGTTCTGAATGTTCCGTCTGGCAGAGGCAGTATCAGTTGTTGAGGGGCTCCTTTGGGTGCAGCATTCAGTATCTGGCGTAATGAGGTCTCGTCGGCTTTATATGTTTTCCATGCCCGGTACCTGCCATCATCAGGTTTTGTGGAGCGTCCAGCCAGAGGAACTTCTTTCCAGAGGCTTCCGGCGAATGTTGACAGGGCGGTACACAGGCACAGCAGCGAAGTCAGTGCAGTTATTTTTCTCATCAGTCGGTAACTAGCAAGTGCAAATGATAGTAACAAAAATAACAAAAAATTACATGAGCACACATTATGTCATATTTGGTGACTCTGGTATGATTTTTCTTTTCGGTTTAAATATTGCCTCTCTGTATAATGCATGCCCAATGTCAATATACTATAGCTTATTTTGGAGTGTTTTGTATTCACTTGTTACATACATAATAAACCGGCCTGTAGTATTTTACTACAGGCCGGTTTGCTGTTATTCAGAAGGTTATCTTACTCTGTCAGGCAAACAAATTTCACATATCTCCGGCCTTGCTCATTTACCACAACAAGCGTGTAGCTTCCGGGCGCAAGGTTTATTTCCGTTTTTATTGCAGTATTGGTTTTACCATTGCCAGTCCATACTACTCTTCCCGCCACATCTACTATATGATACTGATAGGGTGCGCTCTCGCTGCTATGTACCACAAGCGTGAAGCTGCCATTATTCGGGTTAGGGAATAGCTCAGTGCCATAAGCAGCTATATTTATGTCAGGTGCGGATGTGATAGAGTCACATTGTGCCACAGTATATACTCTCAGACTTTTTGTCTGTGTAAATGTGCCGCATATATTGCTTAAAGAGTAGCTGATAACAACAGTACCACCTGCAATACCCGTTACCTCTCCCGTGCCCGATACTGTAGCCAGGCTGGTATTACTGCTGCTCCAGCTGCCGCCGGCAGGGGTGCTGCTCAGTGTCAGCGGTGTTCCTATACATACATAATCTTCACCGGTAACAGTTAAAACAAGATTTGTATCTACGCTCATTATGGCCGTGTCAAGACAACCCGTAGGCATTGTATAGGTTACAATAGCAGTACCATAACCGGTTCCGGTTACCACACCTGATGCAGAACCTACTGTAGCTACACTGGCATTACTACTACTCCATAGGCCACCTGCCAGTGAGCTTAGTGTTGCCGCAGCGCCACGGCACAGCGATGTGCTGCCTGATATTTCAGGAACAGGATTTACGGTTATCTGGCGGGTATTATAGCATCCGGTTGGCATTACATAGCTGATGGTTACTATGCCTGTAGCCGCAGCTGTAAGTGCTCCTGTAGCAGCATCAATGGTAGCTATAGCAGGCAGGCTGCTCACCCATGTTCCTCCACCTGTAGCATCTGTATAGGCTCCGCTACCGGGCATACATACCGATGAAGGGCCAGATATGGCTGCTGGTGTAAGATTTACAGTAAGGGTAGCCGTGCTCGTGCAGCCCGTTAATACCAGTATGTAAGATATGGTTGCTGTTCCTTCACTGACGCCGGTAGCTACTCCGGTAGATGCATCTATTGATGCAATCGTAGCATTGCTGCTGGCCCATGTGCCGCCAGAGGTAATGTCAGTAAGTGTTGTGGTACTGCCGGTGCATACCTGCATAGTACCTGCAGGCGTTGCCGGTAGTGGATTTACCGTAATGGTAGCCATAGCTGGGCAACCCTCTGCCGATATGTAGGTGATGGCAGATGTACCTGCTGCAACACCGTTCACTATACCGGTAGCAGAGCCTATGGTGGCGATAGATGTAGTGCCACTTACCCATGTGCCGCCTGTGGTAGCATCGGTGAGGGTAGTAGTGTTTCCGGCACATAACGTCATTGTTCCGCCTATTGCCGCCGGTAGTGGATTTACCGTAGTGGCAAATGTCGTATAGCATCCGGTAGGTAGCTTGTAGGATATGGTGGTAGCTCCGGGAGAGATGGCCATCACCATGCCAGATGTAATACCTATAGTAGCATGGGTAGTAGTACTGCTGCTCCATGTGCCGCCGGTAGTAGTATTGGTAAATGTTACAGAGCTTCCGTTACATATTCCTGCTGTGCCTGTAATTGCCGCCGGTAACGGATTTACGGTAACGATAACAGAACGTCGGCAGCCTGTTGCAAATTCATAGCTTATGGTGGCAGTACCTGCTACCCCTGATGTTACTACTCCGGTAAGTGCCCCTACTGTAGCTATTGAGGTAGCATCACTTAGCCATACCCCTCCTGTAGATGTTGTGGCCAGCGTTGTTGTAGCGCCTGATGCACATACGGTATCGGCTCCTGTTATTGGTGCAGGTGCTGCATTTACTGTTACAGTTGTTGTTTGTGCACAACCGTTAGACCCGGTATAGGATATAGTAGCAGTGCCTGCTGCCACACCGGATATTACCCCTGATGTAGCTGCAGTGGCAATGGTAGTATGTACACTGCTCCATGTGCCACCTGTGGTAGTACTGCTCAGCGTTGTGCTGGTATTGGAACACAATGTCATTGTGCCTGTTATTGCCGCTGGTAGCGGGTTTGTAGTAGCTACAGCGTTAGTGCTACAGCCCGTAGCCAGTGCGTAGGTAATTGTGGCTGTGCCATCCGTGCCGCCGGTAATGATGCCGGTAGTAGCACCTGCACTTACTATTCCTGTGGCGCTGCTGGTCCACGAGCCACCTGCAGGAGTGCTGGTAAGTGTAGCAGTAGTGCCAGGGCATAATGCCACCATTCCGCTAATGGCAGCAGGTGTTTCATTTACCGTTACTGTTTGTGTTCTGCGGCAGCCACTGGGTAGGGTATAGCTTATGGTGGTGGTACCACTGGCTATGCCCGACATTATGCCCGATGTGGCGCTTACAGTACCGGTAGCAGCGCTGCTGCTGGTCCAGGTGCCACCTGCCGGTGTACTGCTCAGTGTTGTAGTGTTGCCTGTACATACGCTCGCAGTACCGGTTATTGTTGCCGGTAATGGGTTGGTAGTAGCAACTGCGGTAGTACTACAGCCACTGCTCAGTGTGTAGGTAATTGTGGCTGTTCCGTCAGTGCCGCCGGTTATAACGCCGGTAGTAGCACCTGCACTTACTATTCCTGTGGCACTGCTGGTCCATGAGCCGCCAGCTGGCGTGCTGGCAAGCGTAGCCGAGGTGCCGGGGCATAATGCTGCCATGCCGGTTATTGCAGCAGGCGTTTCATTTACTGTAACTACCTGTGTTTTGCGGCAGCCGTTAGCCAGTGTATAGCTGATGATGGTAGTACCACTGGCTGTGCCTGTCACCATGCCCGATGTGGCATCTATTGTACCTGTGGCAGTGCTGCTGCTGGTCCATGTGCCACCGGTTGGCGTGCTGCTCAGTGTTATGGTATTACCGGCACATACACTGGCGGTACCTGTTATAGATGCTGGCGATGGGGTGGTAGTAACAACTGTAGTTGTGCTGCAGCCAGCGCCCAGAGAATAGGTAATAGTAGCGGTGCCGTCAGTACCGCCGGTAATGATGCCGGTAGCAGAGCCTACACTTACTATTCCTGTTGCATTACTGGTCCATGAGCCGCCTGTTGGTGTACAGGTAAGCGTAGCCGTGGTGCCGGAGCATATTGTTGCCGTTCCTGTTATGGTTGTAGGCGTTTCATTTACCGTTACTGTCTGTGTTTTACGGCAGCCGTTAGTCAGGGTATAGCTTACGGTGGTAATGCCACTGGCTATGCCTGTCAAAATACCTGATGTGGCATCTATTGTACCTGTGGCAGTGCTGCTGCTGGTCCATGTGCCGCCCGATGGGGTGCTGTTCAGTATTGTGGTATTACTGGTACATAACCCCGTTATGCCGATAATGTTTGCAGGTGCATTCTGTACGGTCACTGTAGTGCCGGTAGCACATCCTCCCATAGTATAGCTTATAGTAGCAGTTCCTGTCGATACGCCTGTTATAATACCTGTAGTTCCTGAGGTAGTTGCGTTAGCTGATGTGCTGCTCCATTCACCGCCAGGTGTACTGCTGCTCAGTGTTGTGGTAGCACCCTCACATACTGTTGTTGTACCACTTATTGTACCGGGTAGTGCTACCACGGTTACAACTGCGGTAGTAGATGCCCCTCCTAACGTGTAAGTGACAGTGATGGTGCCGGTGGCGGGAGTGTAAGAGCTTAGCGTACAGCTTGTTGCATCTACAGGTGTTATTCCTCCGTTGGTACTGCTCCATGTGCCTCCTGGTACTGTGTTACTTAGTGTAATTGTACTACTATCACACATGATGCGCGTTCCAATAATCGTTGGCAGCTCATCATTGCCACTACATGATACTATTTTCTTTACGTTATTGAAGTTAAATTGAGTGAAGTACACATTACCACCAGTATCACAGGCAATTCCATAGCTGAAGTCAATGTTGGTTCCTGTTGCAGTAACGCCATCAGGATAATTGCCCCATATTCCATTCCCGGCTATGGGATTGATAATTCCATCAGTACCTACTTTTCTTATCTGTGGCAGTCTGTTGTTAGCAATATATAGATTCCCATTTATGTCTGTTGCAAGTGTAGAGCCATCAATCAGAGATGCCGCGGTGGCAGGACCCCCATCTCCACTATTGCCAGCTACACCATTGCCGGCTACCGTAGTAATGATACCAGTGGTGGTATTGATTTTTCTTATTCTGTGGTTACCCTGATCCCCTACATAAAGATTGTTAGCAGCATCAATTGCAAGGCCGTATGGTTGGTTGAGCAATGCTGCTGTTGCTGGTCCGCCGTCTCCTGAATAACCAAAGCCACCGGCACCTGCTACGATGCTTACGATGCCGGAAGTATTGATCTTACGTACTCTGCCTGCACCCTGGTCTGTAAAGTATACATTGCCGGCATTGTCTACCACTATACCTGATGGATAAGCACATGTAGCCAGGATTGCGGGTCCTCCGTCCCCGGATGTTGAATAGGAGCCATCTCCAAGTATTGTGGTAATTATATGGCCAGCCAATTTACGGATACGGTTATTTTTTCTGTCAGCGATGTATATGACATTTCCCAATTCGTCAATTGCCACACCACTGGGTTGCTGCATAAGTGCAGATGTCGCGGGGCCTCCGTCTCCTGCATAGCCGGCACCATCACCATATGTACCACCTGTAGCATTACCTGCTATAGTTGTTATCTGCCCATAGATATCTACTTTACGCAGCACATTAGCGCTCAGTATATATTTATTTTTGATTGCATCTATTGTCATTCCCATTGGGGCATTCAGTGTCGCATTAGTAGCAAGTCCTCCGTCTCCACTGTTGCCGGCTATTCCTGTACCGGCTATATTCTCAAGCCCTGTCACCCCTACATAGACATTTGTTATTGCAAATACACCCGGTGCAGTGGTGTATGTAATAGTAGCACTTCCAGTAGCCAATCCTGTCAGGTATCCACTTGTAGTATTAATACTGGCTATTGATGGGTTACTGCTACTCCATGTGCCCCCGGTAGTGGTGCTTGCCATATTTGTATGTGCGCCTACACAAATACTTCTTGTACCTGTTATTGCTGCCACTGCTGCTGGCGGGCAGGATTGTATCACCCTTACTCTGTGATTATCTTCATCGGCAATGTAAATGTTGCCCGCGGCATCAGAAGCAATACCATTTAATTCATTGCTGAGTGTTGCCCATGTATTGGGGATATCATCTCCTGAGTAGCCGCCATCTCCCTGTCCCGATATTAAATGTATTTTGCCGGATGTATCTATAACTCTTATCTGTGCTCTGCCATGTTCTGTAAAGAAAATATTTCCATCAGGGTCACGTGTAATGTTTAATGGATTATACAGTCGGGCATTCGTTGCCGGAATGCCGTCTTCCGTACCCGTACTGCCTCCTGCTATTGTTGTTATGATTCCGGAAGTATTTATTTTTCTTATACGCCCGTCATACGTATGTTCCACTAGCAGTAAGTCACCGGATGGAGTCATGGTTATACCTTTTAGTGACGAAAATCCGGCATTTGTCGCAGGGCCGCCATCCCCTGACGAAGAAAATGTACCGTTCCCTGCTATCAGTGATATGGTGCCACTCACGTCTATTTTGCGAATGCGCGCAGCGCCCGACTCTGCTACATAGATGTTGCCAGCGGCATCGGTTGTTATGCCTAGTGGTGCAGAAAGTGCTACAGTTGTAGCCGATACTCCATTGGCCGTTGACGCACCTCCACCTGCTATTGTTGTAATAATGCCGGATGTATTTATCTTCCGTACCCTGTTATTTGTAGGGTCTGTTATATAAACGTTTCCCGCAGCATCGGTTGCTATATCCCCGTTTGAATAGATTTCAGCCGATGTCGCAGCGCCACCATCACCGGAAAAGCCTATCGCACCTGTTCCTGCTATCGTGGTTATATTGCCTGATATATCTGTTTTTCTTATCCGGCCTTCACTCATAATGTATACATTGCCAGCGGCATCACATCTTACAGCATGAGGGTAGGGGACATTGGCTTCACGGGCTTGTCCGCCATCTCCTGAATAACCTACCGCTCCGGTTCCTGCAAATGTGCGTATGAGAGATGTATTGTATATTGGTTTAGTAGTGAAAGTGCCTGATGGTAGTGTATATGTTATTATTGCTATTCCATCACTTATGCCGGTAATTATACCGGTAGAGGACCCTATTGTGGCTACATGAGGCGAGCTGCTGCTCCAGGTACCACCAGGAGTACTGTTTGTTAGTGTTGTGGCAGATGATGGGCATATCTGCGTATTGCCCATTATCTTATTGATGCCTGGATTAATGCGGGCGATGAAGCCATCGCTAAGGCCCGGACTCGGGCTATTATATCTAACCTGATGTGCCGACCATGTAGCCAGATTATAAGAAGATGTTGTGTTGCCGGCTATATAAAGGCTGCCATCAGCATCAATGTCCATGGCCTCGATGTTGTCTGTTCCGTCACTACCAAAATATGATGCCCAGGTACGTATTCCATCAGTACTGAAACGGGCAAGTATTCCCTCATCTCCCCAGCTCATCACTTTTCTGAAGGCATCGTCTGTTACCATACCGGTATCACTTTCCGTATTGCCTGCTATATATATATTCCCTGTAGCATCAATGTTAAGGGCTGTCATTGTTTCATTACCAGCTTTGCCAAAATATGTTGCCCAGGTTCGGCTTCCACTTCCGGTGAATTTAACCAGATAGAAATCTCTTGCCGGAAATGGCAATACTCCCTGAAGACTTTCCTGATAAGAACCAGGTGTTGATATTCCGGTTAAGCTGGACGTGTGTCCGCCCAGATATACATTCCCTGACCCGTCAGTTGCTACTCCAATACCGCTTTCAGTTCTTTCACCTCCATAGTAGGAACTCCACGCTCGTGTGCCTGTGGTATTGAATTTTGCCAGGAATGCATCATTTGTTCCGGAAAGCGAAGTTTGGAAAGCTCCGGGGGAAGCTATGCCTGATGTACTGTAGGTTGTACCGGATATATATACTGCCCCGGCGGCATCTGCATGGATAGCATTCACTTCGTCTCCCGATGCACCGCCAAAGTATGTGGCCCACTGTCGGGTACCAGTACTATTAAATTTTGAAAGGTAAACATCGCTGCTACCAGCTACTGCTGTCTGGTGTACACCCGGAGTTGTTTCATCTATAATGCCGGCGGTTACTGACATCGCAACATACAGGTTGTTGGCGGCATCGGTCGTGAGGACAATTTTGTTTGTAGAAGGTCTCCCGTAATAGGTCCCCCACTCACGTACCCCATAACTGTTGAATCGGGCAATAAATCCATCGCCAGATGCAGGAGTTGTGCGGAATGCGCCAGATGTAACTACACCTAAAGCATTATCAACCCCTGTACCGGCAATGTAAACATGACCAGCATTGTCAGTCGCTATGGCTACCCCCTGTATATCATAACCAAAAGGATGGCTGAACGGAACACCATAGTATGTTGCCCATTGCCTTATTCCTTCCTTACTCATTTTAAGCAGAAATGCCTGTGTATAGTATATAGCTGCTGAGACATTATGCGCCCCGGCAGTTACAATATTATCATTGCTTTGAGTAGTACCGCATGCATATATATATCCTGCATTATCTGTTGCAATACTGCTTATCATATCTATATATGCTCCCCCGTAATAGGTAGCCCATGCCACATCAGGGTCTATCACCAGCTCTCCTTTGTATGGTGCTGTTGTGAAGCTGATAGTATCGCCACTTTTACGGTAGCTGGTAGCAATAGATTGTCCATTAGTACGCTGATAGCTGTATGGGGCCGATTCGCTTATTGTACCCATCTGGCAATCTGTAGTTAATGAACCATCAGCAGCAATGTTTAATCCGGTACTACCACTGTACAGCATTTTTATCATGCCGGCATTGGCACCCTCATGTACTATAAATTCTTGTTTCAGTTTCCCTTTCCGGGTATATAATACCCAGTCTATACCAGGGTATACATTCAGGTAAGTGACTTTGTCATATGATTTTACTTCTGTGCCATGCGCATCAGATCCATCAATGAAATACCGCTCCTCATATGCACCCGGCATTTCGGTCACATATTTCGCCTGTAAGTTTGCGCCCACCAGAGTCATATCTATTCTGGAAAAAGATAGTTCAGGGGAGGCTTTAGCTCCCTTTTTTACGGCTGCAGAATTGGGGATACTCCCGGTAATGGTCTCTTTGGCAAACTGGTAATGTATAGCGCCATCACCTACAAAAATGTTGAGCCCGTTTTGGGCCGGTACCCGAAAATCTACATCGGGCCTTGGCTGCATGTTCTGGTCAGTTATTTGCCCCTTATTTTCTATGAATACAGTTGGAGCTGATGATGTTTGTTTATGGTCAGGTTCTGCATGTACATTGTTATAAATGCATAACATCGCTATTAAGACGCTATAGCGTAGTGTGGTATTTTTTAACATAAGGTGAAATATGTTTTATATTACGTAGTATGCAATATTAGTTCATTTTATTATTGGTTTAACCCTGCTGAAAGTTGTTTTTTCGTTTTTTTTGGTGCAAAGCTTTGCCAGTCACTTTACCCCACTTATTGCCTTATTGGTCTCATCTTCGTGACATTCCAATCCAAATCAGTAATTTTGCTTTGTTTTTTCGATTATTTATTCAGAAAATATTTAATAAAGGTCATGGACACACTTACAGTAAGCCAGAAGATGCTGCAGGCAAAAGATTTCCTTCCTATAAACGGAACGGACTATGTTGAGTTTTATGTTGGCAATGCCAAACAGGCTGCCCATTATTATAAAACAGCCTTTGGCTTTCAGTCTGTCGCTTATGCAGGTCCTGAAACCGGAGTACGTGACCGAGCATCCTATGTATTGCAGCAAGGTAAAATACGCTTTGTACTTACTACAGCCCTAAAGTCAGAACATCCCGTATCAGAACATGTAAAAAAGCATGGCGATGGTGTTAAAGTACTGGCATTGTGGGTAGATGATGCATACAAAGCATATGAAGAAACTACCAGCCGTGGTGGTAAATCTTATCTGGAGCCGGTTACACTTACCGATGAGCATGGCGAGGTGCGTATGAGTGGTATTTATACTTATGGCGAGACTGTGCATATGTTCATTGAGCGAAAAAATTATAATGGTATTTTCATGCCCGGCTACAAAGAGTGGAAAAGCGACTATGCGCCCACAGATACCGGACTCCTTTATGTAGACCATTGTGTAGGAAATGTAGGCTGGAACCGTATGAACCCTACCATTCAGTGGTATGAAGATGTAATGGGTTTTGTAAATATCCTGTCTTTTGATGATAAGCAGATTAACACTGAATACTCAGCACTTATGAGTAAAGTGATGAGTAATGGTAATGGTTATGTAAAATTCCCAATCAATGAGCCTGCAGAAGGTAAAAAGAAGTCTCAGATAGAAGAATATCTTGACTTTTATGAGGGGGAGGGCGTACAGCACGTAGCTATCGCTACTGCCGATATCGTTAAAACAGTGCGTGAACTTAAAGCACGTGGTGTAGAGTTTCTTGATGCACCGCCCAACGCATATTATGAAGATTTGCCAAACCGTGTAGGTACTATAGAAGAGGATATAGCGCCGCTTCAGGAGCTGGGTATTCTTGTAGACAGTGATGAAGAAGGCTACCTGCTGCAGTTGTTTACCAAGCCGGTTGAAGATCGTCCAACCCTGTTTTTTGAAATCATTCAGCGCAAGGGTGCAAAGAGCTTTGGCGCAGGTAATTTCAAGGCACTGTTTGAGTCAATAGAGCGCGAGCAGGCCAGAAGAGGTAATTTGTAAATGTGTATTGCAGCTGTCTGGTTACAGTATTTTCATATAGAGGCAGGACTTTTGTCCTGCCTCTATATTGTTAGCAGCCCGTTACTGTGTGCTTTTTTTGTTGCATTACTAAGTTGTGCGCTTATCTTTATATTCTATTAACGGTTTATTCTGCATTAGCGCAGGTAAAAACGAATCCTTAGCATGATATCTACCGAAGACAGGTACGAATACATAGACCTTACATACCTTATTAATGTAGCCGAGGGTGATGAATCCTTTGTAGAGGAAACTATTAATACATATCTTGTTTCCATCCCACATGAAATTAAAGAGTTAAAAACTGCAATCAGTCTGGGTAATTGTGACCAGGCGGCGTTTCATGCCCATACACTAAAAGGAGCATTTAATTTTGTAGGTGCATCCCGTTTGGCCGACATGTGCAGCACGCTCGAAGATTGCTGCCATGCAGAGGATAAAAAGGGTAAAGTGCCGGAGATTATAGAACAGATAGAGCCGCTGGCAGCCAAGGCTACAGCAGAGCTACATACTGTTTTGTCCCGCATGAGGCATGGTTAACATCTGTTCTGCAATACAGATAATATATAATATTTTTGTGGCTTTGCATGGCTTTAAAAACCATACATAAACATACCATTATATATGGTGTTTCGTTAGCTGCGCTGGCATTACTGCTGCAGTGGCTGCAATGGCGTTTTGTTATTGTGCAGCATTCCTATGAGATATTTATCGGCGTTATTGCGCTCCTGTTTACGATGCTTGGGGTATGGCTGGCGCTAAGACTAATGAAGCCGGCTAAAGAAACCATT
>Ga0209066_10002044_pt1 | contig 25414 bp, 26 predicted proteins | sample All_14_2_FD_187198 | JGI IMG/M metagenome (GOLD analysis project Ga0209066, IMG submission 187198) | Freshwater microbial communities in response to fracking from Pennsylvania, USA - Allegheny Zone_MetaG_DW_15 (SPAdes) (version 2) ... | reverse complement strand
AGCCGTCGGTGTGCAGGGTCATGGCGATGCGCTTGCCAAAGCCGGCCAGGGCTTCGTCGGCCGCGTTGTCGATCACCTCCTGGATGATGTGCAGGGGGTTGTCCGTGCGGGTGTACATGCCCGGACGTTGTTTGACGGGCTCCAGGCCCTTGAGGACACGGATGGAGCCCTCGCCGTAGGCGGCGTTGGGCTGGGACGATGTTTTGGATGGGGGCTTGGCAGACATCCGGCGATTTTCCACCAAGTCGGGCGCCTTACCGCCCTGGGGTGCGCAGCCCCGCCGCAACAGGCTGGAAGATGCTGGTCACCGGGACCAGATTGCGCCATTCGTGCGCCGCTTCGGTGTCCGCCACCTCGTCCACCTGATGGAAGCGCTTGAAATCCGCCTTGAAGCGCTCGAGCGCGCCGTGCAGCCACAGCACCGTGGCCAGCACATTGAGGTGGTCTACCCGCTGGGGGCACTCGCCCTGCTTCACGCCGGCCCCGTAGAACAGCGTGGGGATGCGGTGGGCGCCGGTCATGTAGGCGTCGCCCCGGCTGGCGTCGGTCGAGCCGTCTTCATCAAAAGTGATGATAAGCAGGCTGTTGTGGCGCAAGGCCCAGTCGGCATAGGCGCCCAGGTTCTTTTTCAGCCAGTCGTCGGCCACCCTGGCGGTGTTGCTGTGGGCGTCATGCTGTTCGTTGGGCACCACCAGCGACACCGTGGGCAGCTTGTCGAATGACAGGGGCTGGCCGTCAGCGCCGCGCGCGAAACCACGAAATGCCTGTCTGAGCACCGGGTCCTGCGTGGGCTCAAAGCCCAGGTTCACGCCCACGGGCAGCACGTGCTGTTGGCGGTCGCCCTGGCGCCCGCGCGCACTGGTGGGGGCGATCTGGTCTGTCCAGTTGACAGCAGGGTTGTGCTTGCGGCGGTAGTTGTCGGTCAGGGCGAAACTGGCGCCGCAGGGCACGGCGCTGGAGTCGGTGCCGCAGTTCCAGCTTGGGTAGGGCAGCGATTCGCTGAAACTCAGGAAAGTGCCACCGGTCTGCAAGATGGCCGCGCCCAGGTTGGGTGAGGTCAAGGGCAGCCAGGCCAGGGGCAGGTTGCTGTTGGCCACGCCCACGCTGGACTGGGTGGCCTCTGGCAAGGGTCGGCCTTGCCGGTCGCGAAATGCCACGCCCATATTGGGCGAGCGGGCATCGTCGAACCACGCTGGCAGCACGCCCTGGTGGTGACCGGAAAACAGGAACAGGTAATTGGGCTGACTGGGCCGCGTGGGCAAGGCCGAGCCGTAGGGCGTGCGGGTGAAGTGGGCGTTGGTGAAGCGCGCGCCCTTGTCGGCCAGCTCGTTGAGGTAGCGCCAGTCGGACGTGGCCGCGTAAACGGGTCCGTTGCCCGCCTTGCGCTGTGTGGCCGTGGCATCGTAGGCGGACAAGTTTTCAAGGACCACGATCACGGTGTGATCAGGCCGCCAGACGGGTTCGGGCAGCAAAGCTGGGGGCTTTGTGGTCTGGGCGGCCACCCAGGATGGCGTACCCGCTACACCCGCCATGCCCAAGAGGCGAGCCAGCGCCGCGCGGCGTGCCAGAGGGGATGGACGACAGGATGGTGTTCTGGCGGGCAATTTCATGGGCGCCAAGGTTAGCTGCAAGGCCGCGCCCCCGGCGGCAAGGCGCTACTGGAAGTAGCCCATCATCCGCTCCAGCGCCATGGTCAGCGGGGTCTGCATCATGGGCAGCGTCAACCACAGGCCGGTGAAGCCCACACTCAGCGTGATCGGGAAGCCGATCGAGAAGATGTTCATCTGCGGTGCCACGCGGGCCACCAGGCCCATCACCACATTGACCAGCGTCAGCATGCCGACGATGGGCAGCGCCACCCACAGGCCCAGCTTGAATACCTCGGCACCCCAGACCTGCGGCTGCACCGCGGCCAGAAATGCGAGCGGCTCGGCCGAGACGGGGAAGCTGTTGAAGCTGCCCAGCACAGCGGCGGTCAACAAGAGGTGGCCGTTCATGACCACGAACAGCCAGGCCGCCGTGGTGCCATACAGGCGGCTGACGGCGGTGACCTGCCCGCCGCTCATGGGGTCGAAGAAGCTGGCGAAGTTCAGGCCCATCTGCAGGCCAACCAGTTCGCCCGCGAACTCGATGCCGGCGAACACCACCCGCGCGGCAAAACCCATGGTCAGGCCAATCAGCACCTGCTGGGCGATCACCATCAGCACCTGGGCGGAGTTAACGTCCACCGCCGGCATCTCGGGCAGGCTGGGCTGGGCGCAGATCACCACCAGCAAGGCCAGGCTCAGGCGCACACGGCGCGGGATCACCTTCATCGACAGCACCGGTGCCGCCGTGAACAGACCCAGCACGCGAAAGAAGGGCCACAGCCAGGGCGTGATCCACGCCAGGACCTGGGCCTCCGAGAAGCTGACCATTCAGCCCACCACAGACGGGATGGACTGCAGCACCTGCTGGATGTAGTCAACCAGGGTGCTGAGCATCCAGGGGCCGGCCACAGCCAGCGTGGCGAAAGCGGCCAGCAGCTTGGGCACGAAGGACAGCGTAGCTTCGTGGATCTGCGTGGCAGCCTGGAAGATGCTGACGATCAGGCCCACGGCCAGCACCACCAGCACGATGGGGCCGCACACGGTGAGCAGGGTCAACAGGCCATCGCGGCTGATGGTGAGTACTTGTTGGGAATCCATGTCGGGCCTCTTGATGTCGCTGCGGCTATTGAACGAAGCTGGCGGCCAGTGAACCGAGCAAGAGGTTCCAGCCATCGGCCATCACGAACAGCATCAGCTTGAAGGGCAGCGCCACCATCACAGGCGACAACATCATCATGCCCAGGCTCATCAGCACGCTGGCCACGATCATGTCGATGACCAGGAAGGGGATGAAGATCAGGAAGCCGATCTGGAAGGCTGACTTCAGCTCGCTGGTGACAAAGGCCGGCACCAGCACGCGAAAGGGCACGGTCTCGGGCTTGACGGTGCCCTCCAGCCTGGCCAGCTTGACGAACAGGCCCAGGTCGGACTGGCGCGTCTGCTTGAGCATGAAGTTGCGCATCGGGCCCTGGCCACGTTCCAGCGCCTCGTTGAAGGTGATCTGGCTGGTGGCGAATGGCTCGTAGGCTTCTTTGTAGACCTTGTCCAGCGTGGGGCCCATGACAAACAGGGTCAGGAACAGCGACAAGCCCACCACGACCTGGTTGGGTGGCGCGGCCTGGGTGCCAATGGCCTGACGCATCAGGCTAAGCACGATGACGATGCGGGTGAAGCCCGTCATCATCAGCAACACAGCGGGCAGAAAGCTCAGGGCCGTGAAGAACAGCAGGGTCTGCACGGGCACCGAGTAGCTGGTGCCACTGCCGCCCTGCCCGATCAGCAAAGGCAGGGTGCTAGGGCCCACTGGTGCGGCGCTCTGCGCCAGGGCCACCGTCGAGGCCAGCATCAGGGCCAGGCCCAGGGACTTGTGGCGCATCATGGTGCGGCCCCCTTGTCTTGCTGGCTCACGGATCGGCGCAAAAAGGCGGAGAAAGCAGGCACGTTACCGTCGCCCGTCGGCAAGGCCTGGGGCGCCATGGTGTGCAGGGTGCTGATGTGCTGCGCGGTCACGCCCAGCACCAGCCAGGTCCGTTCGTCGCCGCTGCCCACCTCGATGGTGAGCACACGTTGACCCGGCCCGATATTGAACTGGCCGATGGGCTTGATGAGCGCCTGCGCGCCACCGAGGCTGCCGGTGGCCAGGCCGGAGCGCTTCAAGGCCCACAGCGTCAGAGGGATCAAGGCCACGATGCCCAGAAACCACAGTACGGTCAAACCGCTGGATGGCATGTCGAGGTTCCTAGTTGCCCTTGCTGAGACGGCGCATGCGCTCGGAGGGCGTGACGATGTCGGTCAGGCGGATACCAAACTTGTCGTTCACCACCACCACCTCGCCCTGCGCAATCAGGAAGCCGTTGACCAGCACGTCCATGGGCTCGCCGGCCATGGCGTCCAACTCCACCACCGAACCTTGTGCCAGTTGCAGGATGTTCTTGATGGGGATGCGGGTGCGGCCCAGCTCCACGGTCAGCTGGACGGGGATGTCCAGGATCATGTTGATGTCGTTGCCGGCCGCCGAGGCGGGAGACGGTGCAAAGTTGGCGAAGGCTGCTGGCGTCATTTGCGAGGCGGCGTTGGTCACTTCGCTGGCCGCACTGGCAAAGTCATCCATGTCAGGCTGGGGCGTGCTGGACTGCTGGGCCAGCGCGGCTTCCCACTCGGCGGCCATGGCGTCCTGTTCGCCGTTGGCGGCTGCACCTTCAGGTGGGAATTCTGCTGTCGATTCAGACATTTTGGTCTCCAAGCCAACTCAGGTTGCCGGCGGTCAGTAGCTTGTCAATGCGAAGGGAATACTTGTTGTTCGAGGTGCCGTAGTAGCAATCGAACACGGGCACGCCGTCGACCTTGGCCTTGATGATCTTTTCAAGGTCCAGCTCGATGAAGTCACCTGGCTTGAGCGCCAGCAGTTGTTCGACCGTGGCCGGGGCGTAACCCAGCTCGGCCACCAGCTCGACCTGCGCCGACTGGATCTGTTGCGTGAGCAGCTTCACCCAGCGGCGGTCCGGCTCGGCCGAGTCACCCTGGATCGACGAGAAAAGGATGTCGCGGATGGGCTCCAGCGTGGCGTAGGGGATGCAGATGTGGATGGTGCCGCTGGTGTCGCCGATTTCCAACGTGAAGGAGCAGCACACCACGATCTCGCTGGGCGTGGCCACGGTGGCGAACTGGGGTTGCATCTCCGAGCGCTGGTAGTCCAGCTCGACGGGGTAGATGCCATGCCAGGACTTCTTGTACTCGGCGGTGATGACCTCGACCAGCCGGTGGATGATGCGCTGCTCGGTCGCCGAAAAATCGCGGCCTTCAATGCGGGTGTGGAACTTGCCGGCGCCGCCAAACAGGGCGTCGATCACGGCGAACACCAGGGTGGGGTCACACACGATCAGGCCGGAGCCGCGCAGAGGGCGCACCGCCATGATGTTGAAGTTGGTGGGCACCACGATCTCGCGCAGGAAGGCGCTGTACTTCTGCACCTTGATGCCACCCACCGAGACTTCGGGCGACTTGCGGATGAAATTGAACAGGCCGATGCGGATGTTGCGGGCAAAGCGCTCGTTGATGATCTCCAGCGTGGGCATGCGCCCGCGCACGATGCGCTCTTGCTGAGCCAGGTTGTAGTCGCGGATGCCTTCCTTGGGCGTGTCTTCCTGCTCCAACTTCTGGCTTTCGCCCGTGATGCCTTGCAAGAGGGCATCAACTTCGTCTTGCGAGAGGATTTGCTGGTTCATGGCCTGAAGACTTCTTGGACCTGTGTTTGGGAAGGGTCAGCAACAGCTCACTGAATGATGAAGTTCGCGTAGTGCACGTGCACGATCGGGTTGTAGGACTCGACCTTCTTTTTCTTCTTCTTTTTCTTCTTCTTGGGCGCGTCGGTTTCTTCCTCGGGCGGCTCTTCCTCTTCCGGATCTTCGATCTCGTAGCCCATGGCACGGGCAGCCTCACGGCGGATCTCTTCGGCCAGCTTGGCCTTGCCTTCGGTGCTCAACAGCTCTTCGGATGTCTTGTGCGAGAGGATCAGCAACACGGCATTGCGGATGGCCGGCATGTAGGCCTTGAGCTCGTCGCCCAGCTTGGCGTCGTCGACCTGCAAGGTGATGCCGATCTGGGCAAAGCGTTCGGATTCGCGGTCAGCCAGGTTGACCACGAAGGGGTCCAGCGGCACGAAGGCGGGCGGCGTGGCATGACCATCCTTGCCGTGCTCGGGCTTCTTGGCCTCTTTGGCAGGCTTGGCGTGCTCATCGCCACCATCTTCTTCGGCTGCGGCAGCGGCCTCGGCCTCGGCGGCCTTCTTCTTCATCATGTAGAGCGCACCACCGCCACCCAGCACCAGCAGCAGGACCACGGCGGCAATGATGATGATGAGCTTCTTGGGGCCCTTTTTGGGGGCTTCGCCTTCAGCCGGGGCGGCGGGGGCAGCTGACATTCGCGTATCTCCTGGGTTCATGTCCCGACCACATCCAATGGGGCCAGGTCATAGGAGGATTATTCGAGGCCAGCGCCGCGGCGATGAATCAATAAACCGTGTGAAACATGCTTGATTCTCGGCGGCGATCATCAAGCGTGTCAGGCGTACAAGTCCAGCCCGCCCAATCGGCCCGGCTTGGGTGCGGCAACCGCCCGCATGTTGGCGGCATCTGGTTGGCCATCGCCATCACCCAGGCCGCCTGCGCCCGCCATGCGGCCGTTAGAGCCGTTGGCGCTGCCTGGGCGTCCCGAGCCCTGCTCGAAGGCTTGCTGTGAGGTCTGCGACGACACGTCACCACCCGTCATGCTCAAGCCCACTTCGTTGAGGGCGCTGGACAGCTTGTCCATGCTGGCCTCGATAGCTTGCCTGGTTTCCAGGGTCGCGGCGGCAAAGTCGACCTGCGCTGACTGGCCATCCAGTGCAATCTTCACGTTGATGGGGCCCATTTCAGCCGGGTTGAGGTGCAACTCGGCCGTCATGACGCCATCGCTGCGGGTGCTGCCCACCCACATGCTGACCTGGTCGGCCAGCGCCTGGGCAAAATCCGGCGAATTCAAGGGGGTGGCCAGTGTGGCCGATTCATGGCGCACCTGGGACGCGCCTTCCAGGCCCTGCCCGAGGGTCGCGCCCTTGAGGCCGCCACTGGCCAAAAGGCCGGCCATGGGGTCGCCTTCCGTGCGGCTATCGCCCGCTTGGCTGCTTTGGGCAATCAGGGCATCAACCTGCAAGGCGGCGCTGGTGCTGACGCTCTGCCACAGGGGGTTGTCCAGGGCGATGCCGGTCTGAGCCGTTGGGGTGGCCTGCTTGTCCAGCAGCGCTGCATCCAGCGCATTGGGGTCCACGCCCTGCCCTGCTGCGGCGGCGGCCTGTTCACTGGATTCAGCCAGCGCCTTGCCACCCGACTTGCCTTGGGCCAGGTCGCCGTGGGTCAGGCTGGCCAGCCAGGCCATCATGCCGGCTGCATCGCCGGACTGGATGGTGGGTGGCGGGGTGAGTTCGCGGACCATGGCGTTGCCCTCGCCCATGGCGGTGCTGAACGGCACGTCGTCCTTCTCGGAGGGCTCCGCCTTGACAGCATCGCCTTCTTCGGACTTGTCTCGGCCATCGGCTTTGGACGCGCCTTCTTTGCGCGCCGGTTTGCTGGTCTGCGCTTCTGTCTTGGGTCGGGCTTGCTTGTCAGCTTGTGCAACAGGTGCGTCGGTACCCGCTTGCCCCGAAGGCCTGGCTGCATCCATCGCCTGCTGGCGGGACCGGGCCAAGGCCTGCTCGGCCGCCTTGGCTGCGGCTCGGGCGCTGGCGGTGTTGGATGCCGTATTGGACGCGGACGCCGTGGTACCCGCAGAAGCCGGCTTGGGCGCCTGCGCGACACCGGGCTTGTCCTGGCCCACGGCGGCGTGTTTTTCCATCCAGCGCGAAAAGGCCAGTTGGGCGCCCTGGCTGTCCCCGCCATTGGCCGAGGCGTTCAGCCTGGAGGCCAGGTCGCTCAGGATGGGCGATGCACCGGCACCGTTGAGCGGGTTGGGCGCGCTGTTCGATGAATTGATCGGGGTGGCCATGGTGTGTGATCCCTTGTCAGATGAGCGGGGCGCAACAGGCGCCTTCAATGCGAACCAGATGCCAGCGGGCTGCTCATCCCGAAAGATGATTTGCCAGCACGCGCGGCGACTTCATCGGTGGCTTTTTGATCCTGCCGGTTCTGCTTGAGCAGCACCTCGGCATGGCGTCTCTCCATCAGTTGCGCAACCGCTGCCACCTTGCGTTCGCGCTCGATCAGCTGTTCGCGGCAACGCTCCATGTAGGCGCGCGCCAGCTCCACGCGCTTATCTTGATCCGAAACGGCCTCGGCCAATCGCTGCATGAAGTCCTGATAACACCTCAAGATCTCCATGCCACCCGTGTTTTTGAACTGAGACTGCCAGCGCTGCTGGTATTCGCGGCGCCAGTCGGTCAGCGACTGCGCCTGCTGGCGGGCTGCGTCATAAGCACGCCGCCCACCTTCGAGTTCTGCCATGGCCTCGTCGCGTGCTTTCTCTGCGGTCTCCAGCACCAGCAGCAACGATGAATTGACGCTCATTTGACCTGTCCTTCGCCCCGGGGGGCTTTACTGCTAGGCATTGCTGCAAGGTGTTACTGCGTGACGATCATGTGGAGGTCTTCCACGCTGTGGTTCATGTGAGAGGGGGCGTGCATGTCTTGCTGCAACAGCTGCGTCATGGCGGGGTGCAGGCGCACGGCCGTGTCCAGGTCGTGGTCGCCGCCGGGCGTGTAGGCGCCCAGCTGGATCAGGTCGCGCGCCTTGCTGTATTTGGACCAAAGCTGGCGGAAGCGCCGCGCGTCATCCAGGTGCTGGGCATCGGCCACGTTGTGCATCACACGCGAGGCCGAACGTTCGATGTCGATGGCCGGGAAGTGCCCGGCCTCGGCCAGCTCGCGCGACAGCACGATGTGGCCATCCAGGATGGCGCGGGCCGCGTCCGCAATCGGGTCCTGCTGGTCATCGCCTTCGGACAGCACCGTGTAAAAAGCGGTGATCGAACCGTGGCCGTTGAGGCCGTTGCCGCTGCGCTCCACCAACTGGGGCAGCTTGGCAAAGCACGATGGCGGGTAGCCTTTGGTGGCGGGCGGCTCGCCAATGGCCAGGGCGATTTCGCGCTGGGCCATCGCGTAGCGGGTCAGCGAGTCCATGAGCAGCAGCACGTGCAGGCCCTGGTCGCGAAAGTGCTCGGCCACGGCGGTGGCATAACCAGCGCCCTGCATGCGTGTCAGCGGGGGGGCGTCGGCCGGCGCGGCCACCACCACCGAGCGAGCCAGGCCTTCTTCGCCCAGGATGTCTTCGATGAATTCCTTGACCTCGCGGCCACGCTCGCCGATCAGCCCCACGACGATGACGTCGGCCTGCGTGTAGCGGGCCATCATGCCCAGCAGCACGCTCTTGCCCACGCCCGAGCCGGCGAACAGCCCAATGCGCTGGCCCCGGCCCACCGTGAGCATGGCGTTGATGGCGCGCACGCCCGTGTCCAGCGGCTGGCGCACGGGGTCGCGCTCCATGGCGTTGATGGGACGACGGGCCAGCGGTTCGCTGCGCACATGGTGCAGCGGGCCCTTGCGGTCCAGCGGTTCGCCCTGGGCATTGACGACGCGGCCCAGCAGCCCGCTGCCAATGGGCAGGTGTCGGGTGCGGTCCTCACTGCGGCGCCAGGGGTGATTGGGCCGCCCCAGGATAGGTGGGTTGATCGGGATGGTGCGCGGCACCACGCGGGCGCCACTGGCCAGGCCGTGTACTTCGGCCGTGGGCATCAAGTAGGCGCGGTCGGCGGCAAAGCCCACCACCTCGGCCAGCACGGGCGTGCCCTCCAGCCGGGTTTCGGAGTGGATCTCGCACACCGCGCCCACGGGCAGGCGCAGGCCTGCCGCTTCGAGCACCAGGCCAGCCACCCGCACCAGCTTGCCCTGGTTTTCCAGCGTCAGGCGGCTGCCCGCGCAGGCGTCCAGGTCATCCAGAAAGCGGTTCCAGCGGTCCATCGCCACGTCCTGGCGAGCACGTATGGGCATGTTCATGCCTGACCCTCCTCATGTGTGGCGGCGCCGCGTTCAGCAGGCCATTCGTCCAGTTCGTCTTCGCCCTCTTCCGGCCGCACTTCGGTCGAGCCCAGGGCTTCCTTGCCACCGTTCCAGGGCGCGTGGTGGCCCATCGCGGCCGCAGCCCGGTCCCAACGCGCTTCAACGGAGGCGTCCACCACGGCGATGTCGGACTCGACGATGCAACCGCCGCGTGTCACGCTGAGGTCCGGCACCAGGCGTGCACCGCGCGCTGCCAGCATCTCGGTCAACTGGGCCTGGGCCAGGCCGTGGTCTTCTGGGTGCAAGCGCAGCACGATCTGCTTGGCCGATGCCAGCAAGGCGGCCAGCGCCTGCTCGGCCACCTCCACCACCACCTCGGGGCGTTGCATCAGCTCGGTGCGCACCACCTGGCGCGCCAGTTCCAGCGCGACGCCCGCAATGCGACCAGCCAATTGCTGCTCCAGCGACTCCAGCCTTTGGTGAAAGTCTGCGGCCAGCACACCAACGTGGTCACTCATGTAGGCGGCCATCTGAGCAGCCTGGGTCTGTTTGTAGCTCTCCAGCGCAGCCAAGCCATTTCGGTAGCCATCCTGGTAACCGGTCTGGCGCGCCTCACGCACCTGCTCTTCCACATTCGGGGCAGGTGCAGGTGGTGGCGCTGCGGCGGCCTTAGCTTCGGCCTCGGCCTGGCCGGGCACCCCACCCACGATGGGTCGACGGGCCGCGGCGGGTTTGGCGTTCATGGCGGGCACCGGCCGCTGTGCGGGTTTGGCCGTCGGTTGCACACCTGGTTGTTGGCCTGGCTGTGCCCCCGTGGCCTCGGGTGCATGCCTGGCACCACCCGGCTTCATATTGGGCCGCACCTCGGCGGCCGCGCGCTCGGCCAGGGTAGGCTTGCGCACACCCAGCTCATCCTGCTGGCTGCCAGCGGGCGGCTGCTCGAACGTTTCAGGGTTCCAGGCGGCAAACGAGCCCAGCTCTTCGCGCGGAATGAAGCGCGTGTACGGGTTGGGCGCGCCGCCGCCAGGCGGGTTGTTCTTGTTAGACGTACTCATCGTCGCCTCCGCTGGCCAGCGTGATCTGGCCTTCGTCGGCCAGGCGGCGCACGATCTTCAACAGTTCCTTCTGCTCGCCTTCAACCTCGGACAGCTTGACAGGGCCACGCGACTCCAGGTCTTCCTTGAGCGTCTCGGCGGCACGGCTGGACATGTTCTTGAACACCTTGTCGCGGATCTCTGGCGAGCCACCCTTGAGCGCCACGATGAGCGACTCGGTCTGCACTTCCTTGAGCAGGGCCTGGAAGCCCTTGTCGTCCAGCTTGATCAGGTCATCGAAGGTGAACATGTTGTCCATGATCTTCTGCGCCAGATCGCCGTCTGCTTCGCGGATGTAGTCCAGCACCGAGGTCTCCAGGCTGGAGCCCATCAGGTTGATGATCTCGGCCGCAGGCTTGGCGCCGCCCAATGAGGACTTGCGCAACTGCGTGCCACCAGCCAGCACACGCGAGAGCACCTCGTTGAGGTCCTTCAAGGCCGCCGGCTGGATGCCATCCAGCGTGGCAATGCGCACCATCACCTCGTTGCGGTGGCGGTCGCTGAAGCACTTGAGCACCGACGACGATTGGTCGGGGTCCAGGTGAACCAGGATGGCGGCCACGATCTGCGGGTGCTCATTGCGCAGCAACTCGGCCACCGAGCCTGCATCCATCCACTTCAGGCTCTCGATGCCGGTCACATCGCTGCCCTGGATGATCCGGTCGATCAGCAGGTTGGCCTTCTCGTCACCCAGCGCCTTGCGCAGCACCGACTTGATGTACTCGTCGGTGTCGGGCACCAGCATGCCCATCTCGGTCGACTCCGTCGAGAAACGGTCCAGCACCTGACCGACCCGGTCCTTGTTGATCGTCTTGAGCTTGGCAATGGTCTCCCCCAGAGACTGCACTTCCTTGGGCTCCAGATGCTTGAAGACCTCGGACGCTTCCTCCTCCCCCAGCGACATCAGGAGGATCGCAGCGTCTTCAAGCCCTTTTTCGTCCATGACGTTCGTCCTTGATCAGTTGTTCATCCAGCCACGCATGACGTTGGCCATGGCCATCGGGTTCTCACGGGCGAACACACGCGCGGCCTCCAGGCGCGCATCAGTGGTTGGCCCCTCCAGTTGCGGCATCTGGTGGGCCGCATCGAGCGCGGGCAGTTCTTGCGGGTCGTCCACCACGGCGTCAAGCTTGCGCTGCTCTTCTGCAGACAGCTCAACCGGCTTGGCCGCCTTGATCGCCGGGCGGATGGCGCCAAACACCACGATCAGCGCCGCCATCGTCAAGCCCAGCGGCACAGCCAGCGTGCGCACGATGTCGATGGTCTCGGGCTGCTTCCACAGCGGCGTGCTGTCGGTCTCTTCTTTCACGACCTGGAAGGGCGTGTTGATCACCTTGATCGAGTCGCCACGCTTTTCATCAAAACCAATGGTTTCGCGCACCAGGGCCGTCAGCTTGTCGAGCTCTTCCTGCGTGATCGGCTGCGTCGTGGTCTTGCCCTTTGCATCGGTGCTGGTGCGGTGGTTGAGCACCACCGCCGCGTTCAGGCGCTTGACCGTGCCTGTGGCATTGCGCGTCACCCGCACCGTCTTGTCGACCTCGTAGTTGGTCACGGCTTCACGGCGGCTGTTGCTGGTAGACGTGCCACCTGCCGCACCAGACAAAGGCTGCGACGCACCATTGATCGGGGCCGTGGCCGGCACGGGCGGCTGGTTGCTGGCCGCGCCAGGCACGCCCGACGGTGTGGCACTGCCCTGCCCGACCTGCTCGGTGGTTTGCTGGCTGCGAACCGACGCGGCCGCCTGCTGGCCCTGATTGGGCTTGTATTCCTCGGCCGTGGACTCGATCTGCGAAAAGTCGATCTCGGCATTGACCTGCGCACGCAGGTTCTCCTTGCCCACCACCGGCTCCAGGATGTCGCGGATGCGCTGGGTGTAGTTGCTCTCCATCTGGCGCACGTACTGCAACTGCTGCGCGTCCAGCCCGGTCTGGTCAGCACCCTCCTGGGGGCCTGAGATCAACGAGCCCGTCTGGTCCACGATGCTCACGGCCTTGGGCGACATCTCCGGCACGCTGGATGACACCAGGTGCACGATGCCGGCGATCTGGCCGCGGTCCAAGGTACGTCCCGGGTACAAGGTGAGCACCACAGAGGCCGAAGCCTTTTGCTGCTCACGGAAGAAGCCATTCTGGTTGGGCAGCGCCAGGTGCACACGGGCACTTTGCACGCTGGCCAGCGCCTGAATCGAGCGGATCAACTCGCCCTCCAGCCCGCGCTGAAAATTGAGCCGCTCCTGAAACTGGGTGACCCCGAACTTCTGGCTCTCCATCAGCTCGAAGCCCACCACCGAGCCCTTGGGCAACCCGGCAGAAGCCAGCTTCAGCCGCAGGTCATGCACCTTGTCGGCTGGCACCATGATGGCGCCACCACCTTCAGAGTACTTGTAGGGGGTCTGCATCTGCTGCAGTTGCGCCACGATCGCGCCACCGTCCTTGTCGGACAAGTTCGAGTAAAGGACCCGGTAGTCCCCTTCCCGCCCCCACGCCATCATCGCCACGAAGATCGCGATGATCGCAGCCACACCGCCTGCCAACATCAGCTTTCGCTGCATCGGCAGGGCCATGACCCGCTGGGCGAAGCCAGGCGGGGTATCGATCACCAGACCAGGTGAAGCGACAGCGACAGATTGAGGTTGAGCGACAGTGACGTCCATGAGCGGTCGAAGCGTTGGGCCGCGCATCGAAACCATACGATGCCGCAAACCCGCTGTAACGAGCCCATTATTCGGAGTCAGGACGGGTAAAAGTGCCGGGAACAGCTAGCTAAATGCAGACCTCTTTTGAGCATTGCGCTGCCCCAGGATGCGTAGAGTGGCGATGGTGGTGAAATGCATCACACCTTGTCGGAGTTATCGGCACCATGGACCTGAAACTCAAGCCCTTTGATTTCGCACAAGCCGCCACACGGGCTGGCATGGCCGACGTCGCCCGGCGGGTGGAAGCCAAGACCAAGCTGGACGCCGCAGAGGGTAGCGGCGCCATCGACAAGCCGAGCTTTCAGGCTTCTTTTCAGGGCGCACTGTCCTCGATAAGCAAGGCCCAGGCGACCGCGTCCACCATGCAACGCGAGGTCCAATTCGATAACCCTACCGTCAGTCTGGAAGAAACCATGATCGCCATGCAAAAGGCGCAACTGGGCTTCCAATCGGCCGTTCAGGTGCGCAACAAGCTCGTTCAGGCCTACACCGATATCATGAACATGGCGGTCTGAACAACGGCCCGCCTGTCCTGCCTGAGGGCGCACCGCCTCAGGACCCTTTCGGTTGACCCTGCGGGCCTCGCCCGGCCACACATGAACCACCCCGACCGCCCCATTCCCATGGGGCAATTGCTTTTGTGCGGCGCCCTGGTCGTGACCCTGTCCATGGGCATCAGGCACAGCTTTGGCCTGTGGCTGCAGCCCATCACCATGGCGCATGGCTGGACCCGCGAGGACTACTCCCTGGCCCTGGCCGTGCAGAACCTGGTCTGGGGCGCGGCCGGCCCGATCGTCGGCTGGTGGGCAGACCGCAGCGGCGCGTTCAAAGTGCTCTGGCTGGGCGCGGCGCTGTATGCCCTGGGGCTGTTTGGCATGGCCACCACCGACCACCACGCCACCTTCATGATCACCACCGGTGTGCTGATCGGCCTGGCACAGGCATGCAGCACTTATGCCGTGATCTTTGGTGTGGTCGGGCGCAACGTCAGCGCAGCGCAAAGGTCCATGGCCATGGGCATCACCGCCGCAGCGGGCTCCTTCGGACAGTTCCTGATGGTGCCCGTTTCCAGCAGCCTGATCCACAACCTGGGCTGGTCCAGCGCCTTGATGAGCCTGGCCATCGCTGCCGTGCTGATCGGCCCCCTGGCATTGGGCTTGCGCGAAAAGCGCCATTCGGCCCATGCCCCGGCGCCCCCAACGCCGCCGTTGAGTGCTGGCCAGGCACTCAGCCAGGCGCTGCGCCACCGCGACTACCAGTTGCTGACGGCCGGCTACTTTGTATGTGGCTTCCAGTTGGCCTTCATCGGGGTGCACCTGCCCAGCTACCTCAAGGACCACCAACTCTCGCCGGATGTCGCCACCACCGCCCTGGCCCTGATCGGCTTGTTCAACGTGCTGGGCAGCTACGCCGCGGGCGCGCTGGGCACGCGCATGCGCAAAACCTGGATTCTCTCCAGCATCTACGCCTTGCGCGCCGTCGCCATGACTGTATTCATCCTGACCCCGCTGTCCGCCTGGAGCGTGGGCATCTTTGCGGCCGTCATGGGTGCGCTGTGGCTGTCCACGGTGCCGCCCACCAATGCCATCGTGGCGCAAATGCTGGGTGTCCAGAACCTGTCCATGCTGGGCGGCATCGTGTTCTTCTCCCACCAGATCGGCTCCTTCCTGGGCGTGTGGCTGGCCGGGCGCCTGTATGACATGACCGGCGGCTACCAGGTCGTCTGGTGGCTCGCCATCGCACTGGGCTTGCTGGCCGCCCTGGTCAACCTGCCCATCCAGGAGCAGCGCAGCCCGGCTGCCAGGGTGGTATTGACATGAACAAGCCCCTCAAAGACCGCACGCACTCACCCGGTTACAGCCTTTACCGTCGCATCGGCCTGACCATCGCCTGTTTGACGATCCTGGGCGCCGTCTTCTGCTTATATTGGCGGCCCGACATGGCTTTTGACCTGGCCACCCGAATCTGGAGTTGCATCTGACATGACAAGCGTGGTGATCATCACAGGTGCCTCCGAAGGCATCGGCGCCGAACTGGCACGGCAGATGGCGCAGGAAAACGGCAGCAAACTGAGCCTGGTGCTGGCCTCTCGCAGCAAGGACAAGCTGGAACAAGTCGCCCAACAATGCCGCGCTCATGGCAGCAAGGTTCTCGTGCGCGCCACCGACGTGGGCATCGAAGCGCAATGCCGGGCGCTGATCGCTGACGCCATCGCCCAGTTCGGGCGCATCGACACTCTGATCAACAACGCCGGCATGTCCGCCCACGCCGATCTGTCCGATGTGGCCGACCTGGCCTGGTACGAGCAACTCATGCGCATCAACCTGTGGGGCAGCGCCTGGTGCACCCACGCCGCCTTACCCTACCTGAAAGCCAGCCGGGGCCGCATTGTGGCTGTCTCCAGCCTGGCAGGGCTGGTCGGCGTGCCTGGCCGCACCGCCTACAGCGCCACCAAGTTCGCCATGACCGGCTTTTTTGAGGCCCTCAGGGTGGAACTCAGCCCCCATGGCGTCTCCGTCACCATCGCCTACCCCGGCGTGGTCGCCACCGAGATCCGCTACCGAGGCTTCAACGCGCAAGGCCTGGCCGCAGGCCAAAGCGGACTGGACGAATCCGGCGCCATGTCGGTGCAAACCTGCGCCCGCCTGATCCGCATCGGCACAACGCGCCGCCAGCGCGACGTCGTCATGACGCTCAAAGGCAAACTGGGGCGGTGGATGAAACTGCTGGCCCCTGCACTGGTCGACCGCCTGGCCCTGGCCGCGCTCAAAAAAGAAGTCCGCCCGCATTGAGCCCGCTTCGCATGTCGTTGGGCTTTTCCCGCATACCGGCAGCACGAAGGGACGCGGCCTGCCCAGTAGAATTGCGGGATTGAAGGAATCAGCATGAAACCCATTTTTGGCAGCATCGTTGCACTGGTCACGCCCCTGCACGAAGACGGCAGCGTCGATTACGACAGCCTGCGCAAACTGATCGACTGGCACATCGCCGAAGGCACCAACTGCATCGGCGTGGTTGGCACCACGGGTGAGTCCCCCACCGTGTCCGTTGACGAGCACCGCGAAATCATCCGCGTGTCGGTCGAGCAGGCAGCAGGCCGCGTACCCATCATGGCGGGTGCGGGTGCCAACTCCACCCTCGAAGCCATTGAGCTGAGCGAATACGCCAAGAAGGTCGGCGCCGACTGCACCCTGCAGGTCGTGCCCTACTACAACAAGCCAACACAAGAAGGCATTTACCAGCATTTCAAGGCCATCGTCGAGGCCGTTGACATCCCGGTGGTGCTCTACAACGTGCCCGGCCGCACCGTGGCCGACATGCTGCCCGAAACCGCCCTGCGTCTGGCCAAACTGCCTGGCGTCATCGGCATCAAGGAAGCCACCGGCAACCTGGAACGCGCTGCGTGGCTGATCAAGCAGGCGCCCAAGGGCTTCTCGATCTACTCTGGTGATGACCCCACCGCCTTCGGCTTGATGCTGCTGGGTGGACACGGCAACATCAGCGTCACCGCCAACGTGGCGCCGCGCGGCATGGCCGAACTGTGCAAGGCTGCGATGGCACAAGACGCCAAGCGCGCGGTCGATCTGCACATGCAACTGCTGCCGCTGCACAAGCAACTGTTCATCGAACCCAATCCGATTCCGGTCAAATGGGCCCTGGCGCGCATGGGCAAGGTTGGTGGTACGCTGCGCCTGCCGCTGACACCGCTGTCCGATTCGGCGCAACCCGTGGTGGAAGCCGCCTTGCGCGAAGCTGGCGTGCTCTGACGCGCCTTCGTTCAGCGTTTGTCCAGATTGCTCCCGACACCTATCCCCGCCCCGCCCGGGGCTGACACCGACTACCCATGCCGATCAAACCACGTCACCAGACCTCCCTCGTTCTGAGTGCAGCCGCGCTGGCCACCACGCTCGTCACCTCCGGGTGCTCGTCCGTCAGCGAGACCCTTGCCGGCGACAAAGTGGACTACCGCACCAGCGGTTCCCAGAGCGTCAGGCTCGACGTACCGCCAGATCTCAGCCAGTTGCCCGGTCAAACGCGTTATGGCCAGGCTGGGCCCGCGTCGGTATCGGCCACCAGCCTGCAACGCGGTGACAAAGCGGAAGCGCCAGTCAGTACCGTCGCGCCCAACCAGGCCACCGGCGTCAAGCTGGAGCGCCAGGGCCAGACCCGCTGGCTGTCCGTGAACCTGCCGCCGGAACAGGTGTGGGACCAGGTTCGCAGTTTCTGGACTGACAACGGCTTCGAGCTGACCACAGACAAGCCCGAGATTGGCTTGCTGGAGACCAGTTGGTCCGAAAACCGCGCCAAGGTGCCTCAGGACGGCATGATCCGCAAGACCCTGGGCCGCGTGTTTGATCTGCTCTATGACACCGGCGAGCGCGACCAATATCGCACCCGCATCGAGCGCACGGCAACGGGCAGCGAAATCTACATCAGCCATCGTGGCATGAGCGAAGAGTACGAGGACAACAAGAAGGAGCGCACGACCTGGCGCGCCCGTCCCAGCGACCCTGGCCTCGAAGCAGAGATGCTGTCCCGCCTGCTGACCAAGCTGGGTGCACCCAAGGATGTGGCCGCCGCAGCAAAGGCCGACACGACGGCTGCGGCCGCCCCTGCTGCGGCCACCAGCCTGGCACGCCTGAACCCTGACGGCTTGTCTCTGCAAGTGGATGCCGACTTTGATACCGCGTGGCGCCGAGTGGGCCTGGCACTGGATCGCAGTGGCTTCACGGTAGAAAACCGTGACCGCAAACAAGGCACGTACGAAGTGCGCCTGTCTGACAACGACCCTCAGGCCAGCAAGCCCGGCTTTTTCAGCCGCTTGTTCAGCTCAAGCCCCGCCAATCAGGATGGCCTGATCCGCTATGCGGTCGTGGTCAAGGGTCAGAGCAAGGGCAGCAGCCTGGTCAGCGTGCTCAACGAAAAGGGTCAAGCCGTGAGCACCGACACAGCCAAGCGCATCACCAAACAGCTGCTGGACGAATTGAGCTGATCAAGTCGGCAACACGCCGCACACGCTCACCAAGCGCCCATCCCGACCCTCTGTGGTCGGGATTTTTGTTTCTGGCCTGGTGTTTCAGCCCGAATTGAGCAATTACGGACGAAAAAAAGCCGCTCCTGAGAGCGGCTTTTTGTACCATCAAACTGAAGATCAGTTCGAGGCGGCGCTGGCAGCTTCCGAAGCAGCTTCCGTAGCGGCCGAGGCAGCTTCGGTAGCAGCAGAGGCAGCGTCGGTAGCAGCCGAAGCGACTTCCGAAGCGACTTCAGCGGCGGATGCTGCGGATGCAGCGTCAACAGCAGGTTCTTCTTTCTTACCGCAGGCGGCCAGGGCGATAGCAGCGATCAGCGAAGCCAGCAGGAGCGACTTTTTCATGCTTGTGTCCTCAAAAGGAGTGTCAATAAAACCGGTGTTCATGGAACTATGTGCAGAGCCCACAGTCCCATAAGGGATACGAGACAAGGGCAAAGGATGCATCGCAACTAGCGTTGCTCCACATTCAGCCACTGATTATACGTCGCATAAGGCTATTCCCTATAGTCCCAGGGTCGTGGGAGGCAGGGCCTCGTGCGACCGTTGCAAAATTACATCAATTTCTGTTAGCCAGCCACTCAGAACGGCCTCATCCCTGGTCCAGACCCCGATGCCGTGCAGCGGCTCGTGCAATCGCAAGCCCAGACTACCGTGTAAAACCAGGGTTGGCGCCAGCGAGGACACCATCTCGTCGGGCACTTGGTAGCAGTGCACGCGATGCGCCCAGTTCGTGCGCCACGCCACCCAGAGCGGGTGCACACGAGGGAACTCGTCATAGTGGGCCGCCACCAGCGTGCAGCGGGTGCCACGGGATGCCAGACCCCACTGGTGGAAGGCCTCCATCACACTGCGCCGCCCGATTGGCCAGTGCACAAAGTCTCTGTCCACCAAGGTCAGGTCTGCTGGTGAGGCTGCTGCCATGGCCATGGCAGCCCCCACCCGGTCCTCAAAATCACGCCAACTGCTGATCCGCCCGGACAACTCGCTGCCGTCAGGTGTCACAGAAGATCCGTCCATATCAGACCTCGCTTTCCGTTCACAAACCGGGTCATGGCCAAGGGTGCAACCAACCGTCTTCCGCCCACTGGTCGAGCAGTTCGCGCAGTGCGGCGCTGACTTGCGCCACCACGGCCGCGTCCAGCCACCGCTGGTCAGCCAGTTGACGCAGGTAGCGCGCATCCTTGCCTGCAGCCCGCCAGGACTCGCCATTGGCAAACACGCACCGGTCATCGTAGACCATGCGTGTGCGGGGGTCGAGCTTCACGCCCACCCCATCAGGCAAAGGCTCGCCGGACTGAAACCACACACGCGGCTTGGGCTCGGTCAGCACCTCGCCCAGCGCCGATTGCAGCGCGGCCGGGTCCTTCAAGGCTTTGGCCACGGCGGCGGCAGCAAACGCCTGCAAAGTAGCCGGCACCTGGCCAGGCGTGGCTGTGGCGGGCTGCCTTGGGTCCTGATACAGGCGGGGCTTGTCGCCACCATCCAGGCCTTCGACCAGACGCAGCAGCACCTCACGCGCCAGTTCGGCCTCTTCGGGCACCCTGAAACCGACGGAGCAGGTCATGCACTCGCCCTGGGCGATGCCATCGTGGGCCCACATGGGCGGCAGATAGAGCATGTCGCCAGGCTCAAGCACCCACTCCTGCTCGGGCACAAAGTTGCTCAGGATCTTCAGCGGCACATCGGCTTGCAGGCTCGTGTCCTTGACCGGGCCGATACGCCAGCGACGCTGCCCGTGCACCTGCAGCAGGAACACGTCGTAGGAGTCGTAGTGCGGACCCACGCCGCCGCCGTCTGTGGCGTAGGAGATCATCAGATCGTCCAGACGGGCATCCGGCACGAAGCGAAACTGTTGTAGCAGCTCGTAGGCTGCGGGCACATGCAGATCCAGGCCCTGCACCAGCAAGGTCCAGCCAGCTTGATCCAGCTTGGGCAGTTGACGGCGCGTCAGGGGCCCATGCTGGAGGCGCCAGCCAGAAGGGGTTGCCTTGGTTTTTTTCGCCTTGTCTGGCGCGGGCAAGGGCTCCTTCACGATCAGGCGACACTCCACATCGTCCTGCGCGGCCAGGGCAAACAGGCTGGCGCGGTCAATGGGCGGGCGCACGCCCGGCACGGCCTGGCGGATCAGCAGTGGCTTTTTCTGCCAATGGCGGCGCATGAAGGTCTCAGGAGACAGGCCACCCAGCAGGGGGGTGATGGCGTCCACGTTCAGCGCGGGAGGGGTTGTCTTGGAAGATGTCATGCCCGCATTGTGCTGCGCCTGCAGGCTCGCCAGCCCTGATCCCGCTCAAGCGCGCGAGCCAGGTGGTCTCATGGCTCGTGAGATGATCGGGGGCATGATCATTTCCTCTCCCTGCGTAGTGAGCCTCATGTGGCGTCTGGAAGACGCCCAGGGCCAGTTGATTGACGAGTTGACCGAGCCCATGGCATTTTTGCTGGGCGGCGACGACCTGCTGGCCAAGGTCGAGCAAACACTGCTTGGCCAGACCACCGGCTTTGAAGCTGACCTGCACCTGGAGCCCGACCAGGCTTTTGGCGACTACCGTGCCGAACTGGTGTTCTTCGAGACCCGGGACATCTTCCCCAAGGAGGTGTCAGAAGGCATGCAATTCGACGGTCCGCCTGAAGGCGCCACCACCCCCGACCTGCCCAGAGACGCGATCTACACCGTGACCGAGGTGTACGACACCCACGTGGTGCTCGATGGCAACCACCCGCTGGCCGGCCTGGCGCTGCGTCTGGCACTCAAGGTGTGTGACGTGCGGGCGGCGACCGAAGAAGAGATCGAGCAAGGCTCGGTATCCGAGTCGCCACTGAGTCTGGGGCAGATGGTGCCGCCAGACGAGACCATTCACTGACAGTCTCAAGCCTGGCCCGGCTTAGCCTCAGGCGCGACCGGTCGAGCCAAAACCGCCCTCGCCCCGCTCGGACGTGTCGAACGCGTCCACCAGCCTGAACTTCGCCTGCACAACGGGCACGATGACCAGTTGGGCAATGCGCTCCAGCGGTTGAACGGTGAAGGCGGTGTCACTGCGGTTCCAGCAGCTCACCATGAGCGGGCCCTGGTAGTCGGAATCGATCAGGCCGACCAGGTTGCCCAGCACGATGCCATGTTTGTGACCGAGGCCAGAGCGCGGCAGGATCATGGCGGCCAGGCCCGGATCCGCCAGGTGCATGGACAGGCCCGTGGGAATCAGTTGCGTCTGGCCGGGTGCCAGCACCAGCGGTGCATCCAGGCAGGCGCGCAGGTCCAGGCCGGCGCTGCCGGGTGTGGCGTAGGCGGGCAGGCTGTCCGCAACGCGCGGGTCGAGAACACGGATGTCTACGGTGGTCATGGTCAGGCGGACTGGAGTCGGTTGGCCAGCTCTTGCATCAAGGCGCGAGCCAGGGTGAGTTTGTCGGCGGAGCTGCCGTCTGAGGGCAAGGCATGGTGTGTTTTGGCATCGACCACCAGCAAGGCGTTGTCATCGCGTCCGAAGGTGGCAGGCCCCAGGTTACCCACGATCAGCGGAATGCGCTTGCGCAGCAATTTGGCGCGCGCATGGGCGAGCAGGTTTTCGCTCTCGGCGGCGAAGCCGACACAGTAAGGTGGCTTGGCCAGCGATGCCACGGCAGCGAGGATGTCAGGGTTCTCGGTGAGCTCGAAGGTCGGCGCCACCTTCTTGCCCTCCTTCTTGATCTTGTGTTCGCTGAGGCTGGCTGGGCGCCAGTCCGCCACGGCGGCCGTCGCAATGAACACTTCGTGCCGGCCAGCTTCGGGCAACACGGTGTCGAACATCTGCTGCGCTGTCATCACATCAATGCGCCGTACGCCTCGGGGCGTGGGCAGGTGCACCGGGCCCGCAATCAGGGTCACTTGCGCCCCCGCTTCAACCGCAGCCCGGGCGAGCGCAAAACCCATCTTGCCGCTGGAGTGGTTGGTGATGCCGCGCACCGGGTCAATGGGCTCGAATGTGGGGCCAGCCGTGATGAGCAGGCGACAGCCTTGCAGCACCTTGGGCTGGAAAGCCGCGATCAGGTCCTGCAGCAAGTCGGCGGGCTCGAGCATGCGGCCATCACCCACTTCGCCACAAGCCTGGTCACCCGAAGCCGGGCCCAGGATGGTGGCACCGTCCTGGGCCAGCGCCAGCACATTGCGCTGGGTAGCCGGGTGAGACCACATCTCGCGGTTCATGGCAGGCGCCACGAGCAAGGGGCAACGCTCACGCGGGCGTGCCAGGCAAAGCAGACTGAGCACCTCATCGGCCCGACCTTGCGCCAGTTTGGCCAGGAAGTCGGCGCTGGCCGGCGCGATGACGATGGCATCGGCCTCGCGCCCCAGGTTGATGTGCGCCATGTTGTTGGGCTCGCGCGCATCCCACTGGCTGGTCACCACGGTACGGCCAGACAAGGCCTGCATGGTCACCGGTGTGATGAAGGCTTCGGCTGCCTCGGTCATGACCACCTGGACCGTGGCACCAGCCTTGGTCAAGAGGCGAACCAGTTCGGCCGATTTGTAGCAGGCTATGCCGCCGGTCAGGCCCAGCACGATGTGCTTGCCTTGGAGATCTGAGCGTTCTGACATGAGGCCGGACTCTAGCAGGGTCTGGCCTGGCTGCGCGGGCTCAGCGGCTGATCAGGCCCAGTTGGTCACGGTAAGCGCTCGGCGATACGCCCGTCCAGCGCTTGAAGGCAAAGGTGAAAGCGCGGCGATCCGAAAAGCCCAACTCAAGGCTGATGGACTCCATGCTGATGGCCCGCCGCCGCAACATGGTCTGGGCACGCCGGCATTTGGCCGCAGACTGGATGACAACGTATTTGACGCCCTCGGCTTGCAAGCGCCGCTGCAAGGTGCGGGGATGCAGGCCCAGCGCCGCAGCCGTGGCATCCAGCCCTTCGCGCAGCAACTCGGGGCGGCGCTCCAGGGCCCAGCGCACTTCGTCCACGATGGGCCGTTCACCCACCTCCCGTGTCAGCCGGCGCTCGATCATCTGGCGGGCATGGGTATGGGCCTCCGGCAGGGACGCGTTGAGCGGCTGGTCCAGCCAGCGCCTGTCCATCACCAGCGCATCAGAGGCCTCGCCGAAAAACACGGGCACGCCAAAGTGCGCAATGAACTGTTGCTGGTGACCAGGCGCCGCGCTGGCCACCCTCACGGACAGCAGCCAGTTCGACCCTTTGGTCGCGCGGCGGATGAGTTGGTTGATGGCCGACAAGGCCACCTCGCGCACGTGGTACAGGGCACGCGGGTCCGGGTCGGGTACATTCATCTCGATGCGCAGATGGGCCTCGGCACCGAATTCATCCAGGTGGACGGCCAACCAGGGGGCAAGCAGGTCTCGGGCCCAATTGACGAGCTCCAGCATCTCGCGCAGCGTCGAGCAGGACGCGATGAAGGCATCAAACTCGGCAAAGTGCTCGAAGACAAAGGAGTCGCCCAAGGCAAAAGGAAAGTGATGGCCTCGCGCACGCTCGACACACATCGAAAAAGCCTTGAACAGGCGCGACGGCGGCACCTTCAGCGGCAGTTGCGGGTCATGCGCGCTGATGCCCGCATCGCGGAAGACGGGCTCGATGGTGAAGCCACAAACGTTGGCGGCCTGACGCCAGCTGCCCAGGGCGGGCAGGGGCATGGAGGAAGAGGACAGCGGATGAAGCATGGCGAACAGTCAACCCGAAACAAGCACTAGCAACGGTGTCTGACAACGGCGTGCTCCCGATGGATGCACCACGCCCCGTCAGCATTCAAACGACCGTCTGAATCACTTCAATCTAGGTGTTTGGCTCGTCAGGTGCAATGAAGTTCGAGGCTCGACAAGGAACATTAAACGACTCGCCGATGCGGGACTCCGGCTGAGCGAGGCACAAGTGCTACGGTAAACCCTTGAATGGGGACCGTGCCTGGCCAAGGTGGCGGGCGATGAGGAAAAGCCCCTCCTCATCTGACCTCGCAATGAGTCAAAACCGAGGTTGAAAGAACTCAGCCTTGTTGCTCTCGCCAGGCGCTCGGCGTGGTGCCTTCCCAGCGCTTGAAAGCCGCCGTGAACGCGCGTCGGTCGGAAAACCCCAGGCGGGCACTGATGTCGTCGATGGACACATCACCCTGACGCAGCCACTGGCAAGCCAGGCGGTGGCGCATGCGGGCTTGCACGTGCAGGTAGCTGTCCGCCTCGTCCTTGAGCCGCCGCTGCAAGGTGCGCGCATGCAGGTTCAATCGCTCGGCCATGTCTTCCACGCCCACTGCCAGCAAGGAGGGGTCGCGGTTGACGAGCTCTTCGATTTCGGCGGCCACGCCCTGGCGGCGGGCCTCTTTGCCCAGGCGTTGCTCGGCCAGGAAGTGGGCCTGCTCATGCAGCGCAGGAAAGGCCCCCTCCAGCGGCAGGTCAAGAATGCGTGCTTCGAATATCAGCGCATCTGCCTGCGCATCGAAAGTGACCGGCATGCCAAAGAAGGGCTCGAACTGATCGGCATTGGCTGGTGCCGGCCCCTTCAGCGTCACGCCCACAAAACCCTCTTCCGAACCTTGCAAGGTGCGGCCGAATTTGCGTATGCAAGCCAGGATCGCCTGAGACACCAGCCCCAGTGGCAAACCATAGGCCAGGTAGTTGGGCACCGGCACGTCAAAGTCCACAATGACGCGCCCCTGGTCGCCTTCTTCCTTGACCTCCAGCTTGAGCCAGGGCACCACCATGCGGGCCGCCATGTGGGCCACGCGCAGCGCCTCGCGCAGATTGGGGCTGGTCGTGAGAAGGGTCTCGAACTCGGGCAGCGACTCGAAAGCGAAGGTGTCCCCCAGCACCAGGGGAAAGTGTTTATCGGGAGACAAGGCCACGCATTGCTCGAGCAGCGAGATGAGCTGCAAGGGCGACACGCGCGCGTCTTCCAGCCGGATCAAGTCGATCTTGATGCCGGCTTCCTTGAACAGGGGCTGGACGTTGAAACCGCACTTGGCGGCTGCCTTGATCCAGGCGGACAACATGAACAGCGGAATGGGCTTGATGC
>Ga0209066_10002043_pt1 | contig 25417 bp, 21 predicted proteins | sample All_14_2_FD_187198 | JGI IMG/M metagenome (GOLD analysis project Ga0209066, IMG submission 187198) | Freshwater microbial communities in response to fracking from Pennsylvania, USA - Allegheny Zone_MetaG_DW_15 (SPAdes) (version 2) ... | reverse complement strand
ATCGCCGGCGGCCTGGCGGCACATCCTGCTGAACGGGCATTACACCTTCCAGAGCGACGGCAAGATGATCGACCTGGATGCGCTCGTGGCGGGGCTGGAGCTGGGATGACGGAAATTTCGGCGGTTCCGGCTTAGAACCCCAGATCGGTGCGGGCTGGTGGTTCAACTCCATGGCCTTGCTGGCCGATGGTTGGCACATGAGTTCGCACGCCTTCGCGATCGGCGCCTCCGCGCTGGCCTACGCTGCCGCCCGGCGTTACGCGACCGATCCACGCTTCGCGTTCGGCACCTGGAAGATCGAGATCCTGGGCGGCTTCGCAAGCGCCATCTTCCTGCTCGGCGTCGCGGTGATGATGGTGGTCGGGTCGGTAGAGCGCATCTTCTCGCCGCAACCCATCCAGTACCGCGAGGCGATCCTGGTCGCCATCCTCGGGCTGGCGGTGAATGTGGTGTGCGCACTGATTCTCGGCAAGGCGCACCATCACGATCACGGTCATTCGCACGACCAGGGTCAGGACCACGCACATGATCACGACGATCATCACGATCTCAACCTGAAATCCGCCTATCTTCATGTCATCGCCGATGCGGCGACTTCGATACTGGCCATCGTCGCCCTGCTCGGCGGCTGGATGTACGGCTGGGGATGGCTGGATCCGGCCATGGGGATCGTCGGTGCGGTGCTGGTCGCCATCTGGGCCAAAGGCCTGATCATCGCCACCAGCAAGGTGCTGCTCGACCGCGAGATGGATCACCCGGTGGTCGACGAGATCCGTGACGTCGTCGAGGGCGCGAGCGCTTCAGGCGATACCCGGCTCGTCGACCTGCACGTCTGGCGGGTCGGCAAGCAGTCGTATTCGTGTGCGCTGTCGGTGGTGACTCGCGACCCGACGCTCACGCCAGAGCGCGTGCGGCGCCGTTTGTCGGTGCACGAGGAAATCGCCCATTCGACGATCGAGATCCATCTCTATCCCGACGAACCCGTTCCCTCGCGAGCGGACCCGCTATCTGGCTGACCCCGCGCTGTTGCCCGTTGGCTGCCGCAGGAGAATTTTCGCGACGGTAAGCGCGATAACCCGCAGATGGTCATTGGCCTATTGTGTGCGAGTGACGGGGCCCGATCGCAGTCGAGGTCCTTCCGAGCCACACGGCCGATCCAGCAGCGCCGTCGTCATCCTGGCGTCGCCCAATGCACTGCACCATTCCGAGCTTCGGGCTGCGCGAAAAATGCCTTCACGAATCCGAGCGGCTTGGGGACGAAGGCACGACCCCTGGCCAAAGTGGATCATCGGGCGGCCGGGGGGAACACCGAGCGCGCGTATTCGCTTACCGCCCGCGCCGCGGGATGCGACAGGCGCCGTTCGGCGGAGATCAGAAAGAAGCGCTCGCGAATCTCGGCCGTCTCGCCGACGTAATCAAGGCGATAGTGCTCAATCACATCGGCGACGCCGGAAGCAGGCACAGGGAAAACCCCTGCACCAGCCTCTCCAAAGGCCTTCATCAAGGCGCTGTCAGCGAACTCGCCGACGACATGAACGCGAAGCCCTTGCCGCTCGAGCCAGCGTGGCAAGGCCACGTGAAGCGCGCTGTCCAGCCCCGGAAGCAACAGAGGCGCGCCATCGAGGCTTTTCGGAAAGCCTGGGGCAAGTTCCGCCGCAAGGGCGGGTGCGGCGAGGAAGGCGACCCCCGACTCACCGAGCGGGTGACTGAAGCCCCGAATCTCCGTTCCCGGAGGCATCGGACGGTCGGCCAGCACGATATCGAGACGATGAATCGCCAACTCGGCCAGCAAGCGATCGAGCCGATCCTCCTCGCACACGAGTCGGACTGGCTCCGGCAGCGACAACACCGGAGACAGGAAGCGGTAAGCCGCGAACTTCGGCACCACATCAGAAATACCCACCCGAAAGGTGATGAAACGCTCCTCCGCACCACCCTTGAGCAAATCTTCGAGTTCACTGCCAGCCTGAAAAATCTCCTCCGCATAAGACAGGGCGAGACGCCCCGTCTTCGTCAGTTCTAAGCGGCGCCCAACCCGATTAAACAGGGTAATCCCGAGACGCGCCTCGAACTGCGAAAGCTGCCCGGAAAGTGTCTGCGGAGTCAAATGTAAGCGCTCGGCGGCACGAACGACACTTCCAGCGCGCGCAACGCACTGAAAATAATGAAGATGTTTGTAGTTAAGCACTCTTATGCCATATTCTAGATCGTAGATTTTTTCGATGATAAGCCAGATCTTTATCTGCTTGTCGCGATTATTTGCAGGCCTCACACTTGCTCTGACAATTTACCTGACGGAGGCTTCATGAACATTCAGATCCATGCCAAAGACTTCTCCCTGACCGAAGCGCTGCGCGCGCATGTGACTCGGCGTCTGGCGTACGCGTTGAATCACGGCCAAGATGTTGTATCGCGCACATCGGTACGCCTCACAGATGTGAATGGTTTGCGTGGAGGCGTAGACAAGAGTTGCGCGATTGAAGTACGAATGAAAGGTGCAGCAGACCTGATCGTCGAGGACGTGCAGGATGACATCTACGTCGCCATTGACCGCGCATCAGAGCGCATTGGCCGACTGTTGGACCGCAGGCTCGCCCAGCTACGTGAGCACGCGGGCGTGGCACGCCGCGACCGCGAGTCGCTCGTGGTTGGGGATTCTGACTGACGATTGGGGATCGATAATGCAAAAGATGCTCTGGCTTGAACTGCTTCAAAGCGGTGCATCCGGCTTGCTCCGAAGGCGACGCGGGTTGTTCATGGGCTTCGCCGGCGGGGGATTGATCGTCTTCGCCCTCCTGATCTGGGCGGGAATCGCGCTCTTGGGCTGGATGTGGGGAACGGTACAGCCACTGATAGGGTCCGCCCCGGAGCTTGCGCGGTCGGTCACGGCTCAGGTCGAGCAGGTGTCACCGCGGATCGGCGAGACCCTGCGTGAGGTGATCCCCGGCGCCACCGTTACACCAGCGCTTGACGTGTCGGGGAGCGATATCGGCCCGGTGATCCGCTTTCCCGGTCTCGTCCGCACAGAGTGGCAACGCGAAGGTGCGCGCATTACAGTGCGCTACGAAGGCCGTGCAGTCCATGCGTCCGTACTTGATCATTACCGCACCGGCTTTGTCGGGCAAGGTTTCACTCAAGAGGTGCTCTCGGCGTCAATGGAAGCGGAAAGGCATGTATTCACGAAGGATGACGAGAAAATTGAGTTCGCGATAGAGCGCCTCGAAGACGGAAGGATTGGAGTAACACTGACCACCGCAGACCTCTCACGTCCTGGTGCGCAGCGAAACACCCGGATGAGTTGAAGCTTGTGCCACCACATATTGCGACCGGCCGCTCCCCCTGTGATCGGCAGGCCGCGCAACCAGATGGAGCTAACCTGTGATTCTGGCAACCGAAAAACGCGTTCTGTTTACCGTGATCACCGAAGCGACGCTTGAACAGCCCTTGCTGCGCGAGCTAGATCGCTTGGGCGTTCGTGGCTACACCATTTCTGACGCCCGCGGCAAAGGCAACCGCGGCGTGCGTGATGCTGCTTGGGGGGAGACCGCGAACATCCGAATCGAAGTCATTTGCACTCGCGAACTTGCCGAACGCGTGCTCGAGTTCCTGCACAAACACTATTATGCCAACTACGCGATGGTCGCATTCGTGCAGGACGTAGAGGTCATTCGCCTCGACAAGTTCTGACCATGCCCCATCGGCACCGAATGTTCGGAGACGGGGTTGTCCAGACAACAGCATTCATGGGGGGGGGATCATGATGAGTGCGATAAAACGGATCCACGCAGCAACCGATTTTTCTGAGCTGGGTAACGAAGCAGTGCGTCGAGCAGCGATCATCGCAGCACGCGAGGATGCGGAATTGCTGGTGACCCACGCGTTCCCCCGGCAGAGTGCGTTTGACGCCGTCTTTGCCGGCGAACACGACCTTCAGGATCGGATGCGTGCCCTAGCCGAGGAAAATCTCGCTGCGCAGATCAAAGCGGCGCAAAGTTGCGGTGCGACTCGTGCTCGCGGTGAGATCTTGACCGGCTCCGCGCGTCGTGTGCTGGCGGAGACTTCTGACATCTTTCGCCCAGACCTTTGGGTGATCGGAGCGCACGGCAGCGGTCTGTTACAACAGTTCCTGCTCGGCGGTACAGCAGCGCACATTCTGAACAAGGCCTCGTGTCCGGTACTGGTCACGCGCAGGGCGGTCGAAGGAGACTATCGTCGTGCATTGGCTGCGGTGGACCTGGGCCCACGCTCAGAGGCGGTGTTGCGCGCGGCCTTGATCGTGGCGAAGCACGCCGGGGTCAAGTTGCTTCATGCCTACGCTGCGCCATTCGAGGCCAAGTTGCGGAACAAGCGCTTCCCAGAAACCGAAATCAAGCGTCTGGCGGAAAGGGAGTTCCTTGTTGCCCAGCGCAACCTCGATGCCCTCCTTGCTGACCCGGAGCTGGTCGGGATCGACATTGAGAGCGAACTCTCACACGGAAAACCCAATACGGTCGTGCCAGATGCGGCTCGCGCACTCGGCGCGGACGTGATCGTTGTTGGCAGACACGGGGGAGGCCGTATTCGCGAGTCCTTGATCGGGAGCGTTCCGCGCTTTCTTGCCTATTACGCCCCCTGCGACGTGCTGGTGGTCTAGTTATCAGTCATCAAGCTCGGCGCAGCCCATCCAGTTGCCCCTAAATCAGAACGTTGCCGACTGACTTCGAGCCAGATCGCTCTGAACACCGACTGTTCGACCTTCAGTCGCATTGCGACCGGGCAGGTTATACGGATGATGAGCATGAGATGCTCAGGATCAACAAAATCCCAGAGCACCTTGATCCGGCCTGACGAGTAGGAGATGAAGTCCTCGTTCGCGAGTTTACGGAAGTGCGCTTCAGCCTGCTCCTGCCATTCACGGGTCGCAAGTTCTGCAGCCGTTCTAGCGGTGTCTTCGATGCTGACAAGGTCGCACACCATCGCAGCCGGAACGGGAACCCTCATCAGGTGCAGCACGTATTCGCCGGTGGGCGATACATTCTTGACCGGTGTGGTCAGCAGCAGGCCGTTGGGAAACTCGACAACCTTCCCCGTGACTTGCCCTGCATGGCCATACTCGGCCAAGGTGGTCGCGAACATGTCGATATCGACGACTCGGCCGCTGAACAGGCTGGATTCAATAAGGTCTCCTACCTTGAAAGGCCGGACCAGTGTCAGATAGAGGTAGCCGAGCACACACATCAGCAGTTCCTTGCTGACGATCAGCATAGCACCCGCGACCGCAGCGAGTGACAAGGCAAAGCCCGCGATCGTTGACGCCCAGACCGAAATGATCACGAACAATACGACAAACCAGATGGTGTTGCGGACCCACACCAGGTGAACCCGACGCTTCTCGTTGGAGATGACCTCTCCGCGCGCCAGGTAGCGAGCCCAAAGATGTGTCAGCGTGGCGCCCACCAAAACCATAAGGACGGTTGCGATCGCCCTCTCCCATTGACCAGGAATGGCAATGAAGAGGCGCTCGAGGCTATCGATTGGCATGCGTCACCCTTCTCCGCAGACTACTTTGTGCTTTCTCGGTCTGATCACGATCAGGTAGTAGCCAACTGCGAGGGCGAATGTGATCGCCGCGGTACCGTAGAGATAGCTGGGTTCGACGTCGTTGAAGTCGAGAATGATCACCTTGCGTGAGATCGCCATCAGCGCAGTTCCAAGCACGATCTCCACCGCAAGGTGGTGGCTTTTGTCACTCTCGGCGTAAAGGATGATGTTGTGATAGATCTCTATCGCTATCAGAACCGCCATGAAGGCCCCGAAGGTCGCCAGTATGTCCTTGATCTCGAGCAGCATGAATGGCGGCGACATCAACCTCTGATACAAGACATAAAGAACGTCGGCGACTCCCCAGATGATCACCAGAACCATGATTACCGCCAGCACGCGGGCAACCCGCCCGATGATCCAGTTCAGTAAAGGGATCGTGCCCCCCATGGTCTCTTGCTTAACGCCCTTCTCGTTGCTTGTATTCATCTACGCCTGCGTGAAATAACTTGATTCCAAGGGGGTGCGCACCGTTACTCGGCCGGCCCGCGCGAGCCGCCGGTTTCAGTGCGTTACCGTGCTGCTTGCGCCACGTCTTCTCCAAGCCTTCTCGCCTTCGATCACCAGATAAATGGCGAGGCCGACGGCAACGATCAGCCCCCAGTCGATCCAGCCGATCGGCGCCGTGTGGAAAAGCTTGTTCATCAGCGGAATATAGGTGAACAGCAACTGCACAGCCATCATCGCCCCGATGCCTGCCCAGATCCAAGGATTACTGAACAGCCCGAGACGGAACATGGAGTACCGCAGCGAACGGCAGTTGAGCAGATAGAATGATTGCCCGACCGCGAAGACGTTCACTGCGATCGTCCTCGCCTCCTGCTCGCTGCGCCCGCTATACAACGCCCATTCGAACAGGCCGAAGCTACCCACGAGAAGCAGCAGGCCGACCAGCAGGATGCGTTTGATCAATTCGCCGTTGAGGATCGGTGCCGCGGACAACCTTGGCGGGCGACTCATTATGTCCCGCTCCCGTGGCTCGAAAGCCAGGGTGAGGCCAAGTAGCACGGCCGTGGTCATGTTGATCCACAGCGCCTGAACCGGCAGCACCGGCAGCGGCTGCGCCGCCATCACCGCAGCGATGATCACCAGTCCCTGACCGGCGTTGGTCGGCAAGATCCAGGTGATGAACTTGATCAGGTTGTCGAATACGCCGCGGCCCTCTTCTACAGCAGCTTCGATGGTGGCGAAATTGTCATCGGTGAGCACCATGTCCGCGGCCTCCTTCGAGACATCCGTGCCGGTGATGCCCATCGCGACACCAATGTCGGCCCTTCGCAGCGCCGGCGCGTCGTTTACGCCATCGCCGGTCATCGCGACCACCTCCCCGCGTGCCTGCAAGGCCTCGACCAAGCGCAGCTTCTGTTCGGGCGTCACGCGTGCAAACACCGCCGTGTGCGCGGCAACGTCGATCAAGTCGGCATCAGGGATCTCTTCGAGCGCGCGCCCAGTGAGTACCCCCGCATGTCCCGAGGTGTGCAACAAGCCTATCTGGCCGGCAATGGCAGCGGCGGTCGCGGCGTGATCGCCCGTGATCATCTTGACCTTGATCCCCGCTTCCTGGCAGGCTCGCACTGCGTGGATCGCCTCCTCGCGTGGCGGATCGATCATGCCCTGCAGACCCAGAAAGGTGAGGCCGTCGCAGACATCCTGATGATCGATGTCGGTAGTCCCGCGCGCTACGGCCATCCGGGCAAACGCCAGCACCCGTAGTCCGTGACCGGCCATTGCATTGACCTGACGAAGGACCTCATCAGCGTCGAGCGCGCCCACCGAACCGTCTACTCCGAGCATGACCGTGCAACGCTCGAGGATCTTTTCAACCGACCCCTTGAGATAGACGACCGGGTTGTCGCCGCCGTGCAGGGTGACCATGTATTGATGTTGCGATTCGAACGGAATCGTCTCCAGCCTGGCGGCACGAGCGTTTTCGGTCCTAGCATCGAGACCGGCCTTGCTGGCCGCGACCAGCAGCGCCCCCTCGGTGGGGTCACCCTCGATTCGCCAGGCATCACCGTCACGCTTGAGCACCGCGTCATTACAGAGGAGGCCGGCACGCAGCAACTCGCGCACAACCCCGTGCTCGGCGGCTGAGTGACGCTCGCCATCAAGTCGCAACTCGCCCTCCGGCGCGTAGCCGATGCCGCTGAGCTCGAACGACTGTCCGTCGACCCAGAGTCGCTGGACCGTCATCTCATTGCGAGTAATTGTTCCTGTCTTGTCCGAGCACACCACGGTAGTGCTGCCGAGCGTCTCGACCGCAGGCAGGCGACGGATGATCGCGTTGCGTTTTGCCATGCGCGCTACGCCAATGGCAAGTGTGATGGTGAGCACTGCGGGCAGCCCCTCCGGGATCATCGCAACCGACAAGGCAACGGCGGCCATGAAGAGGTCCACCCAATACTGCCCATGCCACAGGCCCACGGCAAAGGTCAGGCCAGCCAGCCCCAGGATCGCGTAGAGTAGCAGCCTGCTGAAGTGGGCGATCTTGCGCGTCAGCGGTGTGGCGATTACCTCGGCGCTGGCTATGAGCTCCGAAATGCGGCCGATCTCGGTGCTGTCCCCGGTGGCGACAACGACGCCGACCCCTGTACCGTAAGTGACCAGGGTTGAGGAATATGCCAGGTTCGTGCGGTCGGCGAGTGGCGTCTCGAGTTCCAGAATGCCAGGGAACTTGTCCACCGGCACTGATTCACCAGTCAGAGCCGACTCATCGATTTGCAGGCTGCGGCTGCGCAACAGAAACAGGTCTGCGGGCACCTTATCGCCGGAGGCGAGAAGGACGATGTCACCTGGTACGAGCCCGGCTGCGTCGATGCGCTGCTTTTCTCCGGCCCGCAATACGGTGGTCTCCATCTTCAAGGTGCGCGACAGCGCCTCGAGCGCATTGAGCGCCTTACCCTCCTGCACGAATCCGATGATCGAGTTGAGCAGCACCACGCCGAAGATCACCGCTGCATCGACGAAGGCCCCCAAAGAGAGCTTGATGATCACTGCAATAAGCAGAATGTAGACCAGCGCCTGATTGAACTGCAGCAGAAACCTCAACAAGGGTCCATCGCCAACTCGCCTGGCCAGCGAGTTTGGTCCATGTTGATGTTGTCGCTCTTCTACCGCAACCCGATCCAGGCCTGTCTGCCCATTCGTGGCAAGCAGTCTCAGCACCTGTTCGCCGGTCAGATGGTGCCAGTGCTTCTGCTTCGGGTCGCTCACTTGTGATCCTTCATTCGAATTGCGGCCGCAGGCAGATGGATGAGTGGGATTTTACCGCGTCACTCTGCGGGCCGGTCAAACTCATGCACTGGCCTGCGCTTGACGCGCCGCCAGCCCGTTGGCCGGCAAGGCGTCTGGGCGCTGCGCGACTCCCCAGCGGTGGGGGTGTCGCCGCCGCCCCCCTCCGCTGCGACTGCCGGCGCGCTGAGCGCTCAGCGCACGGTGAAACGCACGGTAATGGCCTTCTGGTCGGCGGTGTTGATTGCGGCCACCACCTTTGCCCCCTTGGCGATCGTGACGCCCCTGGCTTCGAGCTTGTCGCCGCTCACGACCAGCGGGGCTTCCGATTTCTCGGTGCCGTTGAGCACAGTCAGCTTGCCGCTCATGCCGGTCGGGACCATGGGCTTGCCGTGATCCTCGACATACAGCATGGCAGCCCCCTCGCCGGCAACGAGTTCGAACGACAGGTCGCTTGCGGTCTGCACGACGCCGCCGTGCTTGGGGGCGGCACCGCCATGCGCGAGTGCCGGGGCGGATGCAAGGGTGGAGCAGGCCAGGATGGCAGCTGCGAGGAACTTGGTGATCATGGGTGATCTCTCCTTGGAAACGCGGTGCGCTTGGCGCAGGCGGCACCGCGAGTGCCTGGTTCTTTAACGAGCGCGTGCTCAGAAAGCCTCGCGCGCGTCGGCCACTGCCGGCGTTTGCGCATCCTCGCCGAGCAGCCGCTCGGTCGGCTTGCGACCGAACATCCAATACATGACCGGGGTAAGCAGGGTATCGAGCAGCGTCGAGCTGACCAAGCCACCGAAGATCACGACCGCGACCGGGTGCAGGATCTCCTTGCCCGGGGCATCGGCGGCCAGCAGCAGCGGCGTCAGTGCGAAGGCTGCAACCAGGGCCGTCATCAGCACCGGCGTCAGCCGCTCGAGCGAGCCGCGCACGATCATGGCCTGGCTGAAAGTCTCGCCTTCGAACTTGCACAGGTTGATGTAGTGACTGATCTTGAGGATGCCGTTGCGCGTGGAGATACCCGCCAGCGTGATGAAGCCCACCATCGACGCCACCGACAGTTGTACCCCGGCGATCCACATCGCCAGCACAGAGCCGATCAGGGCCAGCGGGATGTTCGCCATCACGATGCCGGCCAGCACCGCCGACTGGTAGCGCGAGTACAGCACCAGAAAGATCATCACCAGCGACACCACCGACAGGCCCGCGATCAGGCGCGTGGCCTGCTCCTGGGCCTGGAACTGACCTTCCAGACTGATGAAGTAGCCGGTGGGCAACGCCTGCCCGGCGATCACGCCGCGCACGGCAGCGATCACCTCGCTCATGTTGCTGCCATCGGTGTTGCCATAGACGACGATGCGGCGACGACCGTTCTCGCGTCCGACCTGGTTGGGCCCATCGGTCTCCTCGACGCTGGCGATGGCCGACACCGGCACGCGGCCGGCAGGGGTGTCGATCAGCATCCGCGCCAGATCCTGCGGGCCGCGCCGCTCATCGGGCAGACGCAGCACCAGCTCGTAGCGGCGCGGACCGTCCACGATCTGCGCGCCGTGAGCGCCATCGGTCAGCGCCTGCAGCACGCGGATCGCCTCGCCGGGCGACAGCCCGAGCTGGGCGGCCTTGCGATGGTCCAGCCGCACGGTGATCTGCGGAATCAGCACCTGCTTTTCGACCGTCAGGTCGACCAGGCCGGGCACCCCGCTCAGCCCGGATCGCATCTGTTCGGCCAGGCCGCGCAGCGTGTCGATGTCGTCGCCGAATATCTTCACGGCCACCTGGGCGCGCACGCCCGACAGCAGGTGATCGAGGCGGTGGCTGATCGGTTGGCCGATGGCCACCTGCGCCGGCAGCACCGAGAGCCGGTCCCGGATGTCGGCCATGATGGCCTCGCGGTCGCGCCCGCTGCGCTTGAGGTCCACGTCGATCTCGGCCGAGTGCACGCCTTCGGCATGCTCGTCGAGCTCGGCACGGCCGGTGCGGCGGCCGACCTGGGTCACCTCGGGAACCTGGCCGATCAGCAGTTCGGCCTCACGCCCCATCCGGTTGGCTTCGGCCAGCGAGGTGCCGGGCTGCATCACCAGGCCCAGTACCAGCGAACCCTCGTTGAAGGCCGGCAGGAAGGCGCGCGGGAAGAACGGCACCGTCGCGGCCGCGCCCGCCACCGCCAGCATCGCCACCACGATCAAGAGCTTCGCGCGCCCGAAGGACCAGTGCAGCAGCTTCGTGTCCTGACGCTTGAGCCAGGCGACCAGCGGGCTGTCGCCGTGATCGAGGCGTTTCATCGTCGGCAGCATGTAGTAGCACATCACCGGCGTGACGGTCATCGATACCAGCATCGACGCGCCGATCGACACGATGTAGGCGATGCCCAGCGGCGTGAACAGCCGTCCCTCGATGCCCGGCAGCGCGAACAGGGGCACGAAGACCAGCACGACGATCACCGTCGCATAGACGATGCCCGAGCGCACCTCGACGCTGGCGCTGCGGACGACCTCGAGAACGGGCAGCCGGTCTTGCGCGGCGCGGTTCTGCTTCAGTCGCCGCAGGATGTTCTCGACATCGACCACCGCGTCGTCGACCAGCTCACCGATCGCGATCGCCAGCCCGCCCAGCGTCATCACGTTGATCGACTGCCCGAGCCACTGGAACACCAGTGCCGTGACCGCGAGCGACAGCGGGATCGCGGTCAGCGAGATCACCGTCGTGCGCGCCGAAAGCAAAAAGGCGAACAGCACGATCGCCACCATGATGGCCCCGTCGCGCAGCGCCTCGGCCACGTTGCCGATCGAGGCCTGGATGAAGTCGGCCTGACGGAAGAGCACCCTGGGCGCGGCGAGGCCTGCGGGCAGGCCGGGCCTGAGCTCGGCCAGCGCCGACTCGATCTGCGCGGAGAGCGCCACCGTGTCGGCCTGCGGCTGCTTCTGCACGCTGATCACGACCGCCGGCAAACCACCGTAACCCGCATCACCGCGCTTGAGTCCGGGCGCGAACGAGACGGCTGCCACCTGCTCGAGCAGGATGGAACGCCCGTCCTTCCAGGCCACCGCGATGCCGGCCAGGTCCTCGATGCGGTTGCTGCGCCCCAGGTGACGGATCAGGTACTCGCGACTGTTGAGGTCGATGAACCCACCCCCGGCGTTCCCGGCGTAGCCCTCGAGCGCCTTCTCGAGCTGGTTCAGCGACACGTCGAATTGCGCCATGCGCGCCGTGTCGGGCGCCACGCGCAGCGTGCGCACCTCGCCCCCGATCGGGATCACCTGCGACACACCGGGAATCGACAGCAGGCGCGGGCGCAGCACGAAGTCGGCATACTCGCGCGCCGCCATCGGGCTGACGGCTGGCGTCTGGCCGTCACCGGCGCCCAGCGGCAGCGCGATCAGCATGACCTCGCCCATGATCGACGACACAGGGCCCATGACGGGCGTGATGTCGCCGGGCAACTGCTCGCGCACCAGTGCCAGCCGTTCGGCCACCAGTTGGCGGTTGCGGTAGATGTCGGTGCCCCAATCGAACTCGGCGTAGAGGATGGACAGACCCACGCCCGAGGTGCTGCGTACTCGGGTGACGCCGGGCATGCCGTTGAGTGCGGTCTCGAGCGGGAAGGTGACCAGTTGCTCCACCTCCTCGGGCGCCATCCCGCCCGCCTCGGTCAGCACCGTGACCAGGGGTTTGTTGAGGTCGGGGAAGACGTCGACCGGCGTGCGCCAGGCGGTCATCGCGCCGTACACCATCAGCAGCGCGGCCACGGCAAGCACGAACAGCCGGTTATGCAGGCTGTAGCGAACGATCCAGTTGAACATGAAGGTGACTCCCGTTCAACGGATCTGGGCGATCAGCGCTGCGCCCTGGACGACGACGCGGTTATCCGCGCCGAGCCCCTGGGTGATCACCACCGTGCTCGCATCCAGCGCCTGGAGCCGGACGGGCTGCGCGATGAAGCGCTCGGCCCCCGACTTGATCCACACGATCGGCTCGTTGGTCGCGTTGCGCACCACGGCCTGGGCCGGCAGCACGATGCCCTTGACGCGCTGGTTCGACTGCGCGATCACGGTCACCGGCTGGCCGATCGCCAGCGGGAGTGGCGCACCCGGTGCCACGGTGAAGATCAGCGGCAGCACACCGTCGCGCAACATCTGCGCGCCGCCGACGAACTGCAGGCTCGCCTCGGGCACGCCCTGCAGCGACGCCGCACCGACGCTGGCGGCCAGCGCCGGATCGGCGGTGACCGCCTCGACCAGCATGCGCGACGGGTCGACCACGTCGAACAGCACGTCGTTCGGTGCGACGACCTGGCCGACCGTGACGTCGGCGCGAGCGATCACGCCGGAGACCGACGCGACCAGTGACTCGCGCGCCTCCAGGCTGGCGCCGATGCTGCGCTCGCGCTCGGCGAGCATGCGGGCTTCGGTGCGCGCGGCGTCGATGTCCTTGCGTGGCACCGTACCCTCGAGGCCTTCGAGGCGCCGGACGCGCTGCTCGGCGATCTGGCGCTGGGCGCGCAGCTCGGCGAGCTGGGCCTTCTGCCCCGCCTGGGCATACGGGTCGGCGTGATGGCGGACATGGGCCAGCAACTCGCCCTGCGCCACCCGCTGCCCGACGAGCGGCAGCCCCCTGGGGCCGGGCTCGATGCGGCCGCCATGCACGGTCTGCACGCGGCCGCTGGCGTTGGGGTCGGCGATCACCCGTCCTGGCAGCTCGACCGTGGCCGCAGCCTCGGACTCCGCTGCCAGCAGCGTGCGGATCGCCATGCGGCGTTGCGCGGCCTTCGGCACATTGACGCTGCCGTCGGGCAAGCGCGCCAGCCCGGATGGGCTGGCCGTGGCAGCGGGCGCGTCCAGGTGTTCGCCGTTGGGACCATGCGCGCCCGGCGCCGCGTGGACGGCCGGCGTGAACAGGATCCAGGCCGGCAAGGCCGCCACCGCGAGCCAGGCGGACCGCAGCCGATGAAGGGGGGCGATGGCGTTCATCACTTCACCCCCGTGGCGAGGTTCGAGGTGCGCCGGCGGCGCCAGGCGGCAGCCGCAAGCGCCCCGAGCACGAGAACGCCACCGCCGATCAGGGCTGCACGCTCGAGCGCATGACCATGCGCATGGCCGTGGTCGTCGACGCCGCGACCGCCTCCCGCACGGGCAGTGCCGGCAAGCGGCCCGGTGACCAACGTGCCATCCAGCAGGTCGGCATCGTTGTAGGTGGCCAGCGTGAAGACGAGGGCATGCTCGCCCGGCGCGGCGAGCGCCTCGAGCAGTGCCGTATCGGTGGCGGCGTAGTCGCCACTGTCAGGGCGGAAGGCGGCCACTGACTTGTGCGGGCCGGACTCGACCTCAAGTCGGGCGCCGAGCACGGGCTCGTTGGTTTCGTAGCGATCGACCAGGATGACGAGCTGGTCAGCCTCGAGGCTGGCGACCAGCTCATAGCTTTCCGACTTTGCCTCGAGACGTGGCAGGCCCGCGCTGCCGGCGACGACCGGCTGTTGGTCGAGATGTTCGCCGTTGGGACCGTGCGCCCCGGGGGCGGCCAGGCTGGTCATGGGCGACAGGGCCGCCACGGTCAGCACGGCCAGCAGCCGGCGGCGCAGGTTGAGGATGGATGGGTTCATGGGAGCAATCCGAGCGCTTGTTGGAGACGGGCGCGGGCGAGGCCCAGCGCGGCGGTATGGCGGGCGAGCGCAGCATCGGCCTCGGCAGCGGCGGCCAGCGCGCGCAGCAGGTCCGGCAGCGGTGTTTCGCCGACATCGAAGGATGTGCCGATCAGGTCGGCACGTTCGCGCAACAGACGGGCACGGGTGGTCCCGGCCTCGCGCTGCACCTCTGCGGCGCGGACGGCCTCGCGCGCCAGGGCGACGTCGCTTTCCAGGCGCTCGCGCAGCCGCTGCAAGCGTGTTTGTGCGACATCCAGTTCGGCCAGTGCAGCCGATTCGAGCGGTCGATTTCGTGCGTCGCCGCCAAAGGGCAGGCGCAGACCGACCACGACGCTGCCTTCGGAAGACGCACCGGACCCGGCATGGTCCTGGCGGACGCCGACCGTCAGCTCCGGCGCGTCGCGGCGCGAGTGGCGCATCAGCTCGACCCGCCGCTGCGCCAGCTCGGTGGCCTGGGTCGCCGACTGCAGTTCGGGATGCGAAGACAGCGCAGGTTCGGCCGTCGGCGCGGGCACGGCGTCGGCGACAAGGTCCGGCGCCGCCGTGAGGCCGGTCAGTTGCACCCAGCGTGCGCGAGCAGCGTCCAGGCGCTGCCGAGCATCGCTCAGGGCGGCCGCGGCCGCCAGGTGCTCGGCCTGTGCGGCCAGCGCATCGGCGCGGGCCAGTTCGCCGGCGCGCACCCGGCGCCCGACGTCGTCCGCGAGCCGCTGCATGGACTGGACCTGGCCCTCGGCCTGCGCGACCTCGGCCGCCAGGCTGGCCCATGCCCAGGCCTGCTCGCGCAACTCGCCCGCCAGTTGCAGTCGCGCCGCCTGCTCGGCAGAGGCCGCCTGCGCCGAGGCCGCAGCGGTCACGCCCTGGTGCGCATCACGCTGGCCGGGGAGCCACAGTGGCAAAGCGACGCCCAGCTCGGTCTCGCGGGCGCCATCATTGCTTTGGAGCCGATCGTCGCGATGGCTCAAGGTGAGCGACGGCGGGGCTGCCCACATGGACTGGGATGCGAGGCGCTCGGCGTCGGTGCGACGCAGCTGACCCTCGGCTTCCCGGGCCACGACGGCGCGCTGCCAGGCAGCATCCAGTGCGACACGCAGCGGCACGCGCTCGGCCGCGAGGGAAGGTTTGGGGGATGTGGCCGCCACGGGGCGGTCCTGCACGGAAGAGCTCGGCTGGGCCCAGCACGGCCCACCGACCATGCTGCCGGCGACGACGCAGGCAGATAGCCAGAAAGATGGTCTCACGATGATCCTGAAAGTTGCGTGGGGGTCAGCCGAGCACGCGGACGCGTCCGCAGCGAAGGAACGCGGGACGGAGCGAGCTGGCTGGTTCAGGGGCAGGGTCCGTGGGGGGACGCCTGCCACGCAGGGATTCAGGAGCGCAGACTAGGCGGCCTGAGCAGGCCGTCCGGGAAGGGGTCGGGAACGGCGGCATCGTGCCACTCGGACGGCAGGACCGAGCCTGCTGGCGGGAGCGCGTGCGAGATCGAACCCAGCAACTCGAGGTGACCGCCAACGTGGTCGCCGGAGACGTGCTGCAGCGATTCGTCCGATTGATCCTGGTGGAACGAACCGTCGTGGTGGTGATGGTGACCCGTCGCCTGCCAGTGCAGCGAGCTGTGCTCCAGATCGGAGGGCGAACTATTGGCCGAGTCCACGCGCGCCACTGCCATCGACTGGCAAAGCAGGGAAATCAGCGTGACGAAAAGGACAATAAGCCGGCGCATGGCCGCGAATCCTAACACGGCCGATTTCGCACTCGCACTCACTTCTCTTCACTCACAGGAGGCATGTGACGATCCAAAGCGCGTCCGGGGTACTGCACATCTCTCGGAACACTACCAACGGCGACGTAGGCAAGGTTCGTGGGTCCCCGCTGTATGGGTTTGGTCGTAGCGGCAGCTTGCCGGGCCAACCCGACGCTCGAATGACCGAGGAACGCAAAGATTGACAGACGGCTGATGGCCGGAGTCGTGAGGTCACGAACGACAGCTTCGTGGCAGCGAAACTCACAGAAGGCCCCCGTGCCTCAGCGGCGGCTTCGGGGAAGTCCGGATGCCCGGTTTGGGTCGGTTTGCGACCGACACCTCACCCGATTCGTCGCCGGAAAGCCGCCGTTGGAGGTTCGCTTCCCGCAAGCTGCCGTTCGCCGACGAGTCCTGTCGACCCTGACTTGCCGGATGATGTCTGCAAGTTTGAAGTCGGCTCCCTGACTTTCAAGCTGCCAGCCCTTTCTTCAGCCTCACCGCCTCGTGCTCGGCCTCAGCTGCCGGTGCCTTTATGGCGCAGTCAGGCAGCAATGTGCTGGTCACCTGCCGTTCGAGCGTCAGGCGAGGGCGAACGGCGGCTTCTCCATCCTGCCAACTGGAAGTACCGACCCTGACCCGACGGTCGCTGATGTGAAGGCTGAATGGCTCCGTTTTCTGGTTAACCCGCCGTTTGTCCGCGACGTTGCTGCCATTGGCAGATATACGGATAGGCGGCCTCAACACAAGCAAACCCGGTGACTCGTCCGGGCACAGCCCCCAGCATTACGCGATCAGCATACAACCAACGCCATCAGATCTGAGGCCCACTTTCCCGAGTTGGGTAGCTTCCTGAGTGCCCAGGCTCGACGCTGCTCGACTGACGGGAAAAGTGAGGGATCATGCTTCACCATCTCCATGAGCTCCGAAAAGTGGCGAGCGTCTCCTTCAAAGTTATCGATCAGGGCGAATTTCAGTTCCGGATCGCCTTTGACGGGTAGGAGCCGCAGCGTTCGGTCCGGATCGGCTTGCCACAACCATGACGCGCCGAAGCTGACTGGGGTACTCACCAACGGCAGCACTGCGTCAAACAGAGTCTTAGAGGGATCTGGCCTTATCCTCATCCAGAAATCCAGTTTTTCTGCAGGCGTTGCCCTGGTCGCGATTTCTCTGCAAAGCTGGATCTGAAGACTGGGCGAAAGCTTGTTGAAGTTTGATTTCAGCACCCCCATCCCCAGAGGACTCAAACACAGGAGCAGCTCATCTGGGGCGACGAATTCAATCAAATGCTCCCTCAGCCACTCCCAGATCAGCGACACCATCATGCGAGGCCCTTGTGAAAGCTCGCCGTAGCAGTTGAAGATCGAGGCGGCTATTCGCGCAGGCTCGCGCCCCGGCTCCCGTGCCACGTCAATGAGCACGCGCAGCCAGAAGAGAGGGTCTCGACTTTCCAGGATCTCCTTCCACCACCGAGCCTCAGCTTCTGCCGACTGCGTACCCGCAAATCGCGCGATCAGCCAGGGGGTGAGCACACCAGGCGGACTGGCTGGAATTACAGCGAGTCGTTCCACGACCGCTCCCGCGCTTTGCAAGATCGTCTTGACACTCTGTCGCCTCGGGCTCCTCGCCAGGCTCTGCCAGTCAAGCATCCAGGAAACTTCAGAGAAATCCATCTCATCCAGATCGAACCACCCTGGGAAGAACGAGGCCCAATCCTCCGGAAGCTCTAGCTGGGGACGGTCCAGCCCAAAACTCAACGACCAACAGGCGCCAATCCACAGATCAGGAAGCTCCCAGCCCACGGTCATCGGACTGATGAGGCTATCCGGCGCACCCTGAACCATCCGGTTCAACACGATCTCCACAATCGAGCGAAGGCTCTCTGGCACCGCCTGACGACTTAGGTCGCGGGCACCCAATGCACAAAAAATCGCTTCACTGGCGCCGACGCCGACCGCGTCGTCTTGGTACCGAGCCAGGACCTGCGTCGCGCAAGCGGAAAGCTCCTCGATTGACAGCAGAGCCAATGCGCGCTGTACCGTCAGAAACCTATCCGCATCGAAACACAGTGCCCCCCAATGCAGGCGTGGCTCCCGGGTGATCAGGCGCTGCAGGCGTCCACGAGTCACAAGCTCCACGACAAACCGCGGCGCTAAGGCAGCTCGCCCCTGCTCGTCATGCGTCACAAAGACGGTGTCTACAAGGTCCAATCGTGCACGCTCGGTCGCGCGCTCCTCGAGCGTCCGAAACAGACGTAGGCGCTCATCCTCTTCACTCTCCGAGCAGAGCTGCCTGATTAGCCTCGACGGAGTGGAAATCAACCTCTTCCAGTCATTCGGGCCGATACGCCCCCCCCAAGGCAGACCGGGGTCGCTGAACCAATCCCACGCAACGTCTGCAAAGGCGAGGCTGCTCTCGGCATCATCTTGCGTAATCTGCCGAAGCAACTGCTCGCCCGCCTCTGTCGCCTCCAGGTCGGGCAGTCCCGCCACCCCTACGTGATGGACAACGCGGCACAGCCCCATCAGGTTTCGGGGTGTATCAAACAGCGAATCGTCCCCAACCGCCGCAAGCCAAGTCTCCAGTGCCGACGCGTCGAACAAAGAGTTGGAGGTCGGTGATAGTCGCGCTCCAACCCATTTCAACAGTCTCGCCCTCCAGTCTCGGCGCAACTGCCATGCATACTCCTTCCAGGTGCTATCGGAATCGATATCAGACATAGGCATATCTTTGTGGCGCCAATAGGTGCCAGCCTGCCATGCGCGCGGCATTGCGAAAGGGGCACAGACGAGTACTGCCTTGGATGCCCGCTTGAGCAGCGCAGAGACATCCCTCTCACCCTGACTCTCATCGACCTTGATGCAAATGGGCTCTCGCGCCTGATGCAAGAGTTTGACGTCCGCAAGACATCTGGCCTCCACAGCCTTGTAGGCCGTTTGTCGCTTCAGTTCTGCCCAATAAACGTCTCTCCCCGTACCTGGCGGAAAGTGCAACCAGAAGACGCCCTCAAGTTCGGCCGTTAGTCCTGACTGATCGCCAAACCACGGTCGCAGCGCCACATCGTCAGACTCGAACTCGCCTAACGCGCAGGCAGCCTCACGCGTGAGATCCAAGCCCGGGAGTTCTGGGAAATTTTCGAACTCGAGCAGTCTTTTCTGCTTGCGCGGCGCCTCCAGTCTTAAGTCCTCGCGACGGCACCTAAGTATCGATACCAGCGCATCAATGAACGCCGGGCGCTTGAGCCACCACTCGGCCTCGTCCTTGGTCAGCAGGCCAAGCTTGGCGCTCACTGAGCGCGCTGCGGGCCACTTTTCGGTGGTTTTCACCTCGCACAAACGGCGCGCAAGCTCGTCGAACGACTTGATGCCTAGTTCCTGCATCAGGGCAATCAGCGGGGCAGTCATACGGTCTCCTGTAGAGGACTCGAGCATACGATAGCCGCCCATTCTGTGCATCTTTTTGTGCAACGTTGCATTTCATTGCAATGCGGTGCATTTTCCATTGCAGGCTCTGGTGACGCCCCCGATGATGAGCACTCCAAAACACATCAGGAGTACCCATCATGGAAATTCAATTCGTTGGCCCCCTCGGAAAAGTGACCGGTTCATGCGCCTGGCTTCGCGATGAAGGCAGGAAGTGGAGCTTTCTGGTGGACTGCGGGATGCAGCAAGGCGAGTACGACGCCCCGCGCTGGAACCGAGGCGAGCTCTGGCCCTTCAAGCCAAGCGACATTCAGTTCGTCATCCTCACCCACGCCCATATCGACCACAGCGGGCTGCTTCCCGAACTGTATCGACAGGGCTTCAAGGGACAAGTCTTCTGCACCCGCGCCACTCGCAAGATCGCAGAGGTCCTTCTGCGCGATGCGGCACGCTTCAGCGCCACCCCCTATGACGAAGCGGATGTCGAGCGCATTCGCTGGAACGACAGAAAGCTCAAGCACGGGGACCCAACGCCACTGGATACGGACCTTTTCGTGCAGGTCCTGCGCAATGGGCATATCCTCGGGTCCGTCAGTGCAAGAGTCCTTTGGGGCAAGCCCAAGGCTCCGACGCAGCGCTCGATCCTGTTCTCGGGAGACGTCGGCCCCGGGAGCGAGGACAACGAGGTCCTGCCGTTTCTGAGATTTCCGCTGAACGCCCAGAAGAGCGACTTCGCTGTTCTGGAGTCCACGTACGGAAGCACCGTGCGCACTGCACAAGAACGCGACCTGGGCCACCGCAGGGCGCAACTGGCCGCATTGCTTGACCGCATTGTCGCCACCGAAGGGACGCTGGCTATCCCCTCGTTTTCCGTCGGTCGCACGCAGGACATCATGTTTGATCTCTCTTACCTGGTCGCGGCACATCCCGAACAGTACGGTCAGACCGAGTACCTGCTCGACTCCCCAACTGCCAGCAAGATCAGCAAGATCACCCTCGACATGCTCAGTGAAACGGTCGAAGCAAACGGAGACGGGAAGATCAGGCCGACGTGGCTTGGAAAGCAACTTCTGCGCGACCTCGGACTGAAGACCAATTGCCGTCAGGACTTCGATGCGGCACTGCAGATCTGCCAGATGACGCTCGGGGGCGAATCATACGGAGGCGACCGCAATACCCTTGGCAACCAGATTGCCCAACAGTGGCGACCAATCTTCTCGACTGTCACCGACCGCGAGCAGATGCTCGATGCGCCCGGTCCGCGCGTGATTCTGATGGGATCAGGCACATGTGACGGCGGACCGGCCGCCACTTGGCTCCCTCGCCTGCTGCGCTCACCCGAGAACACTGTTGCCCTAAGTGGCTATTGCAGCCCCAAAACCGTTGGCGGCAGCCTCCTGCAGCTCGGCGGACTGCGTGACGCGGATCGGGAATTGCATACCACCGAAGTGACTTGGCGTGACCATGATGGCGGCACCCTTCATTCGCTGCAGGCGCGAGACATCAAAGCGAACGTCACCCAACTGACGGGCTATTCCGCCCACGGGGATCAGACCGAACTTGTCCGCTGGATCTTCGACGAACATGCTTCCACAAAGGGCGGCGGGCACCCCAGGAGCGGGATCTTCTTGAACCATGGCGAAGACAAGGAGCGCTACGCGCTGAAGGGCGCACTTGAAGCAAAGGCCCGCCAGCTTGGCATTGCCGTGCCAGTTGAGTGCCCGGACGAAAGCGCAGGGTGGTTCGATCTCGAGGATGATGACGCTCTGGCACCCATCGCTGAGGACAAACGCAAAGTCATCAACCGGGAAATTGCGGAGTTGAAGGCACGGTTGCGGCAACTTGAGCGGCGCGTTGCTTGAGCCTCTCGTGGTTGCCAAGAGTTCAGACGGGGAGATCCGGTCGCGTTCAAGCGCGACCGGAAACGGGCCGCAAGAGATGCCCCATCGTTCGTAGCCCGTCCAAGTTGCCGACCAACGCTGAACTAAGTTGCCCCCTCTGGACCGGACCCGGAAAAGCCGCTCGGCTGGCGCGTATTGTTAGGCACTAGCTACGGGATGCGGTCCTCTTCCGGAACCTCCCTCATGATTTCCTTGAGTCGCTTCAGCGAGACTTGGTACTGGCCGTTGGTTGGCCGCGGCCTGCCAGTTGGCGATGAAGTTGAGAAAGCTGCCGCTAGCGAACGGGCGCATTGGGTCAGAGCGGCCGGGCTGGACGAGGAGCGGGAGGTCGGCGAGTGGGTGCGTCGTGACTGGCCGCTGCCGGTGCAGGACTCGACATCCGATTGACTGTCTCGTCGGGCTGACAGAGCGGCCGCTCCTGGCCGGGTGCGTGAGGTCACGAACGGCAGCTTCGGAGCAGCGAAACTCGTGGAATCCCTGGGTACCTGACCGGCAGCTTTGCGGAAGTCGCAACGACCGCTCGGGGTCGGTACTTCCAGTTGGCAGGATGGAGAAGCCGCCGTTCGCCCTCGCCTGACGCTCGAACGGCAGGTGACCAGCACATTGCTGCCTGACTGCGCCATAAAGGCACCGGCAGCTGAGTCCGAGCACCTGCCGACCACCGATTACCCCTGCCAGTGATGCACGCGTAGTTCAGTGCTCAAAAGGCTGATCATCCACGCAAGCGAAAACGCCCGGACATCATCCGGGCGTTTTCGACTCTATTGCCAAGTTTTCGACTTTAATGGCAAGGAACAGTCCTCATCCAGTCCGAAAAACTCATCCACTCCGATGGTGTCGAGATGGAGATGGTGTCGAGATGGACGATGATTGGTTTCTTGCTCATGTTGCTCTCCAATGCATTCGCTGAGAGCCCACCCTTGCAAGGATGATCCCAGCAAGGGTTGTGGTTAGTGGTGATCAGGCTGCTCGTTCCCTCACGCCCATTTCGGTGTATCGCTGCAGAATCGTCTTTGTGTCACTGCAGGACGGCACGAACAACTGCAAGGCGAGTTTCAGCACTTTTGCCCTGGTGTCGAGCGGAAGAATGCCCGTTGCGAATGCCTCCAACCCAGGAATACAGGCCAGAGACTTGATCAACGCGTTCTCTGCGCTGATGCGCAGGTTTTCTGCCTCCAACAGCGGGCAGTTATCAGGTCGGTCGACTGCCAGTCCAGCTTGATCGCGAGCGGCAAAGCACGCCTCGAAGAACTTCCTGGCATCTGAGTCAGACAGCAAGAATGTCTCCTTCCTGTGAAGGATGACGTGGTCTTCCACTCCGATTTCAGTCCATTTGGGATCGATTTTGAACGAAACGCCCGCGCATTCCCTCTCCTAAACGCATTGTCGCAAAGCGACATCAGCACGGAGCGCGACGTTAGGAGACGGGTCAAGCGGGCATGATCAATCGGATTCGATGTCCGATTGATCGTCAGCCTGTATGGTCCCGTACTGTCTGGCCTTTGTGCCTTGGCGCTCAACGTATCGCTTCACCGTCTCCAGCGAAGCCGCGCCCACGCTGCCCACGTAGTAGGCACGATGCCACAAGAGCGGTTTCCAGTAGAAGTTCACAAAATGCTCTGGAAACCGGTTGCGTAACCGTTTCGAGCTTGCGCTCTTGAGATTGTTGATCAGCCGCGAGATCTCAAGCGCTGGATGGATTTCGGCGATCAGATGCACGTGATCGGCTTCAGCGCCGAATTCGACGAGGGCGCAATCCCACTGCGCCAGGATGTCGGCGAACGCCTGCTTCGCCTCTTGCTGCACCGCCTCGGTCAGGCACGGTCGCCGGTACTTTGTCACAAAAACAATGTGTAGCCTAAGCTCGAATACGGCGCGTGATTTGGATTTGCGTTCGGTCAAAAGGCACCCCACTCTCGATTGACAAATTGAGTTCGAATGTACAATAGGTGGTGTAACCTAAAAATACATTCGTTCGTGACCGACGCCACTCAGCCTCTTCCTGTCGACACCCTCCAGCTCGGCCGTCGCTTCCGCGCCTGGCCCGATGAGGTGTTGCGCGAGGTTCTGCCACGCTGGATCGGATGCCAGCGTTTCATCTACAACGGCAAGGTCGCCGAGGACCGGCTCTTTGCAGTCATGCGCCGGATGGCGCTACGCAGCGCGCCCGACGAGGCGATCACGACGCCGCTCGATCAGCAGTATTCGCAGTTCAAGAGCCGGGAACTGAGTCCGTGGCTCTTCGAGGTGCCAAGTCAGATCCTGCGCAACGGCGCGTATCGCTGGATGGGCGCCAAGACGCGCCAGCTCCGAGGACTGGCCAAGGCCCCCCGGATGCGCAACCGGAACAATTTCGACTCGGTGATGATCACGAAGGAATTATTTCGCTTCGTGCGCGTGACCGATCCGGTCAGTGGTGAAGTTTGCGAGGAAATCGAGATCGGCACCGCCGCGAAGCCGATCGGCCGGATTCGCTTCAAGGCCACGCAGTCGTGGGCGGTGCCCAATTCGATTGTGGTGCGACGAGGAGCGAGCGGTAAATGGTTCGTGAGTTTCACGTTCGAGGAAGTGCTCGAGCAGCCGCTTCGCACCACGGCCGAGATCGCCTATGAGCTCAACCGACTCGACAACGCAGCATTGGCCGAGGTCACGCTCGCCCTTGATCGAAACGTGCGCGACAACTGCCTGGCGGACAACACCGGCCGCCAGTTCGATCTGAAGGCGATCGAGCGTGAGCGCCTGGCGCGCAAGGAAGTGGGGCGTCAGCGCCATCAGCGCTCACTCGCACGAAAACAAAAGGGCTCGTCGAACCGCCGCAAGTGCGCGCGAAGAATCGCCTGCAAGCACGAGTACGCGGCGAACGTTCGGCGCAACTTCGCGCATCAGACGAGCCATCAACTCGCGAGCGACGATACCTTCCGGATCTATGCGCTCGAGAATCTGAAAGTCGCCGCGATGGTGCGCCGACCCAAGGCCAAGCAGGACCCGCAGACCGGGCGCTGGCTGCGCAACGGCGCGGCAACCAAGACCGGCCTCAACAAGTCGATCCTGGACTCGGCCTGGGGGCGCACGAAGGACTTTCTCAGCTACAAGGCACAGCGACGCGGCAAGCTCGTCGTCACCGTGCCACCACACTATTCCTCGCAGGAATGTGCCGCATGCGGCCACATTCACCCAGGCAACCGGAACAAGGACCGGTTCGTCTGTCACCGTTGCGGGTTCAAAGCGCACGCGGATCACAACGCGGCGCAGGTGCTCAAGAAACGCGCGATCACGCTCATCAGAAGCGGCGCGCTCGAACAGGCACCCAAACCCAGGAAGCGCGTCAAATTCACGAAGAACAAATTAGGGTGCGACACATCCGAGGCGTGTAGCGATGCACGGCCGATGTCTGTGGAGCCAGGCGTAAGACGTCCGCTGGCAAGCAACACACCAGCGGACGCGGCCGGCGAGCCCGGGGCAAGCGTTCCAGACGCCCCGGGCCCTCAGCGAGCAATCGCCGGGGGCGCTGCGGTCAAACGCAGCCAGAAGCAGAAACTTGCTCTTTGCCCGGAAAGGGGATTCGGCCAAAGCGAATCCCGCAGGCAACGGGAAACCCGCGTCCTAAAACGCGAAAGCGTTTAGGCGCGGGAGGATGTCATGCGGTGTTCTTCGAGGATTCTCGTTTCGTAGCCTTCAACGATCGGGCGAATCACATCCTCGTTAGCCATTGCGAGAAGCAGCGCCTCGCTCAGCCTGATCTGCTCCTCATTCGCTTGGTATTGGGTCATGCTCATCTCCAGGTAATGCGCGGAGAACCCCCTTGCGAGGAGGCTCCCCGCAAGGGTGGTGTAGTGGTGGTCAGGCAGCGTGAGACTGATTGCCGTCCTGATGCGACTCGAGGTATCGCTTGATCCACTCGTAGCGCGCTGCAGCC
>Ga0209066_10002040_pt1 | contig 25437 bp, 20 predicted proteins | sample All_14_2_FD_187198 | JGI IMG/M metagenome (GOLD analysis project Ga0209066, IMG submission 187198) | Freshwater microbial communities in response to fracking from Pennsylvania, USA - Allegheny Zone_MetaG_DW_15 (SPAdes) (version 2) ... | reverse complement strand
GCGCTTTTGCCGTAGGTTTCGTCTATAAAATACCGTTGGGAAAATTGACCGAGGCCGGGATTGTTATGATCGATTAACTGTTTGAAGCTCTGCTCTTTGATGCTGTCGGCGACAACGGCGGTGTTTTTTTCCTGATACTGCTGCATGTATAGCTCAAGTGGCCCGGCTTGAACGTTTGCTACACTTGCAAGAACGATGGCGGATACCAAGGTTCGTTTCAGATAATTCGACATAGTTTTCATCCCTTGAAAATGATTAAATCGGGGTGAATTATATCGATGTTGTGGAGAATTGGAAGAGCGCCCCCGGATTAAGCAAGAGCCATAATCCGGGTTCCCTTAAGCTTATTCACATTGCGACCAAACTTTGGCTTTGCGATCCGAGGTGCATAAACCAAAATACTTGTCTGCGTCTGCATTGGTCGGTTGTTTGTCAAAGACGCCGAAATAATAAGAGTCAAAGGTGTCTACCCCTGCTCTTCCCTGCCACCATTCATAGTAGGCTTTTTCAGACGCCAGACTGGCATTGGGGTTTTGCTGGCCTGAGCTTTTACTTGGCCAACCTTCTTCCGTCACGATCACTTTTTTATTCTGATATTTGCCATTATTCAAAATGGCTTCATAACGGTTTTGGAACTCGGTTTTTGCCTTGTCGACATTGGGATACTCCGCACTCCAGAATGGATAAATATTGGCGCCGACAAAATCCAGTTTGGGGATGATGCCGTAGGGATCATTACCCGCCAGTTTCAGCAAGGCACCGTCTTGTTGCGCGGTTCCCACCGGCGTTTTAACGCTGGCTACACCTTGTTTGATGGTGCTGATGTCTTTGGAAATGCGACTTTGAATCGTCGTGTTGGGCTGGGTAAAATTCCAGTTATAAATATCTTCATTGCCCACCACAACCATGGTGATGCAACTGGGGTATTTTTTTACGCTGGCGATGGCATTATCCACCTGGATTTTGGTGGCAACTTCGCACCAATTGGAGCAATTATCGTGAGCGGGGTCGAACTCGTAAACCCCCAGCGCCACTTTCAGGCCTACCGGGCAAGCCATGTCTGCCAGCAGTGCTATTTTTTGACCATTGATGGTGGACACGCTGGAGTAGAATGTCTTGATGGAATCGAAACCGTTTTGCTTGATAATCGTCATGTCTTTTTGTACTTCCGCTTTCATTTTCTCAAGATTATTGGCCGCCTGTGCCTGGGTGAAAGCCGTGCTGTGCGCCGGATCGTAATTAATGCCGCGTTCGATGGCAAATGCCTGGAAACTGGCTAATGAACATATCAACAAGGCTGTTGTTTTCATGATATACGCACTCCCGGAATGATGCTGGCAACTGAATAAAGTTTAGTCCAGGATGTACAACTATTCAAATTTTGACCAATTTCGACAATTGCGGCCCTGGCCCAACAAGGGGTGGCACGATACCATCATGAGGCGGAATAACTGGCATTCTATCCTCTTTCACGTTACCGTAGTTCGCGTATTATTTGATTTTCAAGAGGTATTACATGGCCGTAATCATCAAATCTCCCGACGAAATAACGCTGATGCGTCGTGCTGGCCGTCTGGCTGCTGACGTGTTGAACATGATAAGCCCTTACGTGCAGGCCGGTGTCAGCACAGATGAATTGAATCGTTTGTGTCATGATTATATCGTCCATCAGCAACAGGCCATCCCGGCGCCGCTGGATTACCACGGTTTTCCAAAATCCATTTGCACCTCGATTAATCATGTGGTTTGTCATGGGATACCGGGTGATCAGATATTGAAAGACGGGGATATTATCAACATCGATGTGACGGTTATCAAAGATGGTTTTCACGGTGATACGAGTAAAATGTTTTTGATAGGCGAGGTGTCGGAAGCCGCTTGTCACCTGGTGGACGTTGCGCGCGAATGTTTGTTTTTGGGCATTGAATGTGTGAAACCGGGCACGCGGGTGGGTGATATTGGTCATGTAATTCAAAAATATGCTGAGCAACAGGGTTATTCTGTTGTGCGGGATTATTGTGGTCACGGGATTGGCCGGCTGTTTCATGAAGAGCCGCAAATTTTACATGTGGGTTCACCGGGTACGGGCGAGATTTTGCAAGCGGGTATGACGTTTACGATTGAACCGATGATCAATATGGGTAAATATCATACGCGATTGCTGGCGGATAAATGGACGGTAGTGACCCGGGATCGCAGTTTGTCGGCGCAGTGGGAGCATACGCTGTTGGTGACGGAGGACGGGGTTGAGATTTTGACTTTGCGGGATGAGGAGTGAGAGATCGCAGCAGGGTTCGGAGACCCTTCGCTGCGCTCTGGGCGACATGTTCGGGCTGCGATGTGGGCTGTGAGATTGCCGCTTCACTTTGATGCTCAAGCGTGTCGCCCAGAGCGCAGCGAAGGGTCTCCGAACCTTGGTGCGATGTCAGGAATCGCTCTACGCCCCCGGAAACAACTTCCTTTCTTCCTCTCTCAAGGTCAATATTTCAAAGCCAGTCCCGGTGACCAAAATCGTATGCTCCCATTGGGCAGACAGCTTGCGATCCTTGGTCAAGGCAATCCCCCAGCCATCTTTTTCAATATGCTTCACATCCGCTTTGCCCTGATTGATCATCGGCTCAATCGTAAAGGTCATCCCCTCTTTCAAACTCATGCCCTCGCCTGCTTTGCCGTAATGCATCACCTGGGGATCTTCATGCATTTTCTGACCAATTCCGTGTCCGCAATATTCACGCACCACCGAGTAATTGTTTTTCTCGGCGTGGCTTTGAATCGCATGGCCGATATCGCCCAGGGTCGCGCCCGGTTTGACCACGGAAATGCCGCGGTATAAACATTCCTGGGTGATTTTTACCAAACGGGTCGCATGAGCGGCAGTTGCGCCGATGCAGAACATTTTGCTGCTGTCGCCGTAATGGCCTTCGTAAATCACAGTGATGTCCACGTTGACGATATCGCCGTTTTTCAGCACCTGTTTTGCCGAAGGCATACCGTGGCAAATCACATGATTCAGTGAGGTGTTGACCGAATAGGGATAGCCGTATTGGCCTTTGCTGCCGGGGATGGCTTTCAGGGTATCAACGATGTAGCGTTCACAAAATTCATCAATTTCCATGGTGGTGATGCCGGGCTTGATGAACTCGCTCACTGCCTCCAGCACCCGAGCCGTCAAACGCCCGGCTTCTCGCATTTTTTCAATTTGCTCAGGTGACTTGATAACCATCATATTTGTATCCAACCTATAAAACGTAGTGTGTAAAAGGGCCATTGTCTCTTAATGCATCGGGGGAGGTCAATCCATCCGGTCCAGCGCAAAAGCCGAATACTTGCCCTTGTAATCGATAATATCCTGATCCGGTGAAAAATAGAGAATCCGGGTTGCGATTTTGTTAATAAAATACCGATTGTGACTGACAAACAACACGGTGCCGGTAAACTGCGACAAGGCTTTGGCCAGCGCCTGGATGGTTTCCAGATCCATATGGTTGGTTGGCTCGTCGAGGATGATCAAATTCGGCGATTCCAGCATCACTTTGGCCAATAACAAGCGAGCTGCCTCACCGCCGCTCAAGGCCAAAATATCTTTTTGCACATCGTCTTTGACAAACAACATTTGCCCCAGAACCTTGCGCACTTGCTGCTCGTTGGCATCGCTGACGGCATCGTGTAACCAGTCAAGAACCGTGCTTGAGGTGTTCAATAACTCGTGGTGATCCTGGGAAAAATAGCTCATGCGCACTTCATGCCCCGGGAGGATATTGCCTTCGTCTGGCGGCAGTGCGCCGGCGATGATTTTGGTCAGCGTGGATTTACCAATGCCGTTGACGCCCATAATGGCAACTTTTTCACCGCGTATAACCTCGAAATCCAGACCTTGAAACAGGGTTCTGGTTTTGAAGGATTTGCTGATGCCTTCAGCCTTGATCACCTGCTTGCCAGAGACGCGCTTGGGGCTAAAGTGAAAACCAGGGGCCACGCGTGATGAATTTTTAATATCGGGAATTTCAATTTTTTCGATCATTTTCATTCGCGAACGGGCCTGAGAAGCTTTGGACGCTTTGGCACCGAATTTATCCACGAATTTTTGCATGTCGGCAATCTTGGCTTCCGCGCTCTTTTTCTCGGTTATTTTCTGTTCCACAATCAGCTGTTTTTCGGCCAGAAACTGATTGTAATTGCCTTTGTACTGTCTGATTTCACCGTAATCCAGATCGAGAATATAATCGGACAGATTGTCGATAAAATCCAAGTCATGGGAGATAAAAATAACCAGGCCTTTAAATTCATTTTTGAGGAATTTTTCCAGCCAGCGAATGGATAAAATATCCAAATGGTTGGTCGGCTCATCCAGCAATAAAATAGAAGGATTTTGAAACAGGGTTTGCGCGAGTAATACGCGTAATTTGTAACCGCCGGACAGGGCTTTTAATGGCTTGTCAAAGTAGGCAGGCTGAATGCCCAAACCGCTGAGGATGCTCTCGGCGGTGGCAACGGCGGTGTAGCCGTCGTAGTGGCCGATGACTTCTTCGAGTTCGGCGAAACGAAAGCCTTTTTCATCGTCCCAGTCGTCGCTGGACAGGATCCCTTCGCGTTCTTGCATGGCAGCCCAGAGTGCAGGTTTTCCCTGCAAAACGATGTCGCGGATTGGGGTGTCTTCGTAGCGGAATTGATCTTGCTTTAACCAGCCGATTGAGGCCTCTTTCGGGATGATGATATCGCCGGAGGTGCGTTCTTCTTCACCGGTAATCAGGCGAAAAAAGGTGGATTTTCCGCAACCGTTGGCGCCGACGAGGGCGTAGCAATTGCCGGGATTCAGGTTTAAATTTACGTCATAAAAAAGCAATTTGTGACCATAGGCCATGTTTAACTGGTTGAACGCGATCATACATTGCTCTCTTGTGCTGGAATTGGTGGGTATTTTACAGTATTTTTGGGGATTTGTCGCTCTAATCGGCATTGGTGCAGCAGTTCTCAATTTGAAGGTCACAATCCGGGCACGCTCACGGGCGCGGGCACGGGCACGAGAATGTACGCTTCGCAAGTTTGATATTTTATAGATTCGCGTAGCGCACATTCTCGTGCCCGCGCCCGTGAGCGTGCCCTTGCCCGGTTTTTGACCTTCAAATTGATTTGTGGAGGGATGGTGCCTCAACCGCCAGGCTTTCATTCGCGCTCGAAGCCGCCCCAAACAATCTTTGCGGTGCCGCTATCAACGCACTCGCCGCCAACGCTTCATTCAAATCTTGTCTTTCTTTGATGATATATTCATCAGCAGGCGCCAAGGCTTCAGCCTGGGTCAAGGCCTTGTTCGCTTCCGACAGATTTCTCTCATGACGCCAGGCGCAAGCGATATTCAACCAGGCATCTGCGTGTTCAGTTTGCTCGTCGGTAACGGATAAAATCCTGCCAAAAAACTCACGTGCCTGTTCGTATTTTTGTTGTTTGAAACAACACATACCCACTTGATTTAAAACAATCGTGTGCGCCGGATCACGCTGCAAAACCCGATCATACAATCTCAACGCATAATCAAAGTCTCGAAACTGATACGCACAATGCCCGAATTGCGCATAACATTCCGTCAAATTACTATAGATTGTTGCGGTAAATTCAGCGGTGTTTTTATTGTCCGGATTATCGACCATATTATACAAAAACACAGCCGTGCGATAATCTTCATAAGCCTGTTTTTGAGTGATTCTGTCATGTTCCATCAGAAACGCGATCTGTGCCTCATACCACCTGGCGGCACTATGCAGGAACATCGGATTTAGCTGGCATATTTTCAAAGCTTTATACAAACAATCAGCAGCCGCATCAAGATACAGTTCGCTGAATTCGGCATTTTCCTCCTGCAGACGTTCTGCACGCGCCACGCAGAGCAAGGCTTTGTTATTCAGGGCGGAGCCACATGTCGGGTTCAGCGCAATGGCAAGGTTATACTGTTTCAACGCATCTTCTTCAGCATCCAGAGCCAGCAAACATTTCCCCATTGCATCGTGCGCATACGATTGTTTAACCGGATCGGGTTCCCTGCGGAGAAATTCCAACAGGTAAATAATGCCATTTCTGAAATCTTCTGTTAATACACAAGATTTTCCCAGTAAAAACCAGGTTTCGGTATCGGCTTTTCCATTCAGAACAAGCTGTGAAAGTTGATTTTTTTCTTCAATAACAGACAGATCAGGCATGAGAATGACTCCGAAAATTGAGTTGATGTTCGCTGTGCTGCAAGGCTTCCAAAGCCTGAGACAATGGTGCAATGTTGCGGCATTGTTGTGCGCTGAGCAAGCATTCTTTCCAGTATTTGGAACCTGGTAAACCATGGGCGATGTTCATGATGGGCTTCAATAACAGACTGAGCGGTACCGATTGCTCAAAGGCTTGAGCAATATGCTCAACATAACGAGCCATGATGTCGCTGCGCGATGCCGGTATTGAGTCGGGATACAAGCGCTGATGTATGGACGCCAGGGCGTAGGGATTGTTGCAGGCCAGGCGGCCAATCATCACCCCATCGACGTGTGTGAGGTGCTCGCTGACCTCGTCTGCATTCACAATGTTGCCATTGATAACCACCGGCACTGCAGCCAATTCCTGTTTGATACGCCAGGCGTAATCGTAATGCAAGGGCGGAATGCTGCGATTTTGTTTCGGGTTCAAACCGTGCAGCCAGGCTTTGCGTGCATGAATGATGACTTTGTCGCAACCGGCGTTGATCAGCTGATGAATGAAGCTGGAAAAGAACTCGTAGCTGTCTTGCTGGTCAATACCAATCCGGGTTTTGGCGGTCACCGGAATACGGACTGCCTGCTTCATGGCCGCGATGCAATCGGCAACCCGTGCCGGTTCGGCCATCAGGCAGGCACCAAAACGTCCGGCCTGAACCTTGTCGCTGGGGCAACCGAGATTGAGATTCACTTCAGCAAATCCGCGCTCTTCGGCCAGTTGGGCGCAATACACCAACTCGTCTTTATCCGCCCCACCCAGTTGCAAGGCCAGAGGCTGTTCCACGGGAGAGTAAAACAAGGCTCGTTGAGCGTTGTGTTTGATGGCACCCGCGGTTTGCATCTCGGTGTACAGCAAGGCTTGCGGTGCAATGAGGCGCATCAGGACGCGAAAATGGCTGTAGGTCCAGTCGATCATGGGGGCGATCGACAAAGGGGAAATCAGAGCATGGGACAAAGCGGTCACTCGTCAGCCGATAAGGCGATGAAAAGAGCATATTATACAACAGAAAGACTGATATCGGAACAGTCTTTCTGCCATTAAGTCAAGGAACATCCTGGTAAGATCGCGTAGGTTGGGCCCTGGCCCAACAATGAGCTTTCGGGGTAAAACCATGTTGGGCCAGGGCCCAACCTACCCGTTCAGGAAGATCTCGCTGCGAACCTGACGGCTAAGGGAAAAATTTCGGTGCCAGGCGAGCGTACGGAGACCCTTCGCTTCGCTCTGGGCGACACGTTTGGATTGCGTTGTGGATTGCGAGACTGCCCTTCACTCTGATGCTCAAGCGTGTCGCCCAGAGCGAAGCGAAGGGTCTCCTGATTGTGGCACGATGCCACCTGATAAATCGAAGTTTTTCCCTTAGCCTGACGGCTATGGGCCAGGGCCGCAACCTGCGCGCTATTTCTTTTCCGGGGGTGCGAAATCGGATGGTTCGTCTTGTGGCAAGCCTGTTTCCACCCTTGGCTCACTTGTTTTGGCAAACAGGGATAAATTGCCCGGGCCTGGCGTAACATGCGATGGCTGTCCTTGACTGGATGACGGTTGACTGGATGATGTCGGTATTGCAGAACCGGCTGCCGCGGCTGGTTGTTCAGCCCGGGTGCACAAGCGGTCAAAGGCGGACAAGCCAAGCTCCATGCTGCCTGTGATGAGATACAAACACTGTTTCAGAGTCGAATAAACATCTTCTTCTTTCGGCACCGCGCCCGGATTTTTCCATTGGCCAGCTACCGCAATCATTGCATCCTGTAACGAATGATTAGGCCTCATGCGCATATTCGATACCACATTCAGTGCAAAATCCTCAACCGGCATGCTCCGCTCGCCCGGTCTGCGTTTCAGAGCTGCACCGAGTTGCACCAGTGATAATATGGTGCTTTCAATCGCAGCGAAGCGATCAAAGCCTGATTCATGGACGGGTGAAGCTGAGATTATCTTCATTAGCTTCCTGATCAGATTGGCCTGGTATATGTGCTCATAGACTGCATCGATCGCGGCATCCTCACGCGTTTTTTTCAAAGGAGCCGGCCGCGCAGACCGGTGTAATTCACTAAACCGGTTTCCGCCTGTCTTCATTAATGTGACTATTTCAAACGATTTTTCAAAATCATGGCAAATTTGCTCGAACGTATACCCAACCGGGAATGGCACCGTCTTCGGCGGAGGGGAGCCGACAGGGCCTAATCCAGCGACAGAGCACTGCTGGATTTTCGTGTTGATTCGCTCAATAACCAATCGCGCTTCAATCTGTTGGCCAGTGATGGGCAAGCACTCGTCCATAATGCCTGATAAAAATTCAGCAACCTGCTTTTTCTTTAAGCCGCCGTGAATAAGGCCCCAGCCAGAAGCCTGGCGCACCAATTCCTCATAACGTTCACCACCGTAATCGTGTATCACGTGGGGTATGGCAGCACGGCGATGATGGATTATCTGTGCCAGATTCGGGGGCTTTACTTCCGGAAAATGTTCCGCAAAGTATTCAACCAGCTTTGCATTAATCCTGTAAAGGGCAAGCGGTTTGGCAGAGGGATCGGGGAAACATTCGTCAATCCAGCTGCTGAGCAGATCTTTCATCTCGTTATCTTTAAGCGGCATGATGTTTTCCTCTTTAAAGTCTCGCAAAGTCAATGTCAGAAATATAGACAAATTGTGCGATTAAAGTCGACAAAAGTCAAATTTTAATCGATACGGAGGGTCGTATGATTGAGGATCGAGGCTTGCGGCAGGAGACCCTTCGCTTCGCTCTGGGCGACACTGCCAGGCATCGGTGCCTGAATCGGGAGACCCTTCGCTTCGCTCTGGGCGACACTGCCAAGCATCGGTGCCTGAATCGGGAGACCCTTCGCTGCGCTCTGGGCGACACTGCCAGGCATCGGTGCCTGAATCGGGAGACCCTTCGCTACGCTCTGGGCGACACGCTTAAGCATCAGAGTGAAGCGGCGATCTCGCAAACCACACTGCACCCGAACCTGTCGCCCAGAGCGCAGCGAAGGGTCTCCTGATGCTGGCACAATGTTTATTGCCCCTGCCCCAACGATTCCACCATCAACTGCAAACGTGTCCTGCCCTGATACACATTAATATCCAGCTTATACACCACATGCACCTGTTTCGCGCGATGATTCGGCCAGCTGTTCAAATCGACAAAAAAGGCAATCGCATCAATGGGTTCGCCGCCAGACGGATGCGCCAGCGTTAGCTTTAAATGCTGTTGACCGACCAGACGTTGATCCAGAATCTCAAACGTATTATCAAAACAAGGCTGCGGGAACAATTGCCCCCAGGGCCCCGCTTCCTGCAACAGCTTCGCGGTTTCCAGACTGATATCCTGACGCTCCAGCGGACCATCGGTGAGCAATACACCTTCGCACTGCGACACATCCAGATGCTTCGCCACCTCGCTGACAAAAGCCTGCTGAAATGCGGCAAAATTTTCCGGACGCACACTCAAACCCGCCGCCATCGCGTGGCCGCCGAATTTGGTGATTAATCCCGGATGATCCTTGTCCACTGCCGCCAACACATCCCGAATATTCAGCGCCGGCACCGACCGTGCCGAGCCTTTCAACTCCGTATCGCTGACCGCTGCAAAGGCAATCACCGGACGGTGATATCGTTCTTTCAAACGCCCGGCCAAAATGCCAATCACGCCCTGATGCCAGGAGCGATCCATCAAACACAGGGCCATGGGTAAATGCTCCAGATGCGTCATCTTTTGCAGCAGCGCCTCCACCGCGCGCATGGCCTGCTCTTTCATGTCCGCTTCAATCAGCCGGCGTTCCTGGTTCAGCTCGTTGAGTTCCGTTGCCAGTTGCCGTGCCTGAGCCTCGTTATCACTTAACAAACATTCGATGCCCAGTGACATATCATCCAGGCGACCAGCCGCGTTGAGCCTGGGGGCAACGGAAAAACCCAAATCGCTTTCCTGCAAACGCGAGCAGTCACGGCCGGCGACTTCAATCAAAGCCTTGATGCCCGGACGGCACAAACCCTGGCGAATACGCGCCAGACCCTGATTGACCAGAATGCGGTTGTTTTGATCGAGTGCCACCACGTCTGCCACCGTTCCCAAAGCGACCAAATCGAGAAACTGCGCCATGTTCGGCTCGGGCAAGGCCTGTTCCGCAAACCAGCCGCTGTTGACCAGATGACGCCTCAAGGCCAGCATGACGTAGAAAATCACCCCTACCCCGGCGATGGATTTACTGGAAAACTGATCGCCATGCTGATTGGGATTGACGATGGCGCAAGCCTTGGGCAAGGTGTCGGCGGGCAAATGGTGATCGGTAATCAACACATCAATGCCGGCGAGATTGGCCGCGTCAACGCCCTCGATGCTGGCAATACCGTTATCAACCGTGATGATCAAATCCGGCTGCCATTTTTGCGCCACCCCCACGATGCCGGGCGTCAATCCGTAACCGAATTCAAAGCGATTGGGCACGAGATATTCGACATGTTTCGCACCCATCACACGCAGGGCAGTAACGGCGACTGCGGTTGAGGTTGCGCCGTCGGCATCAAAATCGCCGATGATCAGCAGGCGCTGTTGTTCTTTGAGCGCTTTTTCCAGACGCAAACAGGCTTTGTCGATGTCGCTCAAATCGACAAAGGGCAGCAAACCTTGCATGCGTTTGTCGAGTTGCGCCAGGTCGGTGATACCGCGTGCGGCGTAAATGCGTTGTAACAGCGGCGATACGCCACTGAGCAGCGGCGCGTTGTCGGGTATCGTTCGGTGTTTTATTTTCATGGGATGACCTTGTTTAAAATAGTTTCCACCAGGCAGGCGCGCGCGTGGCGTATGCGGCGTTGTTCCAGAACCAGTTTGCTTTATGTTTGCACGCGCTGAGTCTGGATTTGTCGTTTAAAAAAATCAACGATGGTTTCTTGATTGGCTCGGCAAAGGGCTGGGCGGAAAAGTTGGCGATTAATTGCCAGTCGTCGGTGAGGATTCGCTTGTGGGAGAGCCTGGCGGCATCGAACCTGGCGGAACCGTAAAACCAGACGCCGTTCAGCGGCGCTGGGTGGGCGCTGAGAAACATTTGTAATTCGGTCATCAGGCTTGACCAGTACATGTCCATGTTTTTCAGGGCGTTCATCATGGGTTGATGGCGCATGGCCCAGACGTTTTGGCTGTGGATGGCGAGTTTGTCATCGATGTTCATGAGCCAGATTTGGGCATCGTGGTAGTGGAGTTTGATCTGTCGCTCGATGAGGAATGCGGATACGTCGGCGAAGAGGCTGTGGGATTGCTCTTCGCTCATGCCCAGCTCGCTGCCAATGGCGGTGATGTTGGCGTTGTTGTGGCTGGCCTCCCATTGAACGGGGGTCATGGCCAGCCAGCGGCCATCGAGTTGATGGTAGCGTGCGAGGAAATCGCCGAGCGGGAGGTCGTCGACGGGGTAGCCGAGGCAGGCCAGCAGGTTGAGCCAGGCGTTGCCGTGGGTGGGCAGCGGTTTGCTGCTTTCGGGTAGGTGGTCAGCGACATCATTGATGATGATGTTGATCATGGGGGGTCCTGTCAAGTTAGTGTTAGATCCTGATAAGATCGCGTAGGTTGGGCCCTGGCCCAACATGGTTTTACCCCGAAAGATCGTTGTTGGGCCAGGGCCCAACCTACGCGATCTTACCAGGATTTTCCTTAACTTAATGGCATCCTTATTTCTCCGCAGCTTGAGGGGTTCCTTCGGCCTTCAACATCCCGTCGCGCTTGAACACCATCTTGATATTTCGCACGGCTTGCCGCGTCCGCTGATTATTCTCAATCAATCCAAAGCGCACATACTCATCACCCTGGGCGCCAAATCCAATGCCTGGCGATACCGCGACAAAGGCCTCTTTCAGCAAATATTTTGAAAATTCCAGCGATCCCATATGACGATAAAATTCCGGGATTTTCGCCCAGACGAACATGGTTGCCTTTGGTTTGGTCACCGGCCAGCCGATATCCTCCAGGCCTTCACACAACACATTACGGCGTTTTTCATACATCGCGGCAATCTCGTGCACGCAATCATCCGGCCCTTCCAGCGCTGCAATCGCGGCCACCTGAATGGGGGTAAACGTACCATAATCGAGATAGGATTTGATGCGCGTCAAAGCGGCAACCAATTCCTCATTACCACAGGCAAAACCCACGCGCCAACCAGGCATGTTGTAGGATTTGGACAACGAATACGTTTCAATCGCGATATCAATCGCGCCAGGTACTTGTAAAATCGAGGGCGCTTTGTAGCCATCGAACACGATATCGGCATAGGCCAGATCGTGGATGACCCAGATATTGTTACGCTTGGCCAGAGCCACAACCTCTTCAAAAAATTCATACTCAACACAATGGGTGCTGGGGTTGGCGGGGAAGCTTATCACCAATGCTTTGGGCTTCGGCCAGCTTTGTTCGATGGCCACCTCAATGGCTTGCAGAAACTGTTTTTCATCGATCAGCGGAATTTGTTTGACGTTGGCGCCGGCGATGATAAATCCATAGGTGTGAATCGGATAAGCCGGGTCAGGAACCAGAACGGTATCGCCGGGGCCGCTGATGGCCAGGGCCAAATGCGCCAGACCTTCTTTGGAACCGATGGTCGTCAGCACCTGCGTTTCGCTGTTGAGTTCCACGTTGTAATGACGTTTGTACCAGCTCGCCATGGCGCGGCGCAGTCTGGGGATGCCTTTCGACATGGAATAACGATGGGTGTCGGGGCGTTTCGCCGTTTCAATCAGTTTGTCGACGATGTGTTGCGGTGTGGGTTGATCGGGATTGCCCATGCCAAAATCAATGATATCTTCACCCCGGGCGCGCGCTTCGGATTTTAGCTGCGTCAAGGTGTTAAATACGTAGGGCGGCAAACGACTGATGCGTGGGAATTCGTTCATTGTTTTACCTCTGTGATATGATTGGCGCAAGTATAAATTATTGTTTGAGCCAACACCATGCACATCAGTCAGGAATCTACCGACAGAAATACCGTTCAGGCCTATAGCGAGTCTGCGATTCAAATTCGTTCGCATTCTTACACGCATAGTTTGATTGTAAATACCGTGGATGAACCAATCGCCTGGGCGATTGATTCGCTGGCATCGCTGGATGTAGCGGGTCTTGCGCCTTTGCTGGAAAGTGGACCGGAGATTATTATTATCGGTCATCAGACGCCGGGGAAATTTGCGCCGCTGGAGACACGGGAGCATTTGTCGCAGCAGCGGATTGGGCTGGAATCGATGTCGATTGGGGCTGCGTGCCGGACGTTTAATGTGTTGTTGAGTGAGGGGAGGAAGGTGGTGTTGGGGGTTATTTTGGGGTAACGGCCAGGGGCCATAGCCGTCAGGCTAAGGGCAAAACTTCGGTGCCAGGCGAGCGTACGGAGACCCTTCGCTCCGCTCTGGGCGACACGTTTGGATTGCGTTGTGGGTTGCGAGACTGCCCTTCACTCTGATGCTCAAGCGTGTCGCCCAGAGCGGAGCGAAGGGTCTCCGGACGCTCGTTCGAACTGAAGTTTTTCCCTTAACCTGACGGCTATAGGTCAGGGCCGCACCCTACACCTGCCGCCGCGCTTCCAGCACGTTCGGTATCTGCCCGATCTTGCTCAGCAACCTTGACAAGGTATTCAAGCCGTCAATCTCCACTGTCAACGAAATATAGGTCGTGTTTTCATCCTTGTTGCTTTGCGTTTGCAAGGCATAGACATGCGCTTTTTCGTTGGCCAATAATGACGTGACATCCTTCAACAAATCGCTGCGGTCAAAAGCTTTGATCAGCACATCCACCACATAATGATCCCGCGTTGAACTGCCCCAGCTTACCTGAATAAAGCGCTGACGTTGTTTTTCGCTGGAATGGAGGATGTTCGGGCAATCTTGCCGATGTACCGACACACCGCGTCCAAGCGTGATATACCCCACCACCTCGTCTCCCGGCACCGGCTGGCAACACCGTGCCATGCTGGTTAACAGGTTGCCCACGCCTTCGATGGTCAAATCATCGCCGCTGATTTCTGGCGCATGATGCGCTTTCACCAATGAGGGCATTTGTGGTTCTTCCGGCGGAACCAGGCGATGCATGATCTGCCCGAGTTTGAGATCCCCCCGCCCGAGTGCCGCACACAAATCATCGATTTTTTTGAAGTTAAAGGCCGTTATCACCTCATGCAAACGATCGTTTTTAATGCCCAGCGTTTTTAATTCTTTATCCAGAATTTCATGCCCTTCGTCCACGTTTTTGTCGTAATCCTGCATCTTGAACCAATGCAAAACCTTGGCTTTCGCGCGCGAGGTTTTCAAATAATTCAGATGTGGATTGATCCAGTCGCGTGACGGTCTGACTTCCTTGCCGGTCAATACTTCAATCTTGTCGCCGGTTTTCAGTTCGTAGGTCAGGGGAACGATCGAGCCATTCACTTTCGCGCCACGGCAACGATGACCGATTTGACTGTGGACATGATAGGCAAAATCCAGCGGTGTCACGCCATGCGGCAGATCGAGCACATCGCCATCCGGGGTGAACACGTAAACGCGATCTTCAAGGAATTCGGTTTCCATTTCTTCGGAAACACCGCTGGACGTCGCCACATCACGATGCCAGGCCAATACATCGCGCAGCCATTCAATTTTCCGTTCATGACTTTCTTTGCGTGTGCCTGCGCCCTCTTTGTATTTCCAGTGCGCCGCGACACCCATTTCGGCCAGTTCGTGCATGTGAAAAGTACGAATTTGCACTTCAAACACGCGCCCTTCCTGATCCTCTACCGCCGTATGCAGCGATTGATAACCATTCGATTTAACGTTGATAATATAATCATCAAATTCCGCCGGCACCTGTTTCCACAACGAATGCACCATGCCCAGCACGTCGTAGCACTGCTCAACCGTTTCCACCAAAATACGCACGGCGGTGGCGTCGTAGATTTCATCCAGGGACACATTCTTGCGTTTCATTTTTTTATAAATACTGTGGATGTGTTTGGAGCGGCCATTCACAGAAAACGAACGCACACCGCTGGCTCGAATGTGTTCATTCAGTACATCGACAATATATTCAACAAAACGATCGCGCTCCAGACGTTTGGATTTCAGACCTTTGGCGATGGCTTTGTAATCGTCGGGATGGAGATGACGAAAGGCCAGATCTTCCATTTCCCATTTGATGGCGCCAATGCCGAGGCGATTGGCCAGAGGTGCGTAGATTTCCATTGCTTCGGAAGCGATTTGTTTGCGCATGCCTTCGGGTAATTGCCCTGCCGCGCGCAAAATACACAGGCGCTCGGCCAGTTTGATCAGCACCACGCGGACATCGTCCACCATGGCCAGCAGCATTTTACGGACGTTATCCAGTTGGTGTTTTTGTTGCGTTTTGTTCGTCAGTTGCAGATTGTGCATGGCGCTCATTTTTTCAATGCCACGCACCAGTCTGGCGATGCCGCTGCCCAGTTGTTCTTCTACATCGTCCAGCGACAAATCGGCATAATGCACGCTGACGTAAATAATCGAGGCAATCAGGGTATCTTGATCCACGCCCAAATCGGCGAGCAGATCAGCCATGGCCAGGCCTTGTTGCAGGCAGGATACGCCCGTATCTGTTGCGTGATCAAGGCAAGCAACCTGGCTTAAGGTGCAAGCACTGCGAATCAGGGCCAGATCCTGGATATATCCCTTTTCACCCAATTGGCGTAACCATTGCTCGAGGTCAATGGACCCGTCGGGGGCCGCCCAGGAAGCATCTTCTTTTACCTTGACCATACTTATCCTTTTTCAAATAGCGCGATGGACTCCACATGTGCTGTGTGTGGAAACATATCCATAACACCGGCAGCCACCAGTCGATAGCCGTGTTGATTCACCAATATGTCGCTGTCACGTGCCAAAGTCGCTGGATTACAGGACACGTAAACAATTCGCTCTATCTTTAGTGTATCGATTTGTTTGACAATTTCCAGTGCGCCGGAACGCGGCGGGTCGATTAGCAGCTTGTTAACGCCCTGAATGGCAAAGGCAGCAAGGGCGTTGGGCTTGTCCAGATCGGCGCAATAAAATTCGGTATTGCTGATTTGGTTGGCCGCGGCATTCATGCTGGCGCGCTCGACCATGGCATCGCTGCCTTCAATTCCTACAACTTTGGCGCAGCGTTTGGCCAGCGGCAGCGAGAAATTGCCCAGGCCGCAGAACAGATCCAGCACCTTGTCTTCGCTGTTTAAATCCATCAAATCCATGGCGAGCGACACCATGGCGCGGTTGAGGCCAGCGTTAACCTGGGTGAAATCGGTTGGGTAGAATTTGAAACGCACGCCTTCTGCGGGCAAGTCGTAATGCAGATAAGGATCAGCCTCTTCGGGATAAAACAGGGTCACGCTGTCGGTGCCGCCGGGTTGTAAATATAAGGTGAAGCCGGTTTCTTTACCGAATTGGCGCAAGGCTTCCTCGTCTTTTGCGCTTAAAGGATTGAGGTTGCGGAACATCAAGGCCACATCGTCGTCTCCGGCGGCGACTTCGATTTGCGCGATGTCGGCAGGTGTTTCAAGGGAGTCGATCAAGGCGCGCAGGGGCATGATTTGCGCATCAACTTTGGCGTTCAGCACCGGGCATTGGTTGATTTCGGTGATGTAGCGCGGGTTGTTTTTTTCCCGAAAACCGACCAGAGTGGATTGTTTTTTCTCCACGTAGCGCACGCTGAGACGGGCTTTGTTGCGGTAATGCCAGACGTCGCTGATCAGCGGTTCGAGAATGCGCTCGGGTTCGACATGGCCGATTCGTTTGAGCAAATCGAGCAGCAGGGATTGTTTGACGTGGATTTGGGTGTTTTCGTCCAGATGTTGCAATCCGCAACCACCGCACATGTGGTAATGCGGGCAGCGTGGCTCGGCGCGATTGGGCGCGGGTGATTCGACAGACAGGGTCACGCCTTCGTCAAAATCGCGTTTGACGCGCAGATATTGGAAGGTCACGGTTTCACCGGGCAAAGCACCTTGAATGAAGGTGGTTTTGCCCTCGATGCGGGCAATGCCGCGACCGTCGTGGCTGAAATTGTCGATCACAGCGCTTTGTGGAATTTGTGATGGGCGTTTTTGTTTTCTTTTCATTTGGGGTACCTGTTTAAATATGGGCTGGGTATGATTGGGGCATTGGTGCCGCGGCTTGTTGGGCCCTGGCCCAACAAGCCGCGGCACGGAAAAACAATTGCTACGCATCGCAGCTGATCCACTGCAAGCCCCACAATTCATATAGAAATGCCAAATTCGCCGCCTTTCTTGCATCCTTCGTCACAAAGGGCAACAGCTCATCCAGCAACACCGAGCGCTGATTGGCGATCAACCTGACCAACGCCGGACTAATCTGTTCCACACACCAGGCGCAGCCGTTGATATACAAAGCCAGTTCCGGTTCGTTCAAATACGCAAAACGGCACAAGGCATTACGATGCACACCAGTCGAGGCGAACAGTTCCTCGCAAAATTCATCCAGCGAGGCCTCATCTTCTGCTTGCTCCGGCAGCAAGGATTCTGCCTGTTGATCCAGCGACGTCGCAAAGGCGGCAAACCAGTGTTTCAACAAATCCTCATCATCGATGATCGCCTGCAACGTCTGCTTCGCCTGCTGCCAGGCCGCCGGTGGAATTTCGGCGGTATTCGACAGTACCGTCCAGTCAGGATCACGATATAACAGCGGAGCTTTCTGCTTCATCGCCATATGCTCGCCAAAACTGTCCCACAATTCCTGTGATTGATAACTGCGATAACCGAAGGAATAGGTCATGCAATCCTCGCTCAGCGATGTGCCATGATGACCCACATGCGGCGGCAGATAGAGCATATCCCCTTCTTCCAGAATGATTTCCTGCTCGACCGGAAAACGCTTCATGATGCGCAGATCGACATCGCTGTGATAATTTTCCGGCACGCAATCCTGAGTGGTCAGCAACCATTTGCGCCGACCCTGTGCCTGGTACAAAAACACATCGTAATTATCGTAATGCGGGCCAACACCGCCCTGTTCCACCGCGTAACTGATCATCACATCATCCACGCGCCAGGCGGGCAAAAAGTTGAAATGATCAAGCAAAGCCTCGACCTCGGGAACGAAACGATCCACACCTTGCACCAGCAAAGTCCAGTGCGTGGGCGGCAAGTTGGAAAAATCCTGGTCGGCAAAGGGGCCGCGTTTTAATTGCCAATGCGGCGCGACGGTCGGCGTTTCAAAAACCAGACGACTTTCAATGTCGTCTTCCAGCGCCAGGCCGGCCAGTTCATCGGCGCTGATGGGAGAGATAAAATCCGGCAGGGCGCGACGAATCACAAGCGGCTTTTTTTGCCAATACGATAATAAAAATTCGTTTACGCTGACTTCTTGAAAATTGAGCATCGTTCCTTATCCTTCATCATCAAAACTGCCGTATGGTAAATCTTTTGCACCTGGATCAAAACAATTTATTTGCCCATTAATGCGTTTTTTTTAAATTCTGTGTCTATAATTTATCTAGTTACTCAACTAAAAGGACAACATAATGGACCGTCCAATTGCAAAAACTGTGAGTGTTCTCCCTGTTCTGGCAATGTTGATATTTCTGGTAACAGCGATATTCACAGCAAACAAGGTGGAAGCGAATACGCTTCCGATTCAATCATCAGCAGCTAATGCCAATGCCAATGCGCAACTGGCCTGGTATCGCGGCGGGTATCGAGGCGGTTATCGAGGTGGCTATTATCGCGGTGGTTGGGGTTATCGCGGCGGTTATTATCGCGGTGGTCGATATCCAGCTTATTGGGGCCCTCGTTGTGCGCGCTATTGCTGGGTAGATCGCTGGAATGTTCGTCGTTGCAACACACGTTGTTGATCGCAGCTTGAATCGGGAGATCCTTCGCTTCGCTCTGGATGACAGTCAAGTCGCTCAGAGCGAAGCGAGGAGTCTGCTGACTCTGAAGCCATCCCCAAAATCCCACTGCAATTTTCATAATTTTACGCTATGCTTAACGTTTTTAACCTCAGGAGTTTGGTGAATGAACGTTGGCCAAGACAGTCTCTCGACGCAGTCTCAATTAAACGTAGACGGAAAAACCTACCAATATTACAGTCTCAAGGAAGCAGAAAAGCATCATTTTAAAGGGATCAGCCGCCTGCCCTACTCCATTAAAGTTCTGCTCGAAAACCTCCTGCGTTTTGAAGACGGTAAAACCGTCACCACCGCAGACGTGCAAGCCATTGCAGACTGGTTGAACACCCGTACTTCCCAACATGAAATTGCCTATCGACCCGCGCGGGTTCTGATGCAGGATTTCACCGGCGTGCCGGCGGTGGTCGATTTGGCCGCCATGCGTAACGCCTTGCAACAACTGGGCGGCGACCCCGCAAAAATCGCACCTTTGTCGCCTGTTGACCTGGTGATTGACCACTCGGTGATGGTAGACAAATTCGGTACGGCGGATTCTCTGACCATCAACACCGAAATTGAAATTGAACGCAACAAGGAACGCTACGAATTTTTGCGCTGGGGTCAACAATCCTTCGCCAATTTTCAGGTCGTTCCACCCGGCACCGGTATTTGCCATCAGGTCAACCTGGAATACCTCGGAAAAACCGTCTGGAGCAGCGAACACGATGGCAAACATTATGCCTACCCGGACACGCTGGTCGGCACGGATTCCCACACCACGATGATCAACGGCCTCGGCATTTTGGGCTGGGGGGTTGGCGGTATCGAAGCCGAAGCCGCCATGCTTGGCCAACCGGTGTCCATGTTGATTCCCGAAGTGGTTGGATTCAAATTAACTGGTCATCTGCGCGAAGGCATCACCGCCACCGACCTCGTGTTAACCGTCACCCAAATGCTGCGTAAAAAAGGCGTGGTCGGCAAATTTGTTGAATTTTACGGCCCTGGACTGGCTGGCCTGCCGCTGGCAGATCGCGCCACCATTTCCAACATGGCCCCTGAATACGGCGCTACCTGCGGCTTTTTCCCGGTTGATCAGGAAACCTTGCGTTATCTGGCATTAAGCGGCCGCGACAAACACACGATTGCCCTGGTTGAAGCCTACAGCAAAGCCCAGGGTATGTGGTATGACGAACAGGCCGAAGATCCGGTCTTCACCGATACGCTGGAACTGAATCTGGACAGCGTCGAGCCTTCTCTGGCCGGTCCGAAGCGTCCACAGGATAAAGTGACGCTGAGCACCTTGCCCGTCGAGTTTGAACACTTCCTGCAGGAAAGCGGCAAAGAAAGCGAAAAACTGACCGATTATCCGGTTAAAAATCACGATTACAGCATGCGTCACGGCCATGTGGTGATCGCGGCTATCACCAGTTGCACCAACACTTCCAACCCCAGCGTGATGATGGCGGCCGGTCTGCTCGCGCGCAAAGCGATTGCCAAAGGTTTGACGCGCAAGCCCTGGGTTAAATCCTCTCTGGCACCGGGTTCCAAAGTGGTGACGGATTATCTGAATCACGCGGGATTGCAAAAAGATCTGGATCAGATCGGTTTCAACCTGGTCGGTTATGGTTGCACCACCTGTATTGGTAACTCAGGCCCGCTGCCCGATGCCATCGCCAATTCTGTCACCAAAAATGATTTGGTGGTCAGCGCGGTGCTGTCCGGTAACCGGAATTTCGAAGGCCGGGTTCATCCCCAGGTTCGAGCCAACTGGCTGGCCTCACCGCCATTGGTTGTTGCTTATGCGCTGTGCGGCACCACGACCATTGATTTGAGTAAAGATCCCATTGGTCAGGATCAGGCTGGCAACAACGTTTACCTGAAAGATATCTGGCCGAGCAACGCCGAAGTGGCCGCTGAAGTCGCCAAAGTCACCGGCGGCATGTTCCGCAAGGAATACGCGGATGTGTTCAAAGGCGATGAGCATTGGCAAGCGATCAAAGTGAGCAGCGGAACCACCTATAAATGGAATTCGAATTCCACTTACATTCAGCATCCGCCGTTTTTTGACAATCTGTCGGCCAAACCAGGCGCGATTCAACCGATCAAAGACGCTTATGTGCTGGCCGTACTGGGCGATTCGATCACCACGGATCATATTTCTCCCGCGGGATCGATCAAAGCTAATTCGCCGGCGGGTTTGTATTTATTGTCGAAAGGCGTGAAGGAAGCGGATTTCAACTCTTATGGTTCGCGTCGCGGTAATCATGAAGTGATGATGCGCGGTACCTTCGCGAATATTCGTATTCGTAATGAAATGACGCCTGGCGTTGAAGGCGGCGTGACCCGTTATATTCCCAACGGCGAGATCATGCCGATTTATGACGCGTCCATGCTGTATCAACAGGATCATCAGCAACTGGTTATTTTCGCCGGCAAGGAATACGGCACCGGGTCGTCACGCGACTGGGCAGCCAAAGGCACGAATTTGCTGGGTGTGAAAGCGGTGATCGCTGAAAGTTTTGAGCGTATTCATCGATCCAATTTGATCGGCATGGGGATTCTGCCTTTGCAATTTGCGGAAGGTACTACGCGTAAAACCCTGAAACTGGATGGCAGCGAGCGCATCAGCATTGCGGTTGATGAGTCGTTGAAGCCAGGAACGGTGTTGACGATGAAGATTCATCGCCAGGACGGCATTGAGGATTCAGCACCGCTGACTTGCCGGATTGATACAGCGAACGAGCTGGAGTACTACCGTAATGGGGGTATTTTGCAGTATGTGTTGAGGAATCTGGCCGGATAATTGGAGTTGCCCTCTCCGCAAGGGTTGGGGAGAGGGCAAACCCATACATCGATACGCCGAAAATCAACATCCTGTTTCAAATTTTATAACCTGGGAAATGTTTGAAGATTATTTTCAATGTTCAATTGAATTTTTAAATGCTGAAATCATGGGATTATCGCTGCCCGCGATTAAATCCAAAGCGCATTGGGATTTGGATTTGAAAACGATACTCTGCAGTCTGTATGGTACTCATCTTATCAACATGGCGCCGGAAGACGCAGTTGATTTGATGCTGGACATCTATCAGAAAAAAAACAGCAAGTTCCTGTTGGGCTGGGTTTTAAACTCACTGTGGTTTCTGGAAGATCGCGATCTCATTGATGCATTCAAAAAGAAATTAACGCCTGAAATGGGGGCCTTGTTGATGGAGAGTGTGATTTCCATGGCGCTCTTTCCAATAACAACCAGCATGCGTGATGACATGGACGACTTTGTTGCCAGCGCTACCATGCAAGAAACCCTGACGACCATCCATCCTGCTATTGATTACCCCGAGCTGGCTCTTGCATTGATAAGAATCAACAAAGTCAACAGCAATCAGGCCGTATTGAAACTACTGGATATGCCCATAGTAAGAGCGGATGTTTCCCGATTACTGAACACAGCAGCACGCCACAAAAACCATGATGCTGCGTCAGCGCTACTCGCCCTGTCTGTAGAACATACGAGCAACGATAAGCAAACAGGACGATATGATTCTCTCGATTACATTGTACTGGCTGAAGCTTATATCAGACTGGATACCCCGGACAGCTTACCCAGCCCGATGCAATCAAAGTTCTGGATATGTTGATTGAACGTTCTGATTTAACCGTAATGAATGCAGAAAAACAAACTGCCAAAGCCCTGCTTGAATTGTATTCGAATAGAGGGCGGCTATCTGGCGCACGCTTGCAGATGGTCAACGGCTATCTCGAACGCCTCGAAGCTCCCAAAACCACAAAGCAGGCCACCATGATTTCGGCAGGCTCCCTGGAAACCATTGCGCCAGCGCGACCTTTGCCATCAAGCAGCCGTGAAGCCGCGGCTCCAAAACCTGTTGTCGCAGCTCCGCGACCAGCAATCGCCAGCAGTTCGCAGGCGCCGGTCGTCAGAGCAGCGGCGCCGGTTTACACATCCAGCATAGTCTTGCCGCCCGTCCCCTATTCACCTTTTAATCAAAGTAAATCCGGTGTCGCTGGTTTATTCGGTAAACTAATCGGAACCAGTAGCGAATCTGCAGCAGGCGATCCTTTTAATGACAAATTGAGCGCCATCCAAAAAAACTATGAGCATGTACCCAAAAATGCACACATCATCAACTTGAATAACAGCCTTTTCAGGTTTACACATGACAGATCTGACCCTCTGACCCGAATGGGTCTTCTGCAAGCGATTATCAGCAACATAAAAACACTGGCTTTATCCGCAGATACCTTGTCGAAAACCCAGACATGTTATTTACTCGATTTAACAGCAGCTCTGACTGGAAAAAAGGTAGACAGCAACAATTATCTGAGGATACTGGATAGTTATAAGACAAATCTGGAAACAAGAGACAGGCCAGCATCAGGTCCCTCTAGCCAACGATAACAAAAAAAGCCCCGATCAGCGGGGCTTTTTTTCAGGGCAAGAGCAAGTGTGACCAATATTCCAACATGTGGACCGGATCTCCGTCATTGCGAGCGTCAGCGAAGCAATCCAGAGTTCAGGGCTCCGACCGTGGATTGCTTCGCTGACGCTCGCAATGACGGGCGATTGGTTCTTGTGTGTTAAATCAATTCACTCATGATCTTGCCCTGGGCTTTTTTTGCTTCATCATGCAAAAATCGCTTCTTGTGCCAACCGGTAATACCGATTAATCTATCACTAATGTTTTATGAGGAATAACAATGCCGGCCTCAAAGAAAGTTCTTTCCGTTTTTTCATTGGTGATGATCAACGTTATTGCCGTAGACAGCCTGCGTACCCTGCCGATGAGCGCCAAACTGGGTATGCCGCTGATATCATATTATCTGCTTGCCGGATTTGCTTTTTTTATTCCGATTGCGCTGGTCGCCGCCGAACTGGCAACGGCCTTTCCCAATACCGGTGGTCTGTACGTTTGGGTGCGTGAAGCCTTTGGACGACGGGCCGGTTTTATCACCATCTGGCTGCAATGGATTTATAATGTGGTCTGGTATCCCACGATTCTGGCCTTCATCTCCGCGACCTTTACCTATCTGTTTGCGCCTGAACTGGCCAATAACAAAATTTATTTGCTCAGCTCGTCACTGGGTCTGTTCTGGTTATTTACCCTGCTCAATTGTTTTGGCATGCGCTTGTCCAGTCTGGTGAGCATCATTGGCGCGGTTTTTGGCACCATCTTGCCGATGCTGGGTATCATCGCACTGGGCGCATGCTGGATGATTCAAGGCCGCCCCATTGCCATAGACACCAGCGGATCATGGCTGCCTGATTTTTCATCCATCGGCAATTTATCCTTGTTTGCTGCCGTGCTGTTTGGATTGATTGGTATGGAAATGTCGGCGGTGCATGCCGAAGACGTGAAAAATCCCCAGCGTGATTATCCCCGCGCGATTTTGTATTCCCTGTTCATTATTTTCATCACCCTGGTGCTCAGCTCGCTGGCCATCGTTATTGTCGTGCCCAATAACCATCTGAGTGTGGTGTCGGGCTTGATTGACGCCTTCGCCGCTTTTTTCGCCGCGTATCACATGCCTGAGTTGACCAAAGTCATCGCCAGTCTGATTATCCTCGGCGGTTTGAGCAGCGTGTCTGCCTGGATCATCGGCCCGACCAAAGGCTTGCTGGTGTCCGCACAAGATGGCTCCTTGCCGGCCATATTCGGCAAGGTCAACCGTTTCGGTGCGCCGGTTGGGATTCTAATCACTCAGGGGATCATTTTTTCTCTGATGTGCAGTGTGTACATTGTGTTTGATACGGTGAACGCGGCCTACTGGTTACTGAGCGATCTCTGCGCGCAAATGGCCCTGCTCGTTTATGTGTTCATGTTCGCCGCCGCAATCAAATTGCGTTACAGCCAGCCGGACAAGCCACGCGCATACAAAATTCCTGGCGGTAACTGGGTCATGTGGCTGGTTGCAGGAACAGGCACTTTGTGTTGCCTGACCGCAATGGCCATCGGCTTCTTCCCACCCACGCAGATCCCGATTGGCAACGTGGTCTTTTTTGAATCCTTTTTGATTGGCGGTTTGATTCTGTTTGTGGCCCTGCCCTGGATATTTGCCCGGCGGCATGAGGGCGGGTGAACCGATTTTGCTGCGAACGTGTAGGTTGCGGCCCTGGCCCATAGCCGTCAGGTTAAGGGGAAAGCTTCGATTAGCATCGGAGACCCTTCGCTTCGCTCTGGGCGACACGCTTGAGCATCAGAGTGAAGGGCAGTCTCGCAACCCACAACGCAACCCAAACGTGTCGCCCAGAGCGAAGCGAAGGGTCTCCGTACGCTCGCTTGGCACCGAAATTTTTCCCTTAACCTGACGGCTATGGGCCAGGGCCGCAACCTACG
>Ga0209066_10002039_pt1 | contig 25451 bp, 26 predicted proteins | sample All_14_2_FD_187198 | JGI IMG/M metagenome (GOLD analysis project Ga0209066, IMG submission 187198) | Freshwater microbial communities in response to fracking from Pennsylvania, USA - Allegheny Zone_MetaG_DW_15 (SPAdes) (version 2) ... | reverse complement strand
AAGATGATGCGTGTCATGACAACCCCAATGCACGCATGACGCTGGTGAAGCAGCCTTCATTGCTAGGGGGTGGTCCGCCGATCGTGATGCCCACTTCTGCCCAACCTGTTTGAACGGCTTGTTGCTCGAGGCTGCCTGTTCCAAAAATTTCGCCGGCAGTTTGGTAGGTGAGGTTGGCGGCATCGATGAATGCGGATGTGGTGGTGAGTTTGTCGGTGAGGGTCTTGTACCAGATGAGCCCGGCTTTTTCCCAAGCATAGCCGCCAATTTCACGCGCCACAACATAAAAGGCATGATTGGGAATGCCAGAGTTGATGTGAACTCCGCCATTGTCTTCGATGGTGTTGACATAATCCTTCATGTGCGCGGGCTGCGGATCTTTGCCGAGGACCGGATCATCATACGCCGTGCCGGGCGCCTTCATCGAGCGGATGCCTACGCCGTTGACGTTGGCTGTGAATAGATCGGCGCCGATGATCCAATCTGCTTGGTCGGCGGTTTGTTGTCGTTGATATTGCCGAACCAATGAACCGAAGACATCCGACATGGATTCGTTCAATGCGCCGGGCTGTCTGAAATAATCGAGATTGGCTTCGTATTGAGTGACGCCGTGAGTCAGTTCGTGCCCGATCACGTCTAGCGATTTGGTGAAGCGGTTGAAGAGTTGCTGCTCAGGTGACAGGTCTTCGTCGCCATCACCATAGACCATTTGTTGGCCATCCCAGAAGGCGTTGTCGTAACCCTTTTGGTAATGGACTGTGGAGTTGAGTTTGAGTCCGTGGTTGTCAATGGAGTTGCGTCCATAGATGTTGAAGAATAGATCATAGGTGAAACCGCTGCCATCATAGGCTTCGTTGACCGCGGAGTCGCTGGTTGCTGGGTCACCTTCGCCGCGAATCTTGACGCCGGGAAGTTGCGAGCCGTATTGTGCATCATAGATGGTGCGTTGTTTGCCGGTGATGATCTCGGTGGGTACTGCTGTTCGCAGTGTGGCAATCACAGTGATACGTTTTCTGCGTAACTCGGTGGAGGCAGTCAGCGTTTGTTGAGCAAAATCGCGTTGTTCAGGGCTGCCATTGCGGACGATCTGTTCGAGCATGTGTGGGGGGGTGATACATAGAACGGAGTGATGGGCGTGCATAAAATTCTCCTTTTCCAGCCGAGACGATACAAAATCAGTATACGCTTGCAAGTTTTGCATTTCAATCCCCTTTGGGTGATAATACAGGCTACTTTGTGGGTTTCTTGCCCACAACCAATTTATAAGTAGTATGGAGCATCCAATATGATACAGATCCAAACAGAACGGTTGACCCTTCGTCAGCTCGGCTCGAATGATGCGGCATTTATCGTTGAATTATTGAATGAGCCATCTTTCATTCAAAACATCGGTGACCGTGGCGTACGAACCCTTGCTGATGCGGAGAGATATCTCGAAAATGGACCGATCACCAGTTATGCCAAGAATGGCTTTGGTTTGCTGGCGGTGACATTGAATGAAACTGGGGAGACCATTGGCATGTGTGGACTGATCAAGCGCGATGTGTTGGATGATGTGGACATCGGCTATGCCCTTTTGCCAAGGTTCTGGTCGAAGGGATATGCACTCGAGGCGACGAAAGGAACAATGAAATTCGCCAAAGAAGTTGTGGGGTTGAAGCGTGTCGTCGCTATCGTGGACCCTGCCAATGAAGGCTCGATCCGTGTGCTGGAAAAACTTGGCATGACCTTTGAGAAGATGGTGAAGTTATCGGCAGATGATATTGATCTGAAATTGTTTTCGGTAAATCTTTAAACAAAAACGGTCTTGCGGACGTTATGTCTCAAGACCGTTCTGTTTTACTAGGCAGGGCGTTTGTTCTTTTTGACTTCCGTCCCCGGAACGCTGACTCTGCGTGCTTCCTGCTTGACCTTGCGGTTGTGTTTGCGCATTCCTTTGGAAGGGCGTTTGTGCTTGACCTGTGCTTTTGCTGGGGTTGAATTCACTTAACTTGCTCCTTTAGCTTTTAATTCTGTGATTGGATTCATATTCAGACCAGAGTTTGCTGATCTCTTCTTTGGCTTGTTGGCGGGTGTACCCGTACTTGACTTGCAGCATGGTGACGAACTTATCGAACTTCACCTCGGCTTTATCCACTTTGACAAGGTCGTATTCGACCATCAGACTCCAACGGGTATTGATCTCCCCGCGGATCAGTTTCCACTTTTCTTCGAACAGGGATTTGTTCATAGGGCGCTCCTCCTCAGGGCGGCGCGTTTTCGGTTGTTTTGGTTTGGGAGTTTTGTGATTTCGTTCCCATGAACAGGTGTGACAAAATATTCAAACTCTTGCGTGAGTTCATTGTACTACGACAATGGAGGAAATAATTTCACGTTCCCTGAATTTGATGCGCCCCTTGTAGTTTTGCTACACTTTTGCCCAATTATTACTATTTTGAACGGCTTCAATTAGTGTTTTTTGATCGCCATACGTTGTGTTTGTTTCTGAGACCAGAATTTCCAAATTACGGCAATCGAGACAGAGAAAAGCTTCGGTTTCGAAACGATATGTGAAACTATCCACCGCGATCATTTGGAGGACGATACCATCCTGATACCAGTTTTTACCTGTATTCTTATATACATTGCGAGAACCACATTTTGTGCATTTTCGATCTTGCATGGGAATCTCCTTCACAGATTCAAATATTTGGTTTTCTGGAAGGTATCTTGCCTTGGAACACAAGCGATTCTTTGATTGCCCCCGAAATTACCATCTAGTAGCCTGATTTCATTGTACTACCTTCTGTGAATAAAGATAGGACGTGAAAACAAGAACGGTCTCGCGGACTTAACATCCCAAGACCGTTTCAACTAAATTGCCAAGACAAGCTTAACCAGAGACCTTTTTCCAATTCGTGCTGGCTTGAATGCTCTCAGTAAGAGACTTGCCTTTGCCAAAGATCGCCGCCGCTTGTTCTGCGACAATGATCTCCAGATGACGGCAATCCAGACAGAGATACGCCTCGGTAGCAAACGCCTCAGTGATCTTATCTCCTAGCGCCATGACAGTGATTCCATCCCGGCTCCAGGATGTATTCACGCTTTGATATACATTGTTCGAACCACACGCAATGCAGACTCCGTTTTTCATTGCTAAAGTTTCTCCTTTTGAATTTATAATGAGGGCGATTATATGGAAAAGAAATAAGAGGGGATAACCCCTCTTTGGTCATGTGGAAAAACAAAAGCGGTCTCGGGACATGATGTCCGCGAGACCGCTTTCCTCATTCATCACTCTTCATTCTTCATTATCTTTCCCACCAGCCCATCAACTCAGACATCGCCAAACTCGGCGTCGCATCGCCCTGCCTACCGGTATTCCACGTCACGATCAAATCGCGTTTCGCGCGGGTGATGCCTACATATAACAGGCGCAATCTTTCTTTGACGTAATCCAAGCGCGAACGCATTGTCGCTATGCCTTCTTCGTACCAATCATATTCACTCGTCGACTCAAGCGCGGTCAACTGTGCTATTGCTTCGGCTTCAAGGTTCAATTTCCCTATAATAAATTTCTTCTCTCCAATAAAATAATCATTTGGCTGGTTCGACGGGAAATCATAATTATTGACCGACATCATATACACGCGGTCCCATTCCAGCCCCTTCGCCTTGTGCATCGTCGTCACAACCACCCGTCCGCGATGCTTCTCCGGGTCGAAGCCCGAGTCATCATCCGAGAACCCAATAAAGCGCCGTTCATTCTTCGCGATCACTGCCAGCTCCGCGGTCAGCTCGGGCAAACGCCAATCGGGGTGATCGTCCGCAGCGCTGCGCAGCACCAGCGCCAACTTATTCGCCAACGCCAGGTCCGACACATCGCTGAACACATCCTGCGCCAGCGTCAACACCAACTGATCGATGGGAAGTGTTACCGCATTCAACCAGCGTTGCACATTGACTCGGAATTGAGTTAATTCTTCGATGACTTGCACCGGCTCCGACTCACTCAAGCTTGACAGCCAGTCATTGGCATTTTGTGGCGCGATGAAGTTTTCTACATCTACCATCTTGCGCAGGAGGGCAGTTGAGTAGTTAAGTAGTTGAACAGTTGAGTAGTTACCGGCTTGCAATTCACTATTCACTATTTCACTATTCTCTATCTTCTGCTCTCTCCAATCCCTTCTCCACACCTCATACGCCTTCGACAACTTGCGCGCATTGCCCGGCTCGGAGAGATACGACAGCAAATAACTCAACGCTCCCGCCGCCGCACGCGTCTCCGACGTGGACGAGATCAACTCAATCGGTTCGATGCCACGCTGACGCAACGCATTGACCATCTCCACGCCGCGCTGGTTGCGTGGCACAAGCACCGCAATGGTCGGTTGTTCTTCGATGGGGAAGTCCACGAACGAATCGACATAGCCCTTAATGGACTTTGCCACCGCTTCCAATTCCTGCTCAGGCGTGTACTTCGTCGAGATGAACTTGATCGCCTCTGGGTTATCCGGCGGATTCTGCTGTGGGTCATTTTCTGGCACTGGCACGATGTGGGGCACAGATAAAGCTGTCCGCACATTAGGGTCTGGGTGGGCGGTCATAACCCAGTCAATGAGATGATTGGCAATCGCCAGCACCGAAGGCTGCGAACGTCCCGACTCGGGCATGTCTACGCTGGGGTTGTTTTGGATGAAAGCTCGCAAAAGTTCAGGAGAGGCTGTAGTGAACGTTTCAAAAATGGCTTGGTTCGGGTCACCCACGCGCACCCAATTTCCCACCGTAGGGGCGAGGTCCCCTCGCCCTGCATTCGATGCACCAGATAGCAAAGCCAAAATCCGCTCCTGCGTCCGGCTCGAATCCTGCGCCTCATCTTCCAAAATGAACGGATAGCGATATTGCAAACGCTCGCGAAATTCATCATCCGTTTCGAGCAAGGTGAGTGCCAAGCGGATGAGGTCGTCAAAGTCTACGGCGCCGCGGTAGGCGAGGGCACGTTGATAGTCGGCGTAGATGGCATGTCCAAGCTCGGCTAAAGGCAACGGCGCAGGAGCAGCATTGAGTTTGGCTCGCAGGCTTTCGGGAGTCAGGAGGCGGTCTTTGGATGAGCGGATGAAGGCAAGGGCGATGGAGTCCAATAGATCGGGCAATTGCTGACGTTTGACCCAATCCCGTTTGGAGTTGTCGAGCGCCGGGTCGAGATAGTCATCGAGCGAATGACTCGCCAACCAGGCATTGACCGACTCGCGGCGAATGAAACCAGCCTCACGCTCGTCGATGATGCTGAAGCGTTCCTCCAGCCCAACCTTCGCGGGTTTCTCACGCACGATGTCATGCGCAAGCCCGTGCAAGGTGCGCACACGATATTTATAAAGTGCCTGCAACGGATTATCGAAGAAACGTTTGATGCGTGTCTCGAAATTGTCCACCGCCGAATTGACGAGGGTGACGATGAGAATTTCTTGATTATCGCCAACTCGCCCCTCTTGAATGAGCTTTGCCGCCAGCGCAGAGAGAATGTGTGTCTTGCCTGCACCGGGAACTGCGGCAATGCCGAGCCTCCCGCCGTTGTAGCGGAGGATTTGTTGTTGAGAGGGGCGAGGGGTGAAGGACATAAGAATTAACCGCGAAGCGCGCAAAGGGCGCTAAGAATTTTATGGTTTGTCTTTGCGCTCTTGGCGGTGAAAAATTTTCTTAGCCGCAAAGCACGCGAAGGACACTAAGATTTTTTGAGGAAGTTGGCTCGTGATGGTGACTCGTCGAGACCAAGGACTACCCTTTGAATTCCATTTTTGATCAACTTTACATTCCAGTTTATCAGAAAGCCGAGTTTGACGTTCTTGAGTTTCATGTAAGTGAGCAATTGCGCCATGTGAACTGGATGCACTGCATCGACAGATTTGTTTTCTATGATTACTAAGCCATCCACTAACTCGTCTATTCGATAGCCTTCTTCAAACTCTTGACCATCATAAAGGATTGGAAGTTTCAACTCCGTTTGAACGATTCTGCCTCGTTTGCGTAACTCATAAGCATGGCAGGCTTGATATGCTGATTCTAATAGCCCAGGTCCAAACTCTTTGTGTATCCTATATGCAGCATCCACTATATCTTTTGCAATTGCCTCAATATCATTCGCCACTTTGACCTCCTTTTTTCTTGGCGTTCTTTGTGCGCTTAGCGGTTAGTTCTTATTGGTAGTAAGCCTATTTTAGCATGACCTCTTTCAGATATTTTGTATCAAGCAGATCGTCTCTTCCTGAATCTCCCAAGATCCAAAACCTTATACATGCGCAAGATGGAATACCTGCCGCCCAGCCAGCCTACGATTCTCCCGAATAGAGCGGTCAATCCCTTGGGTGCTTTTGGAAGTTCAATGGCAGATGTAAAGTCTGCGATACGTTCATCAATATGAAAGACATAACGACTCGTTTGGGTGACCTTTGGTTTTGTATCCAGAAAGGCACGCAACTGATCATGTTCCTCTCTCGTCATCCATTGCGGCAGATCCGAAGTAGCTTTGAACTCACAGATGTGAGCAAGATCGTGCAAGAGAGATCTCTGCTCATAAGTAAGTTTGTTTCCTTTTGTTTCAAAGTATGCGATATCGGGGTCGATGTGGAACAAAGGCTTTAACCACAAACGATGAATGGTCGTGCGGATCGCGTTCCGTGTGCCGGGAATGGTGGGGTTATAGAACAGATACGCATCGTGATAGCGTTCCCAATATGGGGCAACATCCGGTCCAATGCGAATCGCATCACATATCCCAATGGCAGGAAGAATAGGCGTGCCGCAAGTCAGAAAGAAGGCGTCCGCGCCCATTGCCTCGCGCAGGGTTTGCAGACATTCGCGGTATGCGGCTTCACGCGGTATGTCTTTGAAGCGTTTTCCCTTTAATGCACCACCATATAAAAAGTCCAGTTTGAGATAGTCAAAGCCCCAGGCGCGGACTTGTTTCATGAGCGCAACCAGCCACTCGGTCACGTCCGGACGCGTGGTGTCGAGCGCATATAATCGTTCGCCCCAGTTAAATCCTGCTGATGCGAATAGTCCATTTTCCTTACGCAGGAACCAATCAGGATGTTCACGAAAGAGACGCGACGATCTGGTTGCGATCAACGGTGCCAGCCACAACCCTGCTTTGCGTCCCGTAGATTTGATCTTTTCGGCAAGCGCCCGCATGCCCGACGGAAATTTATGGTTCGCCTCCCAATCGCCAATGTCCACCTGCCAGCCATCATCTACTTGCAAAACATCAAAGGGCAGGTCGTCGAACTTGTCGAAGATCTTATGAAGCTTTACTTCACTGATCGCATAATACAAGCTGTACCACGAACACCAAACACGCGGTGCGTCGTCCTTTTTTGATTTTCCAAAACGACGTTCCAACTGTTCGACATATTTTTCAAAAACGACATGTTCCTGCCCGAACGCGATGAACCACTCGATCTCATCCGCCTCACTCCGCCCTTTGAGCTGATCCCGGACGAGTGACACGATCGCATCTGTAGCCAGCGCTCCAACGAGAAGGACATTCCCATCCGCGAATTCCACTGCGCCCAGCCACGAACCGTTCAGGTATTTTTTGTAGACAAACTCCACATCCACCTGCAGCGGATGGAAGATTGCAGGCTTTGGCACTGGAATGGGGGTGGGGTCGGTCCACGCTGCTAGTGACCACGATTGCCAGCCATGACGATAATATCTGACAGGTTGAGCCGGAAGCTCAACCTGCAGCCCCTTTCCTTTTATGATCTTGGAACTTTCCAGAATCTCGGAGAATTGAATTCTGGGCATGGAATACTCGGTTTCAGAAGAATGGTTTAAAGGAAATATGAAATAAACTCAAAATGCTTAACAGCATCTGGAATTTATTCTCTTTCTATTATTAGCGCTGTTTGTAGAGAATTACATTAAGGCTTTTGGACAAACATCAACAACGTGGATGGGAACTTATCTGTCACCAGCAAAAAGCCTTGTTCATTGAGCATCACTAAACCTTCGAGATTGCGGGCATTGTCGCCATCCAATGTCAATTGAATAGGAGCGTCATCAGCAAGGATGATGCCGTTTGGGGTATAGGTCAATTTGACAAGCCGCTCAACCTGGTCTTGTTGTGCATGAGTAGGACCTTCGCCGTATTTTTGCGCGATTGGGTCAACGTTTGGTGTGAGGTCGGTATCACCGGGGAAGAAATAGTTGATGACCCAGAAATCATTGCCTGATCCAGCCGCAGCATCGGTGAGACGGTATTCGAGGTTAGGGATGGAAACTGTCCCTTGCGGGTTCAGGTCAAAATCAAAGGCATGTGCAACCGGGGCTGGGTTCAAGTCGGCACCGTTGATCTCGAAAAATGTCAACACGTAATCTTTTTCGATAATAATGGCTTCGTCCGTGTGATTGTCAGAGGGAAACGCCATAGGAATTTCAACAACCTTGGAAGTATCCAGCGTGATCTCACTTTCATCCGCAGAGATTTCACCAGAGACGATATACCCATGCATATCTGTCCCTTCGCCGGCTTCGATGGTCAGGAAGACTTGGTCACCGTTGAAGACAATCGACTCATACCCTTGAAAATTTGGAATGGATTCTTTCAGCCCCGGAGCATTCAAAACAATTAGCTTAGGTTCCAACGGAGTTGGCGCTCTCAACGCAGCTTGAATGTCAATTTCAGAGAGGGCGAACAATGCACCATCGCCATCACCGAATCGTTCAGGATATTGAGGCAGGAGGATCAACGTCTCACCATGCCAAGCCAAACCCGAAAGCTCTGCCTCAGGAACGGCGATGGGTCCAGTCAGTTCGAGGACGGTCACTGGTTGTTCAGTTGCAGATGCAGCTACAGGCGGGTTTTGCGAGTAATACCAAGCGGACGCTGCGATCAGAAGAATGAGCAGAAAGATAGGCGTCCAATGTTTGTTTTGAGATTCCATGATGTTCTCCTAAAATTTATTTTACTTGCCCTGAATTTATGTCCAACATCATCACTGAAGTATCCACGGCTTCAAAATCGTTCCCAGACAACACATCCAACAAATGGAGCATGTCATTGTCCCAACGTTCATCGGGCGCGCCGCTCACATACCAGTTCGAGCCATTGTCCGCGAGCACAATGCCATAGGACTTGAAGGCTTGCAAAAGAATTTGCATTTCAGGCGGGAAGCCCGAAATATCGTAATCAGCTTTCAAACGAAAACGCGCGCCCATCGGCGGGACTCCATTTTGCGGTTCAGAGGTCTGATGGCGTGCGGGCCAGACGTAGCCAGCCGTGTTTTCAACAGTGAAACGTAAAGCATGAGTGATCTCGCCTGCTTCAATTTCGTCGTATCGCACCAACCCCGGCAGAATGGGCAAACCCGCCGCGTCAGCGGATGTCCATGTTTCGGGGCGCAGGGCATGTGAGTTCATGTTCCAAATAGCGCCCGACCCGCCATTCCAATTTGCGCCGTCGAAACTGGCATCATAGATTTCGTAGAGAGTGCATGTCTCGGTATCAATGGTCAAGATGTGATGATCAGAACCGTATTCAATGTTTGGATTCTCTGGAATCGGATACGGTCCCGGATCGGATTCATCGGGATAATAAAACTCCGGCTCAAACTTCGGGACGGTTGATCCTGCCACGATATTGAACGGGATTCCGATTGGACCTCCGTCCCACATCCCCGAACCGAAGTCCATGTGGAAGCCTTCGTTGCGCCCGATGGAGTCGATCCACGCATCGGAGAGCGGATGAACAGGCAGCGAGTCGACTCGGGCGTTCCAGAAATTATCCGCGGGGAAGATGGGGCAGTTTCCAACTACAGTCGAGGCTTGGATGGGTGAGTCAGTTTGTGGCTGAGTGAGAGGCGTTTGTGTGAGGGGAGATTCGGTGGCAGAGTTGGATTCGGTTGGTAGGGGAGATACCGGTTCGGGCGTGGAAATCCAGTTGACTTGAACACTGCATGCAAAGGTTGTAATGGCAAGCAGGAGTAGGAAATGGTTAGGTTTCATTTGTCATTGCCCATTGTTTTTGAAGAAGGAAAAGAATGGTAAGGGTATTGAAAACAAATGCAATTGGGATGATGGCATTGGCGGGTGTGTTGAACAAGTAGGGTAGGTAAGATAGGAAGGATATGGCCTGATAGGCAACTGGCACAAACCAAAATTTAGGAAAGAAGAATGCAAACACTATTGACAATACATCAGCCGGGTAGAAATAGCGGTCGTGCATTTTGGGTAGAAGATAAGGGACTATGGCAAGTGAGGTCAATGCCGTAAGGATCAAATTGGGTTTTGTGACTTCATATTTTTTGAAACCATATATCAGCACCCATGCAAGCAGAAGTATTGCTGCGATGACAAGACCAGCGTAAAAGGCGGTTTGATAATTTTGTTCGCCAATAAAGAAGTAAGGGTTGGCAGCATTTTTCGATGCTGCTGCGAAGGTTTCTGATTGTGCGCTATAGGTTGAAAATAGGGATGCAATGGGTCTTCCTGCGAGTATGGCAGGAATGAAAGAGGCAGCATATACAATTGGAAAGGCAAGAAATGCCTTGAATGGAATGTACTTCTTAAAGAAGAGTATGCCTAAAAATGGTGCTAATAAAATAGCCTGTGCCTTAATAGCGAATGCAATTCCAAAGGCGAGGAGCGCAAGTGAAGGTTTTTCTTTAAGAAGCAAAAGAACGGTAATTAAAAGGAAACTGGTGTAGAGCGAGTCGGTTTGCCCCCAAAAGGCGCTGTTGATCATGATCGTTGGTGCGATCCAGAAAATTAGAACTGCAAGCAGGGGTTTTGTCCCTTCGGGTTCTTGCACACGGACAATCCGATAGACAAGTACTGCACTGAGGATGTCGAATATAAACGGGATGAGTTTGATGGCAATGACTGGATGGAGGAATGAACGGGTAAGTGTTGCAAGAGCAAGCAAATATATAAATGGCGGGTTATAGCCGAAATAATCACTGCCAATGGAGCCAAGTCCATTTTCTACGATGTATTTGTACCAGAGAAGGTACGAGTCCATGTCGAGTGTTTTTGCAGGGATGAACAATAATCGAAGTAATAACCCGAATGAAAAAAGAAGCGCAAAGATGAGGCGCTGTTTGAACTCGCGAGATGTTTGCATGAAGAACCTCGTAAGGGAGTAAAGTTTATTGTTGCCGTTGCAATACCTTCTGGAATGCCCTCAATAACGCTCCGCGTTGTTCAAAGCCAGCTGCACCAAGATCGGACAATGCCAAAAATATTTTTTCGCGACAGCGGGCGAGCAGACCACCAACGAGGCGGGATAGGGTTTCGATTTCCATTTCAACTTCGTCGGAGTCGAGCCAGACGCGCCCGGAGGATGAGTCCCAGTAGCGCGAGAGGACGTAAGGATGGGTAAGCGGTTGAGACACGCGTTGTGACCAGCCGTCGGAGCCGGGGTCGAGCCAGAATTGATAGGCGGCGGGACGATTCATCATCAAGAAGGTGTAGGCTGGAGCGACGAGTACGGCATCTTTATCTTCACTGCGCCAAGACTCGAGATATTGTGCTGCAATAACTCCATCTTGCAGCATGGTGATGTATTCCATGCCGAGGTCGAAACCGCTTAAATCTTGGATGGGTTCCATTGCATTGCGAAACTTTTTGATGGACTCGACAAGGCTCGCGGCGATACGCACGGCATCGAGGTTGGCGTGAAAACCAAAATCGGGCTGTGAAAGCACTTCGCCAAATAATCTGCGTAGGAAGAAGTCAAGCGGAAGTGGTGCTTCGTTTCGATAATTTTCGATCCACTCGCGCAACATGGAATAGCGAGCACCAAGTGCGAAGGTGATGCGCTCTTGTGTTTCGGGGTTGATCTGGTCAAAGGTAGAAAGCCGCAAGTCGCGTTGACCGTACACGATATCAACCAGTAATTGCGAGCGGATTAGGTCTGTGCCGAGGGCGAACATCAATGCATGGGCAACGTCGAATTTCGATGGGTGAACATTCCACTGTGGGTGGGCGAGAGCCGAGATCGTGAGCAATGCTTTGCTGGCAGGTTCATCACGCAATGAACGAGATGGGCGATTGCTGCGCCAAGGAATTCCAGCAGCCTCCAAACGATTCGAAATGGAGAAGCGTAGAGAGTCTGAGAGATATGGCGCGAGGACGACGATCTCAGAGGGCGGTGTTCCCGCTTCCATGAGCAAACGGATCTTCTCCACGACCTGATCCAGCATTTCGGGATGGAAATGGGTCATGATGAATTCCATTGCAGGCTGACTACCATCGGTTTCGATCTCGCTTTGATTGGTGATGGCGGCGATCAGCGCATTGGATAGCTGAATAACGTTTGACGAAGAGACGAAGGACTCGTTCATTTCAATGACGGCTTCACATCTGCGGTTCAAGTCGTAGCCGCTGGCTGGATCGCCGCCCAGAAATTTTCTATAGCCTGCACCTTGGTCGTAGAGCAAGAGCGCTGAGTCGAATTCGGGCAGCCATTCATCAAGGATGTCATGCGCAGCGGAGACGTCTTCTTCCACATTGTCATAAATGAGGTGACGGTAAGTCTGTGTGAGATAGGAACGTGCCTGGTCATTGCGCCAGAGAATATTTTTGAATATCTCAAACTGAAGCGAGAAATCAAGCAGGTTGTGGTCGTAGCAATACTGACGGAAAAGGCTGGCGCACTCTTGCGCATCGGCATAGACGCGGCGTTGGGCAGGGTCTCCAAACCAGGCGGCATCTAAACGAGTGCCAATTTCGGTATGCGGAAAGCCAACGATGGCGGCTTTGTTGAGGTTATCGATGATCTGGGAATAGAGGCGGTTGCGATTGATGGTAACCGAGTCGAAATATCCATGTTCTTCGATCAGTGGACGTACCAGATGCGCCATGTAGTACTGCGCAGTTTCAAGGGTTAGAAAGATGGGAGGCTGGTCTGGGTTGCGGAAACCGGCTTCTTCTGCGGCGAGTGACCAGAACAGGTCGCACATGCGGCGCGCGAGACCGCCAATTGTGGCTGGGGTCACTTCGCCGCCTGCCATGCGGTTGGGACTTTCAAGCAACTCGAGATAAGGTTCTTGTAGAGTACGTTGGGGAGTTAAGAGAAGGATCGAATCGGCAGGCACGCCTTGGTCGAGCAGAAAGCGAATCCGTTCGACGCCTGCGGTGGTCTTGCCTGTACCTGTTACGCCGGAGACGAAGAGACGAGCATTCAGAGGCGACTCAATGATCTGACGCTGAAGCAGGCTAAGGTTAAGCATGAAGCGAATGTAAAGTATCGCGGAAGTTTTGTCAATGAAAAGTCCCCAAGTTTGGGGCTCGGGGACTTTTATCCGTTCAAAACAATTTATCCGCTTGGGGTGGGTGAGACTTCGGGCGTGGCTTCGGTCGGTTCTTCGGTGGTTGTTTCGGTTGAGTCACTGCTGGTGTCATCGAAATAATAATCGCCGCTGCCAACGCTGCACACTGCCACGCGGTCGCTGGTCAAACAAGAGCTGAGACCACTATAGCCCATGACATTGAGCAGGGAAATCACATCGTCCGATGAATTCGCGAGCATGACGAGAGTGTTGCCTTTCTTCGCCGAATCAAAGAGCAGCAGTCCATTTCCAGAACGGCTGACATCGCCAAATGCAAGCGTGCTGAGAATATCAGAGTCGATCTCTACATCTGCTTTTTTCAGATATCCATCAAAATCATCCGTCGCTTCGTACGAACCAATGATGATGGCATCGCCGGAGGTTGGCACGTTCTCCACAAACTCCAATTTGTAGTTCAGTGTGCGCATCGTTGATTGCATGCTCCCCAGTGCGGCAACAATTTCAGGCGTTTTTTCCAAATCAGATGAGACATAAACTTTCACTGTCTTTTCCTTGAACATATAAGGAAAGACATCGAAGTTCGCGGCTCTCTCACCAGAGAGAATGAAGTCTGCCATGTTTTGAATGAGCGTGGCATTGTCGATGTAGGTGTTGTATGGCGAAGAGAGGAAAGTGAAATCGCCGAAGACTGCCACGCTGCCATCTGCGCTCAATACAGCACCGCCCGCATTGGGATCATGCGCATCATCCGTGGACGAGAGGGTGGATTCTGAACCCTGAAGCAGGACCAACCCTGAATCCGACTCGACCGAACGGGCGCCATATAAAGCCACTTCGTCCAACCCGAAGGTCATTTCGTTCTTGGCAAACTCATCGAACAACACATTGCGGAAGTTACCTTCATTCTTTTCAGTGTTGTAGAGATAATCGTTGTTGACCGCAATATCCCAAACCTTGAGCAAGGAATTTGCTGCATTCACATCCCCATATGGGATGGGGTTTCCAGAAACATAATCGAACCCAAGAAAATAGCGCGTGGCATCACTGAACACCAAAATCTTCCCGCCGCGTTCTGTGAAGTTCTTCAACGCCTGTACTTCACTTTCAAGGAATGGGACAGTCGGCGAGACGGTGATGTATGCGCTGGAAGATTTCAATTCAGTTTCCAGTAGAAGTGGATCGATGATGGTCTTCATGTTCCCGCCACGCGCACGAATGGCAGATGTGAGTCCATCGAGGTCGCTCAACAGGAATTGATTGACATGGGCTCCATCGAGGAGAACCGTCCCACCAAGTTGTTGAATATCTTCCAGATCGGGCGTGTTGATCGCAACCGCTGGTCTGGAGAATGATGCGTAATCAGGCGTAGCAATTTCCGGGCGTGCGGCAGGGATGCCGCGGTAGAACCAAAGTCCGCGCAGGAGGGCTGGCAGGAGTAAGGCAGCGATCGCAATATAAATGTATTGGCGTTTCATTTCATCCTCCTATTGTTTGACGGGCAGAGGCGGAATGTAGAGCATATAAATACCCGCTTCATTTGGATATGGCATTTGCATGCCATCCGGGCTTTGGAAGAAGAAGACGCCTGAACCGACGTTGATGCCTGATGGAACCGCCAGGTCTAGCACTTCATAGTTGGCAACTTTGGCAAGTTCGGCGGCTTTCTTGGAGCCATCGTTTTCGGTGCCGAACTCATCGATGATACCGAGTTTGAGCGCATCCATGCCGGACCAGATCTGTCCGCTGAATGTGACATTATCTTCCGCTGTGAGTTTCTCTCCGCGCCCAAGGCGGACCGCTTCAAAGAAGCCTTCTTTCATCATTTCCACCTGCCGCATATCCGAGTCGCGTGGTGCGCCCCAAAGTTTATACGGTCCAGTCGTGATGATGTCTTCGATCACGAATGGGGCAGGGGGCAGATAGCCGATAACACCGATGTTACCGACCATCGAAGTGGGCTTGGCAAAGATGTAATCTGTATTGACCGAGAGATAATATCCGCCGCTTGCAGACATGCCATTGACCACTGTCACAACCGGCTTCTTCTCGCGCAAACGGGTGAGTTCCATATAAATAGACTCTGTGTCAACAACGGTCCCGCCGGGGCTGTCTATTACTAAGACGACCGCGCGCACCTCAGGGTGTTCAATAGCATAATGAATTTGTTTAATGGTATTTTGTGCCGAGTATGTATAAATTGCATCTTCAAGCCGTATCACCCCGATAATTGGCTGTGGGACGATCGCCGAAGCCAGCAACAATCCCACGATCAAGGGAATTGCCAGCCAGAGCAGTATGTTCCGAATCCGTTCCCAACGTGCATCCGCGTCGCTCATGGTTCACTCCTCTAAATTGGAAATCGCTTTCAGGATATACGAGAAGACAGGCTTTGTCAACAAGGTTGTTTTGCAAAACGTTATCAAGTATATTTGGCACATCCTGCTGCGTGTGCAGCAACAAAAAAATCTCAGGAGGTTTTTCCCATGCCAACCCCGATCAGAACTGCAGCAAAAAGTGGTACCGCTGTTGCCAAACCCGGTACTGTTTCTTATGTTAAGTTTTCCGATAAACTGACCGCATCGATCACCGATATTGCCAAGATCATTGAGCAGCATAAAGAGATGATCGACTCGATCCAGGAAGTTGCCATCGAGTTGACCTCTTCCATTGGCTCGCTTCATGCGTTGACCGTCAAATACGCCCGCACCGCCAATCAGATCCTTGATGTATTGCTGCCCATTCTCAAGAACTTGCCGATCATCCCCAAGAATGTGATGCAGTTATTGGTGAACCTTGAGAGCCTGACCCAAAAGATCATTGATAATGAAAAGGTCACCGCAAAAACCATCACCGACGTCAATTCAGGTCTTAAAACCGGTGATGCGAACAAGCTGAAGGCGCATGCTGGTCAATTGAAGGAAGTGACCAAGACCATCTCAGCCATCATCCCCAAGGCATAATCGCCTCTCTCTGGACTTGGAACTGGCACAACAACCGGGCAGGGGACTACACCCTGACTGGTCTTTCTTGCCTGATTCTCGTTGACAAGTCCCAGACTCTGCATGTATAATACCGTCCGCTTCCACCCCGGAGGTACGATTCCGGGGTAGTTGTTTGTTTACAAACCCAGCTTCCCCAAAAGTAGGCGAAGGGTGCAAGAATCCCCGCAAACTTTGTGGCGAAGTGAATGACTGGAGAAAAAGAAAAATGAAATTCGCAATTGTCGAAAGTGGCGGCAAGCAATATCGTGCCGTCGAAGGTACCACGATCGATGTGGACCGCCTTGCCCATGAAGTGGGCAAAAAGATCAACTTTGAGCGCGTGTTGCTCGTGGCTGATGGGGATGCAGTGACCGTGGGTACTCCCACCGTAAGCGGTGTGACCGTTTCCGCTACTGTGGTGGAACATGTGAAGGGTCCCAAGGTTCTTTCCTTTAAGTATCGCCCCAAGAAACGCATCCGTGTCCGTGGTGGCAATCGGGCTCATTACACCCGTTTGAAAATTGAATCCATCGGTAAGTAAAAGGTAGGTAGAAAATGGCTCATAAGGTAGGCGGTGGTTCAAGCCGCAACGGTAGAGACAGCAATTCCCAGCGCTTGGGCGTCAAGCGTTACGCCGGTCAGTTCGTGCTTTCTGGCAACGTGTTGGTGCGCCAGCGCGGTACCCGTATCAAGCCGGGTCTGAATGTAATGGTTGGTAAGGACGATACTTTGTTCGCCACTGCCGACGGTGTTGTGATGTTCGATGTGTATCGCGGCAAGAAGCGCGTGAACATCGTTCCGGTTGAGGCGGTGGAATAATGAGAGCTGATATTCATCCTACAGTGTACGATGCCAAGGTGACTTGCGCTTCCTGTGGCAACACTTGGGTCACCACCTCCACCAAGAAAGAACTGCGCGTGGACGTGTGCTCCAACTGCCATCCGTTCTACACCGGTGAATCTGCCAAGATCCTCGACGTGGAAGGTCAGGTCGACCGCTTCTACAAGAAGCTTTCTGCCCGCCAATCCTACGTGGAAGAACAGAAGACCCGCGAAGAATCCACCAATGTCAACAACCGCTCCGTGGACGATCTCGGTCTTACCCCGCGTGCAACGGACGCCCTCAAGCGCGTTGGCGTGTTGAACATCGGTCAGCTCGTTGAAAAATTCGCCGAAGGCGACGCCGCTCTTCTCGCGATCAACGGCTTTGGTCAGTCTGCTTTGACAGCTGCCAAGAAGAAGCTCCGCGCTTTGGATATTGTGCTTCCCGAACCTCCCAAGGTAGAGAAGGCTGAAAAAGCCGAAAAGCCCGCTGAAGCCGCTGAGTAGTCAGCCCGCTTCTTATCAGGTAAACTAAACAGGCAGATGCAAAAGCGTCTGCCTGTTTTTATGACAAATACATTTTCCCCGAATGGGGCAGGAGAATTTTCAATGAGGCATACCCACGGCTTGATCGAAGTTGTTTGCGGTTCAATGTTCAGCGGCAAGACGGATGAATTGATCCGCCGTTTGGTGCGAGCGACCATTGCCAAACAAAAGGTGCAAGTCTTCAAACCCGCCATCGACGTTCGCTATGCAGTGGAGAAGGTCGCATCACACACTGGCTCGACCTTTGATGCGATCCCCGTGGAAAAATCCAACGACATTCTCAGTAGAGTCGCTGACGATACGACCGTTGTTGGTCTTGATGAAGCTCAATTCTTCGATGCCGAGATCGTGGATGTTGCTCAAACTCTCTCCGACCGTGGTATTCGTGTCATCGCGGCAGGATTGGATATGGACTTTCGTGGGGAGCCGTTCGGGTCCATGCCGGTGTTGATGGCAAAAGCCGAATCCGTTTTGAAGCTGCACGCAATTTGCATGGTCTGCGGCGATGAAGCGTCTAGGACTCAGCGTCTGGTGAATGGCAAGCCCGCCCGTTATGATGAACCGGTGGTCATCGTCGGCGCTTCTGAGCTTTACGAAGCCCGCTGCCGTTTGCATCACGAAGTCCCACGATAGTTAATTTGAAAGTAGGGTGGTTGCATAGTGAAGATATTGATTTTGATGTAAACTAACGATGTAATTACCAAACTACAATCACCTTAATCAAGGAATAATTTTCATGCAAAACTATCAGGATGTACTAGCCGAGATCCTCATCGATGCCGAAACTCTCCAGAAGCGCGTTGCCGAATTGGGCAAGCAGATCAGCGAGGATTATCGCGGCGAAGACCTGTTGCTCATCTGCATTTTGCGTGGAGGTGTTCCGTTCATGGTGGATCTGAGCCGCAACATTACCGTTCCTCACATGATGGATTTCATGGCGGTTTCATCCTATGGTGTGGGCAGACGTGAATCCAGCGGTTCAGCCCGCGTCACCCTAGACCTGCAAATGGACATTCGTGACCATAATGTCGTCCTTGTCGAAGACATTGTGGATAGTGGGCATACCATCGCGGCGGTTTTGCAAATGCTTGGAACGCGCCAACCCAAGTCACTCAAGGTTTGTGCCTTGCTCGATAAACCCGAACGACGCGAAGCGCATGTGCCCATTGACTATCTTGGCTTTACCATTCCCAACAAATTTGTCTTTGGTTATGGGCTCGACCTCGATGAATACCATCGCAACTTGAACTTTGTTGGCGTTGTAGATTTAAACAAATACAAACCCGCTGAATAAGCGCCCGGTGCAGGGGGCATCTTGGAAGAACAAACCAACACCAATCTCAATTCACCGTATGCTGGGCGCTGGGTTGCTCTCGTGCGCGGACGTGTCGTCGCCCAAGGCGGCACTCCCGAACAAGCACTGCACGCTTCACAATCCAGTCGTTATAAAGAAAGACCAGAGATCCGTTTTATGTCCGTTCCCTTTCAACTCCCTCCTTTATTGGAAAAAATAATCAATGTACTTCCTGCCGATGCGGAAGTCTACCTCGTCGGTGGGGCAGTGCGGGATTTATTGACCAACCGCCTCTCCCCGGACTTTGATTTTGCCGTGCCTTCGAATGGCATTTCCCTCGCTCGAACCGTTGCCAACGCCCTCAAAGCCGATTTCATGGTGCTCGATGGCGAACGTGACACCGGACGTGTCGTTATCATCGAAAATGGCACCTATACCTATCTCGACTTCGCCGCCTATCGTGGACCCACCCTCGAAGATGACTTGCGTGACCGCGACTTCACAATCAACGCCATCGCGCTCAATTTGCGTAACATCACCATCATCGACCCATTGAATGGCGCGACGGATATTCGCGCAAAAGTAATTCGCGCTTGTTCACCTGATTCTTTGACCAACGACCCTGTCCGCATTTTGCGCGCGGTGCGTCAGGCAGCAGCTTTTGGCTTTACCATCGAAAAGTCCACCCGCGAGTTGATGAAACAAGCCGCAGAGAAGATCAATAGCGTCTCTATTGAACGTGTACGAGATGAAGTCTTCAAAATGCTCGGCGGACCCAAAGCCAGCGCATCCATCCGTGCGTTGGAGATGCTTGGTGTTTTGCAGCACCTCATGCCTGAGTTGTTGAAGATGAAGGGCGTTACACAATCCAACCCGCACATCCACGAAGTGTGGACGCATACACTCGCGGTTGTCGATCAACTCGAAGACCTGCTGACCTCATCCCTGCGATTGGACTTCGACCCCGAAAAGACCAGCGATATGTTCATGGGCTTGGTCAGTTTGAAGATCGGGCGTTATCGTGAACAGATCGCGAAACATTTTGCAAATCAACTCAACCCAAGCCGTTCGCATCGTTCGCTGTTGTTTTTTGCCGCGTTGTACCATGACGTCTGCAAGCCAGACACCAAAACCATCGATGAAACAGGGCGCATCCGCTTCTTTGACCACGACATCAAAGGGGCAGATGTCACTGCAGACCGGGCTCGCGCGTTCAATTTGAGCAACGATGAAGTAGAGCGATTGCACACCATTGTCCGCCATCACATGCGTTTTCACTTTTTCGCCGATCGGTTGGAGAGAGAAGGGCAGCCGCCATCTCGTAAGGCTGTATACCGTTTCTTCCGCGATAGCGGCGCCGCCGGTGTGGATTTGATCCTCCTTGCCCTCGCTGATTTGCGCGGCACCAAAGGCAACGAACTGACCCAGGTCACCTGGACGGCGTACCTCGATATTGCCCGCATCCTGCTTGAGAATTATTGGGAACACCCCGAAGAAGTCATCAACCCGCCGCGCTTGGTGGATGGGAACGAATTGATGAAGGAGCTAAATCTCCAGCCCGGAAAGGTTGTGGGGGTGTTGCTCGAGTCGATTCGTGAGAATCAAGCCGCTGGCAAGATCGCAGATAAAGAACAAGCTTTGGCATTCGCTCGCGAAGAGCTTGCGAAAGGAATCAATGAATCATGAACTATGTATTCTTCGACCTTGAGTCTCAGTTCCTCTTCGATGAAGTTGGTGGGCGTGATAATGCCGATAAGTTGAAAGTTGCCTGCGCCGTTACCTATTCCACCGTAAAAAATGACTTCACCGTTTATTGGGAGAAAGATGTTCCTGCTTTGCTGGCAGAATTGAAATCTGCGACCAAGGTCATCGGTTTCAATCTCATCAGTTTCGACTATCGCGTTTTACAGCCTTATGCAAATCAGGTCCGCCTTGCATCCATTCCAACTTTGGATATGCTCGTGGACATACACAAGAACTTGGGCTTTCGTGTCAGTCTCGATAATTTGGCGAGCGCTTCTCTCGGTGCCACTAAGACCGCTGATGGTATTCAGTCTGTGCAGTGGTTTCGTAATGGCGAGTTGGATAAAGTCGCTGAATACTGCAAAGCCGATGTGGATATCACTCGTCGTGTCTTTGAGTTCGGGCGTGATAATGGCTTCGTGTATTACAAATCCAAGTTGGGCAGCAAGTTGAAAACCCCGGTCAAGTGGAAATAGAGAACAATGAACAAGCTTCAACTTAATGGTATAGAACTTGCGTATGAACGCCGCGGCAAAGGAACACCCTTGGTGCTCATCCATGGCTATCCTTTAGATCATTCCATTTGGAACGACGTCGCCTCTCAGCTTGAAAATGATTTTGATCTCATTCTTCCTGATGTGCGCGGATTCGGCGAATCGACCGTCGACTCGCCTTACTCACTCACAGACATTGCCAACGATCTCGCCGCGCTTCTGGACTCGCTCGGAGTTGCTCAAACAACCCTAGCCGGTCATTCCATGGGAGGTTATATCGCGCTTGCGTTTGCGAAAGCATTCCCGGAGCGGGTGAAAGGTTTGGCTTTGGTCTCTTCGCAGGTGGCTACAGACACACCCGAACGCAAAGAAGGTCGTTACAAAACCGCAGCAGATGTTGCCCAAAAAGGTGTCCATATTGTCGCTGATGCAATGACGGATAAACTTTCACCGAGTCAAAGCGTGCGAGATGGTATCCGTCCGTTGATCGCGAAGCAAAGTGTGGCTGGTGTGACAGGCGCGCTCAAAGCCATGGCAGAACGCGAAGATCTAACTTCTTTCATCTCATCGTTCGGGCAACCGCTCGTGTTGATTCACGGTGACGCGGACGAACTGATTCCCATAGAACGTGCGCGCGAAATAAAGTCACTTATCCCATCCGCGCATTTGGTGGAGTTAAGTGGGGCAGGGCATATGCCGATGATGGAAATGCCAGTGGAAACAGCGTCCGCGTTGATAAAGCTCAAATAGAAAAGGAAATGCCCATCCGGCGAAAGGGATGGGCATTTTTGTTTTGTAGGACCAACTTCCGGCTAGGAAGGAAGCGCTTGGTTAGTCTGAGGGAAGGAAGCCGTCGTTTTTTTTAACTTGCTCATATCCAGAGTGCCTGTGTTGCGTCGGATCAATTTCTTGATATTCGCAACCAGAACGCCACTGGGCACAGGTTTGACGAGGAAATCATCTGCGCCAACATCCAAAACGCTGGCAACCATGCGTGGATCGTTGATTGCAGAAAGGATCAGGATGGGCACACTGCTGGTCTTGCGAATTTCTTTGCAGACTTGCCATCCGTCGAGGTCGGGCATCATAAGATCGAGAAGGATGACATTTGGATTGGCTTCGCGTGCCAGTTTAATCCCTTCTTCGCCAATGTTGGTTGTGAGCACTTCAAACCCAAAGGTTTTTAGTAACATGCTCATCAACTCAGTGATGGCTGTATCATCATCGATCACAAGTATTTTTGCTGTAGGTGTCATAGTATTCTAGGCACATTATCCCTGATTTGCTGTTGGGTTTACTTTGCAATGTGTTAACAGGTTGATTTTCTTCATATTTAGTGATTTCCCTGATTGACATCCATCTTGTGCATGATATTTGTCAGGTGCAAATTGGACTGTTTTTGGTACAATATTTCACAATCAAGACATTGAGCATAACAATATTAACTCGATCAGGAGGTCGTAATGTCTAAATGGGTTTATCTCTATAATGAGGTGAAGGAAGTAGAAAAAATAGCCAAAGGGTCCTGGGATGGTGTGAAAGCCATTGTAGGTGGCAAAGGCGCGGGTTTGATGGATATGACCCGCGCGAACGTGCCGGTTCCACCTTTCTTTACCGTTACAACGGAAGCGTGCAATGCGTATCAAAAGGCTGGTAAGTTTCCGAAGGGGATGTGGGAACAAGAGCTGAAAGCGCTCAAGGAAATTGAACGCAAGACCGGCAAAAAATTTGGAGATCCGAAGAATCCGCTTTTGGTCTCATGCCGCTCAGGTGCCAAGTTCTCGATGCCGGGTATGATGAATACCATTCTCAATATCGGTCTGACCGATACAGTGGCAGAAGGTATGATCAAAGCGACGAAGAATGAGCGGTTTGTGTGGGACTCGTATCGCCGTGTGATCGAAATGTATGGAACTGTGGTGATGGATATTGATGATGAAGTATTCGAACATCCATTGCATGAATACAAAAGCAAGAAGGGGTACAAGTTAGATATTGAAATGAGGGCGGAAGATTGGAAAGAAGTTGTGGGGATCTATAAGCAAGCATACAAGAAAGCATCTGGTCAGGAATTCCCACAAGATCCCTATAAACAACTTTCATTAGCAACTGAAGCTGTATTCCGTTCATGGAATGGCAAACGCGCAGTCGCTTATCGCCGTAAGGAAGGTATTCCCGATACGCTTGGAACCGCTGTCAATATTTGTACGATGGTCTTCGGTAACATGGGCGATGACTCTGCTACTGGTGTGGCGTTCACTCGCAATCCTTCCACTGGCGAAAAGAAGATGATGGGCGAATTCCTGCTCAACGCCCAAGGCGAAGATGTGGTGGCTGGTATCCGCAATACGGATGCCATCGAAAACCTCAAGAAGTATATGCCCAAGGCGTATGCTCAGTTCATGGAGATCACCGCCCGCCTTGAAAAGCACTACACCGATATGCAGGATGTGGAATTCACCATTGAACGCGGTACGTTGTGGATGCTTCAAACTCGTGTTGGCAAGCGCACAGCCAAAGCTGCTGTGAAGATCGCCGTAGATATGGCGAACGAAGGGTTGATCACCCGCGATCAGGCTGTTCAGCGTGTCACCCCAGATCAGGTGGACGCATTGCTCCACCCGCAGTTTGACGACTCTGCGATGAATCAGGCTGAAAAAGAAGGTAAGTTCCTTGCCAAGGGTGTGAACGCTTCTCCCGGTGCGGCAGTGGGTCAGATCTATTTCGATGCAGATGCCGCTGAAAAGTATGCGAAAGATTTCAAGCAAGATACCATCATGGTCCGCCCGTTCACCAAGCCGGATGATGTCCACGGTATGATCGCTGCCAAAGGTGTGTTGACTAGTGAAGGCGGCGCAACTTCTCATGCTGCAGTGGTGGCGCGTCAGTTCGGTATTCCTTGTGTTGTGGGTGCTTCTGCCATCAAGATCAATCTCGAGAATCGCACCATGACCGTCGGTGAGACAATCTTGAAAGAAGGCGAATGGGTCTCTGTCGATGGTACGACCGGTAAAGTGTTCGCTGGTAAGATCCCCACTTCTGAACCTTCCCTCGAAGAACAGAAGGAATTGATGACCTTGCTCAAGTGGGCAGATGAAATTTGTGCTCGCAAAGAAATGCGTGAAGAGATTGAACCAGGTTACCCGACTCGTGGTTTACAGGTATGGGCAAATGCGGATTATCCAAAAGATGCCCGCCGCGCTCGCTCCTATGGTGCCGTTGGTATCGGTCTGTGCCGCACAGAGCACATGTTCTTCGAACCCGAACGCTTGCCAATCGTTCAACGTATGATCCTTGCTGAAACTAGTGAAGAACGCACCGCAGCCCTTAACCTACTTCTCCCATATCAGCGCAAGGATTTTGACGGTCTCTTTGAAGCGATGGACGGTTACCCTGTGATCATCCGCCTCATCGACCCGCCTTTGCATGAATTCATGCCCGATGAAGAGAAACTTCTTGAAGAAGTTATCACTATGCGCGTGAAGGGACAAAGTGAAGGCTTGGCAGCCAAAGAAAAACTGCTTGGCGCTGTCAAGAGTATGCATGAGTCCAACCCGATGATGGGTCTGCGCGGTGTACGCTTGAGCATCTCCATGCCTGAGATCGTGGAAATGCAAGTCCGCGCCATCTTTGAAGCCGCCGCCGACTGCACCCTGCGCGGCATCAAGGTCAAGCCGGAGATCATGATCCCGCTGACAGGTACCGTGAAAGAATTGGACTGGATTCAGCCCCGCCTTGAGCGAATTGGTAAGGCTGTGATGCAGGAAAAGAAGATCAAGTTCGTGTACAAGTTCGGAACCATGATCGAAATTCCACGTGCTGCCGTCACGGCTGGAAACATCGCTCATCAGGCGCAGTTCTTCTCCTTCGGCACGAACGACCTCACACAAATGACCTTCGGTTATTCCCGCGACGATGCTGAACGCAACTTCCTTGTGACCTACGTTCAAGAAGGCATCCTGCCGAAGAATCCCTTCCAAACTCTTGATCGCAACGGTGTTGGTAAGTTGATGAAGAACGCCATCTTCGAAGGTCGTGCTACACGCCCTGAACTCGAAGTAGGTATCTGTGGTGAGCACGGTGGTGATCCCGAGTCCATTGAATGGTGCCATATCATTGGCAACAATTATGTCTCCTGCTCGCCGTTCCGTGTGCCGGTTGCTCGTCTCGCCGCAGCGCATGCCGCGTTGAAGCATCAACCTACCAAGAAGGCAAAAGCTGCCAAGAAACCTGCTGCAAAGAAAGTTGTGAAGAAAGCAGTGAAGAAAACGGCAAAGAAAGTTGCCAAGAAAAGTAAGAAGTAG
>Ga0209066_10002037_pt1 | contig 25452 bp, 20 predicted proteins | sample All_14_2_FD_187198 | JGI IMG/M metagenome (GOLD analysis project Ga0209066, IMG submission 187198) | Freshwater microbial communities in response to fracking from Pennsylvania, USA - Allegheny Zone_MetaG_DW_15 (SPAdes) (version 2) ... | reverse complement strand
TCGCGGTGGTGAAGATGATGCCCTTGACCGGGGAGACATCGCCGTAGTCCCGGCCCCACGCCACCGTGACGTAGCGGTCGTTCGCCCACTGGTCGTTGGTCGGATCGATCGCGAGCCACTCATCGGACCCGGGCAGCCAGACCGCGAGCCACGCGTGCGAGGCGTCCGCGCCGACGATCCGCTCCCGACCGGGCGGCGGCTGGGTGGCAAGGTACCCGCTGACGTAGCGCGCCGCAATTCCGTGACTGCGCAGGCACGCGAGGGCGAGGTGCGCGAAGTCCTGACAGACTCCCGCGCGCGTCCGGAACACTTCGGCGACCGAGCTGGTGACGGTCGTCGCCGTCTTGTCGTAGTCGAAGTCGGCCTTGATACGGTGCATGAGGTCGGTGGCGGCCTCGCCGATCGGCCGCCCCGGCGTCAAGGATGCCGCGGCATACGCGTGGGCGTCGGCGACGTGCTCTGCCTTGGGGGAGGCGACGGCGAACTCCGCCGCGGACCATGCGCCGGGGGTGTCAGGATGCTGCAGCGGACGTGCCAGCTCCCACGGCAGCTCCAGCGCCGCACCGTCGTAGCGGGGCGCCTCGACGGTGACGTCGGTGCGAGCGTCGACGACCAGACGGGTGTGGGGGGAGGTGACGTGGAAGTACGTCACGACATTGCCGAAGGCGTCGCGCTCGTGGCTGACGTCGTTCGGCCCCGGCTCGATCGTGACGGTGTGCGAAGCGATCTGCTGCCACACCACCGGTCGCGGGGCCACGTGCGCGAGCCCCAGGCTGTTGCGCACATCGTCGCTGTATTCGTAGATCGTCCGGTGCGACACCGCGTACTTCATGCGTCGCTCCTCACGAGAGTGCCCCTGTGAGCTCGGTCAGCGACAGCGACGCATAGGTCTGCAGCGGCGGGCCGGCAGAGAAGTGCAGTGCCTCGATGGCCCGCGCGATCTCGCGCAGCTGCGCGTCGGCATCCGTGAGGGTGTCGTGCAGCATCGACCGCCGATCATCGACAGCCATAGAGAGGTCGGCGACCTGCACCTCCGCGAGCTGCGCCTCGAGCTGATCGAGCAGTCGCTCGGGGCGGGTCGACCCGCTCGACAGCGGCTGGGCGGCGAGGTGCTCGCGGATGCGTGCCACGGCAAACCGCAGCGACCGGGGGTTCTCGGGGTCTCGCACCAGCAGATCGATCACGCCGCTCGCGTAAAGCCCGCCGCGGTACCGGCGGCGGTGGGTGACGACGCTTTCGCTCGCGCGCAGCACAGCTTCGAGCACTTCCTGTTCGACCTCGCCGACGAGGCGGTCGACCATCGTCGCGCGAAGCAGGATGCCCAGCTGCAGCGCCCGTTCGATGGCTCGCCCGGCCTCGATCATGTGCCAGCCGCCATCACGGATCATGTTGGCCGAGGTGCCCTGCAGCGCCAGAAGCGCCGTGAGCATCTGCCCTGCCGCCTCGCCGATGCCGTGGGCGTGGGGAGTGATCCGCAGGGCGGAACCTGCGCGATCGGTGGCGGCGAACACCCGCCACGTGTCGGCAGAAAGCTGGTCACGCACTCCCTCGAGGGTTGTGCGCAGGCGCGCGAGCGAATGCGCCACCGAGCCGGGGCGCGTGCCGTCGAGCAGCACCGACCGGAACTCGTCGTCGAGGTCGAGCCACCGCGTGCCGCACAGGCGCTGGGTGGCGCCCACGAGCACCTGCGTGCTCTGCGTCGCGGTCAATCCCGGTGCGGTGAGTTGGTCGGCATCCGAGCGGATCGCGAGCACGAGCCGCAGCAGATCTTCGGCGCGCTCGGCGTAGCGTCCCGACCAGAACAGATCATCGAGTGCGCGCGGGGCCACCTCGGGCACCGACTGGACGACGGCAACGGTTGTCGCATCCGGGAGCCCTTGGTCGAGGTCTGACGGGTCGGCCTTCAGGACCCAGACGTCCTTCGATGCCGTGGGGAGCGTGCCGTCCGCGACGGCGGTGGCAAGCCCGCCGATGAGGGGTCGATAGGTCGACTGGTGCCGGAGCGTGAATGTTCGCAACACCACCGGCCTCGCGTCGACATACCCGGGCGCGCGCCAGGTCGGTACCTGCGAGAGAGGAAGCAACTCCTGCGCCGCGAAACGGTGGGGGCTCTGTCTGATGCGTTCGACGAGCCGGGCGGGGTTGGATGCTTCCAGCGGCGTCCGAAGCCCGTCGATGACCCGAACGACAAGGGTCGGATCTGCTCCCAGCAGGCGGGGCGCTACCTGGTCCAGCGCGTCAGGATCGCCGCACCACCACGTCGGCGTCGACGCCAGGCGCAACTGTTCGCCGAGGAGGCGCTCGCAGAGGGCGGGAAGGAAGGGGAGCAGTGCGGGGTTCTCAAGTACGCCGGCGCCCAGGCCGTTCACGAGCCGCACGCCGCCGCGGCGAACCGCCTCGGTCAGTCCGGCCACACCGAGCTGCGAGTTTCCCCGCAGCTCGAGGGGGTCGCACCACTCGGCGTCCACGCGGCGCAGGATGACATCGACGCGCTCGCGTGGTGCCACTTCGGGCCAGCCCGCGGGCTTCATCCAGACCTTGCCGTCGCGCACCACCAGGTCTGCCCCCTGCACGAGTGGGAACCCGAGCATGCCCGCGAGGAATGCCTGATCGTAGGCGGTTTCCGACAGCGCGCCGGGTGTAAGAACGACGACGCGGGCATCGGGCCGGGCATCCGGAGCGGCCGCGATGAGTGCTTCGCGCAGGGCATCGAAGTACGGCTCGATGCGGTGAAGGGCGGCGCCGTGAAACAGCTCGGGAACGACCTGCGACACGATCCGGCGGTTCTCCATCGCGTACCCGAGCCCCGAGGGTGCCTGGACGCGATCGGAGATGACCCGCCACTCGCCGTCGCCGTCCCGCCCGAGATCGGTGGCGCTGAACAGCAGGGGGTGAGGATCGGTGGATCCCGTCCCGGCGACGGCCCGGATGTAGCCGGCGTGCCCCAGCACTGTCGCAGCAGGCAGGATGCCTTCGCGCAGCATCCGTCGTTCGCCGTACACGTCCACGAGCAGGGCGTTCAGGAGCTCGGCGCGCTGGGCCAGCCCGACATCGAGCTTCGCCCACTCGGCGCCGTCGAGCACGAGCGGAACCGGGTCCAGCCGCCACGGCTCGGGGTCGGAGTCGGCCGGGTTGTAGGTCACTCCCTCGTCGGCCAGGAGCCCCTTGACCTCGCGATTCAACCTGGACAGGTCATCGATCGTGAGAGTCAGGGCTCCGGGCGCCATCGCGCGCCATGCGGGCCGCAACGTGCCGTCGGGCGCAATGACCTCGTCGAAGCGCGCCGACGATCCCCGGGGTGAAGCGAAGGGCAGCGTGGGTTGGGTGACCGCGGCGGCATAGTCGCGGAGGACGCTCACGCCGGGGCGATCCTGCGCAGGTCGAGGGTGTGCGGGTAGTCAGCGGATGCCGCGCGGCGGCCGCGCTCGCGGAGGGCTCCGACGTCGACGCGGCCGGGCGTGTGTCCGTGGGCCTCAAAGCGGCTCGCACGTCGTGCCTCGGCCTCGAACGCATTCACGGGCGGGTGCTCGTAGGCGCGTCCGCCCGGGTGCACGACGTGGTAGGTGGCGCCGCCGAGGCTCGCTTCGGCGCGGGTGTCGATCACGTCGAAGGTCAGCGGAGAGTGCACCTCGATCGAGGGATGCAACGCCGACCACGGCTGCCAGGCGCGATAACGCACGCCCGCGTAGAACTCGCCGAGCGTGCCGGTCGATGTGAGAGGCACAGGTACACCATTGCACGTCACGAGGTGTCGGCGCTCGTCAACGCCGCGCACCGTGACCTGAACGCGCTCGACCGATGAGTCCACATAGCGGGCGGTTCCCGATCCGGTAGCCTCCTCGCCGAGTACGTGCCACGGCTCGATGGCCTGGCGAAGCTCGAGTTCGATGCGGGCTCCGGGGGCAGCGATTCGTGCCAGACCGACGCGCGGGAAACGGAACTCCGCGAAGGCGTCAAGCCACGACTGCTCGAACGGGATGCCGGCGCGATTCAGGTCGTCGACCACCCCCTCGATATCCAGCAGCGTCCCGTGGGGGAGGAGGAACTCGTCGTGCAGCCGCGTGCTCCACCGCACCAGCGGCTCGTTGTAGGGCGTGTCCCAGAACCAGGCGATGAGGCTGCGCACCAGAAGGGCCTGGACGAGGGCGAGCTCGGGATGCGGTGGCATCTCGAATCCTCGCAGTTCCAGCAGCCCGAGCCGCCCGCGGCTGGAGTCGGGGCTGTAGAGCTTGTCGATGCAGAACTCGGCCCGGTGGGTGTTGCCCGTCATGTCGGTGAGCAGGTGGCGGAGGGCCCGGTCCACGATCCAGGGGCGGGCGGTGCCGCCGGATGCTGCAGCCTCGGCATCCAGCCGCCGCAGCTCCCGCAGCGCGACCTCCATCTCGTACACGGCCTCGGGTCGGCCCTCGTCGAAGCGCGGCGCTTGGCTGGTGGGCCCGATGAACCTTCCCGAGAAGAGGTACGACAGGCTGGGATGCCGTTGCCAGTAGGTGATGAGGCTCGCCAGCAGGTCGGGGCGTCGCAGCAGCGGCGAGTCGATCGGCTGGATGCCGCCGATCGTGATGTGGTTGCCGCCGCCGGTGCCGGTGTGGAGCCCGTCGAGATCGAACTTCTCGGTGGACAGGCGGCTGCGCCGGGCGAGGTCGTAGAGCGTCGTGGTCAGCTCGCGCTGCTGCGCCCACGACGACACCGGCTGCACATTCACTTCGATCACGCCGGGGTCGGGGGTCACGACGAGCTGCTCGAGGCGGGTGTCCGGTGGCGGCGCGTAGCCCTCGATCACCAGACGGATGCCGGTGGCAGACGCCGCCTGCTCGAGGACGTGCAGCAGGTCGGTGTAGTCCTCGAGGTGCGCGACCGGGGGCAGGAAGACATGCACCTGGCCGTCCCGAGCCTCGAACGCGATGGCGGTGGTCGCAGTAGTTGCGACGCCCTGGAGCGACACGTCGGGGACCGCGGGCTCACGGAGCGGCGCCTCTTCGAGATACGAGGGCTCGGCCGTCAGCTCTGGCGGCGTCCACGACACGGAGTCCAACGGCAGGCGCAGGCCGATAGGGCTCGTGCCGGGGCTGAGCACGAGCCTGCCGCGGCGGAACGTCCACACGGGGCTCGTCCAGTGCCCGTCGGTCGTGAGCGGGAGCACCCAACCGGTCGGTGTGTCGATGTCGCGGTCGAGGGCTGCGAGGTCGTGCTCGTCGAAACCCTCGACGTCGGTCGGTCCGCCGACGGGCTTGCGGACCTCGGCAGCGAGCGCCGCCAGCGGGTCTTCGTAGGCAGCCAGCAGCCGGCTGTTCGGGATGCCGAGAGTCTGGGTGACGCGCCTGGCCAGAGTTTCGGCATCCGTGTCCGCGTTCGGGCGTGCCTCGTCAGACCACGGGTCGGCGAACAGCGACGGGTCGTTCCACAGCGGCACGCCGTCTTTGCGCCACTGCAGCGCGATGTTCCACCGAGGGAGCGGCTCGCCCGGATACCACTTGCCTTGGCCTCGATGCACGATGCCGCCGCCGGCGTAGCGCTCGCGGAGTTTCTCGGCGAGGGTGTCGGCGAGCTCCCGCTTGTGGTCGCCGTCGGCGTCGGTGCTCCATTCGGGTGCTGTCGCATCATCGATAGAAACGAAGGTCGGCTCGCCGCCCATCGTGAGGCGCACATCTGCCGCCGCGAGACGCTCGTCGACAGCCTCGCCGAGTTCGTCGATGCGCTGCCACTGGGCGTCGGTATAGGGCCGGGTCGTCCGTGGGTCCTCGTGGATGCGGCGCACCTCGTTGTGGAACGAGAACTCCACCTCGACGGGCTCGGTAGCTCCCGAGATGGGTGCTGCCGAGGACGGCTCGGGTGTGGCGCTCAGCGGAATGTGCCCCTCGCCGGCGAACAGGCCGCTCGTGGCATCCAGTCCGATCCAGCCGGCGCCGGGGACGTAGACCTCGGCCCACGCGTGCAGGTCGGTGAAGTCGGTGGCAGGCCCACTGGGGCCGTCGAGGGACTCCTGGTCGGGGGCGAGCTGGATGAGGTAGCCCGAGACGAAGCGTGCGGCCAGGCCGTACTGACGCAGCAGGCTGACGAGCAGCCACGCGCTGTCGCGGCATGAGCCGATACCGCTGCGCAGCGTGTGGTTCGGGGTCTGCACTCCCGCCTCCATCCGCACGCTGTACGTGACCCGCTGCTGCACCGATCGGTTGAGCTCGGCGAGGAACGTGACTGTCGGCACACCGTCATCGGGCAGCGCCGGCAGCGTCTCGCGCCACCTTTCTGCGCGCCCGCTGCCGGGAACGGACCGCAGGTACGGGGCGAGGTCGGATGCCAGCTCGGGCCGGTAGGTGAAGGGGAAGCGCTCCGCGTACTCCTCGATGAAGAAGTCGAGCGGGTTGATCACCATCATGTCGGCGACCAGGCCCACCGTGATCTCGAGCCGGTCGACCTTCTCGGGAAAGACGAGGCGAGCCACCCAGTTACCGAAGGGGTCCTGCTGCCAGTTGACGAAGTGGTTCTTCGGGCTCACCTCGAGCGAGTATGCCTCGATCGGCGTTCGCGAGTGCGGTGCCGGCCTGAGTCGAACAAGGTGCGGGGCGACCGAGATGGGCCGGGCGAACTCGTACGCGGTGCGGTGCTCGAGAGCGACCTTGATCGACATGCACACAGCGTGTCGGAGAACTGTTGCGCGCGGGTTACGGTTTGCCGACCACTCGGGCTCGACCCCGATCTGCTACAGGGCAGCGAGCTGGGCGTCGAGGAACTCGCGAACGTCAGCGAGCTCCTGCTCCGAGACGCTGTGGGTGAGCCCCGGGTACGCGCCGCCCGAGAGGGTGGCGTGGCCGGGAAGCCACTGCATCGTGTGCTCGACGAGCGCCGGGGGGATGACGTCATCGTGCGTTCCGCGGCCCCAGAACACCGGTGGCCGGCGATTCGCCATCGCCGCGTCGCCCTCGAGGTCGCCGGGGGCGACGTAGCCGCTGAGGTTCACGGCGAAGGCGAATCGGTGCGGCTCCAGGCGCAGGGCTTGCATCGAGACCGCGGCGCCCTGGGAGAAGCCGAGAAGCCCGACGGGGTCGTCGCCGGGGAGCGCGTCGACCCAGTCGATGAGGCGGCGCGCGGCATCCGTCACCCGGGACGGGTCGCGGCCATCCAGCCCCTCGATGGGGTACCAGGAGTACCCGGGCGCCGGCCATGGCGGTGTGAGGGGTGCGCGAACAGCGGCGATCGTGACATCGGCGGGCAGATAAGGCCGCAGTCCGAACAGGTCGCGTTCGTCGGAGCCGTAGCCGTGCAGCAGCACCAGCAGCGGCCGTCCTGTGCGGTCCTCGGGCTCGGTGGACCAGAGGACCGTGTCGTCGGCGAGTGCCGGCGTGTCGATGTCACTCATGGCCTCAGGGTATACAAGAGACATGCCGGTACGGACCCCAGACCCCGACCCCAACGAGCGTGACGACGAGGGAACGCCCCGCGATCCGCTCGGCGGGATCGGCGCTTCGTTCGGTCGCGCGGGGCATCCCGTCGGCGACGGGAGCTTCGGTTCTCCCGCACCCGACAGTGCCTCGAATCCGGGATGGCTCACCGACATCGAGCTCGCGGAAGCGCGTCGGCGCCTGCCCATGCTCTACGTCGAGGCGCTCCCGGTGCGGACGGATGGCGTCGGCCTGGTCACCGAGGTCGGCATCCTGTTGCGCGCTACCCCGCTCGGGGAGATCACCCGTTCCCTCGTCTCGGGGCGCGTCCGCTACGGCGAGACGGTTCGCGATGCGCTGTTCCGCCACCTCGAGAACGACCTCGGACCGATGGCATTCCCCCTGCTGCCGCCCCAGCCCGTGCCGTTCACGGTCGCTGAATACTTCCCGATCCCCGGCGTGAGCCCGTTCTTCGATGACCGACAGCACGCGGTGTCACTCGCGTTCGTCGTGCCCGTGACCGGCACCTGCGAGCCGCGTCAGGATGCGCTCGAGGTCACCTGGATGTCGCCGGAGGAGGCGGCATCCGACTCCCTCGCCGCCGAGATGGAGGGGGGCCGGGGCACCCTCGTGCGCCTTGCCCTGGCGAGCGTCGGCGCGCTGCGCTGACCCCCGGAGAGCCGATGCCCACCAACGTCCAGCTCGTCGAGTTCGCTGTCGGACTCCCGATCGCTCTGGGGATCTCCTACCTCATCGCGCTCGCGATGCGGAGGCTGTTTCGAGAGCGACTCCCCCTGTCGCTCTCGGTCATGATCCTCACCTCGGTCGTGGGAACCGCGATCGGGCTGTTCATCGCCGGATGGTTCGTCGTGGACGCGCGCCTGTGGACGCCGCTGACGCTGCTGATCGCGTTCGGTTCCAGCATCCTGGTCACCTTCGCCGTCTCGGGGCTGTTCGTCAGTCTTCGACGTGACCCGGGGAAGGTCGACATCGCGGCGCTGCTGGCCGCCGGAGAGTCCGACCGCGTCGAGTTCAAAGAGACTGCGCGCTGGAACGTCCGCGAGAACAAGAAGGACCCGCGGATGGAGCAGGTGGTCGCCAAGACCATCGCTGCTTTCCTCAACAGCGGGGGCGGAACGCTCGTGGTCGGCGCGAGCGACGACGGCGAGGCGCTCGGTCTGGATCGTGACCTCGCTACCCTTCGAACCCCGGATGCCGACCGCTTCGAGTTGTGGCTGCGCGACATGCTCTCCACGCTTCTCGGGCGCAACGCCGCGGCATTGCCGATCGTTCGATTCCCGACGGCACCCAACGGGGCAGTGGTCTGCGTGATCGTCTGTCCGCCTTCTCCGCGACCCGTTTTCGTGACGCAGGCGAAGGATGGATCATCGACGGAGCTGTGGGTTCGGGTGGGCAATTCCACGCGCTCCTTCGCGGTCGACGAGGCTGTCGAGTACGTCGCGAGGCACTGGGGTCGTCGCAGCGCACGGCAACGCTCGGCCGATCCCAAGCATCCCGCTACCTGATCGTCATCTGAGCGCGGTATGGTGTGTGCGCTCGGGGGAGATTGATCCCGCATGTCCCGGAGGACCGGATGCCCGACAACGCCCCATCTGCTCACACCGACGCATCGCCCTCGACGCCGTTCGATGAGCTTATGAATGCTGCGCCGGACGCCAGCTTCTCGCCGTCTGAGGGCGCTGGCTTCGCGACAGTGTTCCGAGGCTATGACCGCGACGACGTGGATGCGGCGGTCTCGCGGCTCACCGCGAACCTCGCCGCCGAATCGCAGCGCGCTACGGAGAGCGCCGCGCGCGCTGACGCAGCCGCGGAACGCCTCGCCCGGCTCGAGGGAGACCTCACGGCGGTTCGCGCCCAGCTTGCAGAGGCCGAGAGCCGCATCGCTGCGCTCACCGAGGAGCTCGCCGACGGATCGGCTGCATCGCCGAACCGGCGTCACTTCGAAGAGGTGCTCCGGGTCGCCGAGGAGCAGGCGAGCACAATCATCCACAACGCCACGAACCAGGCCGACAAGCTGCTCCAGGCTGCCAGTGCCGAGGGTGACAGCCGTCGTGCCGAGGCCGAGGCCGATGCCACGCAGATCATCGCGCGGGCAAACAGTGACGCCGAGCAGATCCGGCTTCGGATGCAGACGGAGCTGACTGCGCACACCGCTCGCCTCGAGCGCGAGGCCGCGGCGTCGGCGGATGCTGTCGTCCAGGCCGAGCAGGAGGCAGCCGCGATCCGCACCGAGGCCGAGAAGGCCGCCGCGACGACCCGAGCGACTGTTGCGCGGGAGACCGAGCAGTCCCGAGCCTCGGCTGAAGAGGCGGTGCGCGAGCTGCGGATGCGGGCTGCGGAGTTCGAGGAGTCGCTCACGCGTCGTCAGGATGACGCGCAGCAGGAGTTCCTGGTGCTGCACAATCAGGCTGTCGCGCACGCCGAGCGCATCACGACTGACGCAAACGCTCAGGTGGCTGCGGCGCTCGAGCATGCGCAGCGGATCACCGCGAAGGCTGACGACTTCGACAAGCTCATGCGTTCGCAGGCGCAGCAGATCGAGGCTGACGCGCGGATGCGAGCTGCCGAGCACCTCGAGCGCGCACGCGAGAAGGCGCAGCGCATCATCGACGCGGTGACGACGCAGGCCGATAGCGTGCTCCGCGACGCTGAGGATCGCACACGGCAACTGCGCTGGCAGCAGCATCAGCTCACGAGCTTTATGGCCGAGGTCAAGGAGATGATCCGTCCCGACGGGGTGAGCGCGCAGTCGGAAGCACCCGCGCTCGAGGCATCCGACGACGAGGGTGCGGCTGCGGAGACGGATGTCGCCCCCACCGGAGACGGCGGCGCCGAGCACGCGTAGTCTGGCCGAAGCCCGCGAGGGAGGTTCGGCATGGTCCAGGTACGCGTCGCCGGGGTGGCGATGGACTCGATGGGGCAGCACGTCATCCTGCTCAAGCCTCTGGATGATCCGCCCGGAACCGGCTCGATCGTTCCGATCTGGATCGGTGCTCAGGAAGCGACATCCATTCTCGTCGCCGTCGAACACGCCGTGACACCGCGACCGCTTGCCCACGACCTCATGTCGGTGATGATCCAGCAGCTGCACGCCCGAGTGACGCGCGTCGAGGTGACGCGGATCACGGACGGCACGTTCTACGCCGAGATCACCATCATCCACGGCGACCAGGTTCTCGTCATCGACGCGCGACCCTCGGATGCCATCGCGCTGGCGTCGCGGGTCGGGGCGGCGATCTGGGTCGCGGACGCCGTCCTTGAGGAAGCAGGCATGCCCGACATGCTCGACGAGGATGACGCCGAGGTGTCAGTCGACGAATTCAAACGCTTTCTCGACGAGGTCGATCCCGAAGACTTTCGCGGCTGAGCCCCTCGGAGCCGGCGGCCGGCATCCCTGTCGAGCCGCGCACCACCAGGGTCGTCGGCAGCTCGATGATGCGCGGCTGGGGGTCTGCGCCGGCGGCGATGGCGACGAGCTCATCGATCGCGGCTCCCGCCATGTCGCGGATCGGCTGGCGAACAGTTGTCAGGGCAGGCTGGACCCACTTCGCCCCGCGCACGTCGTCGAACCCGACCACGAGCACGTCCTGCCCCACGCGCAGGCCGAGGTCGGCGGCGGCGCGATACACGCCGATCGCCATCTCATCCGAGATCGCGAACACGCCGATCGGCGCGGACGCCGCAGCCTCGCGCAGCGCCGGAAGGCTCGCGCGCCAGGCGCCCGGCGAGCTCCAGTCCGCGCGAACCCGGTGGATGACGGCCGTCGGATGTCGCGAACGCACTGCGGTTTCGAAGCCCTCCACGCGCGCGCGTCCGAAGCGGTAGGACGGCGCGGCATCGACGACGACGAACTGTTTGGCTCCCGCCTCGAGCAGGTGCTCGGCTGCCGCAGCGCCCCCGGCGCGGTCGGTCGTGCGCACGCTGGTCAGCGACATTCCTGCTTCGGCCCGCGGATCCATCAGCACGAGCGGGATGCCCGCGTCGCGCAGCACGGTGAGCTGGGCAGTGGTGGGCAGGATGAGGCCGAGCACAACACCCGCTGATCCGCGAGCCCGGATCCGGAGGGGCCAGTCATCGTCGGGGGTGTCTCGCTCTGCGGTGAGGACGAGATCGAAGTGGTGGCGGGCAGCGGCCAGGTGCGCGCCGGCGGTCACCTCGTCGGCGTAGGGGTCATGAAACCGTCCCAGCACGAGATCGAACAGGCGCGATGTTCCCGTTCGTGGGCGCCCTCGGCGGACCCCGGTTGCGGAGTAGCCGTGCCGCTGTGCCGCGGCGAGAACCCGCGCTCGCGTCTGCGCCGACATCTCTCCCTTGCCGCGCAGCGCGCGCGAAGCCGTTGAGGCGCTGACCCCGCTCTCGGCGGCGATCTGGGCGAGAGAGCTCACGCTCCGATTTTTGCGCAAAAGTGAGGGCGCGCGCCACGACGCCTGGCATCCTGGTGCGCAGATCGCGAGAGAAGGGCGATGTCGATGGGGATGTCGAGTTCAGCCGCCATGAGGGTCGCCATTATCGGCACCGGTTTCATGGGCAGGATGCATGCCCATGCGTGGCGCACCGCGCATCGCTTCTTCAGCCTGGATGCCACCCCCGAGATCGCCGTCCTCGTCGGGCGGGACGCGGCACGCACTGCCGATGCCGCCCGTGAGTTCGGGGCGCTCGCCGCGTCGACCGACTGGCGAGAGGTCGTGGAGCGATCCGACATCGACGTCGTCGACATCTGCACGCCCGGTGACTCGCACGCTGAGATCACGCTCGCGGCGCTTGCCGCCGGAAAGCACGTGCTGTGCGAGAAGCCGCTTGCCAACAGCGTCGCCGACGCCGAGCGGATGGTCGCGGCGGCAGAGTCGGCATCCGACCTCGTTGCGATGTGCGGATTCAGCTATCGCCGTACTCCCGCGCTGTCGCTCGCGCGTGAGCTCATCGCGGCTGGGAGGCTGGGCGAGATCCGGCACGTGCGGGCACAGTATCTGCAGGATTGGCTGAGCGACCCCGACGCGCCCTTCACCTGGAGACTAGACAGGGAACGCGCCGGCTCGGGCACCCTGGGTGATATCGGCGCTCACAGTATCGACACCGCCCAGTGGCTCACCGGTGAACCCATCACTGCCGTCTCTGCGCTCACGCGAACCTTCGTCACCGATCGCCCCGAGCTCACGGAGCAGCTCGGGCTCGGGGGTCGCGCAGCCGACGGCGCGGCGCGGCGCGAGGTGACCGTCGACGACGCCGCCGTGTTCACCGCTACCTTCGCCGGCGGAGCCATGGGGGTGTTCGAGGCAACGCGGATGGCGACCGGTAGGCGCAACGCCAACCGCATCGAGATCAACGGATCGCTCGGGGCGATCTCGTTCGACTTCGAGCGCATGAACGAACTGGAGTTCTACGACGCTACTGACCCCGCCGGCGAGCAGGGTTTCCGGCGCATTCAGGTCACCGAGCCCGAGCACCCGTACGCGGCTGCGTGGTGGCCGGCGGGCCACGGCCTCGGATACGAGCACGGCTTCACGCACCAGGTCGTGGACTTCGTGCGGGCGATCACCGCCGGCACGACGGTATCGCCCTCGTTCGCCGAGGCCGCTCAGGTCCAGCGCGTGCTCGCTGCCGTGGAAGACAGCGCGGCGCGAGGCAGCATCATGACGGCCGTGGAAGGAGCACCCTCATGACCACCAGACAAGCGCTCGTCGTTCGCGGCGGGTGGGACGGGCACCGGCCGGTCGAAGCCACAGACCTGTTCATCCCGTTCCTCGAGTCCAGCGGATTCGCGGTGCGGGTCGAGGATTCGTCGGAGATCTATGCGGATGCCGCGCTGATGGCAGCCACCGACCTCGTGCTGCAGTGCGTCACGATGTCCGAGATCTCGCAGGATGCCCTGGCGGGACTGCGCGCGGCGGTGAGGGCTGGCCTGGGGCTTGCCGGTTGGCACGGGGGAATCGCCGATTCGTATCGCAATAGTTCCGACTACCTGCAGCTGATCGGGGGCCAGTTCGCGACGCATCCGTCGAAGAGTCCGGACCTTTGCGCGGGCGATCAGAGCGACAACTACCTGCCGTACACCGTCGAGATGACAGCGCTCGGGCGCGAGCACGAGATCACGGCGGGAATCGCTGACTTCGAACTGACCACCGAGCAGTACTGGGTGCTGCACGATGACCTCAACGACGTGCTGGCGACCACGACGCACCCGACCCAGCCCTACCACCCCTGGCACCGGCCGATCACCTCGCCCGCGATCTGGACACGGCTGTGGGGATCGGGGCGCGTCTTCGTCGCGACGCCCGGCCACAGCCTCGACGTCCTCGAGGACACGAATGTCCGCACCATCATCGAGAGGGGGCTGCTGTGGGCAGCACGCACGGCATCGGAGTAGTCGGACTGGGAGTCATCTTCGCGCAGTACCGCGAAACCCTCGCCCGGATCAGCGACATCGCGATCGTCGCGGTTGCCGACCTCGATGAGGCTCGTGCCCGCGAGGTCGCCGCCACGATCCCCGGATGCCGCGCCCTGAGCGTTGCTGAGTTGATGGCAGACCCCGCCGTCGACACCGTGCTCAACCTCACGGTCCCCGCGGCTCACGCCGAGGTCGCGCTGGCCGCGCTGGCCACAGGCAAGAACGTCTACGGCGAAAAGCCGCTCGCAGCGACGCTGACGCAGGCGCAACAGATCATGGCAGCCCGTGGGCAGGCGTGGGTCGGTGGCGCACCCGATACGGTGCTCGGAACCGGCATCCAGACCGCCCGGGAGATCGTGGATTCGGGACGGATCGGTCGGCCCCTCGCAGCGACAGCAACCTGGGTGGCCCCGGGGCACGAGGCCTGGCATCCGAACCCCGACTTCTACTATCGCGAGGGCGGCGGGCCGCTCATGGACATGGGTCCGTACTATCTGACCTCGCTCGTCCACCTCCTCGGGCCTGTCGAGAGTGTGAGCGGAGCCTCCTCCCGCAGCCGTGACACGCGAACCATCGCGTCGGGCCCTCGCGCGGGGGAAGAGATCCCGGTCGAGGTCGACACGTACGTCACCGGGACCCTGCGGCACACCGGTGGCGCGATCTCGACCGTGGTGTTCAGCTTCGACAGCGTCGCCACGCACGCCGCACCCATCGAGGTCCACGGCGAGACCGGCTCGATCGCGGTTCCGGACCCGAACATGTTCGAGGGCGACGTGCAGGTACGGATGCTGGGAGCGCCCGACTGGGAGAGCGTTGCTCCGTCGGCCGGCTACGGCGCCGCGGGGCGTGGCATCGGACTGATCGACCACGTCCGCACCGGCGCAGACCGTGCGAGCGGCGCGCTTGCCTTGCACGTCCTCGAGATCATGACCGGGCTCCTGCAATCTGCCCGAGAGAACAGTCCTTTCGCCCTCACGACCACGGTGCAGCGACCGGCGCTGGTTCCGCTCACCCCCGCATCCGACTGGAGTTGACCTCATGACCGAAACCGCACGCGCCGTCATCGACCTCGACGTGACCGGCTCCCGGATCAACCGCCATCTCTATGGGCACTTCGCCGAGCACCTCGGCCGCTGCATCTACGACGGGTTCTGGGTAGGCGAGGACTCACCGATTCCCAACGAGCGCGGCATCCGTCTTGACATTGTGGAGGCCCTTCGCGCCGTGAACATCCCGAACCTCCGCTGGCCAGGTGGATGCTTCGCCGACGAGTACCACTGGCGCGACGGCATCGGTCCGCGTGATCAGCGTCCCCGGATGGCGAACACCCATTGGGGGGACGTCATCGAGAACAACCACTTCGGTACTCACGAGTTCATGGACCTGTGCGACATGCTCGGCGCGGAGCCCTACGTCAACGGGAACCTCGGCAGCGGCACGGTTCAGGAGATGAGCGAGTGGGTTGAGTACCTCACGCGCGACGATGACAGCCCGATGGCGCGGCTGCGGCGCGAGAACGGCCGGGATGAGCCGTGGAAGGTGCCGTTCTGGGGCCTCGGCAACGAGGCATGGGGATGCGGCGGCAACATGTCGCCGGAGCACTACGCGCAGGAGGCCCGCCGCTACGCCACCTTCTGCCGCAATCACGGCGGCAACGAGCTCACGCGCATCGCCGCCGGCGCGAACGAGGGCGACCTGCGCTGGACCCGCGCCCTCATGGAGGCGGTGAACTGCCTCGGGTGCACGAAGGACGACAACCCCGTCTACCAGGCGATTTCGTTCCACTACTACACGCACTCGGGAACGGGCATCAACACCGAGGATGCCGCGGGCTTCACCGACGATCAGTACTACCGCACAATGGCGTACGCGGCCGGGATCGAGCGGATTCTCGCATCCCATGTCGCGCTCATGGATGCCTACGACCCTCGCGGGCGCATCGACCTCGTCTGCGACGAGTGGGGCACCTGGTGGAACGTCGAGGAAGGAACGAACCCCGGGTTCCTCTTCCAGCAGAACACCGTGCGTGATGCCCTCGTGGCAGGTCTGCACTTCGACATCTTCCACCGGCATGCTCGTCGACTGACGATGGCCAACATCGCCCAGACGGTCAACGTGCTGCAGGCGATGATCCTCACCGACGGCGAGAGCCTCGTGCTGACGCCGACCTATCACGTGTTCGAGATGAACAAAGGACACCAGGATGCGCTGCAGTTGAGCGCTCACGTCCTCGATGCGCCGAGCCAGACGGTGGGGGATGAGGACCTGCCGTTGCTGTCGCTCTCGGCATCCGTCAAGGATGACGCCGCCCTGATCTCGCTCACCCACCTGTCGGCGCAGGAGGCCCTGGACGTGCGCGTTGATCTGCGCGGACGCGCAGCCTCGGTGGCCCGCGCTCGGGTGCTCACCGCCGACAGCGCATCGGCATTCAACGACCCGAGCGCGCCCGACCGGGTGGCTCCGGTGTCGCTGGAGACGCGGATCGACGACGGAGTGCTCTCGGTGCGGCTCCCGGCGCACTCCTTCGCAACCGTCGAGCTCGACCTCGCCTGAGGGAGCCCGCGCGAGGTGCCTCAGGAGTTCGTGGCGCGGGCGATCGCCTCGATCAGGGTGTCGATGTCGGACTCGGTGGTGTCGAAGCTGCACACCCACCGCACCTCGCCGACCGAGGCATCCCAGTCATAGAACCGGAAGCTTTCGCGCACGCGGTCGGCAGCTCCCGCCGGCAGGGTCGCGAAGATTCCGTTGGCTTGGGTCTGCTGTGTGAACCCGACTCCGCGGATGCTGCCCGCGGCAATCGCCTCCTCGAGGCCGTGACGCAGTCGCGCCGCCATGGCGTTGGCGTGCCGCGCGTTGCGCAGGAACAGGTCGCCCTCATACAGGGCGATGAGCTGGGCCGAGACGAACCGCATCTTCGAGGCCAGCTGCATGTTCATCTTGCGCAGGTAGTGCAGCCCCACTGACGCCGAGTCGTTGAGCACGACGATCGCCTCGGCGGCAAGCGCCCCGTTCTTGGTCCCTCCGACACTGACGACATCGACCCCGACATCCGTCGTGAAGGCGTGCAGGGGGAGGTCGAGGGCCGCCGCGGCGTTCGAGATCCGAGCGCCGTCCATGTAGAGCAGCATCCCGCGCTCGTGGACGTGGTCGGCGATCGCCCGGATCTCGGCCGGCGTGTAGAGCGTGCCGAGCTCGCTCGACTGGGTGATCGCGACAACCAGCGGCTGGGCGCGGTGTTCATCACCCCACCCCCACGCCTCGGTGTCGATCAGCTCGGGCGTGAGCTTGCCATCGGGGGTCGGGATGGTGAGCAGCTTGATGCCACCGACCTTCTCGGGTGCTCCGCCCTCATCGCTGTTGACGTGCGCCGTGGATGCCGCGATCACCGCCCCCCACCGGGGCAGCATCGACTGGAGGGCGGTGACGTTCGCGCCCGTGCCGTTGAAGACCGGGAACACCTCGACGGGCTTGCCGAAGTGACCAGCGAACACCTCTCGCAGGTGCGCGGTCACCGAGTCGGCGCCGTACGCGGGCTCGTGGTCGACGTTCGCGGCGGCGATCGCCGCGAGCACCTCGGGATGGATGCCGGAGTAGTTGTCGGAGGCGAAGCCGCGGGCGTGGACGGGTGTGCTGGTCACCGTCTCAGCCTACGTTTCGCACGGACCCGATCTTGCGCGGCGCTCACGCGTCGCCCGCGCGGATGCCGGCGGTCGACGCGATCACGGGGCGCATCTTCTTCTCGAGCGCCTCGTAGAACATCGACAGGGGGAATTCGTCGTCGAGGACGGCATCCGTGTACCCCGAGAGGGGCCCGGCGAGGACGTCTTCGGGGAGTCCCCGGTTCCACCGCGAGGCTGGGTGGGGCGGAAGCGTCTGGCGGATGAGGTCGTAGGCCGCCAGCCAGTGCACGGGCTTGGGGCGGTCGATCGAGGCCCAGTAAAGCTCGTCGATGCTGTCTGCCAACGCGACCACCGCGGCGGGGACCGCGTCCCAGTCGATCGTGAGGGCGGTATCGGTCCAGTGGAGCACACCGCGCTGGTGCAGCCACGCGAACAGCAGTTGACCGCCCAAACCGTCGTAGTTGCGCACCCGGGAGCCCGTGATAGCGAAGCGGAAGATGCGATCGAATACGACGGCGTACTGCACCAGTCGCGCGTGCTCGAGGGTCTCCGCTTCGGTCGGGTTCAGCGCCTCTCCGTCCTCGAGCCGCGCCTGGAGCCGGTCGTGGATCCGTACGCTCTCGCGGAACGCCGTGAGGTCGCAGCGCAGCTCTTCGAGGGCATACAGGAAGTACGGCATCCGCTGCTTGATCATGAACGGGTCGAAGGGCAGATCTCCGCGCATGTGCGTGCGGTCGTGGATGAGGTCCCACATGACGAAGGTGCGCTCGGCGAGCGCCGCGTCATCGAGCATCCGAGCCGCATCGGCGGGGAGGTCGAGCTTGGTGATCTCGGCGGCTGCGCGCACGACCCGCCGGTAGCGGGCTGCTTCGCGGTCCTGGAAGATCCCGCCCCAGGTGAAGGTCGGGATTTCGCGCATCGCGACGGTCTCGGGAAAAAGGACAGCCGAGTTCGTGTCGTAGCCCGACGTGAAGTCGATGAGGCGCAGCGAGACGAACAGGGCGTTTCCGTAGTCGGTGCTCTCGAGCTCGGCGACGAACTCCGGCCAGATAGCCTCGACCAGCACAGCCTCGACGTGGCGCTGCCGGGATCCGTTCTGTGTGTACATCGGGAAGACGACGAGGTGACGGATGCCGTCGAGGCGATGCTGTTGCGGCTGGAACTCGACGAGCGAATCGAGAAAGTCCGGGATGCCGAATCCGCTCTCGACCCAGCGGTTGAAGTCCCGGGTGAGGGCGTGGAGGTAGTCGCCATCGTGCGGGAAGGCGGGTGCGAGCTCGTCGATCGCCTGCACGATCGTTGCGACGTGCTCGCGGGCGGCAGCGTGGTGCGCGGCATCCGGAATCGAACCGTCAGCGGCCTGCAGGGGGTGCAAGGCTTCTGCTGCGGTCTTCAGCTGGTGCCAGGCCGGCCAGGTTTCGATCGACGCGGCCAGCTCGGGGGGAGCGAGCGGTGCGGGGGACGACAGGGTCGACATGAGGCCTCCGAACGGTTGGTCCTGACGATCCTAGATACTTCTCCGTATTCTCTGCCTGGTCGCAGGAATATTTCCGGTTTCGGAGGGTTGCGACGGCTAGTGTTGCCACTATGGCTGCGGAAGCACTTACCCCACGTCTGGATGACGACACCGATGCCCGCATCCTGCGCGCGCTATCCGCTGATGCGCGTGCGACCCTCGCAGACCTTTCGGTGGCCGTCGGGCTGTCGGTGTCCGCGGTGCAAGCGCGGGTGCGCCGGCTGGAGAGCCGCGGCATCATCACGGGATACCGGGTCGTCGTCGATCCCGAGGCTGTCGGCAAGCCGCTCGCCGCCTTCGTCGAGATCACCCCACTCGACCCAGCTCAACCCGATACGGCACCCGAGCTGCTCGCCCACCTGGAGGAGATCGAGGCGTGTCACTCCGTCGCGGGTGCGGCAAGCTACCTGCTGCTCGTACGGGTCGCGACGCCCCGCCACCTCGAGTCCCTGCTTCGCGACATCCGGTTGGCTGCCAACGTGAGCACGCGAACGACGGTCGTGCTGCAGACCTTCTACGAGCATCGTCCGATCGCGCCGGTCGCCCGAGCCTGACGAGCGGGACAGGCTCGAGGCGAGAGGGGATGCCGGACCGGCCGAGCGCCTCGGCCGGTCCGGCGGGGACTACTGGCCGCCCTCGGTGAGGGTGACCTCGATCGGGGTGTACGTCGCTGAGACGTCGTACCCTTCCTCGACGAGCTCCGCGAGAGCTTGCTCGATGTACTCGTTTGAGTACGCCGAGGCCGGCGGCTCGGCCGTGATGAGGTTCAGCCCGTCCTGGTTGACAGCCGACAGAGCACCGGCGACAGTCTTGTCCCAGGCTGCCGGGTCCATCACGCCGAATTCGGAACCGTTCCAGATGAGCTTGTTGACCTCGTTCATCATCCACTCCTGGTGAACTGGCCCGACAGGGAAGGCAGCTTCGGCGTTGATCGCGTAGTCGTAGGTGATCGCGGCAGCCTCGACGGGATTGTCGCGAGCGTAGATCCAGCCTTTGGTAACGGCCTTGAGGAACCGCACTGCCGCATCGGCGTATGCCGGATCGGATGCGAGGCGCTCAGTGTCCGCCCAGATCGCGTCCTGCAGCATCGCGCCCTCGGTCTCCTCGTACGAGATGACGTTCAGGTCGTCGAGCGTGTACAGCTCGCCTGTCTCGGGGTTGACGGTCTCGAGCACCTGCGCGAGCTCGTTGTAAGTCATGGCCTGGGCCGCGTCCACATCGCCATCCAGCAGTGCGTTCATGCTGAAGTCTTGCGTCGTGATCGACACGGTCGTGGAGTCGAGGTCATCGGCTGCCATCGCGGCGAAGATCTCCCACTCGTTGCCAAAGCCCCACGAGCCGATGCGCTTGCCTTCGAAGTCAGCGACCTCGGTGATACCTGAGTCCGCCCACGAGACCTGCGTCGTGCCGGACTCCTGATAGACCTGCGCGATGTCGGTGAGTTCGACGCCGGTGGCCTCGAGGCTGCCGAGCACCTTCGGGACCCAGGCGATCGCGAAGTCGACGTCTCCGGCGATCAGGGCGTCCTGGGGGACGATGTCGCCGCCGGAGGGGATGATCTCGACATTCTCGAAGCCCTCTTCCTCGAAGTAGCCCTGGTCGAGGGCGACGTAGTAGCCCGCGAACTGCGCCTGCGGGAGCCACTGCAACTGCAGGCTGACGGTGGTGAGCGGTTCGAATTCCCCGCTGTCTTCTGTCGTGGCTGGATCGGACGAGCCCGCGCACGCCGCCAGTGTGAGCGCGGCGACGGTGAGGGTGGATGCGGCGACAAGGCCGCGTCTGGTGCTGTGTCTCACGGTGTTCCCTTCTTCGGTGGGGGTGCTCTCTCGGTGGTGCGGGTGGTGCGGGTGGTGCTCGATACCGGTCAGACCGGCATCCTTCGGGTCGCCAAGCGCTCCAAGAGCGAGGTGACCAGGAAGAAGACGAGGCCGATGATGATGCCGCCGAGGACGAACGCCCACGCGAGGGCTGCGCGCCCCGACTTCGCGTAGGTGGCGATCGCGGTTCCGATGCCGTCGGCGGGGCCGCCGAAGTACTCGGCCACGAGTGCCGCGATGACCGCGAGGGAGCTTGCGATACGCAGTCCTGTCATGAGGTATGGCAGAGCTGTCGGCAGGGTCAGCAGTCGAAAGGTCTGCCCGGGCGTGGCCGCCGAGGCCCGGAACAGGTCTCGGTGCACGGGCCGGCTCTGGCGCAGCCCGCGCAGCACATTGACGAAGACGGGGATGAAGGCGGCAAGTCCCGCCACAGCCTGCCTGCCGAACTGGCTGGATGCCCCGAACATCGTGTTGAGCACGGGGGTGATCGCGACGATCGGAATCACCGCGAGTGCTGCGACGATCGGTGCGAGCATCCCATCGAACGGCCGGATCGCCGCGGCCAGCGCCGCCAGCGCGATCGCGACGATCGAGCCGACGACAAGTCCGATCAGGGCGTTGGTGGCGGTGACCACCATGGCTTCCGTGATGATGTCGGCGTGCAAGACAAACTCCTGCACAATCGCGACCGGGCTCGGCAGCATCCGGGGAGCAGCGGCTGCCACATCCACGTAGAGAATCCAGGCGGCAAGGCCGAGGATTCCGACCCCGATCGGCGCAGCGATGCGCACCCAGCCGGGTAGCGGGCGGGCGCCGATCGTCGTGCCGCGCAGACTCATCTCTCGTTCGCTCTCTCGACCTTGGCGCCGTGGAGGGCCTCTCGCACTGCCGTGACTCGTTCGAAGTACGCGGGCGACTCGCGCAGGCCCTCGCCCCGCGTCGAGCCCAGCCCGATCGGGACGATCTCGGTGATGCGGCCAGGCCGGGGGCTCATGACAACGACCCGGTCCGAGAGGAAGACGGCCTCGGGGATCGAGTGGGTGACGAAGACGACTGCCGCGCCGGTTTCGGCGGCGATGCGCGTGAGCTCGGACTGCAGGTATTCGCGCGTCATCTCATCGAGCGCCCCGAACGGTTCGTCCATCAGCAGAAGTCGAGGGCGTGCTGCCAGGGCCCGGGCGATGGCGACGCGCTGCTGCATGCCCCCGGAGAGTTGGTCGGGATAGCGGTCGATGAAATCCGAGAGTCCGACCAGGTCGGCTAGCTCCCGCACCCGCGCGTCGCGCGAGGACTTCACGGTGCCGTGCAACTCGAGGGGGAGCGCGATATTGCCCGCTACCGTGCGCCACGGCAGGAGCCCCGCCTGCTGGAAGGCGATGCCGTAGTCCTGATCGACCCGGGCCTGTTGTGCTGGTTTTCCGAAGATCTGCAGCTCGCCCGTGGTCGCGACATCCAGGTCAGCGATCAGGCGCAGCAGGGTCGACTTACCGCATCCTGATGGTCCGATGAGCGAGACGAACTCGCCCGCGGCGACCTCCAGGTCCACGTCGGTGAGCGCGGTGACGTCCGCGCTCGCGGTAGGAAACACCTTGCCTATTCCTCGCGCCTGCACGGCGAGGCTGTCGGGGGCGGTCGTTTCGGGGCTCATGCGGTGGCCTCTCCTCGTCGGTAGCGGTGCAGACCCACGCCGATCAGCGCGACGGAGCCGGCCGCGATCAAGCCGAGCGCGACCGAGCCGAAGATGGGTCCCCACGGGGCGGCAGGGTCGCTGGAGGCCTGACCGGCGAGCTGGATCAGCATCCGCCCGATGCCGCCGCGCATGCCGATCGAAACCTCCGCGACGACGACCCCGAGGACAGCGTTGGCGGCCGCGAGTCGCAGGGCCGGGAGCAGATGGGGGACCGCCGCGGGAAGGCGCAGGTGGCGCAGCGTCGACCAGTAACCGACAGCGTAGGTGCGCATCAGGTCGACGTGGATGCGGTCGGGCGCCTCCAAGCCGCGGAGGGCCCCGATGGCTACGGGAAAGAACGCGAGGTACGAGGCGATGACGGCGACCGACAGCCACTGCGGCCAACTCGTCCCCCCGCGATCGATCTGGTTGCCGATCGCGTTGATCACGGGTGCGAACGCGATGAGGGGAACTGTCTGGCTCACGACGATCCACGGCAGCAGGCCCCACTCGAGAAGCTGCCAGCGCTGCATGACGAGAGCCAGCGCACCGCCGACGGCGACGCCGAGAACCCACCCGACTGCCGCGATCCCGAGGGTCGTGAGCGCGGCGATCGCGACGGTGGCGATCAGGGGCGGTGTGTCGCCGCCGCTGGTCGGGGCGACAAGCCGTGCGAGCATGTCCCACACATGGGGCATGGCGCGATCGTGAGTACGCGGCAGGATCATGAACCCGGAGCCGGTCTGCCCCTCGACGGCGCCGATCGTGACGCCGTCGGCGGGCCCGAGGAACTTGTAGCCCTCCCACAGCAGGACGATCGCAAGCACGCCCAGGATGCCCCACCCGAGACCTTCGACCCGTCCGCGCATGCCAGTTCGGTTCATTCGCTCGGGTCGATCCTGTCGTGCCGTCGTCTCACGACTTCGCCGTGACCTTCTCGCGCAGGGCCGGGATCACGGTCTCGCCGTAAGCGCGGAGGGTCTCCTCCTTGTTGTCGTGCTGCAGGTATCCCGCGAACTGGGTGACGCCGAGCTCGCGCAGCGCCTCGAGTTTGGCGATGTGCTCCTCGGCGGTGCCGAGGACGCAGAACCGATCGACGATCTCGTCGGGAACGAAGTCCACGTGGTTGTTGTGACTCTTGCCATGTGAGTTGTAGTCGTAGCCGGTGCGGCCAGCGATGTAATCGGTGAGTGCCTGCGGCACAGCGCCATCAGTGCCGTACTTCGCGACGATGTCGGCGACGTGGTTGCCGACCATCCCGCCGAACCAGCGGCACTGGTCGCGCATATGCTCCCAGTCGTCACCGATGTACATCGGGGCGGCGACGCAGAAGGCGATCGACTCCGGGTCGCGGCCGGCGGCAGCGGCGGCATCCTTCACCGTCTGGATCATCCAGGCGGCGATGTCGAGGTCGGCAAGCTGCAGGATGAACCCGTCGGCGACTTCGCCGGTGAGCTTCAGCGCGAGTGGACCGTAGGCGGCGACCCAGACATCCAACTCCGACCCGGTGCTCCACGGGAACTGCAGCGTCGCGCCGTTGTATTCGACGGCGCGGGAGTTGGCGAGCTCCCGGATGACGTGGATCGACTCGCGCAGCTCCTTCAGCGTCGAGGGCTTGCCGTTCGTGACCCGAACCGCGGAGTCGCCGCGACCGATGCCGCAGATCGTGCGGTTGCCGTACATCTCGTTGAGGGTCGCGAACACGGATGCCGTGACCGTCCAGTCGCGCGTCGCGGGGTTCGTGACGAACGGACCGACGGTGACTTTGCGGGTCTCGGCGAGGATCGCCGAGTAGATGACATACGGCTCTTCCCACAGCAGATGCGAGTCGAAGGTCCAGACGTGACTGAACCCGTGGGCCTCGGCGAGCTTGGAGAGCTGGATCACCCGCGACGCGGGCGGATTGGTCTGCAGGACGACACCGAAATCCATGGTCTGCCCCTCACACCAGGTATTGGCTGAGGCCGCGCTTGACGAAGCTGCCGTCGCCCTTGCGGCCGAGGTACTGGCCGTCATCGACGATGACCTTGCCCTTGGAGATCACGGTGTCGACGTGCCCATCGATCTCGAACCCCTCCCAGGCGGAGTGGTCCATGTTCATGTGGTGGGTTTTGTCGTAACCGATGGAGGTGTGACCGTTCGGGTCGTAGACGACGATGTCGGCATCCGCCCCGGGCTGGATGACGCCCTTCTTGCCGTACATCCCGAACATGCGCGCGGGGGTCGTGCTGGTCAGTTCGACCCAGCGCTCGAGGGTGATCTCGCCCGTCACGACGCCCTGATACATGAGGTCCATGCGGTGCTCGACAGAGCCGATGCCGTTGGGGATCTTGCGGAAGTCCTCCAGACCCAGGGTCTTCTGATCCTTCATGCAGAACGGGCAGTGATCGGTGGAGACCATTTGCAGGTCGTTGGTGCGTAGGGCCCGCCACATGTGGTCCTGGTGGCCCTCGGCGCGGGAGCGCAGCGGCGTCGAGCACACCCACTTGGCGCCCTCGAACTCTCCCCACTGCTCGCTCGATGCCCCCAGTTGTTCCTCGAGCGAGAGATAGAGGTACTGCGGGCAGGTCTCGCCGAAGACGTTGAAGCCGTTGTCGCGGGCCGCGGCAAGCTGTTCGACCGCTTGCTTGGCCGAGACGTGCACGACGTACAGGGGTGCCCCGGTGATGTTCGAGAGCATGATCGCCCGGTGGGTGGCCTCTTCTTCTGCCTGCCACGCGCGGGCCTTGCCGTGGAAGTAGGGCGAGGTCTTGCCGGCGTCGACCAGTTGCTGGGCCAGGACGTCGATGACCGGCCCGTTCTCGGCGTGCATCATCGTCAGCAGCCCGGTGTCGGCGGCGACCTGCATTGCCTTCAGGATCTGCGCGTCATCCGAGTAGAAGACACCGGGGTAGGCCATGAACAGCTTGTAGCTCGTTATGCCTTCGTCGACCAGTTTCGGCAGGTACGCGAGCGAGTCGTCGTCGATGCCGCCGACGATCTGATGGAAGCCGTAGTCGATCGCGCAGTTGCCCGCGGCGAGCTCGTGCCAGGCCGCGAGACCGT
>Ga0209066_10002035_pt1 | contig 25454 bp, 24 predicted proteins | sample All_14_2_FD_187198 | JGI IMG/M metagenome (GOLD analysis project Ga0209066, IMG submission 187198) | Freshwater microbial communities in response to fracking from Pennsylvania, USA - Allegheny Zone_MetaG_DW_15 (SPAdes) (version 2) ... | reverse complement strand
GGGTCACGCGCAGCGCCAGCTCGGGGTTTTGACCGGGCGTGGGCTCGGCGCATGGCACCGGCAGCGTGTTGACCCGCACGATCACCCGCTCGACCTTGCCCAGCAAAAAATGGGTGAACGTGGGCCGCCCGTCGGGGTAGACGATGGTCACGTCCAGCACCGCGCCAAACTTTTCGCCCATCGCCTGCAGCGCCATGGTGATGCCGCCCGCCTTGGGCTTGAGCAGATGCTGGTACGGCGACTGCTGGCGCTGTTGTTTGGCCGGGGTGCAGCGGGTGCCTTCCAGAAAATTCATCACGCTGGTGGGCACCAGGGCGTATTTTTCGCAGGCTTTGCGGGTGGTGGCGGCGTCTTTGCCACGTTCTTCGGGGTGCTGCTGCAGGTAAGCCTCGCTGTGGCGGCGCATGAAGGGGAACTCCAGCGCCCACCAGGCCAGGCCCATGATCGGCACCCAGATCAGTTCCTTCTTCAGGAAAAATTTCAGCAGTGGAATGCGCCGGTTCAGCACATGTTGCAGCACCAGAATGTCCACCCAGCTCTGGTGGTTGCACACCACCAGGTACCACTGGCGCGGGCTCAAGGCCTGCACACCGCTCACATCCCAGTCGAGCTTTTGCGTCAGGCGCATCCAGAAGCTGTTGCCGGCAATCCAGGCCTCGGCAATGCGCAGCAGCAGGGGGTCGATGATCAGGCGCACCGCCTTGAAAGGCAGCAGCAGTTTGACGATCGACACCACCAGCAAGATGGGCACCCACAGCAAAATGTTGAGCAGCATGAGCAGGCTGGCCAGTATTCCGATCAGCGGTGCAGGCAAAAAGTGAAGCATGATGGCTGAAATTTTGAGGCGCAGGGGCTGCGCCGGTGCGCCATTTTCGGGGATGATCAGCGTGTTGTTCGACCGTTTTTTTTGGGGAGAGAGTCCAAAGATGATGCCTGAGTTGTTACCACGTTCTACTCCCGTCCAGGTGGCGCTGATTGGTTACGGGTCAGCGGCCAAAATTTTTCATGCGCCGCTGATCGCCGGCGTGCCTGGCCTGCAACTGGCTTGTATTTGTTCGACCCGGGCCGATGCCGTGCATGCCGATTGGCCTGCGGTGCGGGTGGTGGCCTCGCCGTCCGAGGTGTTTGCCGATGCCAGCATCGACCTGGTGGTGATCGCCACGCCCAACGACAGCCATTACCCGCTGGCACTCGCCGCTTTGCAGGCGGGCAAACATGTGGTGGTGGACAAGCCCTGCACCGTGACGCTGGCCGATGCCGACCATCTTCTGGACGTGGCGGCGCAGCGGGGCCGGGTGATGACGGTGTTTCAGAACCGGCGGCTGGACAGCGACTTTCTGGCGCTGCAGCAGGTGCTGGCCAGTGGTGAACTTGGCCGTGTGGTGCAGATGGATTCGCACTTTGACCGTTACCGCCCGGTGGTACCCAGCCGCTGGCGCGAAGAAGATTTGCCGGGCTCGGGCCTGTGGTTTGACCTGGGCTCCCACCTGGTGGACCAGGCGTTGGTGTTGTGGGGTAAACCCGATGCGATTCAACTGGACCTGGCCTGCCTGCGTGATGGCTCCGAGGTGAACGACTGGTTCCATGCCGTGTTGCGTTACGACACCACCCATGCCGGGCTGCGTGTGATTTTGCACGCCAGCACCCTGGTGGCCGAGCTGGGGCCGCGCTGGGCGGTGCATGGCACCACCGGCAGCTTCACCAAATATGGCCTGGACACGCAAGAGGACACGCTGAAAACCGGCCGCCGCCCGCAGCTCGACGCCCAGGATGACTGGGGCGTCGACCCGCAGCCGGGGCAGGTGCTGCACATGGCAAAACTCAGCGGTGTGTCGTCACCCGTGTCGGTGCGCCGCGAAGCGCCCAACCCACCCGGCAACTACCTGGCCTATTACGCCAACTTGCGTGACCATTTGGCCGGGCAGGCTGAGCTGATGGTGACGCCGGAACAGGTGCATGCGGTGATGCAGGTGCTGACGCTGGGTGAGCAGAGTGCCCTGCAGCGTCACGAGATCAGGTTGGGTTGAACCCTAACGGCGCCAGGTTGGCGCCTTGGGTTCACGCTTCGTTGGTGATTCTGGGGACGTTGGTCGATTCCAGCTTGAATTTTTCAACCAGCGCAAGCAGACGGGTGGCCTGCTCAGTCAGTGAAAACGCCGCCGCACTGGCCTCTTCGGCCATGGCGGCGTTTTGCTGGGCCACATCTTCCAGACCCTGCATGGCCTCACGGGTTTCGGTGATGGCTTGCAGCTGGGTGGTGGTGTCGTGGTGGATGACACCCATCATTTGCGACACCTGGCCGATGGATTCGCTGATCTTGTGGGTCGAATCACCGGCAATCACCACCTGTTGCGAGCCTTGTTCCACCTTGGCCTGCGAGTCCTGGATCAAGCCACGGATGTCTTTGGCCGCCACGGCGCTGCGGCTGGCGAGCTGACGCACCTCGGTCGCCACCACCGCAAAGCCCCGGCCTTGTTCACCCGCGCGCGCCGCTTCCACCGCAGCGTTGAGCGCCAGGATATTGGTCTGGAACGACACCCCGTCGATCAGGCCGATGATGTCGGCAATCTGGCGCGAGGCTGCGTTGACACTGGCCATGATCGCCACCGCACCCGCGACCACCTGTTCACCCTGCGCCGCATCGTCGCGCGCCGAGTCGGCCAGGCGGTTGGCGTTGCGGGCGGCTTCGGTGGTTTGTTCGACCGATGCCACCAAGGTCTGCATGGCAATGGCGGCACGTTGCAAGGTGCTGGCCGCGTCCTCGGTGCGTGAACCCAGTTGGGTGCTGCCCTGGGAGATTTCATTGGCACCTTGCAGGATGGCGCGTGAACTCTCCACCACGTCAAAGGCCAGCGCACCTTGCTTGTAGCGCAGTTCTTCCAGCGCCATCAGCAGTTCCCCGATCTCGTCGTGCCGCTGGGTGACCACGGGCTCGGACAAATCGTGATCGGCCATGCGCCGTGCGGCCTGCACCGCCTGCGCGACCCCTTGTGTGACGTTGTGGGTGATCCACCAGCCCAGGCTGGCGGCCAGAATCAGGGCAATCACCGCACCGGTCAGCAGGATCAGCCGGGTGGAGTCTCCCAGCCCCGCCGAACTCTGGGCCGTCAAGCGGCTTTGTTCTTCGTCCCAGGCGGTCAATTTTTCAGAGCTGGCCTTCCAGGCTTCCAGCAGGCCGGTCCATTTGGCCAGGTCGGATGTGAAGGTCAGGCGGATGTTGAAACCGATGGAGTCCTGACCGCGGTCGCCGCCTTCAGCGGTGGCGATTTTCACCAGTTCCTGAACATCTGCGCTACGCTTTTCAACGTCGTCGAGCAGGGCCAGGCCGGCCGGGTCGGAGATCATGGCGCGGGCCGTGGTCGCGCTTTCGGTGAAATTTTTGTGGATGCCAGTCAACAGTTCCAGCCCTTTGGCGTTGGCGTTTTCCATGGAGTTGGCCATCGTGCGCAAGGTGGTGCCGTAGGCGTTGACGCTGCGCTCGATCCCCCGGACCGCCTGGCTGCGCTGCGCGCCCGTGCCTGCTACGGCGTCCAGGGCATTGCTCATCGTCTGAACGCGTTGCATGGCGATTCCGGTCAGGAACAGCAGGATCAGCAGAATCAGCCCAAACGCCAGCATCATGCGATGTGACAACCGAAGGGAACCAAACTTGTTTGAAGTAGACATGGAAAAAATTCGTGTTGTGGTCGATGGAAGCGGCCGCTTTGCGGCTGCTTTTGTCTCTGCCGGGCCTGACTGTACAGCAAGTCAATCGGTCGTCAGTTTCGGGCAAGGTCACCCCGGACCTTGACTTGCATCAACGGGTGGTGTTTCCTGGGCCAGAGTAAGATTTGGCGGTTCTGGCAGCTTTCTGGGGTGACCTTGTTGATGACTTCGATCCTTCCCATCAGTCTGGGTGCCGCCTTGGGTGCGGTGTTGCGATGGCTGCTCAGCACCCGGCTCAACAACCTGTTTCCGTCGCTGCCGCCCGGCACGCTGGTGGCCAATCTGGTGGGCGGTTACCTGGTGGGTGTGGCCGTGGCTTACTTTGCCCTGCATGTGGAACTGTCGCCGCAGTGGCGCCTGCTGGTCATCACCGGGTTTTTGGGTGGGTTGACCACGTTTTCGACCTTTTCGGCCGAGGTGGTGACCCAAATTCAGCAGGGCAACCTGATGTGGGCGTTTGCCACCATCGCTGCCCACGTGCTGGGTTCGCTGGCCATGACGTTTCTGGGCATGGCCACCGTGGCGGCGCTGGCCTGACCGCGCGTGAAGTCAATCCGGGAGGTTCTCATGAACGGTTTTCAAGTCACCTTTTTCACCCAGCAAGACCGCCGCAACCATGGCCTGCCCCTGGCGGACTGGTTGCTCAAGACTGCCCGTGACCTGGGTGTTGCCGGTGGCACCGTGATCGCTGCCGCCGAAGGGCTGGGGCATGACCGGCGGCTGCACGCCGCGCACTTTTTTGAGCTGGCCGACCAGCCTGTCGAGATCACCTTTGTTTTGTCTGAAGCCGAGTTGAACGCGTTGTTTGCCGTGCTGGCCACGGAGAATATCCGCCTGTTTTACACCAAGGTGCCGGTGGAATATGGCGTGGTGGGCACCGCGCCGGGCTGAGCAGCCCACGTCAGGTGGCGGCGCAATGGCGGTTCGCCCCGGAGGCAGCGGCTGCCCCTGATGACCATGTTGACAAGCCCAAAACCTTACACTCGCGGGCTTCCCCATCCCCTGAAGTGTGCATGAACGCCCTTGTTGACGTCTCCTTTTTCCCGCGCGTGGCCAAGCCGCTGACCAGTTACCGCAAGTTCTGGGCGGCGCGTTTTGGCACGGCACCGCATTTGCCGATGAGCCGCGCCGAGATGGACAAGCTGGGCTGGGACAGTTGCGACATCGTGCTGGTGACGGGCGACGCGTATGTCGATCACCCGAGTTTTGGCATGGCGGTGATTGGTCGCATGTTGGAGGCGCAAGGCTTTCGCGTGGGCATCATCGCCCAGCCTGACTGGCAAAGCGCCGAGCCTTTCCGTGTGCTGGGAAAGCCCAACCTGTTCTGGGGCGTGACCGCGGGCAACATGGATTCCATGATCAACCGCTACACGGCGGACCGCAAAATCCGCACCGACGACGCCTACACCCCGGGTGATGTGGGCGGCAAGCGCCCAGACCGCGCCGCCATTGTCTACAGCCAGCGCTGCCGCGAAGCGTTCAAGGACGTGCCGATCATCCTGGGCGGCATCGAAGGCAGCCTGCGGCGCATCGCCCACTACGATTATTGGAGCGACAAAGTCCGGCGCAGCATCGTGGTGGACGCCAAATGTGACCTGCTGCTGTACGGCAACGCCGAACGCGCCCTGGTCGAGGTGGCGCACCGCTTGGCCGCACGTGAGCCGATCGAAGCCATCACCAATGTGCGCGGCACCGCCTTTGTGCGCCGCTCTGATGACCCCTCGGGCAAAGACTGGTTTGAGATCAATTCCACCAGCGTGGACGAGCCGGGCCGCATCGAGTCGCACATCAACCCGTACCAGACCACGTCCGAGCAGGCGGCCGGGCAGGGCACGACCTGTAGCAAGGACGATCAGAACGACGCCACGGGCAACATGCCGCGGCCACCCGTGGCGCCAGAAGTTGTCATTGCGGGCTCCGACCCGCAATCCATGACTGCAGGACTTTCCGGATCCCGGATCGAGTCCGGGATGACGACTACGCAGCCGCTGACCTTTTACGCCAACCCCGCGCTGTCCACCGGCGCTGGCAAGATGAAGCTGCCCCCGCGTGACCGCAGTGTGATCCGCCTGCCCAGTTACGAGCAGGTCAAGGCAGACCCGGTGCTGTACGCCCACGCCAGCCGCGTGCTGCACCTGGAAACCAACCCCGGCAACGCCCGCGCTTTGGTTCAGGCGCATGGCGAGGGCGCAACAGCACGCGATGTGTGGATCAATCCGCCGCCGATTCCGCTCACCACGGCCGAGATGGACTTTGTGTTTGATCTGCCGTATGCCCGCGCGCCGCATCCGAGTTACGCGGATGAATTTGGCAGGCATGACGGTGCCACCAAGATCCCGGCCTGGGAGATGATCCGCTTTTCCATCAACATCATGCGCGGCTGTTTTGGCGGCTGCACGTTTTGCAGCATCACCGAGCACGAGGGCCGCATCATCCAGAGCCGCAGTGAGGACTCCATCATCAAGGAGATGGAGGATGTGCGCGACAAGGTCAAAGGTTTCACCGGCACCATTTCCGACCTGGGCGGGCCAACCGCCAACATGTACCGGCTGGGCTGCAAAAGCCCCGAGATTGAAGCCGCCTGCCGCAAACCCAGCTGTGTTTTCCCCGGTATCTGCCAGAACCTGGGCACCAACCATGATCCGCTGATCAACATTTACCGCCGGGGCAGGGCGCTCAAAGGCATCAAGAAGATCCTGATCGGCTCCGGCGTGCGTTACGACCTGGCGGTGCAAAGCCCGGAATACGTCAAGGAACTGGTGCAGCACCACGTGGGCGGCTACCTGAAGATTGCGCCGGAACACACCGAGCAAGGCCCGCTGTCCAAGATGATGAAGCCCGGCATGGGCTCGTATGACAAGTTCAAGGCGCTGTTTGAAAAGTTCACCGCAGAGGCGGGTAAAAAGCAGTTTCTGATTCCGTACTTCATCGCCGCCCACCCGGGCACCACCGACGAAGACATGATGAACCTGGCGATCTGGCTCAAAAAGAACGGTTTCCGCGCCGATCAGGTGCAAACCTTCTACCCCAGCCCGATGGCCACCGCCACCGCCATGTACCACACCGGCCGCAACCCGCTGCGCGGCGTGCGCCGCGAGGTCCAAGACGACAACGACACGGTGGACGTGGTGCGCGGTGAAAAGCGCCGCCGCCTGCACAAGGCCTTCTTGCGTTACCACGATGCCAACAACTGGCCGCTGTTGCGTGAGGCTTTGAAGGCGATGGGCCGCGCCGACCTGATTGGCAACGGCAAGCACCATCTGATTCCCACCTGGCAACCGATGGCGGACGATGGCTACCAGAGTGCGCGCAAGAAAAACGCCACCCCGCCCGGTGCCAAAACCGCGCCACGCGCGACCCAGCCAACGGCGGCATCTCCCCAGCCGGTCAAAGGGCGTCTGCTGACCCAGCACACCGGCCTGCCCCCGCGCGACACCGGCAACGGGCGCAAAGGCGCCAAACCCGGTAGCCGCACGCGCTGACCCGCCAGGCCGTCAGCTGCTCGGCGCGCTGTTGGCGCGTTGCAGCACGATGTTGGCGCACAGGCCGCCGCTGTCAGCGTTGCTCAGGTCCACGCTGCCGCCCATGCGCGAGATGATCTGCTCCACGATGGCCAGCCCCAGCCCGGTGCTGTTGGCCGAGGTGCGCGCTGATTCGCCGCGAAAAAACGGCGTGGTCAATTGTTTGAGCTGTTCCGGCGGCACGCCGCAGCCGTGGTCGCGCAGGCGCAGCAGCACCTTGTCGTCGCGGTAACGGGCCGAGATGTCGATCCGGGCCACCTCGGTGCCCTCGGATTTGCCGTAGCGGGCGGCATTCTCCAGCAGGTTGCCCAGCGCACGCTGCAGCTCGACCGGGTCGGCCAGCACCATCAGGCGGTCTTGCAGAGCCACTTTGAATTCGAGGTCGGTGCGTTTGCGCAGCGGCTCCAGGCAGACCTCCACCGCCTCGTTGAGCGACACCGGGCTCAAGCGCATGTCGCCCGGGCGGGCATAGTCCAGAAACTTGCCGATGATGGCGTCAAGTTGCACGATGTCACTCACCATGCCTTCGCGCGCCTGGGCATCGGGCACACTCATTTCAGTTTCCAGCCGCAACCGGGCCAGGGGTGTGCGCAGGTCGTGGGAGATGCCGGCCAGCATCACCGTGCGGTCCTGCTCGATCTGCGCCAGCTTGCGCGTCATGCGGTTGAAGCCGACATTCACCGCCCGGATCTCCTGGGTGCTGACGGTTTCATCCAGCGCGGTGGCCCGAAAGTCGCCCTCACGCACCCGGCTGGCGGCCAGCGACAGATCTTTCAGCGGCCGGTTGATCAGCCGGGCCATGCCTGCTGCACCAGCCAGCGACAACATGGCAGCGGTGAGCAGCCAGACCATCCAGGTCTGCCCGGTGGGTTGGTCAAAGCGGTTGCGATCGGTTTGCAGCCAGTAGCGGTCTTTTTCGATCGAGAACCCGATCCAAAAACCTTCCACGCCATTGACGCTGCTGGCCACCACCGTGTCGGGCCCCAGCCGGGACTGCAGCCGCTGCACCACATGCGGGCTCAGCGCCACCTCGCCAAACAGCGTGAAGACGTCCTTGGGCTCACGCAGCCGGATGGTCAGGTGCTCCTGGTCTTTCATGGTCTTGAACAGTGACACCCGGGCAATGGCGTCGGCGTGCATCACCGCGGCGCGGCTGAGGTTGACCACCGAAGCAATCTGGTTGGCCGTTTGCAGGGCGCGCGGCTCATACTCCATCTCGCGCAGGATTTTGGTCCAGGCCACCACGCTGCCCACCAGCAGCAGTGCGAGCAGGAAAAAAGTGCGCCAGAACAGGCTCAAGGCCAGTGGGCGAGGCGGTGATTCGGTCGCGTCCAGCATGCCGTAGGCGTAGCGCTTATTCGCTGTCGTCGGGTATGAAGACATAACCCACTCCCCACACGGTCTGGATAAAACGCGGCGCGGCGGCGTCTGCCTCCACCAGCTTGCGCAGGCGTGACACCTGCACGTCCAGACTGCGGTCAAAGGGTTCGAAATCGCGCCCGCGCGCCAGTTGGGCCAGCTTTTCGCGCGACAACGGTTGGCGCGGGTGACGCACCAGCGCTTTGAGCATGGCAAATTCTCCGGTGGTCAACGCCAACTCTTCATCACCCTTGAGCAAGGTGCGTGCACCCATGTCAAAGACGAAGGGGCCAAACTTGACCACGGCCTTGTCGGCCGACGGCGAACCGGGCGCCTCGGCAGGCGGGCGTCGGCGCAGCACCGCGTGGATGCGCGCCAGCAGTTCGCGCGGGTTGAAGGGTTTGCCCAGGTAGTCGTCGGCGCCCACCTCCAGGCCGACGATGCGGTCCACATCCTCGCCCTTGGCGGTGAGCATGATGATGGGGGTGCGGTCATTGGCGCCGCGCAGGCGTCGGCATACCGACAAGCCGTCCTCGCCGGGCATCATCAGGTCCAGCACGATCAGGTCGACCGGCTCACGCCCCAGCACGCGGGTCAGCGCCCGGCCGTCCTCGGCCAGCAGCACCTCAAAACCTTCCTGCGTCAGATAACGTCGCAGCAAGTCGCGAATACGCGCGTCGTCATCCACCACCAGTATTTTGTCAACACGGGAATTTGCAGCCATACTACGACCCACCTGATTGGTAAATTTGTAACAAGCGCGATTGTTGCGCGCACAACCACCGGACTGGGTGGTTTTGGGGGCGGTGTTGACACGCTGTTACAAATTTGGTGCGGTCAGCCCTGTCTGTGTTTGTCCTGATTCAAGGAACTGTTATTTTGAAAATTTTTAAAAAAGTCATAGCATGCGCCGCTTTCTGCGCTTGCTCCGGGGTCACGTTCGGACAAGCCGCTGCGCCAGCCTTGCCGATGCAGCGGGTGAGCCTGTCCGCGCAGGCCACGGTGCAGGTGGCGCAAGACCTGCTGACGCTGTCGCTCGCCACCACGCGTGAAGGTGTGGATGCGCAGGCGGTGCAGGCCCAGCTTAAAAGTGCGCTCGACACCGCCTTGTTGATGGCCAAAAACAAAGCGCAACCCAAGTTGATGGCGGTGCGTACCGGCCGCTTTGGCCTGTCGCCGCGCTACAGCCGCGAGGGCAAAATCACCGGCTGGCAGGGCAGCGCCGAATTGGTGCTGGAAGGGCAGGACTTTGTCTTGTTGAGCGAAACGGCGGGCAAATTGACCACCTTGACGGTGTCTGGCGCCAGCTTCGGCTTGACCACTACGCAGCGCCAGGCGGCGCAGACGCAGGCGCAAAACCAGGCTATCGCCCTGTTTCGCCAGCGCGCCACCGAGGTGGCCAACGGCTTTGACTTCAAGACTTACACCCTGGGAGAGATTGCGCTCCATTACGACGAAGGCACGGCCATGTACAAGCCGCAGATGATGGCGGCGCGGGCCATGGCGGCTGACGCGGCACCGGTGCCGGTCGAAGCCGGTCTGGCCTCGGTGTCGGTCACCGTGTCGGGCTCGGTCCAACTGCAATGAATGCCGCGATAGGGCGGTTCGAGCGCCAACGTGTGCTCGGCCAAGGCGCGCAGGCCCAGGTGTGGCTGGCGTTTGACCCGCGGCTGGAGCGCGAGGTGGCGATCAAGCTGATGAAGCCAGCGGCCCAGCAGGACAGCAGCGCGGTCAATCAGTGGCTGCAGGAGGCGCGCAGCGTCAGCCGCCTGACCCACGCCAACATCGTGCCGGTGTTTGAGGCCGACGTGCATGACAACCAGCCTTACCTGGTGTTTGAGTACGTGCCCGGCCTGACGCTGGCGCAGCAACTGGCCGCGCAAGGGGCGATGCCGCCCGCCGCCGCGGTGGCCGTGATGCAGGATGTGGTGGGCGCGCTGGTGGCCGCCCATGCCGGTGGTGTGGTGCACCGAGACCTGAAGCCTTCCAACGTGTTGATGGACACCAGTGGCCGTGCCCGGGTGATGGACTTTGGCATTGCCGCACGCATCAGTGTGCAGGTGGCGGCCCAGCCCATGGACGTGGTGGCGGGCACACCCGCCTACATGGCCCCGGAGGCGGTGCGCGGTGAGGCCATTACCCCTCTGATGGATGTTTACAGCGCGGGCCTGATGCTGGCCGAGTTGCTGTGGGGCAAACAGATCCGCGAACGTGGCAACCTGCAGTTGGCGCTGGCCCAGATTGCCACCGAGCCGCAGATGTTTCCGCCCGAACTGATGGCGCGGCTGGACGACACGCTGCGCAACATCGTGCTGCGCGCCACCGCCTTTGAGCCGGTGCGCCGTTACCCGAGTGCACAGGTCTTTCTGGACGACCTGCTGGCCTGGTCGGGCAAGTTCCGGCAGACATCGGCGAATGAGGCACCCGCTGGTACCGGTAAACAAAACAGCACGCTGGAATTTTTGTTGCGCCGCATGCGCAACAAGAGCGATTTTCCGGCGCTGTCCGAGTCGATTGGCCGCATCCAGAGCATGGCCACCTCGGAAAAAGAAAGTGTCAGCAGCGTCACCAACGAGATCCTGAAAGACGTGGCGCTGACCAACAAGCTGCTGCGCCTGGTCAACAGTGCGCACTACGCCCGCGGCAGCAGCGTGGGCACGGTGTCACGCGCGGTTACCCTGGTCGGGTTCAACGGCATCCGCAACATGGCGCTGAGTCTGGTGCTGCTGGAGCACATGCAGGACAAAACCAACGCGCATCTCTTGAAAGAAGAGTTCTTGCGCGGTTTGATGGCGGGCGCCATCGCCGCCGAGTTGGGTGGTAACCAGACGGAGATCGAAGAGGCTTTTATCGGCGCGTTGTTCCAGAGCCTGGGGCGCATGTTGTCGCAGTTCTATTTTCCTGAGGAAGCCACCGCCATCCGCAACCTGGTCAGCGCCCCGCGCGACCCGATCAGCGAAGACGCTGCCTCCACACGCGTACTCGGTCTGAGTTATGAGGCGCTGGGCCTGGGCGTGTCCAAAGCCTGGGGGCTGCCGGAAAGCATTCAGCGTTGCATCGTCAAACCCGCGGGTGACCCGCCCAGCCAGCCCCCGAAAGACCCGCAGCTGCGCCTGCGCTGGAACACCCGCGCTGCCAACGAGATGGCCGATGCCATGCTGCACACCGATGCCAAGGTGGTGGACGCCCGGTTGGCCCAGGTCACCAAAACCTATGGCAAGGCGCTGGGTATCAACGCAGACCGGGTGCAGGCCGCCACCGCCACGGCGCGCAAAAAGCTGGTGGAACTGGCCGAAGCGATGGAGATCACCGTGCGCCCCGATTCGCTGGCTGCGCATCTGTTGAAGCAGAAAGTAGACCTTGCGCTGTCTGGTCCTGGCGACCTGAACAACAACCCCGACGTGGACACCATCATCTCCAACGAGTTGCACGCCACGCAGGTCATGCCTGCGCAGACCACGGTGATGGCGGCAGCCACCCGGACCGCCGCCTCAGGCATGGCTCCGCCGAGCGCGTCAGCTGCGCCCGACTTTCGGGCGCAGACCCTGGCCGCTGGGGTTCAGGACATCACCAACGCGATGGTGGAAGACTTCCGCCTGAGCGATGTGTTGCGCATGATTCTGGAGGCCATGTTCCGCGCGCTCGAATTTGACCGCATTGTCTTTTGCATGCGCGACCTCAAGACCGACACCCTCACCGGACGATTCGGGCTGGGCCATGGCGTGGAAGCGGTGGTCAAGCAGTTTCATGTGCCCCTGCACCCCACTGGCACCCCGGACCTGTTTGCCACCATTTGCAGCAAGGCGGCCGACACCCTGATCAGCGATGCCAGCGACCCGCGCATCGTGCAGCGTCTGCCGGCTTGGTACAGCAAGTCTTACAACGCGCCCACGTTTTTGATCCTGCCGCTGATCCTCAAAGGCAAACCCTTTGGCCTGATCTACGCCGACAAGGCGCAAAAGGGCGGGCTGGTGGTGGACGAGAAAGAGCTGTCCCTGCTGCGCACACTGCGCAATCAGGCGGTGATGGCCTTCAAGCAGTCGGTGTGAACTTGCGCGGGATCAGCTGGCCAGCGCTTCAAACGCCCGGGTCGTGATGTCTTCGACGCTGCCGGTGCCGCTGATGGCGCGGTACTTGGGGGCGGCGCTGGGTTCGGCTGCCGCCCAGGCGGAGTAGTAGTCCACCAGCGGACGGGTCTGGGCGCTGTAGACCTCCAGGCGTTTTTTGACGGTTTCTTCCTGGTCATCGGCGCGTTGCACCAGGGGCTCGCCGGTCACGTCGTCCACCCCGGCCACCTTGGGTGGGTTGAAGGTGACGTGGTAGGTGCGGCCTGACGGCGGGTGCGAGCGCCGGCCACTCATGCGTTCGATGATGGCGTCAAACGGCACGTCGATTTCCAGCACGTAGTCGAGCTTGACACCGGCGGCTTTCATGGCGTCGGCTTGTGGAATGGTGCGTGGGAAGCCGTCAAACAGGAAGCCGTTGGCGCAGTCCGCTTGGGCAATACGTTCCTTGACCAGATTGATGATCAGGTCGTCGCTGACCAGGCCGCCTGCATCCATGATGGATTTGGCTTGCACGCCCAGCGGGGTGCCTGCTTTGACGGCGGCGCGCAGCATGTCACCGGTAGAAATCTGCGGAATGCCGTATTTCTGGCAGATGAAGGTGGCTTGCGTGCCTTTACCAGCGCCCGGTGCGCCCAACAAGATCAGTTTCATGCGTGTCCTCAAAGTAAGTAAAACAGGGCGGCCATTGCCTGCCGTCAGGGCGTGCCTTGGGGCGGTCAACCATCAACCAATAAGAATAGCATGCGCGCCCTGATGACAGGCTTACGCAGCGGGCGTGGGTGAGGCAAACAATTGCCGCACCCGCGCCAGGTCTTGCGGTGTGTCCACCCCCGCGCCAGGCGCCTGGTCGGTCACAAACACGGCAATCCGGTAGCCATGCCAGAGGGCGCGTAACTGCTCCAGTGATTCGGTGACTTCCAACGGGGCCTGACTCAGGCGGGGAAAGGCGCGCAAAAAGCTCACCCGATAAGCATAGATGCCGATATGTCGCAGCGGCGCTGGTTGGGGCAACTGGTCCGGGGTGTCGCGCGGAAAAGCGATCGGGGCGCGGCTGAAATACAGGCCCAAGTTTTGCGCGTCAAGCACCACCTTGACCACGTTGGGGTTGTGAAAATCTGCCACCGAGTCGATAGCGTGTGCCGCCGTGCTGATGTGGGCTTGCGGCGTTTGTTGCAAGAGCTTGGCGACAGCCGCCACCAATGCCGGGTCCATCAGTGGCTCGTCACCCTGCACATTCACCACAATCTCGTCGTCAGCCAGGCCGAGCAGGGTGCAGGCCTCGGCGAGACGATCGGAGCCGGATGGGTGGTCCACCCGTGTCAGCACCGCGTCCACCCCATGTGCCTGGCAGGCCGCCACAATCAGCGGGCTGTCGGCCGCCACCACCACCCGCAGCGCGGTGCCATCGCCGGCCAGCGACAGCACACGTTGCGCCACGCGCACCACCATCGGCAGCCCGGCGATGTCTGCCAGGGGTTTGTTGGGCAGTCGGGTGGACGCCAGGCGGGCTGGGATCAGGACGGTGAAGGTCACGGCAGTCGGTGTGGGCAGGTCAAAACATGGCAGGTGATCAGGCCCGCGCTCACGCGCTGCGGCCGGGGGCGGCTTACAGGCCGAGTTCTTCGTCGGTGAGGGGGCGGGCTTCGTTTTCGAGCAAGATCGGGATGCCGTCGCGCACCGGGTAGGCCAAGCGGGCGCTTCGCGAGATCAGTTCTTTGGTTTCGCGCTTGTACTCAAGCGGTCCTTTGGTGACCGGGCAAACCAGCAATTCAAGTAGTCGTGTGTCCATGGTGTGATGATAGCGTCTCAGGCGCGTGGCGAATGCGCCAGCAGGGTGTTGATATGGTCGTCAAAGGCCGTCCAAAAATCATCGGGCAATACCAGCTGCAAGGGCACAGCCAGTGCGTGCGGGCAGAGGGGCCACAGCTTGACCGCGTCTTTTTCGGTGCAAATCAGCTGGTAGCCCTGATGCTGACTGCCCGACCAGCGACTGAAATCATGGTGATCAGGCAAAGCCAGGGTGTCCGCCAGGGTCAGGCCTTGGCCGCGCAGCATGCTGAAAAACACCTCGGGCTGGGCAATGGCGGCGAGCGCCAGTAGGGGTGTCGTGCTGCCCGCCAGTTCAGTCAGCTGCAACTGCCTGCCGTCTTGCGTCACGGCAAAGTCAGCCAGTTGGCGCCGGGTGCGAAAGCCTTCAAACACGGGTTCTGTGCCCGAGCGCAGCACCAGGTCCAAGCGGCGTGGCCAGGGTTCACGCAGCGGCCCGGCCGGCAGCAGGAAGCCATTGCCCACACCGCGGTCATCAAACACACCAATTTCCAGGTCGCGGTGCAGCGGCAGGTCTTGCAGGCCGTCGTCGCTCAGGATCAGTTGGGTGCCAGGGTAGCGCGCCAGCAGCGCCTGTGCGGCCTGCACGCGGTGTTCGGCAACATACACCGGGGCGCCGGTGCGGCGCTGAATCAGTGCGGGCTCGTCACCCAGTTGCTGCGCCGAACGTTGGGCCGTCACTTCATGGCAGCCCGGCAGGCTGCGACCGTAGCCGCGTGAGATCACGCCAACCCGGATGCCGCGCCGCAACAGATGCTCGGCCAGCGCCATCACCACCGGCGTTTTGCCGGCGCCCCCGGCCACCACATTGCCCACCATCACCACGGGTGCCGCCACGCGCTGGGCGGTCAGCAGTCCCCATCGGTACAGCGCCGCGCGGCCTGCGATCAGCAAGCCATACAGAAGGGACAGTGGCCACAGCGCCCAGGCCAGCAGCCCGCGCTGCGTCCAGGCGCGCAGCAGCATCTGTTGCCACGCGGGGGTGGCTATGGGGTCAGACATGGTGGCTACGAGCCAGCTCAGTTGCCCCCGGCAGCGCTGGAGGACTGGGTGGCAAACGTGATTTGCGACAGGCCCGCGCGTTTGGCAGCCTCCATCACCGTGATGACCGACTGGTGGCGCGCGGTGGCATCGGCGTAAATGATCACCACCGATTCGCTGCCTGCCTTGGCGCCCGCGGTCAGCGCGTCGGCCAGGTCAGCCACATTTCGGCCCAGCACCGGCACCTTGTTGACGCTGAAGTTGCCATCCGCACTCACCGCGACCAGCACTTCCTTGGGGTAATCGCGCTGTGCCTCCACATCCGCCACGGGCAGGCGCAGTTGCAGCTCGGTGAACTTGCTGTAGGTGGTGGAGAGCATCAAAAAGATCAGGATCACCAGCAGCACGTCGATGAACGGGATCAGGTTGATCTCGGGCTCTTCCTTGGGGCGGGGTCGGAAATTCATGGAACCTCACGAAGTCACGATTGAGCGCCGCCGGGCCGCCCCTAGGCGCGAGGGCCCCCTCGGGGGGCAGCGAAGCACATGCAATGGCGAGCGTGGGGGCATCGTCATTTGCGCAAACTGATCAGGTGCCGCGCCAGGTGGTCGGCGGCCAGTTCCAGCGTCAGCAAAAACTCGTCCACCCGGGCGCGGAAGTAGCGCCAGAAGATCAACGTCGGAATCGCGATGATCAGGCCAAACGCGGTGTTGTACAGCGCGACAGAAATGCCGTGTGCCAGTTGCGCCGGGTTGCCGCCGGTAGCGCCGCTGGGGGTTTGTGAGCCAAAAATCTCGATCATGCCGACCACCGTGCCAAACAGACCCATCAGCGGCGCAGCCGAGGCGATGGTGGCCAGCGCACTCAGGTAGCGCTCCAGCCGGTGCGCGACCAGGCGACCCCGGCTCTCCATGATGGCGCGCAACTCCTCGTCGGAACAGCGGGGGGTCTGCGTCAGCGTGCGCAGGCCGCTGGCCAGCACTTCGCCCAGCGCCGAATTTTTTTCCAGCTGGTTGACCACGTCGGGGCCGGGCACACCGTTGCGGGTGACGGCCATCACTTCGTCCAGCAGATGGGGTGGGGCAACTTTGGAAGATTTGAGGCTGATGAAACGCTCAATGACCAGCGCCAACGCCAGGACGGAGCAGGCGATCAAGGGCCAGATCGGCCAGCCTGCGGCTTGTATGATGGAAAACAAAGTGGGACTCCGCGGATGAGGTTAGCCAGACAATTATGGCGCAGCGGCTTGACCGTTCGGCGCGCTGGCTGCGCACAATTTCTGTGGATAACTTTGTGGAGAACCCCCTGCAGAAGTGGCCGCAAACCGCGCCCAGCTTGGTGTCTGACAGAATGATGACAAATTAAGCAGCAAAAAAACCAATGAAATCAACGATCTTCTACGAACCTGCGCGATTCATCGCTATTTATTTTGGGCTCCAAGGGGGTGATAAAAATTGTGGACGACTTGCTCGTCGGCCGGTTGGCTTTTGGCGTTTGTCAAGGGGGGTGGGTCATGTTTGAGGTAAAAAACAGCGTGGAGAAGCCCCTGATTTGGCAAGTCGGGGCCTTGTGTCGGGCCATCGCTGATGCCCTTCAGGCGCGCTTCAACCCGGTGACGGTGCGTGGCGAGCTCTCAGGTTTTTCACGCGCGGCCAGCGGGCACTGTTACTTCACCTTGAAGGACGCCAGCGGTCAGCTGCGCTGCGCCATGTTCAAGCGCGCGGCCACGGGGCTGGCCTTCAACCCGCGTGACGGCGAGCTGGTGGAAGTGACTGGCAAGCTGGGCGTGTACGAGCCGCGCGGTGACCTGCAACTGATTGTGGAGACCATGCGTCGCGCCGGCCAGGGCAGCCTGTTTGAGCAGTTTCTGCAGCTCAAGGCCAAGCTTGAAGCCGAAGGCCTGTTTGAGGCCAGCCGCAAACGCCCGCTGCCGGTGATGCCACGCGCCATCGGTTTGGTGACCTCGCTGGGCGCGGCGGCGCTGCACGACGTGGTCACCGCGCTGCAACGGCGCGTGCCGCACATTCCGGTGGTGTTGGCGCCGGCCTCGGTGCAGGGCAGCCAGGCGCCAGCAGAGCTGATGCAATCGCTATCCAATTTATATCTGCTGGCAGGCCGGGGGGGTGATACCAAAGCCACTTGCAAGACGGCCCGCGGTGTCAAGGCCTCGCCGCCAGTGGATGTGATCTTGCTGGTGCGCGGCGGTGGTGCGATGGAAGACCTGTGGGCGTTCAACGATGAGCAACTTGCCCGCCTGATCGCGCAAAGCCCGGTGCCGGTGGTGTGCGGTGTGGGCCACGAGACCGACTTCACCATCGCCGATTTTGTGGCGGACCTGCGCGCCCCCACGCCCACCGCAGCGGCCGAACTGGTGGCCCAGCCGCGTGACGCCTGGCTGGGCGCGCTGGACGCCATCGAGCGCCGCGTGCAGGACGCGATGTTGCGCCATCTGGACCGGCAAAACCAGCGACTTGACACAGCCGCTGCCCGGCTCGGGCGGCCATCCGGGCGGCTGGCAGCGCAACGGCTGCGCCTGAGCAACTGCGCGCAGCGTCTGCAAAGTGGCACCCGGCACAGTATGCAAGCGCAGCAACAGCATCTGCAGCGCCTCGCCGCGCAGCTGCCGGTGTCCTTGCAGCGTGGCTTGCAGGAGCAAACCCAGCGGCTGGAGCGCGCCGCACTGCGGCTGAACTTGCTGGACCCGCATCTGGTGCTGGAGCGCGGCTACGTCTGGCTGAGTGACGCCACCGGCCAGGCCATCACCCGTGCCGCACAGACACGCGCGGGCCAGGCGGTGACCGCCACCCTGATGGATGGCACGGTTGATTTGACCGTGATCGGCCAAAAACCGTGAAACTTCCTACAATTTGATTTTTCGCAACACCACCCAGAGGAATTCATGGAACACACCTTGCCCGCCCTGCCTTTTGCCATCGACGCTTTGGCCCCGCACTATTCCAAAGAAACGCTGGAGTACCACCACGGCAAGCACCACAACGCCTACGTGGTCAACCTCAACAACCTGCAAAAAGGCACCGAGTTTGAGACCATGACGCTGGAAGACATCGTCAAGAAGTCCAGCGGTGGCATCTACAACAACGCCGCGCAAATCTGGAACCACACCTTCTTCTGGAACTGTCTGACCCCCAACGGCGGCGGTGAACCCACCGGCGCCCTGGCTGCCGCCATCACCGCCAAGTGGGGCAGCTACGCGGCGTTCCGCGAAGCGTTCGTTAAATCGGCTGTGGGCAATTTCGGCTCCGGCTGGACCTGGCTCGTGAAAAAAGCCGACGGCACGCTGGACATCGTCAACATGGGGGCAGCAGGAACCCCGCTGACGACTGGCGACACCCCGGTGCTGACCGTGGACGTGTGGGAACACGCCTACTACATCGACTACCGCAACATGCGCCCGAAATTTGTCGAAACCTTCCTCGACAAGCTGGTGAACTGGTCATTTGCCCAAGCCAACTTTGCCTGACCCGGCCACCCTGGTCAGCCAAAAGCCACCTGATCAGGTGGCTTTTTTTATGGGCTTTTTGCAGCCAGTTATCGCAGGGAAAGCGCCGGCAGGGATGGCCAGAGCATCATCACTTGCCAAAGGGTGCCCCGCCGAGTTTGGCGCCGGCCTTGATGCCTTTTTTCTCGAACCAGCCTTGGTTCATCTCCAGCACATACCGCACCGGTTTTTGGGAGCAATGTGAGTCGGTGCTCTGCGGCTTCATGTCGACCAGGTTGACGATGGTGCCATCGTCCGCCACAAACGCCGCAGTCAAAGGCAGCAAGGTGTTTTTCATCCAGAAACACTGCTCGGCCGGTGTGTCGAACACAAACAGCATGCCTTCACCGGGCGGCATGCTGGTGCGAAACATCAGCCCGGTGGCGCGCTGGGTGGCGGTGGTTGCCACCTGCGTGTCGATCAAATACATGCCCGCACTGAGCTTGGTGCGGGGCAAGTCCAATTGCGGCGCGCCCTGCGCCAGCGCCACGCTGGCAGCCAGACTAAAAAAGATAGCGGAAAGTCGTTGTTTCATGCGTGTATTTTGATGCATTTGGTCAACGCCAGACATCGGACCAGCGAGCGCGGCGGATGACAGCTTTCAGTCAATTATTACGACTAGAATGAATTTTCGGGTTCAGCAGGGTTGCATGAGCCTTTTTTTCGATCCCCATAAGGAGACACAAATCCATGTACCAGCACATCAAGGTGCCCTCTGAAGGCCAAAAAATCACCGTCAACGCCGATTTTTCGTTGAACGTGCCCGATCAGCCGATCATTCCGTTCATCGAAGGTGATGGCACCGGTTTTGACATCACCCCGGTGATGATGAAGGTGGTTGACGCTGCGGTTGCCAAGGCCTACGGTGGTGCCAAGAAGATCCATTGGATGGAAGTTTACGCTGGCGAAAAATCCACCAAGATCTACGGCCCGGATGTCTGGCTGCCGGAAGAAACCCTGGCCGCGTTGCGCGAATACGTGGTGTCCATCAAGGGCCCGCTGACTACGCCCGTGGGCGGTGGCATTCGCTCGCTGAACGTGGCGCTGCGTCAGGAGTTGGATCTGTATGTCTGCCTGCGCCCAATCCAGTACTTTGACGGCGTGCCCAGCCCGGTCAAAGAGCCGCACAAGACCAACATGGTCATCTTCCGTGAAAACTCGGAAGACATCTACGCCGGTATCGAATTCGAAGCCGAATCCCCCAAGGCACAAAAGATCATCAAGTTCCTGCAAGAGGAAATGGGTGTCACCAAGATCCGTTTCCCCGCCACGTCAGGCATCGGCATCAAGCCCGTGTCGCGTGAAGGCACCGAGCGTCTGATGCGCAAGGCCATCCAGTACGCCATCGACAACGACAAGCCCAGCGTGACCATCGTGCACAAGGGCAACATCATGAAGTTCACCGAAGGTGGCTTCCGTGACTGGGCCTACGGCCTGGCACAAAAAGAATTTGGCGCAGTGCCGATCGACGGCGGCCCGTGGTGCGCGTTCAAGAACCCCAAGACCGGCAAGGAAATCACCGTCAAGGACAGCATTGCCGACGCGTTCCTGCAGCAAATCTTGCTGCGCCCGGCCGAGTACAGCGTGATTGCCACCCTGAACCTGAATGGTGACTACGTGTCTGACGCCCTGGCCGCGCAAGTTGGCGGTATCGGCATCGCCCCTGGTGCCAATCTGTCTGACTCGGTGGCCTGTTTTGAAGCCACCCACGGCACCGCACCCAAGTACGCTGGCAAGGACTACGTGAACCCGGGTTCCGAAATTCTGTCGGCTGAAATGATGCTGCGCCACATGGGCTGGATCGAAGCCGCTGACGCCATCATCAAGTCGATGGAACGCTCCATCAAGAGCAAGAAAGTCACCTACGACTTCGCCCGCCTGATGGACGGCGCCACCCAAGTGAGCTGCTCGGGCTTCGGCCAGGTCATGATCGACCACATGTGACATTTTTCCAGGACGTCGCAAGACGTCCCGCAAGATTTCAAAAAAACCCCATCGCGTCAACTCGGTGGGGTTTTTTGTTTCCGGGCGCGCCGCCAGGTTACCCAAGCGCACAGGGTCACGCTGCCAGGTGCGCTCTCGTACAATGGCGGCATGGCTTTCCTCCCAACCATCACTGCCCACGCAGCAATTTGCTGGTCCCTCGCGGCCGGTGACGCTGTGGCTGGTCGCCAGCTGATGGCATCGGTGCGACTGCGCCAGCCGGTCGCACATTCCTAAGCCCGGCGATACCCCTTCCTCCTTTTTGCGCAATCCAACCATCGCCGGGCCAAAACCCAGCGCGATAGCGGGCCTCGTCTTTTTGTGGCGGGCCTGCTCCAGTTGGAGTGCACCATGCACAAGACACTTGCTGGTGAGCGGCTGCTCACCGAGATCGAAACCGCACGTCTGAACCATCAGCGCGGCGCTCAACGTCCGTCCGAATTGATCGACCTGCGCGCGTCCCTGAAGCGGCACCAGCGCATTCATTGCTGAGGTCGCCATGGACCTCACCAAACATTTCATCAAGACCAAACAGCCTTGTGCTGATGGCTTTCGCTGGTTCCTGCGCCACCATCAGGCGGGGAGCAATTACCAGGACTTGCTGGACGCCCTGGTCAACGCCGACCGCGTGAACGACGCCCTCTGGCTGCTGGCGCAGTTCGGCCCGACCAACGAAACGCTGACGGTTGACCATCTGTCGGCCACTGCCGTCGTGTTTGCCGGCGCATTGCGCGTGCGCGGCAACATCGATGTTGACTCGGTGGTGCATGCCGGGCAGGGCATCGAGGTGGGCGGCAGCATTTTTGTCGGCGAAGCGCTGGTGTCGGGCGACGACATTCGTTGTGAAGGCGGTATTCGCTGCAACGGCAGGCTGGCATCGGGTGGTCGCCTCAAGGCCGGTTGGGGCATCGAGACGGGCGCAGACCTGACCGTCAAGGAAGACCTGCGGGCCGGCTGGGATGTTCGGTGCGGCGGCAGCCTGCGCCTGAGCGGTCAGGCGTCGGTGGGCCGCGACTTGACCGTGCAAGGCGCCATTGCCTGCGACAAGGGTCTGGCAGTCGGAGGCAGTCTGGTGGCAGGTGACAGTATCCACGCCGTCGAAGGCATCTCGGTCGGCGCGGAAATCGATGGTGGGATGCACCTCGAGGCGGGTTGGGGCATCAAGGCGGGTACGGCCATCCGGGCACGCGGCGCGATCCGCTCAGGTGAGAGCCTCAGCGCGTTCGAGACAATTCGGGCGGGTTCAGGGTATGGCGTTTTTGCCGGCCTGAATGTGCAAATGGCGGTCTGGGAATCGAGTGCCCGGGTCTGCGCCAGCGACAAGCCCGAAGGTTTGATGAGCGGCTGGTGGGCGGGGGTTCGCGATGTTTGAGCCTTACCTGTTGGCCATGTTGTCATTGCTCTTGTTCGTTCACCACCACATGCTTGGGCGCAGGCTGCCGGCCAGGGTACCAGCTGCGCGTTCTTCTGCCCGTAGCCACATCATGGAATTGCGCGTGGATGTGCAGCTCGGGCCAGGCGAGGTGGATGATGAGTTGCAGTCGTTGCAGGCGCGCCTGCAGCGTACAGGACTGATCGACAGCGCCACCGAGATCCTCCAGAACCAATGCCCAGGTCTGATGTTTCGCCACCGGGAGGCCGATGGGGAGCACTACGTCTATGTGCTGGACGTGGCGCGCGGCTGTCTGGCCGGCTACACGGTCTTCAATCGCCTGATTGAAGTGAATCGCCGGGTGGACCGGTTCGTTCGTGCGCCCCACTCCAAGTACGCGGCTGACTACCAGCGGCGTGGCTTGGCCACCGCTGTGTACGAATGGGCGCTTGGTCAAGGGTTTTGCTTGATCAGCGGCGCCCGCCAATCCCCGGGCGCCCACGCGCTGTGGCGATCCCTGGCGATGTCGCATCAGCTTGCGTACATCGAAGTTCGGGACAAAAACATCGCCTTTCTGGAGACGCCGGTCGACGAGTTGACGCGCGACAGCCTGCAGACCCGCATGTTGCTGTTCGGAAAGGGTTGGGACATCGACCGATGGCAGCTGACCGTGGGCCAGGCCAGGGGATCGGGTGCCAAAGTCCCGGCAGCGCCAGGGCCGTCAGGCAGACGCGGCCAGGCATCCGCGTCCACATGAGGTGTGCGTCTGGCGGGTGCGGATGATCAAACGGTCTGGGGGCGCATCAGGTCCATCAGCAGGCCGTGACGCAGCCCCCCCAGCGCCTGCTCCAGCCGGGTGATACCCAGTAACGCAAACGACGCCCGCAGCACACTCAAGCCGCCGCCAATGATGGCTTTGCGGTCCTCCCGCAGGCCCATCATGCTGAGTCGTCCGGCGCGGTGTGCGGCCATCAGTTTGTCCAGCAGCCAGTCCAGTCCTGCCTGGCTGACATGACCCGCAGGCCACCCGGCAGCGGCCAACACATCCACCACGGCGTTCACCGTGCCCGCCGAGCCGTAGGCCACATCCCACTGATGGGGTGCACAAAACGCCAGGGCGGGTGCCAAGACCTCCTTGGCGGCTTGTTCGGCATGCGCGAAGGCGGCTGCGGTCAGGTCGCCTTCGGGGAAATACCGCATCGACCAGGCGACACTTCCCACCGGGTACGAGGCCATCTCTTCGGTACGGGTGCCGCGGCCCACAATCAATTCGGTGGAGCGCCCGCCAATGTCGATCACCAGGCGGCGTTCCGTCGAGTCGGGCAGGGCTTGCACCACGCCCTGGTAAATCAGGCGTGCTTCATCGTCGCCGGAAATGGTCTGGATCGGGAAGCCGAGCAGGGCGCTGGCGCGCGCCAGAAAATCATCCCGGTTGTTGGCTTCACGCAGGGTCTGGGTGGCCACGGCACTGACCGCTTGGGGCGCAAAGGCCTGCAAACGCTCACCAAATCGGCTCAGGCAGTCCCAGCCTTTGGTCATGGCCTCGGGTGTCAGCCGTGATTGCTGATCCAGCCCGTTGCCCAGGCGTACCGTTTCTTTGAGGTAGTCAGTGCGGCAAAACTGGCCCGAAGCAGCATGACCGATTTCAAGGCGAAAGCTGTTGGAGCCCAAGTCCACTGCCGCCAGGCGCGTTCCATCTTGCATGTTGGTGATTGATGTTTTTGACGGTCGCCAGCATAGCATTCCAGACCGGCCCTGAAGGGTGCAACGCGGTGGCCAAAAAGGCGGTTCGCAACGCCTTACACCCGTCATGTGAAGGCCTGATGACAAACCGGGCTGATCCAGCCGCTGCCCAGCAAAAAAACGTGTGTTCTTGCATTGGGTCAAATGGACATGACTTTTCCGCTCAGGCGGTTGACGCGCTGGCTAACATGAGCCTGTTTTTATTGGCTGAAAGGTTGAAGTCACCATGACAAGGCACCTGGACAACCTGGAGCGACTGTTTCACAAGCTCTACCGCCGCTATGGCCCCGACGACGCCCTGTGCCAGCAGGTGCAAGCGGACTTTGAAGACAGCAAGCTGACCCATCCGACCGCTGCGGTGCCGCAGGATTGGTCGATTTCCTACCGGTGTCTGATCAAGGATCAGCAAAGCGACTTCATGCAACACACCCGCCGTTGAACGCCGTGACAGGGTGCTCTCTGGCCAGCCGCCAACGGGCGCTTGCCGCGCAGCCACAGGGCAGTCCGATCCCGCCGGGTCAAGAAAGTTTGAACCGGTCGCCCCGAGTGCTGGTGCGCCAGCGGGCACGCTGCAAAGAGATCAGCTCCCGCACGCCCCACACCAGGCAGGCGGGAATGGCCAGCAGGCGAAAGAAGTTGGCTTTGATGGGCATGGTCTGGGTCTGTCAGAGAGAAGCTTGGCCACCAATTTAGCAAGGCCGGGTGAATTTTTTGTGACAGCGCCCAGCAGGACTGGGCGCACCTCGCTGTCATGCTTTTGACACGTCATGGTCGTAATCTGGCGCGCCATGCCGCCTTGCTTCCACCTTGATGCCTGTACACGCCTGTGACCGCGCCTGAACTGCCTGAGCTCGATGCGCTGGAGCGCATCATTGAACTGGGCGCGGGCTGGCTGCAGGCGCGTGTGCTGTGCCGGGTGGTTTTGCCCGGCGGCGGCACGTATCCGGTGTACGTCATCACGCTGGGCAACCCCAGCCTGCAGGTGCCGGGTGTGGGCTATTTTGGTGGCGTGCATGGCCTGGAGCGGATCGGCGCCGAGGTGGTGATGACCCATCTGCACAGCCTGGTGATGCGGCTGCAGTGGGACAGTGCGCTGCACCGGCAGCTGGAGACGGTGCGGCTGGTGTTCATGCCCATCGTCAACCCGGGTGGCATGGCGTTGGGCACCCGGGCCAACCCCAACGGCGTGGACTTGATGCGCAACGCGCCGGTGGCCGCGCAGGAGCCGGTGCCATTTCTGGTGGGCGGGCAGCGCATCAGCGCGGGTTTGCCGTGGTACCGCGGCCCCCGCGACGGGGTGATGGAGCCAGAAAACCTGGCCGTCTGCGAGGTGGTGACTGCCGAGCTGCTGACGCGCGACTTCAGTGTCTCGGTGGATTGCCACTCCGGCTTTGGCG
>Ga0209066_10002034_pt1 | contig 25457 bp, 22 predicted proteins | sample All_14_2_FD_187198 | JGI IMG/M metagenome (GOLD analysis project Ga0209066, IMG submission 187198) | Freshwater microbial communities in response to fracking from Pennsylvania, USA - Allegheny Zone_MetaG_DW_15 (SPAdes) (version 2) ... | reverse complement strand
GATGCGGACACAATGGGGACGGGCCAGCGCGCTGGCCGTAGGGCTGACGATGGCGTGCAGCGTGGCTCAGGCGGATGCTGTGGCCAGCTTGCGGGCCTTCGTCAAAGATGTGCAGACAGGGCGGGGGGAGTTTACGCAGACGGTGACCTCGCCAGACGGCAAGAAAAGCCGCAAGTCCAAGGGCACGCTGGAGTTTCAGCGTCCGAACCGGTTTCGCTTTGCGTACACCACCCCCACGGAACAACTCATCGTGGGAGATGGCAAACAGGTCTGGCTGCACGATGTCGACCTGAACCAGGTGACCGTGCGCCCGATGAGCGAGTCGATCGGCGCCACGCCTGCGGCCTTGTTGGCCGGGGGGGCGTTGGACAAGGATTTCACCCTCCGTAACGTGCCTGCGTTGTCATCGAGTGCGGCGACCGCGGCCTCGATGCCTCTACAAGCAACGTCTTGGGAATGGGTGGAAGCCTTGCCCCGCCACAAAGAGGGGCAATTCCAGTCCGTTCGCGTCGGATTCAGAAAAGGGCAGTTGGCCGCCCTGGAAATCCTGGACAGCTTTGGCCAGCGCTCACGGCTGGACTTTGCACAATTCGAGTCGAAAGTGGCCTTGCCGGCCACCCGTTTTCAGTTCACACCACCCGCAGGGGCCGATGTGCTGCGACAGCCTTGACGACGTGGGCGTCAGGCCTTCTTCCTGATGTCTTTTGAATGAATCAGGCCCGTTCGATGCGGGCCTGATTTCTTTCGGGTCTTGCTCAGGGCGACCGAAGAGGCCGCCCTGTGATTGATCCAGCTCGGATCAATCGGCACTCAGCCATCAGCCTTCGCGCTTGCCGAAGCCAGGACGCTTGCCACCAAAGCCAGGCTTGGGGCCGCCGGACTTGAAGCCAGGCTTGGCGCCAAAGGGCTTGCTGCCGAACGGCTTGTCGCCAAACGACTTCTCACCGAAGGACTTCTCGCCAAACGACTTGCCATGGGCAGGCTTGCCACCGAAAGGCTTGTCGCCAAACGGCTTGCCACCGTGAGGACGGTCACCGAAAGCGGGGCGATCGCCAAAGGCCGGACGATCACCGAAGGCAGGGCGGTCACCACGGGGGCGATCACCAAAGGCAGGGCGGTCGCCGAAGGACGGGCGATCACCGAACGGACGGTCGCCACGGGGTGCCGGACGGTCGCCGAAAGCAGGGCGGTCACCATACGGACGGTCTTGGCGAGGACGGTCGGCAAAAGCCGGACGGTCGCCACCGAAACCACCACGGTCACCACCGAAGTTGCCGCGCTCATTGCCGCCGAAGCCGCCTTCACGCTTGCCGGCAAAACCGCCACGGTCGCCGCCGAAGCCACCACGGTCACCACCGAAGCCGCCGCGATCGCCGCCACGGTCACCAAAGCCGCCTTCGCGGTTGGCGCCAAAGCGCGGTGCGCCACGGTCTTCACGGTTGCGATGACCAGGCATGGGCTTGCCCATGCGGGGGCCACGGCTGTCAGGCGCAGCAAAGCCGCCCGACTTCATCTTGGGCTCCAGGCCTTCGATCGCCGACTCAGGGATGCGCTGCGTGGTGTAGCGCTCAATGCGACGCACCATGCCGATGTCACGGCGCTCGGCCAGGGTCACAGCCAAGCCGCTGCGGCCTGCACGACCGGTACGGCCAATGCGGTGCACATAGTCTTCGGCCTTCATGGGCATGCCGTAGTTGATCACGTGGGTGATCGTGGGCACGTCGATGCCGCGAGCGGCCACGTCGGTGGCGACCAGCACACGCAGCTGACGGCTGCGCAGGCCCTGCAACACGCGGTTGCGGCGACCTTGAGGCATGCCACCGTGCAGGGCGGCCACGGAGTGACCCATGTCAGCCAGGCGGTCGGCCAGGATGTCGGCGTCGCGCTGCGTGCTGGTGAAGATCACGGCTTGATCGACGGCCTTGTCGGTCAGCAGATGGTCCAGCAGCTGGTTCTTGTGCTGCAGGCTGTCGGCCAAGTGCAGACGCTGTTCGATGTTGTCATGGCTGTCGGTGTGCGACGCCACTTCGATGGTCACGGCATTGCGGGTCAGACGCGCAGCCAGCTGGCCCACGTGACCGGCAAAGGTCGCGCTGAACATCAGGGTCTGACGCTCGGCCGGGGTGCGCTCGACGATGGTTTCGATGTCATCGATGAAGCCCATGTCCAGCATGCGGTCGGCTTCGTCCAGAATCAGCACTTCCAGGTTGTCGAGCACGGCCGCACCGGTGTTCAGGTGGTCGAGCAGACGGCCAGGGGTGGCGATCAGCACATCCAGCGGGCCCTTCAGAGCCTTGAGCTGGTAAGCGTAAGGCACGCCGCCCACCACGGTGGCGACACGCAGACCTTGCATGTGGCGACCATAGGTGTCAGCCGCCTTGGCCACCTGCATGGCCAATTCGCGGGTCGGTGCCAGCACCAGCACGCGGGGGCCGTGAACCTTGCCCTTTTCGCGGCGCTTGGTGTTGTCGCCACGGGCGGCAATGATGCGCTCCAGCGACGGCAGCATGAACGCGGCGGTCTTGCCGCTGCCCGTGCTGGAGGCTACGCGCAGGTCGGCGCCTTGCATGGCAGCCGGGATGGCCTGGATTTGGACGGTGGTCGGCTGGGTGTAACCCGAGTCAGCCAGGGCACGGCACAGCTCAGGGCTCAGGCCCAGATCATCAAAGCGCGCGCCAGTGGCTTCTTCTTCGGTCGCGTCAGCGGCTTCCGCTTCCACGCCGAACACTTCGGCTTCGATGCGTTGAGCCAGGGCGTCCAGCTGCGAAGGAGCCGACGAGGTGGCGGCGTTGGAGATGATTTCGTTTTCGTTCGACATAACTTCTTTCAAGCAATGCAAAGCGCTGCCACTTGTCGAGGATTCGACAAGAAACACACGCCACGGCCAAGCCATTGATCAATCGATCAAATGGCCTGAGCCAGGTGGAGTCGCTATGGATTTCGTGTACAGACTTCGTGGCGGGCGCACTCGGCGCAATGAGGGGCCACGGTGAGTCGGTTGGGAAAGCGACGGCATCGCCGCCAACCGGAACTCAAGACACGCTCTTGGCAGGTACCCGACGGTACTGCCCGGCTTGAAAAAGGTCAGAGGGGATGAACTTTGTGATTCGCTGTTTCGCACCACTTCGCAATGGCTGCTCAACAACGAATACATAGAGTTTCCCATAAGTGACAAGCTTTGTCCAGTGCTGTTTTGTTCAGACGTTGGCGCGCTGCGTCGCTGCTGCGACAATCGGGCCATGCAAGACAGCCTCTCCCTCGATCTGCCAGACCCCTCGGGTGGCGCTGCAGGTGCTCATCCGGCCACACCGCCGGCACCGGGTCTGGGTGCGCCCTTGGCCGAGCGCCTGCGACCGCGCACCATTGACGAGGTCGTGGGGCAGGACCACCTGCTGGGGCCAGGCCAGCCCGTGCGCGTGGCCTTCGAGTCGGGCCAGCCGCACTCCATGATCCTGTGGGGCCCGCCCGGTGTGGGCAAAACCACGCTGGCGCGCCTGATGGCCTATGCCTTTGACGCGCAGTTTCTCGCCATCTCGGCGGTGCTGGGCGGCGTCAAGGACATCCGCGAGGCCGTCGAGAAAGCGCAGGTGGCGCGACGTGCGGGCCGCCGCACCATCGTGTTCGTCGATGAGGTGCACCGTTTCAACAAGGCGCAGCAGGACGCCTTCCTGCCGCATGTCGAGTCGGGCCTGTTCACCTTCATTGGGGCGACCACCGAGAACCCCTCGTTCGAGGTCAACGCCGCCTTGCTCTCACGCGCGACCGTGCACGTGCTGCGCGGCATGGACGAGGTGGCGATGCAGACCTTGCTGGCGCGCGGTCAGGCCGAACTGCAAGGCCCCAGCCTCACACCCGAGGCCCGCGCCCGTCTGATCGCCTACGCCGACGGCGATGCCCGCCGTGTGCTCAACACCTACGAGACCCTGGCCGGGATGCTCAAGGGGCGCGACAGCATTGACGAGGTCACGCTGGAGAAGTCGCTTGGGGAGCAGCTGCGTCGTTACGACAAGGGTGGCGACCAGTTCTACGACACCATCTCGGCCTTGCACAAGTCGGTGCGCGGCTCCGACCCCGATGCTGCGCTGTACTGGTTCGTGCGCATGGTCGATGGTGGGGTGGACCCACGCTACATCGTGCGACGCCTGATTCGCATGGCCAGTGAGGACATCGGTCTGGCCGACCCGCGCGCCTTGCGCATGGCCCTGGATGCCGGGGAAACCTACGAACGCCTGGGCTCACCCGAAGGCGAGCTGACCCTGGCCCAGTGTGTGATCTATCTGGCCGTGGCGCCCAAGAGCAATGCCGCCTACACGGCCTACAAGGCGGTGCGTGCCTGGGTCAAGCAGGACACCACGCGGCCCGTGCCCATGCACCTGCGCAATGCGCCCACCAAGCTGATGAAGACGCTGGGGCATGGCGAGGGCTACCGCTATGCGCACGACGAACCGGGCGGTGTGGCCGCTGGCGAACGCTATTTCCCGGATGGCATGGCGCCCCAGGCGTTTTACCAACCCGTGCCACGTGGGCTGGAGATCAAGATTGGTGAGCGCGTGAGACAACTGCGGGTGGCGTTGGGGGATGGGCGCGCTGGGGAGTCTGCGTCCGACGAGAGCCCCGGCGCGTGACCGTTTCCGAATCGTGTGCGTCAGGGCAGCGTGATCGTGATGTGCGCCACCTGCGGCGCCAGTTGTACGATGTGATGGGCCTGGCCGAGGGACTCGGAGGTGTGCTGTCCCAGTTGCCAGCGCAAGCCGGTGTAAGCCAGCAAGGCCATCAAGCCAAACACCGACGCCACCACCCACAGCGGCACTTCGTTCTTGAGCTGATGCTGGATGCGGTCCGGGGCGGCCCAGTGCGGGGCAAAACCCGCACCCTGGCCCTTGATGCGGGCGATCTCGTCACCCAGGCGGGCTGTCAGGTAGCCGAGCTTTTCTGAGCCTTCGATGAGGTACTTGCCCTGGAAGCCCAGCAGCAGGCACATGTGGAACACCTCCATGGCCTGCACACGCGGTGCCCCCTGGCGACGCAGCTCTTCGAGCTTCTCGAAAAACTGCTCGCCAGCCAGTTGCTCGCCAAAGAACTGCACCTGCAGCGGCAGGCGCTGCCAGGCTTCCTTGACCTTGAAGCCCGACATCAGAACGGCTTCGTCCACGGTGGCACAAAAGGCGTACTTGCAGGCGTACACGTCTTCGGCCGAGGCATTCATGCGGGTGGCACCGCGCTCGAAAGCGGTCAGGAACTGCTTGATGCGCTCGCGAAAGGCTTCGGCGTCTTGCGGCGCGTGCTTGCCCTTGAGCAGAAACAGCAGGTAGAAGCCGTCGTACATCAGGTCGAGCAGGCTGTGCGCCTCGGTGGGGGCGGCAGCAGGTGCAGCGTGCGCCGTGTGGTTGGGCGAGGGCGAGCCAAACAGCGAGGGGGCTTTGGATGAGGTCATGAGCGGGGTCCTCGGATCAGGCGTTCACGGCCACCAACTCCAGACGGAGGTCGGGCAGGCCGGAGGGGGCATAGACGGTCAGGGCCTGGGCTTGCAGCATGCGTTCGTACAGGCTGCCGCGCGGCTCCAGGGTGAAGTAGTAGCTGCCCGGGCGAACCGGCACGGCTGCGGGCACCTGCGGCGCATGCACCAGACGCACGCCCGGCATGGACGACAGCACCAGCTTCTCAACGTCGTCCGGCGCACCGATCTTGAAGCGCTGCGGCACCACCTCGACGAGTTCGGCAGGGGGCATCGTGGCGCTCACGCCCAGGTAAAGCTGGGTCTGCGGGTTGATCTGCTCCGCATCGAGTCGGCCCTGGTGGAAGGAGGGCTGCGTTTCGTTGAGCGCGATCGCAAAGTAACGGGTCGAGATGACCGTCTCCAGCAGCTCCCGCACGATCTGGTCCAGGCGGGTGAAACCCGGGCCTGGGTTGATGTGATCGTAGGTGGGGAGGTCGGCCAGCGTGAAGGTCTTGGAAAAGGTCATCAGCGCCCCGGCCAGCTCCAGCAACTTCTCAAACAGGCGCTCGGGATGGAGCGATGCATGGCGGGACAGGTGCGACAAGCCGGCAAAGGCCGAACTGGCGGTGTGCAGCAACCAGAACGAGGCCACATCGCCCGAGCGGAACTCGATGATGTTCTTGCTGGGCTCGCGGTGCATGCCGTAGAGCGCATCGACCTTGGCTTGCAACACGTCAAGCAGGCGACGCAGGTACAGGAACAGCGAAGGCGAGGACTGGATGCTCAGGCTGGGGGGCATGAACCGCCCGTCCACCTCCATGCCGCCTGTCGAGGTCTTGCGCAAGCGCAGCAGGGGCAGGCTCACCAAATGCGCCCGTGGCTCACTGTCGTGCAGGATGCGGGCTGACTTGCGCAGCACCACCAGCTCGGCCGCCACCGCGTCGGTGAAGCCGTCGGCCGCTTGAACGGGCGCGCGGAAGTAACGCACCGCCGTGTCGGCCTCTTGCTGTGTGCTCGCCATGTTGGTGCCGCTGGCCCGCACGGGTGCCAGGGCCAGATGGAAGACTGCTTCGCCCGCGCCGTCTTGTGCGATGGACGACAGCGCAACCGCCGGCGGCAACTCGTCTTCGCCAGGAGCGTTGAACAGCTCACCATCGGGCAGCACCACCTGCAACTCCAGCAGGCGCAGCAGACCCGTCTGCAGCGCGTCAGGGTCGATCTTGACGTGACGGACGCCCCAGGCGTAGGGGTGCAGCAGGCGCGACATTTGCGCCAGACGCCACTCGTGATACGCGTCTTGCTGCTGGAAGTGTTGGGGACGCAGGAAGAGGCCTTCGCCCCACAGGATTTTGGGTGACTGGATCACACGAGACCTTCTGATGAATGGGGGAGGTGCCTCATGGGCACGTCACGGCGGCCGAGCGCACGACCTTGATGGGCTGACCGATGGGTTCGCCGGCCTGCACGCTGATCGCGCAGGCATGGGCGCCCAGCGTCAAGCCGCTGCGCTCGGCAGAGGCGGTGCTGAAGGCGTAGCGCCAGCGGTTGGTGGCGGGGGCGCGGAACAGGCCCACGATGCCGACGTAGCGCACATCACGGGGCACCTTCTCGGTGGTGTCATACGGCTTGCCAGGAATGAGCTGGACCTCGCGCACGGACACCAGGTCGTCTGCCAGGACTTCCTTTTCCTTGGCGGCGTCGCCGAAGGTGTCGGGTGGGGCCTGCAGGAACGCGTCGGGGCTGCGCAGACGATACAGGCGCGTGACCAGGGCCAGAGACTGGCCCTGCTCGGTGACGTTCAGCGACGGGCTGGCGTGGATGCGCCAGGTGAGGCGGCGGTCAGGCAGGGCGCTGTCGGGCACCTTGGGCAACTCCGGGACTTCAGGCTTTTTCAAACCGGTGGCTTCCAGGGCCTTCTTGCCCAGGCCGCCGAGGTAACCCATCACGCCGCCACTTTCCGTCGCGCCACCGGCCTCGGCACCGAGTTCGGTCAGCTCTTTGGGGGCCATGCTGGACAGGGCCGACGTGTCGGGAGGCGTGCTGCTGCAACCGACCAGCGCGCAGGCCAACATGCTGCATGCCATGGCATGCCTACCCTGAGTGTGTGTGTTCATACTTCGTCGGCGGAGCAAGGGGTGCCCTTCGCCGGCGCGTAGTGTAAGAAGCCGATGGCTATTGGGATTGCGGCCTCCCCCACAAGGAGGGGGATGGAATTGCAACGAGTTGAAAGAGTCTGTAAGTCACCCCCGAATGGGGGCAGGCGAGGCAAATGAATTCCGCTTTAATCCGCGCTGTCGATCAGGGGGCCAATCCACCGGGTCGCGTTCACAAGTCATTAGGGAGTATTCGATTGACGCTGCAAAACGTACGCCGCGGCATGGGCCGCGCGGTGATGGTCTCGTTGTTGTCTGCCTTGGCAGCCTGTTCTTCACTGCAAAAGCAGGACACCGAGTCGGCACAGAAGGCCGTCCGGGAGAAAGTCGATGCGCGACTGACGGCCGCCGATGAGGCGCTCAAGCAAGGGCAGTCCCAGCAGGCCTTCGAGCAACTCGACCAGGCCATCAAGATCGATCCTTCGGCCAAGCAGCCCTGGGTGCGCAAGGCCCAGATTCATTTCGAGGCACGTCAGTATGGCAACGCCATCAACGACGCACAGGAAGTGCTGCAGCGTGATGTCAACGATCTGACGGCACAGAGCATCCTGGCGGTCAGCGGCCTGCGCGTCAGTGCCGAAGCCCTGTCTCATCTGCGCAAGGTCAATGAGGTCAAGGGCTCGACCCGCAATGAGGCCGAGAGCGTGGCCAAGCTCATTCGTGAAGCTCTGGGCGAGCCCATCCTGGTTGCGCCTCAGTCCGATGCAGCCACCACACCGGCCAAGCCCGTGCGCCGCACCGTGCGCCGCGCTGCACGCAGCGTCACCCCGGTGGTGAGCCCGGCGCCTGCAGCCCAACAGGCTGTGGTCCCTGCTCCTGTGGCCAGGACTGTGCCGGCTCCCGCGGTCAAACCCGCGCCGGCAGTCAAGCCTGCAGCCCCCACCGCCGGCCGTGCCAATCCTTTTGGCGCCCTGCAGTAATCACAAACATCAGGAAGGAGGCTGATCATGGCCAAGAAAGACAGCGTTCAACAACGACTCGGACGTGTGCGTCCGCCGCGTGTTCAGCTCACCTATGACGTGGAAGTGGGCGATGCCACCGAACAGAAGGAGATCCCCTTCGTGGTCGGCGTCATGGGTGACTTTGCCGGGCAGCCCGATCCGGACAAGCCCCAGCCCAAGCTGAAGGACCGCAAGTTCGTCAGCATCGACATGGACAACTTCGACGAAGTGCTGGAAGGCATCGCACCGCGTGCCAGCTACCGCGTCAAGAACAAGTTGTCTGCTGATGGCGGCGAGTTTGGCGTGAACCTGGAGTTCAAGAAGATCGAGGACTTCCGTCCGGAGTCGATCGTGGAACAGGTCGAGCCCCTGCGCAAACTGCTGGAGGCACGCACCAAGCTGTCCGACTTGCGTAACAAGCTGGCCGGCAACGAGAAGCTCGAAGATGCATTGGCCGAGGTGCTGAGTAGCACTGAGAAGCTCAAGCAGCTGAGTGCCGAAACCCTGCAGACTGAACAGGAGTGATGCCATGAGCGCCCAACTGCAAGCCCAGACTGGCCAAGTGGTCGACAGCCTCAGCCTGCTGGACGACATCGTCGCCCGCAGCAAGGTGGCCAAGACCGACACCGAGCACGCACGCGCCAAGGACATCATTGGCGAGCTGGTCAAGGAAGTGCTGGACGGCACCGTGGTGGTGTCCGACAACCTGTCGGCCAACATCGACGCCCGCATTGCCGAGATCGACCAGTTGATCTCGTCACAACTCAGCGAGGTGCTGCACGCACCCGAGTTCCAGAAGATCGAATCCAGCTGGACCGGCCTGCACTACCTGTGCAAGCACACCTCCACGGGTGAGCGCCTGAAGATCAAGTTGCTCAACACGAGCAAGAAAGACATCGTCAAGGACTTCAAGACGGCCATCGACTTCGACCAGTCGGCGCTGTTCAAAAAGGTCTATGAAGAGGAGTTCGGCACCTTCGGTGGCTCGCCATTTGGTGCCCTGATTGGCGACTTCGAAATCGGCCGTGGCGCCGAAGACATGTACTTCGTCGAGCAGATGTCGCACGTGGCAGCAGCCTCGCACGCGCCGTTCATTTCGGCCGCATCCAGCGAGCTGTTTGGCCTGGAAGCCTTCACCGACCTGGGCAAGCCGCGCGATCTGGCCAAGGTGTTCGACACGGTGGATTACGCCAAGTGGAAGTCGTTCCGCGAATCGGAAGACGCCCGCTACGTGGGCCTGACCGTGCCGCGTTTCTTGGGCCGTCTGCCTTACGACCCCAAGGAAGGCATCACGACCGAAGGTTTCAACTTCGTCGAGGAAGTCGATGGCACGGACCACAGCAAGTACCTGTGGGTGAACACGGCGTATGCCCTGGGCGCACGCCTGACGGCTGCCTTCGAAACCTATGGCTGGTGCGCCGCCATCCGCGGTGTGGAGGGCGGTGGTCTGGTGGAAGACCTGCCCACCCACACCTTCAAGACCGATGACGGTGAACTGGCGCTGAAGTGCCCGACCGAGGTGGCGATCACCGATCGCCGTGAGAAGGAACTCAGCGACCTGGGCTTCATTCCTCTGGTGCATTGCAAGAACACCGACTACGCCGCCTTCTTCGGCGCGCAGTCGGCTCAGAAAGCCAAGAAGTACGACAGCGATGCGGCCAATGCGAATGCCGCGCTGTCGGCCCAGTTGCAGTACATGTTTGCCGTCTGCCGCATTGCGCATTACATGAAGTCGATGATGCGCGACAAGGTGGGCAGTTTTGCCAACACGCTCGATGTCGAGCGTTATCTGCATAACTGGCTGATGCAGTACGTGGTGGACTCTCAGGACGCGTCGCAGGAAATCCGCGCCCAGAAGCCGCTGCGCGAAGCCAGTGTCGAGGTCAGCGAAGTGCCGGGTCGTCCGGGTGTGTATCGGGCGGTCGCCTTTGTGCGCCCCCATTACCAGCTGGACGAGCTGTCGGTGTCGCTGCGCCTGGTTGCCGAGATGCCGCAAGGCTCGAAGTAAGCAGGTGAGTTCAGGCGGGGCGGCGTCGAAGACCACCGCCTCTGCACCCTTCACGATTCAAATCAAGGAGTGATACCCACATGAAAGACATTTACGTCAAGTTCAACAAGCCGCTGAACGGCAAGGACATCAAGGGCGAGTCGCGCGATGCCGGTACCGGCCAGACCCACCCGGCCCCCTGGTTCGAGGCCACCAGCTGGCAGCATTTCATTCGCCAGCCCAAGTCTTCGACCGCGTCGACCGCCGGTGGCCACACCGCTGAGCGTTGCGAACACGGCGAAATGATCTTCACCAAAGATCTCGACATGGTCAGCCCGCAACTGTGGGAGTCCTGCTCGGCCGGTACGCTGTATGACGACGTGGAAATCCACTTCATGCGCGCCAACGGCACGAACGACCGCGTGCTGTACCTCAAGATCCAGCTGAAGAAGGTCATCATCTCGCAAGTGGTGCCTTCGGTGGACAAGGAAGGCCTGCCGACCGAAACCTTCGGTCTGAAGTACTCGGCTGTGCAGTGGACCTACACGCAGCAGACCATGGACGGCAAGTCCAAGCCGGGTCAAGTGGCTTCGTGGAGCCTGGCCACCAACAAGGCCACCTTCGACGCCCCGAACTGATCGGTGTGATCGTTTGAACGCACGGTGTGCGTGATCGGGATGGGGCCTTGTGCCCCATCTCTTGCTTTGAGCTGTTGTGAACATGTCCTCTCCTGTGCGCATTCGCCGCAGCGTCTTTGACCGCTTGCTGGACAACAACCCCGACATGCCCGAAGGGCTGATGCAGACCTGCACCGTCGAGCAGTTGCGTGATGCGGTGGCACGGGATCTGGAAAGCCTGTTGAACTCGCGCGCAGCGATCAATTTCGACGCGGTGGACCTGGGGCCACACACAGCGCGTTCGGTGCTGTGTTTCGGGGTGCGTGACTTTGTGGGGCGGGTGCTGTCGAGCTCGGACGACCGTCGGCACATCAGCCGCAGCCTGTCGCATGCGATCGAGACCCACGAGCCGCGCTTGCAGGGGGTGTCGGTGCAGTTTCATGACGAGCAGACCTCGCAAAGTTCGCTGGCCTTCACGATTCGGGCGATGCTGGTGGTGCGACCCACGCGTGAAACCGTGAGCTTCGATGCGGTGTTGCAGCCGTCCTTGTCGAGTTACCGGGTCATGCAGGCGCGTTTTGCGTCGGCTTGACCTTTGATGTTGTTGTTTTCGCCAGGCGCCAGTCATGGATGAGTTGTTGCCCCATTACGAGAGAGAGCTGGCGTTCCTGCGCACGCGCTCGGCCGATTTCGCGCGTCGCTATCCCAAGATCGCCGGGCGCTTGCAGCTGACGGGGGACGTGGGGGACGACCCCCATGTGGAACGGCTGATGGAGTCGTTTGCCTTCCTCAGTTCGCGCATCCACAAGCGGCTGGACGATGACTTTCCGCTGTTCACCGAGTCGCTGCTGGAGGTGCTGTATCCGCACTACCTGCGCCCGTTTCCCTCTTGTTCGATTGCCTGTCTGGACCTGGGCGCTGCTGCCGGTCAGATGAGCAAGAGCGTGGTGTTGCCGCGTGGCACGGCCATGACGAGCCGAGCGGTCAAAGGGGTGACCTGCCGTTTCCGCACGACGCAGGATGTGCGTCTGGTACCTGTGCGGGTGAGTGAGGTGTCGTTCCGCAATGCCGTGGGCGCGCCACCGGGCAGCCGGGTGCCGGCTGGGGCCAGTTCGGTGTTGTCGATCACGCTCGACAAGCTGTCGCCGCAGATGTCGTGGCAGGCGATTTTGAGCGAGCCCTTGAGCGTGTACCTCGATGGCGAGGCCTCGCAGATCAGTGCGCTGCGTGAGGTGCTGTGCAACAAGGCGCTGGCCGTGATGGTGCAGTGGCAGCCGCATCATCCCTGGCAGATGCCGCCCGCCACCGTCGATGGCCGGGTGCGTTTGCCCACCTTGCGCGGTTTTGTCGACGACGAGGCACTGATCGACTGGGATGAGCGGGCCAATCCGGCGTACCGGCTGTTGACCGAGTACTTTGCGTTCCCTGAGAAGTTCAATTTTGTGGAGCTGCCGGCGCTGGCGGTCGCGGGTGCGACGCCGGCTGGTGGCGACGAGGAGGGTGGGCAGCGCAGTGTGGTGCTCCACATTCCCTTGCGTGAGGTGCGTGCCGACTCGGACGAGTCGCGGCTGCTGGAGACGGTGGCGGCGCACAACGTGGTGCTGGGGGCGACCCCGGTGGTGAACCTGTTCAAGCAACCGGCCGACCCGATTCGCATCACCCACAAGGCGGCCGATTACCCGGTGGTGGTGGACGCCCGCAAGGCCTATGGCTATGAGCTGTACGCGCTGGACCGGGTGTACCGCGTGCGTCAGACCACGGCCGGTGAAGCGGTGGACGAGGTGCGCCCGTTCTTCTCCTTACAGCACGATGAGCTGTGGTCCGAGGAGGACCAGGGCGATGACGATCTGCCGGCCACGGTGAGCGCGGCGCGCACTCGGCAGCGTCGCGGCGGCGCGCGCTGTCTGGCGTACTGGCAGTTGCAGCGTGACGAGGATGTGGCCTTGCACAGTCCGGGCTACGAGGTGTCGCTGACGCTGGTCGATGAATCCTTCGATCCGGTCTTGCCCAGTGTCGAAACGCTGTCGCTGGACGTGACGGCGACCAACCGGGATCTGCCCAGTCTTTTGGCGCCGGGCACGCTCGGTGGCGATCTGTTCATGGAGGGGGGCGGGCCGGCCAAGGAGATCCGCTTGCTGCGCAAGCCCACGGCCAGTCAGCGCTTCGAGCGCGGCCGGGGGGCCTTGTGGCGCTTGATTTCGCACCTGTCGCTCAACCACCTGTCCTTGTCGGGCGGGGGCATTGATGCGCTCAAGGAGATGCTGAGGTTGTACGACTTGCCGCGCAGTGCGAGCAACCGCCGTCAGCTCGATGGCCTGGTGGCGATCGAGTTCCGTCCAGCCACAGCGTGGTTGCAGGGCGAGCCCTATGCCAGCTTTGTGCGCGGCACCGAGGTGCGCCTGAGCGTGGATGAGGGCAGCTTTGTGGGCACGGGCCTGGGCCTGTTTGCGGCCGTGCTCGATCATTTCTTTGGCCTGTATGTGCATGCCAACAGTTTCACGAAGCTGACGCTGGTGTCGGCTCGCACACAGGAAGAGGTGCTGACATGCCCCCCGCGCAACGGCGAGCTGCCGCTGGTGTGATCGAGGAGCTGCTGCAGAACCCGCAGCAGTTCGGCTTCTTCCAGGCGATCCGGCTGCTGGAGGGCTGGCTGGCCGAGGGTGGCCAAAGCGGGCAGGGGCTGTCGCGTCTGAACTTTCGCAACAGCCTGTCCTTGTCGTTTCCGCCCAGCGAGATTGAATCGTTGGTGGTGCAACGACACGGTGAGCCCACAGACTCGAATCGTGCGGGCAGTGCCGCGGCGTCAGGGGATGCTGCCGCGTTGGCGCTCGACGCGGTGCTGGCGGCGTCGGGCGAGGCGGCCAACGACTCACCCCATGCGCTGCACAGTCACGAGGTGGCACGCATCGACCTCACGCCCGCGTTCATGGGCTTGCTGGGCGTGACGGGCGCTTTGCCGCTGTACTACACCGAGACGCTGGCCCAGCGGGAGCACCATCACAAGGACCGTGCGGCACGGGCGTTCCTGGATGTGTTCAGTCACCGGGCGGTGGCGTTGTTTTACCAGGCCTGGCGCAAGCATCGCCTGGCGGTGCAGTACGAGGGCGCACAGCGGCAGCGCTTTCTGCCCGAGGTGCTGGCCCTGGCCGGCCTGGGGCAACGAGGGTTGCGCGAACGGATGGCGGGCGCCCTGGGGGGCGTGGCGGATGAGTCGCTGGCCTTTCATGCGGGGGCATTGCAGCGCCGCACGCTTTCGGCCCGGCAGTTGCAGCAGGTGCTGCAGTCCTACCTGAAGGTGCCGGTGCGGATCGAGCAGTTTGTGGGGCGCTGGTATCGCTTGCCGGACGAGGCCCGTGGGCATCTGGGCATGATCGCCGGAGGGCGCGCCGGACAGGTGCCGACCACGGGCGTGCTGGGGCGCTCGGCCATGCTGGGAGAGCGCGTCTGGCAGCGCGATCTGCGCATGCGGGTGGTGTTGGGGCCGCTGGACCGTGCCGATTTGCGGCGCTTTCTGCCGGGTGGGCGGGGAGCGGCAGCGCTGAAGTCGTGGCTGACCATGCTCAATGGCGTGGCCCTGGAGTACGAGGTCAACCTGACCTTGCAGCGCGACGAGGTGCAGGGTTGCACGCTGAGCTCGCACCGGACGCCCCACGAAGCCCGCCTGGGCTGGGACACCTTTTTACAAACCAGACCGGCCACGCAGGACCGCTCGGATGTGCACTACGACATCCATGCGGCCGCCTGAGTCGGCGTCATTTCTTTGGCTTTTCCAACGCTGTCATCACCATGAGTCAGAACCTCAAGACCTTGATCTCCAAGCTCAACGACACCACGCGGCGCGCGGCCGAGCGGGCGGCCAGCCTGTGCATGTCGCGCGGGCATTTCGAGGTGGACCTGGAGCACTTCATGCTGGCGCTGCTGGAGCAGCCGCAAACCGATCTGGCGGTGCTGTGTCAGCGCTTCGAGGTGTCGGTGACGGCCTTGCAGCGTGATCTGGAAACCGAGCTGAGCCAGTTCAAAGACGGGAACACGCGCACGCCGGTGTTCTCGGCGCACCTGCCGGTGTTGCTGGAGCATGCGTGGCTGATTGCCTCGCTGGAGTCGCATGCCGCACGCATCCGCAGTGCGCATGTGCTGCTGGCGCTGTTGACCGAGCCGAGCCTGAGCCAGTTGGCGCGACGGGTGTCCAGCCAGTTTGGGCGTTTCAAGCTCGATGAGCTGAAGCACCGTTTGAGCGAGATCACGCAAGGGTCGGTGGAGGCGGGGCAGTCGGTGCGCGATGCGCAGGCACCCGCTGCGACGGACGAAGCGGAAGACGACGCGCAGGCCGGGACAGCCCTGGGGGGCAAGACGCCCGCCCTGGACCAGTTCACGACCAACCTGACGCAGCGTGCGCGGGACGGGCAGGTGGACCCGGTGATCGGTCGAGACACCGAGATCCGTCAGGCCATCGATATCCTGATGCGTCGCCGGCAGAACAACCCCATCCTGACGGGGGAAGCGGGCGTGGGCAAGACCGCCGTGGTCGAAGGGCTGGCGCTGCGTGTGGCCTTGGGCGATGTGCCGACCCCGCTGCAGGGCGTGGCCATCCATGTGCTGGACATGGGTTTGCTGCAGGCCGGGGCGTCGGTGAAGGGCGAGTTCGAGAACCGCTTGAAGAATGTGATCGACGAGGTCAAGCGCAGCCCGCACCCGATCATCCTGTTCATTGACGAGGCGCACACCATGATTGGCGCGGGTGGGCAGGCGGGGCAGAACGATGCGGCCAACCTGCTCAAGCCCGCGCTGGCGCGTGGCGAGTTGCGCACCATTGCGGCCACCACCTGGGGCGAGTACAAGAAGTATTTCGAGAAGGATGCGGCCCTGGCGCGGCGCTTCCAGGTCATCAAGGTGGAAGAGCCCAGCGAGGAGCTGGCCTGCGCGATGTTGCGCGGCATGGCCCCCTTGATGGAAAAGCATTTCGGGGTGCGCCTGCTGGACGAGGCGATTGCCGAGGCGGTGCGCTTGTCGGCGCGCTATATCAGCGGTCGCCAATTACCGGACAAGGCCGTGAGCGTGCTGGACACGGCCTGTGCCAAGGTGGCCTTGGGGCAGAGTGCCACGCCGGCGCGCATCGAGGAGGCTCGCAAGCACCAGGAGCGCCTGGATGCGGAAGCTGCCGCGCTGCTGCGCGAAGTGGCAGCGGGGGCGCGCCATGACGAACGGCTGAATGAGTTGCGGGCGATTCGCGAGGCGCTGACGGTGACCTTGCAGGCCGACGAAGCGCGTTGGGGCGTGGAGCAGCAACTGGTGCAGGACATCCGTGTGCTGCGCGACAAGCTGGAGCACCAGGCGGGTGGGCTGTCGATGGCCGAGGCGGCATCAGCAACGGCACCGGCGAGTGCCCCGGCCCCGGGCAAGGGACGCAAGAAGTCCGGCCTGTCGGTGTTCGCGAGTGCCGACCATGAACTGCTGGCGACCAAGCAGGCCGAGCTGGCGGCGCTGCAGGGCGAGGCACCGCTGGTGCCGATGCAGGTGGACGGGCATGTGGTGGCCGAGATCATCGCGGCGTGGACCGGCATCCCGCTGGGCAAGATGGTGAAGGACGAGATCCACACGGTGCGCAACCTGCAGGCCACGTTGCAGGAGCGGGTGATCGGGCAAAACCACGCACTGGCCGCGATCGCGCAGCGGGTGCGCACCGCGCGCGCAGGGCTGGAAGATCCCAACAAGCCCAAGGGCGTGTTCCTGTTTGTGGGGCCGAGTGGTGTGGGCAAGACCGAGACCGCGCTGGCGCTGGCCGACATCCTCTATGGGGGCGAGCGCAATCTCATCAGCATCAACATGAGCGAGTACCAGGAGGCGCACAGCGTCAGTGGCCTCAAGGGCTCGCCTCCCGGCTATGTGGGCTATGGCGAGGGAGGGGTGCTGACCGAGGCGGTGCGTCGCAAACCGTACAGCGTGGTCTTGCTCGATGAGGTGGAGAAGGCGCACCCGGACGTGCTGGAGATGTTCTTCCAGGTGTTCGACAAGGGCCTGATGGACGATGCCGAAGGCCGGGAAATCGACTTCCGCAACACGGTGATCATCCTGACCTCGAATGCGGGCTCGCAGCACATCATGCAGGCGTGCTTCGAGCAGGACGAGGAGTTGGGCGGCGCAGTGATGAAGTCGCCCGAGGCGCTGCCGGATGCCGACGCGCTGGCCGAGGTGCTGCGCCCGACGCTGTACAAGACCTTCAAGCCGGCGTTTGTGGGGCGGACCAAGGTGGTGCCGTACTACCCCTTGAACGACGACGTGCTGGCCGAGGTGATCAAGCTCAAGCTCGACCGCATTGCGGCGCGCGTGAAGGCGAACCACCAGGCTGATCTGGCTTACGACGATGCCCTGATCGACACAGTGCTGGCGCGTTGCACCGAGGTGGACACGGGGGCGCGGGCAGTGGACCACATCCTCAATGGCAGCCTGTTGCCTGAGGTGGCCGACAGCGTGCTGGCGCGCATGGCTGAGGGCCGCCCGATCCAGAAGATCAAGGTGTCGGCGGGCAAGGACGGTCAGTTCAAGTTCAAGGTGAGCTGATCGGCAGGAGATGGGCGCCCGTGCGGTGCGCGCCGACTGGCCGCGTTGGCAGGACCGGCGAGGAAGCGGGGGCGCAGCCTCAGTCCGCGAGGATGAGCAGCGCTTCGTCGCGCCAGTAGGTGGTGGCGGCGTAATAGCCTTCCCAGACGCAGCCGTTGCAGCCGCGCCCGCAGCAGCTGGTGGGTTCGGGCGGTGGCGGGCGCAGGCTCAGGCCTTGCGCCGCGGCACGCGCCTGCAGGGCCTCAAACATGGCCCGGGCCGAGGGCAGGTCGTGAAAAGCGCCGTCGTGCGGGTTCATGGGCGACAAGGGCATCGTGCAAACTCCCCATTTTAGCCAAGGGGCCGTGGCATAGTCTGCGCGTGAAACGGACTCCTTCTTCTTCCCCTCTCTCAGGTGCCGATGCGTCGGCGGGTGATGGCCCGATGCTGGCGGTCTATGGCCACACGGTGACCTGGAAACACCTGATCCTGACGTCGGCCGTGCTGTTGCTGCTGATGAGCGCGGTAGCGCTGGCGGCGGCTTGGTGGGCATGGCAGAACTTGGCCGCGCGCGTGGTGCTGCAGGAGCAGGACGTGCAGATCCGCCTGCCCAAAGAGCTGGCCATTGAGGCCGAGGTGAGCCGCAAGGTGCAGGTGCAGGTGGACCAGACGGTGCCGCTGCGCGTGCCGATCAAGCAGTCCTTGGACATTGCGCTGAAGCAGACCGTGCCGATGACGGTGAGCATCGACACGGTGGTGCCGATTCGGCTGACGGTGCCGGTCAAGCAGGTGATCGAGGTGGACCAGGTGATCGAGCTGGACACGCAGGTTCAGACGCGGGTGTTGGGGATCGCCATGACCTTGCCCATCCGGGGCTCGGTGCCGGTGAAGGCCTCGGTGCCGATCGATCTGAACATTCCCATTGAGCACGATCTGCCGGTGGCGCTGGTGCGCACGGCGCAGGTGACGATGCAGGCGCCTTTGCGGGCGCACATCGACACGGTGATCGAGACGCGGGTGCCGATTCGGCAGGCGCTGGCGGTGCCTTTGATGGCGCCCGTGAGCGCGCGCCTGACGTTCCCGCAGCCCACGGTGGCGGCGGGCCTGAACCTGATGGACTTGACGATTCCGTTCAACGCGGTGACGCTGGGTTGGCGGGAGACGGGGGCGCACTGAGATGACGCACGCAGCTCATCAGAGCGTGGCGCGCGCATCGAGCCCGCCGCGAGGTTGGCACCGCCCGGTGCGGCCCAGAGCGCTGCTGGTGGTCAGTGCCGTCTTGCTGTTGCTGTGGCTGGTGCTGATGGTCGGCGGGGTGATGTGGTTTTATGCGCGCTTTGAGAGCCACATCACGGTGCGGGAGCAGCCCGTGCGGGTGCGCCTGCCCTCGGGTCTGCCGGCCCTGGCCGAGATGTCGTCACCCTTGAGATTGCAGTTGCCCCAGGCGCTCCAGGTGAACGTGCCGGTGAAGCAGATGGTGCCGATGCGCTTGCACGACAGCGTGCATGCACGGGTGCAGCTGAAAACGGTGCTGCCGGTGTCGACCGATGTGCGGGTGGATCACGAGGTGCTGATCTCGACCGTGGCCCGCCTGCATGCGCCGGTGTACCGCTGGTTGCCGCCGCTGGATGTGACGGTGCCGGTGCAGTTGCGTTTGCCGGTGCACCTGGTGGTGCCGGTGCGCGCCGACGTGCCTCTGGACCTGGACATGGCGATCAGCGGCGAGTTGCGCGAGAGCGTGAACGTGCCGGTGGACACGGTGTTGACCTTGCGCCCTGAGGTGAAAGGCGACATCGTGGCGCAGATGCGGACGCAGACGGCGTTCCGCTTGTTCGGGCCACAGGAGCCGGTGCCGATGACGATCGTCGATGCGCGTTTGCGTGTGCCCTTTGACCTGGCCTGGGTCACACGTCGGGAACCTTGAGCTGCGCTAGCAGGCTGGCTCGTCTTGCGCGAGCACAGTGAGGGCGTTTTCGCACCAGTGCACCCAGCTTTGCTCGTACATGAGCCCGGTCTGCAAGATGAGGTGCTGGATGCGGGCCTCGCGGGTGAGCGGCTTGCCGTGCGGAAAGTCCCGGGCTTCGATGGCGCGGTAGGCGGCGAGCTTGGTCGTGTGCAGGGCCAGGCGGCGTTCGACTTCGCCGTGCAGGCCCAAGGGGCCGATGACGGCGTCGGCGCGCAGGCGCACCATGAACTCGTCGCGCATGTCGACGAGTGGGGCGGGTTCACGCGCCCAGCGTTCGAGCTCGGTGCGGCCGGCGTCGAGCACCTGATAGATCTTCTTGCGGGTACGGCCGCCATCGGGAGCGGCTTCGGACGAGATCCAGCCGGCCTTTTCCATGCGTGCGAGCTCGCGGTAGATTTGCTGGTGGGTGGCACGCCAGAAGTAGCCGATGGACTTGTCAAAACGGCGGGCGAGGTCGTAGCCTGAGGACGATTTTTCCAGCAGGGACGTCATCAAGGCATGGGAGAGCGACATGGCGCCAGTCTAAGGGCGACAGCTTGACTATGCAACCAGTTGCATAGCGACCGCGAATCCCCTAATATGCTTTCATGCAACTGGTTGCATAGTTGCGTTGTCTGAATTTGTCACTGTTCCCCACCTTCTTTGTCACGCAAGAGAGAGTCATCCCATGAGCGCTTATCCCCATCTTCTGCAACCGCTTGACCTGGGTTTCACCACGCTGCGCAACCGTGTCCTGATGGGCTCGATGCACGTGGGTCTGGAGGAGGCCAAGGATGGTTTCGAGCGCATGGCCGCGTTCTACGCGGAGCGCGCCCGTGGGGGCGTGGCGCTGATGGTGACGGGCGGCATTGCCCCGAACGACGACGGCCGCCCGTATCCCGGTGGTGCGCGCATGGCCTCGGAAGAGGAAGCGGAAAAGCACAAGGTGGTGACGGACGCCGTGCACGCCGCTGGCGGCAAGATCGCGATGCAGATCCTGCACTTTGGCCGCTATGCGTACCACCCCGGTCTGGTGGCGCCCAGTGCCATCAAGGCGCCGATTTCGCCGATGCCCCCGCGCGCGCTGACCACCGAAGAGGTGGAGCGCACGGTCAATGACTACGCGCACAGTGCGGCCATGGCCCAGAAGGCCGGCTACGACGGCGTGGAAATCATGGGCTCCGAGGGCTACCTGATCAATGAGTTCATCGCATCGCGCACCAACCAGCGTGACGACGAGTGGGGCGGTGCGTATGAAAACCGCATGCGCTTCCCGGTGGAGATCGTGCGCCGCACGCGTGAGCGCGTGGGCCCGAACTTCATCATCATCTACCGCCTGTCCATGCTGGACCTGGTGGAAGGCGGCTCGACCTTTGACGAGGTGGTGCAACTGGCTCAGGCCGTGGAAGCTGCAGGTGCCACCATCATCAACACCGGCATTGGCTGGCACGAGGCGCGCATTCCGACCATTGCCACCAGCGTGCCGCGCGGTGCTTTTGCCTGGGTGACGCAGAAGATGAAGGGCAAGGTCAAGATCCCACTGATCACGACCAACCGCATCAACACGCCGGAAGTGGGCGAGAAGATCCTGGCCGAGGGCTGTGCCGACATGGTGTCGATGGCGCGTCCGCTGCTGGCCGATCCGGAGTTCGTGAACAAGGCGGCCGCCGGCAAGGCCGACGAGATCAACACCTGCATTGGCTGCAACCAGGCCTGCCTGGACCACACCTTCAGTGGCAAGATCACGTCGTGCCTGGTGAACCCGCGTGCCTGCCATGAAACGATTTTGAAGATCGAGCCGGTGACCGCGAAGAAGCGCATCGCCGTGGTGGGCGCGGGCCCGGCGGGCTTGGCGGCGGCCACGACGGCGGCACGACGCGGCCACGAGGTCACGCTGTTTGAAGCGGGTGAGGATGTGGGCGGGCAGTTCAACATTGCCAAGCAGATCCCGGGCAAGGAAGAGTTTTACGAGACGCTGCGTTACTACCGCAACGAGATCAAGCTGTCGGGCGTGAAGGCGCAGTTCAACACCCGTGTGGGCGTGGACGAGCTGGTCCAGGGTGGCTTTGACGAGATCTTGCTGGCGACCGGCGTGACGCCGCGCACTCCGGCCATCGAAGGTGTGGACCACCCGAAGGTGCTGAGCTACCTGGACGTGCTGCGCGACAAGAAGCCGGTGGGCAAGAACGTGGCCGTGATCGGTGCCGGTGGCATCGGCTTTGACGTGTCGGAGTACCTGACGCACGAAGGTGAGAGCCCCGCGCTGAACCTGGCCAAGTTCAATGCAGAGTGGGGCATTGACTCGGAGTACAAGGACCGCGGTGGCATCAAGCCTGCGCATCTGGACAAGGCGCCGCGCCAGATCTATCTGCTGCAGCGCAAGACCAGCAAGGTGGGCGATGGCCTGGGCAAGACCACGGGCTGGATCCACCGCACCTCGCTGAAGAACCGCAATGTGGAGATGATTGCCGGGGCCACGTACAACAAGATCGACGACGCAGGCCTGCACATCAGTGTGGGGGGCAAGGACGTGCTGCTGCCGGTGGACAACGTGGTGCTGTGCGCCGGTCAGGAGCCCTTCCGTGCGCTGCAAGCCGGTCTGGAAGCTGCTGGGCAGAAGGTGACCCTGATCGGGGGTGCCGATGTGGCGGCTGAGCTGGACGCCAAGCGCGCGATCAAGCAAGGCACCGAAGTGGCTGCGGCGCTGTGATCATGGCGATGTCACCCAACTTGAATCCGCAGGTGGCGGCCTCGCTGGCGCTGTGGCACGAGATGGTGGCGCAGCAGGATCTGGGGCGACTGCCCTCGATCCTGCGTGACGATGCGGTGTTCCGCTCACCGATGGCCTTCAAGCCGTATGTGAGCGCCGCGGCCGTCAATCTCATCCTGACCACGGTGGTGCAGGTGTTCAAGGACTTCACCTATCACCGCACCCTGGTGTCCGATGATGGCCTCAATGTGGTGTTGGAGTTCAGCGCCACGGTGGGCGACAAGCAGCTCAAGGGCATCGACATGATCCGCTTCGATGAGGACGGCAAGATCGCGGACTTCGAGGTGATGGTTCGCCCGATGAGCGGGCTGCAGGCATTGGGCGCCGAGATGGGTGCACGCCTGGCGGCCTATCTGCCGGCCTACAAAGCTCAATCTACTCAGTGAGAAACTCCATGCAATTCGAAACCCTGGCTGTGTCGGTGGACCAGCACATTGCCACCGTCAAGCTCAACCGCCCGGACAAGGCCAATGCCATGAACTGGCAGATGTGGCAGGACATCCGTAGCGCCATGCAGTGGGCCGATCGTACGCCCGAGGTGCGCGTGGTGATCGTGGAAGGTGAGGGCAAGCACTTCACCTCGGGCATTGACCTGACGATGATGATGGGCCTGCAAGCCCAGATCAAGGACGATTGCGACGGCCGTGCGCGCGAGAAGCTGCGTGCCTTGGTGTTGGAGTTGCAGGACACGCTCAGCAGCATCGAGCGCTGCCGCAAACCGGTGCTGGCTGCCATCCACAACGGCTGCGTGGGCGGCGGGGTGGACCTGATCAGCTGCACCGACATGCGCTATTGCTCGGCCGATGCGTACTTCACGATCAAGGAGATCGACATTGGCATGGTGGCCGACGTGGGCACGCTGCAGCGCCTGCCCAAGCTGATCGGCAACCAGGGCATCGTGCGCGAGATGGCGTTCACGGGCCGCAAGGTGCTGGCCGACGAGGCGCTGCGCATCGGTCTGGTCAATCAGGTGTTCGAGACGCGCGAAGCGATGCAGGCCGGTGTGCGCGAGATGGCGGCCTTGATTGCGTCGAAGTCGCCGCTGTCGGTCCGTGGCACGAAGGAAATGCTGAACTACAGCCGCGACCACTCGGTGGCCGATGGCTTGAACTACATCGCGACCTGGAATGCGGCGATGCTGATGTCCAGCGACCTGACGACGGCGATGATGGCCAGCATGGCCAAGCAGACGCCGCAGTTCAAGGACTGATCGGCTCTGCGGGCGGTGGAGGGCAACAGGGTGGAACGCTGGTTGCACGGAGCCCTCACGCTGAGCCTGGCACCGCTGCTGCTGGTGCAGGGGCGTTGGGTGCGTCGGCGCACGCCGCTGTTGCCCGAGCCACCGGGGCCGCGTGCCGGGGTAATCGGCCAGGGGCCGGTGTTGCGCTTGCTGATCGTGGGCGATTCGTCGGCGGCGGGCGTGGGTGCGGCGCATCAGGATGAGGCGTTGAGTGGGCGGTTGACGCAGGCCTTGTCACGTGACTTCACGGTGCATTGGACCTTGCTGGCCTGCACGGGCCACAAGCTGGCCGATGTGCGGACGGCGGTGCGGGGGCTGCCTGCCGAGCCTTTTGATGTGGTGGTGACCGCCGTGGGGGTGAACGATGCCACGGGGCGCACGCGCATGGCGCATTGGCTGCGCGGCCTGCGATCTTTGGTGACGGCGTTGCGGCATCGGCATCAGGCGAAGCAGGTGATCTTGTCGGCCTTGCCGCCGGTGCATCTGTTTCCGGCGCTGCCGCAGCCTTTGCGCTGGTACTTGGGGCGGTGTGCCACACGGCTGGACCGGGCGCAGCGGCGCTGGGTGGTCGGCCAGCCAGGTTGCGAGGTGGTGGGCGCGGATTTTCCGATGGACTTGCGCTACATGGCGGATGATGGGTTTCATCCGGGGCCTCTCGCTTATGAGGCTTGGGCGAGTGGCTTGGCGGTGCACATTCGGGCGTATCGGCATGCCTCTCGTGCGTGACAAGGGTCATGGCTCAGGGTGTCGGCCATCTTGCACACACCCAGGCAACCGATGTTGGACTCGAGCAGGCTTGCGCGGATGGGCGAAGGCCATCTGCTACGAGGGACGATACATGCGGAACCTCTGCTCGTCGCCGATCGAGAAATAGTCCGCTGGGCCACCTCCGCGCAGAATCACTCCGGAATTGGCCGTGTCGAACACACCGTCCTTGAGCAGCCGACGATCGATGTAGACCTTGACCACCTCCCCCAGCACGAGCCAAGTCGGAATCGGCTCTTGGCCAGCGGTACGCAACTGGTGGATGTCGGTCAATCGGCATTCGAAGGTCACCGGGCTCTGTGCGACTCTGGGCACCCGGATCAACTCCGAATCCACGGCTTCCAGCCCTGCCAGCTCGAACTCATTGACCTCCGGTGGGACGGCGGCACAGGTCTGGTTCATGGCATCGGCCAGCTCGCGTGTGGCCAGGTTCCACGCGAACTCGCCAGTCTCTTCGATGTTGCGCACCGTGTCTTTCCAACCGATGCTGGAGAAGCCGATGATCGGAGGAACGTAGTTGAAGGCGTTAAAGAAGCTGTAGGGTGCTAGATTGACCCGCCCGCTCGCACTCCTGCTCGAAATCCACCCTATCGGTCGTGGGCCGACGATGGCGTTGAAGGGGTCATGCAGCAGTCCGTGCCCCTTGCAGGGTTCGTAGGTGTGCGGGTCGGTGTTCATCGCTGCGTGTTCTGGTCTTGGGCCTGTCGGGAAATGTTCAACTGCATTCGCGGGCGGTCGTGCAAGACACCCCTGCGGCTGCAGATGGTCAATTCTGGCCTAAGGAATGGCTTTGGCGGCTCAGCGGATGCCTGCATCCGTTAAGGCGGCCTTGTGACTTTCAGTGAAGTACAGCGTCATTCGCCCTTCATGTCGCTCGCGCCCTGAGTTGGCACAGGGTCGCAGCGGCCCACGATGGTGAACTTGAGGTAATGCTCTAACAGGCTGCGGAAATACCCAACGGGCGCAGCTTCGCTGCTGACGCAAGGGCTCGTTTTTCGATGATGCGGGTCGACTCCGACGCCAAAACACCCCATTTCAAGCCCATTTTGGCCTGATCTGAGGCCA
>Ga0209066_10002032_pt1 | contig 25472 bp, 31 predicted proteins | sample All_14_2_FD_187198 | JGI IMG/M metagenome (GOLD analysis project Ga0209066, IMG submission 187198) | Freshwater microbial communities in response to fracking from Pennsylvania, USA - Allegheny Zone_MetaG_DW_15 (SPAdes) (version 2) ... | reverse complement strand
GTCTGACCTCCCGCATCCTGCTGTTCGATCGGGAGGATCGCATCCTGCTGTTCGATACCGTGGCGCCCGACAGCAGCCGGGTCTCGCGCTGGATCACCCCTGGCGGGGGAGTGGACCCCGGTGAGGACCACCACCAGGCTGCAGTGCGCGAACTGTTCGAGGAGACCGGGCTCGTGGTCGAGTCGCTCGGCTCGCCGGTGTGGGCGCATGACTTCGATGTGCAGTGGGATGCAGCCGATCACTCAACCGGGCACGCTGAGTTCTATGCGCTGAAGGTCGACCACTTCGAGCCGAGCGATGCCCACTGGACCGACGAGGAACGAGTGGATGTGCTGGGCCACCGCTGGTGGAGCCTCGCCGAGCTGCTCTCGACGGATCAGGCCTACGAGCCGGCCGAGCTCATCCACTTGATCCGTCGCAGCCTGCCCTCCTGCATGGCCCTCTGAATCAGATCTCGCCGGTCTGCTTGAACCACTCCACGGTGCGGGGGAGCCCAACCGCGACCGGAACCGCAGGGTCGTCGAGCAGGCGGCGGGTCTCGCTGTCGTCAAAAGCCGGAACCGGCCTGATCGCCTCTGACATGTAGGCGAAGGGCCCGAACTCTTCGACCACCGTCGGATCCTCAGAAGGTCTTGGTGTCGCCGCAACGCGATACTCCACCCCGGCAAGCTCGCAGCCGAGGCTGAGGAAGGCGGGGAAGCTGTATGAATCATGGCTATCGCCCATGGCAAGGTAGCGACCACCTGGCACGCCCCTGTCGATGGCGAGCAACGCGCGTCGGGCAACTTGTTCCCCGAGCACCCAGCCGACAGCGATAGCCGGATAGCGGGGGAGCTCGCCACGAATAGCGCGCAGGATCATCGCGTTCTGGCCGGCGATCTCGACCGCTCGCTCCGGCACCGGGGAGGGGCCGTAGATCGCGCCAGGAAAGACTGATTGCACATGCTGCCCGCCCTCGGCGCGTCGGTCGAGTTCCTGCTGCGCCGCGCGCTTCGTGCGCGTGTACTGGCTCTCGGCGGGATTGTGCGGCGAGTACGGACTGTGCTCGGTCCATGCATCGGTCTCCGAGGCCGCGAAGAATGCGGTAGTCGAGATGGCAACCAGCTTCGCGTCATTGGCTGCTGCTGCATCGAGAACATTGGTCATGCCACCGAGATTGATCGCATCGTGCACTGCCGGATCCGTGCTCCCATAGGTGCCGCCGAGCACCGCTGCACAGTGGACTATCGCGTCCACGCCCGCCGCCGCTGCCGAGACCTCGTCCGAATCCGCGACATCCCCGCGCACGATCCGCACACCGAGAGCTTCCAGCCTGGTGGTGTCGCTCCCGTTCCGCACCAGGGCGACGACGTCGTCACCGGCCCGTGTGGCGAGAGCACAGACGTTGGCACCGACCAGCCCGGTGGCTCCGGTGACCATGATTGTGCGCGACATCCACTCTCCATTCGTCATTGAATAGTGCTCATCACCCTAGTCCCACGCGTTTCTGTGCGGGGGAGTGGCATCCTGTGAGTGGATGCCCACGGGCTCAGGAGAGGACTCACCATGGTCAGGGACGAAGCAGCGGATGTCGCGATGATCGAGGAGCAGGAGCGACGCCTCGTCTTCGAGCAGTTCGGCTACGAGGACGCGTGGATTCTCGGCAATATCATCGTCAAACTCGGGATGGAACGGGACCTACCCATCGCGATCGACATCATGCGGGGGGAGCAGAAGATGTTCCACGCTGCGCTTCCCGGCTCCACTGCGAACAACGACCGCTGGATCGAACGCAAAGCCAGGGTCGTGCGCGAGTATGCCGAAAGTTCGCTGCTGGTCGGCGCACGCGCCCGCCTCAAGGGCAAGCCGTTCGAGGATCAGCCGGTGAATGACCCGCGACGCGAAGTCGCGGCAGGGGGATGCTTTCCGGTCAACCTGAGGGGATCAGGAACCATCGGCACCATCGCCGTCTCAGGTCTTCCGCAGTACGACGACCACGCCCTGGTGGTCGAGGCAATCGAGCTGTTCCTGGCCGACTAAGGTCGTGCCAACTAGATTATGTCAAGTAGCGGCGCCGACGACGGGCAGTGGTCGCTGGCTGGTCGAAACGGGTCAGTGGCCGCCGAAGAGGCTGTCGCCAAGGCCCGGGGTGAACATCAGCACCGCAGCGGCGATCGAGACAACGACTACCAGTGCGGCGATGCCGACCAGCAGCAGGTTGCCCAGGGTCAACACCAGTTTGAAGAATCCAGTCATGTCACCAGTATCTCGTGCCGCGTCACCGGATAACGACTCTTAGGCCGCCACGCGGCGCGAGCTGGGTCAGACGGGCCGAACAGCTCAGGTTCAGGCGACAATCGCGCGCTGATAATCAGCATTATGTCAGTTTAAGGTTCAAACTGCTCTCGTCGCGCCCCCCCGAATCATTGGCGTGTCCGCGATCGCTTCACGAACCTGCGCCGACTGATGTTTTGCCGTTCTGGTCGTCTGGCAGCTCGTCGCCACGCCACTGAGTGAGAAGCCAGAATCCGCAGCGGCGGCAAATGTAGGCAGGCTCCGAGCCGAGCGTATGTAGCTTTCGGCGTGGATAGGGGCGACCGCAGCACGAGCAGCGATGGTGGTCGGCGTCGCTCATAACACCGGTTCGAGAGCATCGGCGATTTGCTGTTCGGTCGGAAGCCCGGCGAGGCCGGCCGGGGTCCTGTAGATGCGGCAAGCGAGATCAGGCGTGTGGTCGCCGGGGAAAAGGTCGGCTCCGTTTACCGTCAGTGTTGGCGAGCCTCCGAATGCTGAATCCACGGCGTCCTCGGGGCTTCGGATCAGGCGGTAGGTGACCTTGTCCGGAAGCCCGAGCGATGTCAGTACGCGAGATGCCCGCGCGCCGGCTTCCTGCCAGTTGGGGCAATCATCGATGTGCATTATTTCGATCTGCATGCCCTCATTGTGCTCCTTACCGACGTAGCCGATGTCGGCCCGGTTTCGGGCTTGATGCTGGTCATTCGTCGACGTCCTGGCGAGCGCGCGACTCATGATCGACAGGGCGCTCACTCTGATTGTGCTGATGGCCAGCTTCCGGGGATCCGCCGATCATCCGGACCATCGGTAGGCCACCAGTGCGGAAGAACCAGACGAGCAGGAACGCGGCGATGGCGAGGAAGATTATGCTGAGGATGGTGGTGTAGTTCCACGAGATTGTTGCGTTGATGATGGCCGCTATGCGCTCGTGGGGCACGAGTCCGAGCGGGGTGAAGATCAGCTCGATGATCTCGGCCAGAGCCCGCTAGCGCTGCAACACCAGGACCGAAGTGGTCACAGCTCGACCGGTGGGTACGACCAGTATGGTCGCAAGCGGAAGAGGGAGAGCTGGCTCAGCGAGCTCTTCGACTAGGCACGTATGCGATCATCCCCAGGCTGTGCAGATGGGGCCCGCTAAGCACACCGGAGATCGGACCAGATAGCGATTCTTGGGCGTCAGTCCGAGAAAAGGGGAACCTCACCGCCCGCCTGCCCCATCTCCCTTCGATGACGTCGCAGAGCGCTTGCGATTCGTCGGGCTTGTCTAGTTCGCGTTCGCTTTCAGCCAGGCGAAGGGGTCAACCGGTACACCCTCGATATGGGTTTCGAGGTGGAGATGGGCGCCCGTGGAGGCGCCGGTTGAGCCGACTTGCCCGACCTGATCCCCGACTTTGATTTGTTGGCCCTGGACGACGCGGATGGAGCCCGTGAGCATGTGCGCATACAAACTTTGTACCTTCTGCCCGTTCACCGTGTGTTCGATAACGAGATGCTGTCCGAAGCCTCCTGAGATGGAGTTGACGCCGATCACAACACCATCGGCGATCGCCTGAATGGGCGCACCGGCACCTGGGGTGAAGTCGACGCCATTGTGGAAGGTGGAGCAGTAACCGCAGTTGGGCACCAAGCGGTCACCATAACCGCTGGCGATCGGGACCGGAACGGGGAAAGGCCACTGGATCGTGCCGAGTGGGTTGTTCGTATACGCGTACGTGCGACTTCCGTACTTGAGCCGCATCTGCTCGGCGAGTGAGGCAACTGTGTAGCCATCGCGAGGGGGGATTGGGGATCCGGCGCCCAGCTTGACGGCGAAGCTCTGCGGGGGCCCTGCCTCGATCGCTGAAATATCTGAGATATCAAGGAATCCAGCGCTGTAGAAAGCGTTGGCCGGCAGTGAGGTCGATACCATGAGCGCGGTCACGCCAAGCATTGCGCCGATGGTCATCAGCTTGGACAGGATGTCCCCCTGCCTGACGGGCGGAGCGACACCTTTAGATGCGCGACGTGTCGTCGGATTGTTGGGGCGAGGGCCGGCAGCGGCATGGCGGCTGGCTGCGGCGGGCTGCGGTGCGAGTTCGTGAGGAGGTTCGGGATGGTGTTGCCGGACCTGGATCCCGACGGGCTCGTCAGGGTCTTGGACGACGTTCGGCTCATGGGTGTTCGCCACTGTCGAGATTTCTCCGATCGAGCGGGCGCTCCGCTCGATCGCTCGAAGGGCTCGGCGGCTCGGCGACCCGGAAGCGTCTTTCGACGATGCGGGGCTGGTCGCGAGTTCGGGACCAGCAGCGGATGCGGCGGACACGACCGGCAGCCCGAGCGACGATTGAGTCAAAAGGTCGAGCTGAAAGGCGGGTGCCCCGGACCTTTGGTCGTCTTGCAGCGGCACATCGCGTTGTGACTCGTCACCGGCGCCCACCTCCACAGCATCGCGGGACGTCAGATCGGTGTCGGGCGACTGATCTACCTCGGTTTCCGCGTCGTCCGACCCGAGATTCCATCGAAAGACCACTTCAGAGTTCCGAGGTCTGGCTCGACCACCGCAGAGCACGCGGGGCCGCCGGCTCGGGATGAAACATAGGGGTGGCTCCTCGGGCGTAGAAAGTAGGATCAGAACGTCGAAGTAGAATTATAACAATTAGATAAAGGACATGTAGATAAAGGACATGGCGGGCGGCGATAGGTGCCAACTGCGAGATGCAAGCGGGCGTCAGTGGGATGGCGGGGCCCGAACGATGACAGTCAGCCTGAAGATGGAATGGCAATTGCAGAACGCGCGCCGGAATCGGTTCCGACCTCACGGCGGACAATCCTCGCGATATCCCCCACTCGAGCGGGATCTGCTGCAATTATGGGGAGACCGCCAGAGCCTAGCCGCGAGCAAGCTCCCCATCCCTGTCCCCGCGACCATCCCTTCGAGGGCTCGACCAATGATGGCTGCTGGGGTCAGTGTCTCTACAAGAGAAACGTCAGCCACAAGATTGCCGGGAGAATACCAAGGCAGCTGTTGGACGACACGGCCGTCCGGGGCGATGATCGCGGTTAGTCCGACCGTAGAAACGTTGACAACGCTCCGCCCGAGCTCCATGGCACGGATACGCGCGATGGCCAACTGCTGCTCGCTCTGATCGGTGCGCCCGAAGTCTGCGTTGTTAGACGCGGCGAAGATGACCTGCGCACCCTTCAGCGCCGAATCCCGGAGGACCTGGTCGTCCACAATGTCGAAGCAGATGTTTATGCCCACGGGCACGCCGCCGATCTCAAAAATCGGGTCTGTGCTGCCTGGGGTGTAGTCGCGTTGCACTAGATCGATCAGATCCGGCGCGAACGGACGCCAGAATTCGCGGTCAGGGATATATTCCCCGAAGGGAACAGGGTGTTTCTTGTCATACAGATCGAGGGCACCACGGCCTGCTGCCCACAGGATCTGCGTGTTGTATGTGATCCCCTCACGTTCAGTGATTCCCCAGCCAATCAGCGGTGCCCCAACTTCGGCAGAGATGTGGTCGAAGACCGCTGCAGTCGATGCATCCTCGAGCGGGCTCCGATCCGTGGAGCCCTCCGGCCACACCACAGCGTCAAGGTCCTCACCGAACAAGGAGAGGCTGGCTGCGTACTGTGCGGCCAGCAGGTCATCGGGGCCGCGCTCATCGAAATAGCCCGCCGGCCCGTTACCTTGAACGGCGGCGACCCGCATCGTGCCCACTGCCTGCACCGACCATGCAGGCATCGCCACCAGGGCAGAGGCCACTAAGAGTGGCGCGGTCACGCGCCGGACCGGGCTCAGCTCGGTCATTCGGAGTGCATTGATGACAAAAGCAACCAATAGCACCATGAGAAAACTGACGCCGGATACGCCTACCCACGGGAACAGTTCCTTGATCGGGCTGTCCGACTGGGACATCGCAACTCGCCCCCAGGAGAATCCGCCATAGGGCCAGGAGCTCGCCACCAGTTCCCGGAGGGTCCACAGCCCGGCGATCGTCACCGGTAACAGCGGGCGGGCCGCCGGCCAGGCGCGCGGCACCCAGCGGTAGGCGAGCGTGATCGCCACGCAACCGGCCGCGAAGAGCAAGGCCTGCAACGCCACTAGCGCCGACATCGGCAGTGGCCCGAGGAACAGGGAAGCCCATTGGATGTGCGCCAGATAAAAGGAGCCACCGGCGACGATTCCGACGAGCAGAGCACCACCGACCCGGCGGCCGATGAGGACTAGCAGGATGAAGCCGATCCCCACGAAGGCTAACGGCCACATTCCCCGGTCCGGGAAACCAGCGTCCAGCACGACGCCCGCCCCCGAAGCGACGGGCACAGCGGCCCACAGCGGCAACAGCGCGGATCGGACCGGCGGCGGCTTGCCACCGCCATCATCCGCTAAGGCCGGAGAGGCAAACGCGGAGGTGTCGCTTAGCGAACGTCGAGCAGAATCCCGACGCCGGGCCTCAACAGCGATTGCAAGTTCCGCTGCTTTCGAATCGTGCGGGGCCTCTCTAGCTCGTCGAGGACGATGACACAGGATGGGCCAGAGGATTGCCCACGAAGCCCCCTCGCGTCTTGCGGTGTTGCGCTGTGGCGTCACTCCGCTGACTCGTAGCGAGATCCCCGACGGCGTTTGCGGCGCAGCGCCAGTGTTACGAACACGGCCGCGAGCACGAGCAGGACGGCGACGACCCCGCCGGCGGTGACCCAGTTCCCCACTTCTGTAGGGGGCGTGCCCCGCGTACTGTTCTCACCCCCAGTTGTCGTCTCCTTCATGCCTTCGGTCGGTCCGGGGCTGCCACCAGAGCTGCACGGAAGAGTAGTAGTCCCAATTGCGGCTACCGCTTCTGCTGGTCTCTCGTACACGAAATCGAACGTGTCCGAGGTGGTGTGCGCGTCTGAGGAGATCACCTGCCATGTGACCTTGTACGTTCCCGACTCCCCGAGCGCGACCAATGTCGACGCTACCGCGCCCTCGCGCTGCACGCAGTCGAGGTTGTAGTAGCGCCCGTCAGGCCCGACCACTTGGATAGCGAACCCGGCTGTCATGTCGCCAAGATCAAGAAGCTCGTCGCTGAAAGTCAACGAGATGCTTTCAATCTCGGTCGTGACAGTACTACCTGCTATCGGCACGCTGGACACCAGGCCATCATGTGCTGCCGCCGGGGATGGACCCATGAGGAGCGAAATGATGACCAGGACGGTAGCCGCGACGCCGATGCGGCGGGAAGCGGAGATGATGTTCATCGAATGCCCTTGTCCTCTACTTCAGTTTCTTCTCGGTTCTCTGTCTGTGCGGCTAGGCGGGCGCGCTCTTCCGCGTCGATTTCTGCGTAGGCGCGGCGTTCGGCGCGATCTGCGCGGATGATCGCGCGCATCACGAGCCAGAACACCAGGCCCACCAGAATGGTCGGCACGACCGACCATAAAGCGTTGAGCCACCAGTTCTCGATGGGAGGTATGGGCTTGCTCCGTTCTCGTTTTTTTGATGGGGTGCAGCAGTCGCGTGCGCTCACTACGGTGTATGTCCCCGCTTCTCCTCGCGCTTTCGAAGCTGCGCGAGGTACTCGTTGTATGCGTCCAGGTCGGGATCCCCGAAGCGGGCGGCTCGGAGGTCAGCCGCGGCTGCTTTGGAGGTGTCGTCCCGGAACCAACGGTGAAGGATGTAGAGCAGCATGAGGACGTTGGGCCCTTCGCCGTAGGACCAGGCCAGCCCGCCCGCAACACCCTGATCGGCGAGCGGGTCGATGCCGAGGGAGGCTGGCGGGTTCGCGAACGTGTCCATGATGAGCGAGGGGCTGATCATGATGAAGACACCGAAGAAGGCGTGAAGCGCAACTTCTGCGATCAGGTCGACGGTGCGCGCCGGGTAGGACATCCGGACCGGAAGCGGGTCATTGCTGAGGATCGGGGCGGTGAAGAGTATTCCGGCGACCAGGAAGCTGAGCTCGAGGCCGATATGACCGAATGGAAGCGCCAGGATGGGGTCTGCGAGGTTCGCGAGGTAGAGCCCGTAGAACAAGAACAGGAACAGCGGCACGGTGAAGGCTGGGTGTAGCAGCCACCGGCCGACTCTTCCTCGGAGACTGTGGAGAGCGAAACGTAGTACGAGATTGCCCCATCCTCGGTGGGGAGTCGCGCGAAGAAACAGCGTGCCGGGAGAGCCGAGCACCAGCAGCGCCGGGACGAGCATCATGAGGGTCAGCTGCTGGAACATGAATACCGAGAACATGACGTAGCCGTAGCCCTCGACACCGAGGCCTGTCACGAGAATGATCGTGAAGCATCCAAGAAGAAAGATGGCTGTTCTTCCGACCGACCAGGTCCGAGCTGTCGTCCATAGCCGAATGGCACCCAGCAGGTAAAGCACCGCTAGCGTTGCTCCGACGATCGGCAGGACGGGCAAAGGCTGCAGATCCAGAGCGAGGAACTCCCCGATCCCCGGCGGCGCCTCGGGGGTGTTCACCCAGGTGTCGTTCACGATCGTGGTACTTCCCATAGGGCGTTCGCCTCGGGATGGCCGCGGGGATCGGCCAGCCACCAACGAATCGGAATGAGGCTAGTAGGTCCCGCTGAGGTGTCCCGTGGTGGCACCGAGACCGAAAGAAGTCCCGATCTTACGGTCTGACTTGCCACACGCGGGCTCGATTCGTGATGCATGTACCTCCAGTTGCTCACGCCGCATCGCCGTCCCTGTTGCCGTGTCCGGTGCGCGGGAACCGGGCAAGGAAGTCCCGCACTGCTCCCTCGAGGGTGGGGTCTTCCCCTCGTGCCAGGCCAGCACACTCGACACGTTCCTGCCCTGCCTTGGGCGAGGTGAAGCGGAACCAGATGCGGCGTCGGGGCACGAACAGCGCCAGTCCGAGCCCTATTAGGGCGAGGATCGTGAAGACCAGAACCGGTTGCTGGGTGGGATCACGGGCTATATCGAAGGCGGCGAATCTTCTGACCTCCCTCAGCTCGACGCTGCCGAGCCCAGAGGGCAACTCGACCGTCTCCCCGGGTCGCAGTTCGAGTGAATCCACTCCTGTGGAGCCGCCCGTGAGTTGTTTCATGCTCGACGTGTCGAGAGAATACGCTGATCGTGGAGTACCGTCGTCTAGCCCGAGGTCCCCGGTGAACACGTTGAGAGTCAGCACCGGGTTCTGCAGATCGGGGTAAACCGAGGCGTAGGCTCCGGAAGCTGTGACGGATTGGGTTGGGTAGAAGAATCCGATTGCTCCGATCTGCTGCGTCAGCCCGTCAGGGATCTTGAGGGTGCCGAGGCTGGTGAGGTTGCCGTCTTGCGGTAGGAACGGGATCACCTCGTCGCGAACGATGGTGCCTTCGGAGTCGCGGACGACTATTTGTGGCGCAAAGCCATTGCCGAGCAGATAGATTTTCGCACCGGAAACGGATAACGGTTCGTTGACTCTCACAATCGCGGACGTCGGAGTTTCTGCGGCCGGTTCGATGACGTCGACAACAGCGGTGTAGTCGGTTATGAAGCCGAGGTTGGTGGGGTCGTCTTCGACGTATTTGACGCTGAAGTCGCGCAGAACCACTGAGAACGGCGGGAGGCTCTCGTCGGAGAACCAGGCACCGCTGGTGAAGCTGTCGTAGGAGGCGCGGGTGTTCACAAACCCTTCGCCCTCGACGATGACCCGCTGGCCCTGATAGCGGAACCCACCACCGATTGCGACGCTGATAAGTATCCCGAGGAGCGCGATGTGGAACAGCAGGTTGCCGGTCTCTCGCAGATAGCCCCGCTCGGCGGCAATCGACACCCGATCGCCCTGGTCAGGGTAGGCGGTCACGCGATATCCGGCGCGGCGCAGCAAGGCTCGAGCGGCGTCGGCAAGCTCCGCCGGAGATCTCCGTTCCTCTTCGAGGACAAGAGTGTGGTGCGCGGGGAGCTGATTCAAACGGCGGGGAGTGCGAGGAGGGGGTCGCAGCAGTGCAGTGGTGTGGTGGCGGGTACGAGGGATTACGCAGCCGATTAAGGAGATGAACAGTAGCAAATAGATGGCGGAGAACCACGGAGACGTGTAGACGCTGAACAGGCTGAGCGCGTCGACGGTCGGTGCCCACTCGGGATTCTTGTCGAAGTACTGGACGACGCCGTTGGGGTCCGAGCTGCGCTGCGGGAACAGCGACCCGGGCACGGCCGCGATCGCCAGTAATAGCAGCAACAACAAAGCGGTGCGCATGCTGGTCAGTTGCCGCCACACCCACCGAGCCCACCCCGTGACACCGAGACGCGGCATCGTTGCTTCCGGGGATCGATCCTGATCGAAGTGATCCTCCGGTCGTGCCCCGAACTCATTCGGGTTGGGGGGCGACCTCCGTGTGACTCTCACGCTAGATCACCGTCGTGAAGGCGCCGATAAGGCCTTGGACTTCCCGGATCATGGCGCCCCAGACCCCAGTAACCATCAGCACGCCAAGCAAGATCAGGATGCCGCCGCCGATCAGGTTGACCAGGCGGATGTGTCGTCGGATCACCGTCAGTGCGCGAGTGGCCCAGCTCACACCGAGGGCAGTAAGGAAGAACGGGATCCCGAGTCCGAGGCAGTAGGCCAAGCCTAGGATGGCGCCGCGCCATGGGGTGCCTCCGGTGAGGCTCAGCGCGACTACTGCGCTGAGCGTGGGTCCGATGCACGGCGTCCAGCCCAAACCGAATACGACGCCCAGTAGGGGCGCACCGGCGAGACCGGCCGCTGGCGTCCAGGACGGTTTGATAGTGCGCTGCAGGGCGGAGAAAGCGCCGACCACCACCAGACCCATGACGATCACAACCCCGCCGAGAATGCGGACGAGTAGATCTTGCCACTGCACCAGCCATGCTCCGAGCGCGCCGAAGGCCGTGCCATAGGCGATGAACACGGCGGAGAAGCCGAGGATGAACAGCACCGTCCCCAGTACCACCCGCCGGCGCCCGAGGCGCGTTTCTGGGTCGGCGAGGCCGGAGACGTAGCCAAGGAAACCCGGAACTAACGGCAGCACACAGGGCGACAGGAAGGAGACAACACCTGCCACCATCGCCAACGGTATTGCGATCATCAATGCCCCGGAGAAAACGGTCTGAGCAAAGAACTCTCCGATCCCCCCCATCAGCCGGCACCGTTGTCCGATGGTTCCGCAAGAGCTGCCTCGATCAGCGATTCAAGGACGCTCCTGTCGATCAACCCCACGATGCGGGAGGCGGGACGTCCCTGACGGTCTAGGACGATTGTCGTGGGCACCGCGGTTGGCGATGCCAGGCCGGCAAGGGCGAGTGTGACCGTTCCGTCAGTGTCGATCACCGACGGGTAGGTGATCCCGAACGACGTTGCGAACGTCCGGGCGGTGGCCTTGCTATCGCGAACATTCACCCCGAGGAACTGCACGCCATCGTCGGCGAACTGCTGCGACAGCTGCTCCAGCCATGGGGCCTCCACTCGGCACGGCGCGCAGGCGGCGTACCAAAAATTCAACACCACCACCTCACCGCGATACTGACCCGACGTGACTGTCTCCTCGGTCTCGGTGGGGCCAGAAAAATCGATCGGTCGACCACGGTCCTCGGCGGCGAACTCGCTCACCGTGCCATCGCCAGAAACATAGCTATCGCCTATGTCAGCGACGTTGTTGACTTGCGAGCAGCCGGTTGTCAGCATCACAGCGGTGGCGGTAATGACCATGGCCAGCCGGACGGTAACGCCGGGGCGGTGCGTCATGGGCGCCTGCCGATCATCCGGGCGATGTGGGTGGCGTCGCTGCCCACCCCAGTCAGAAGGCTGGATGCGCGGGAGCGCATCCACGGAAGGCCGAGAACATATAGGCCCGTCACCGATGTTGCGCCGCGATGCTGCACAATCCCGCCTCCATGGTCTCGCACTTGATCGGGGAGCCAATTGAAAGGTGGCTGGTATCCGGTTGCCCACAAGACTGAATGGGTGCGGATTGTGCTGCCGTCCTCAAGATGGAACGTGGAGCCGGTGGCGTCGACGAGGCGAGGCACGACCCGCACCCCCAGGGTGCGCAGCTCCTCAAGGCTCTGACCAATAGCCGTCTCGCGGCGGCCTGGGTGACGACGGATGTGAGCGGGCACCGGAATCCGAAGGAGGCCAGTCGCTCTCATCCAGGAAAAGACGTCCACTCCGAGGAATCGTTGTGGCGACTCTCGCCGAGGAGCGCCCATGGCGAGAGTCACCTGGTGGGAGCTGGTGAGTTCACGGGCTAGCTGGCGCCCACTGTTGCCGTCGCCGACGATCAGCACTGATCCCTCCGGGAATTGCTTGGGATGCGTGTAATCACTGCTATGGATGTTCTGCCCAGGAACCCGAGCCCGGTTGGCGAATCCGGGAAGGTATGGCTCTGCGAACGGTCCGGTCGCGGCCACCACGTGCCTGGTAGCCACCTCTCCCAGGTTCGTCACAAGTGTCAACCCGTGCCCATGCGGGTCAACCCGCACGCTAAGCACCCGCGTCCCGTATACCGGGACGAGGCCCAACCGGTTCGCATACTCGCTCAAGTAGTCCTCGACCTCGTCTGCTCTCGGATACCGAGACTTCAGGCCAGGAAATGAGAAACCGGGCAGCGATGAGTGCCTGGCCGGAGTAAGCAGTCGCAAGGAGTGCCATTGTCGGCTCCATGCGCCGTTACCGTCGGCGGCGGCATCGAGGAGAACGAAATCGACCTGTGGCTGTAGCCCATCTCGGACTAAGGCGTGGGCCATGGCGAGGCCGGCCTGACCCGCGCCGACCACGATGACTCTCTTAAGCCGCAGGTCCTCTAGCGCTGAACTCAACGGTTTAATTCCGCTTCAATCGCCCTGCGAAGATCCCCCACGTTCGTTACTTCAATCATCAGGTCGTTCACGAAGAAGGTTGGGGTGGAGGAGACGCCCAATGCGACGCCGTCTTCGAAATCCGACTCCACGCGCTTCAGGGTCGCCGGGTCGGCGACTGCGGCATCATATTTCGACATGTCCAGAGTGAGCTCCGCGGCAAACTGACGAAACAGTGGTGCCTGTGATTCCTGCGCCTCGCCCCACTCCGGCTGGCTCTGGAACATTCGCTGATACATCGGCTCGAATTGCCCTTGTTGGGCCGCTGCCTCCACAGCTACGGCTGCGTTCTTCGAGTTGAAGTGGCCAGGTAGCGGGAAGTAACGGACCGCGTACGTCATCTGGCCCGAAAACTCTTGGCGCAGACTCTCCACGACGGGGTAGAAAGCACCGCAGGCCTCACACTCGAAGTCGAGGAACTCCACCACAGTGACTGCGCCTGGGCCGGCGTCATCCAGGACGTGGGTGCCTTCCTTGATTGCGGACACCGGCGCGGTATCGGAGTTGTGCTGGGACTGAGGGAGGGATTGCTGAGCTTGCACGATCGCGACGATGACGAATGCGATCACGGCGATGACGATAGCGCCGGATAATACGAGGGCTATTTTTGCGTTGGTATTCAAGTTTTTTGGTCTCTCTATGCTCGGGAACGCATGACGTCCAGCGCCTCGGAGTGGCCGACGCGCGACGATACAACAGCACGAATTGAGGGGTGGCAGCGCCGTGAGTTCGGTGCCGCTTCGTGCCTATGTGCGACTGATCGAAAGAGTAACCAGGCAGGGCCTTGGAGCAGGCGTGACTGCGGCAATTGCGACGAGGGCATTCGTGCGAACCCGCCGCCAAATATGAACGAAGAGTTTGAAGAGGAGGGTCCGGCCAGCGAGGAGGGCCATCCCCAGCACGCAGCAGATGATTATCACGATACAACCGGAGGCCAGGCCGACAGCGATGTATTCGCCGACCGTGTTCGCTGCGGAATCGGCCTCGGCCGCTGGCGGCTGATGTGCGGTGTTGGACTCAGCCAGGAGCGTGTGATCCGTCTCGCTACGAGAGGTTTGGGCGTGTTGGGCTGCCAGCGTTCCAGAAATCACCAGCAGAAGCGCCAGCACGACGGTTAAGAGACGCATCGCCCCTGCGGGGCCGAACGCGACCTCGCGGTAGTGGGGAGCGAATGGACTCATCCTGTCGATGGTACTTCGTAGGGATGCTCGATCAAACGCACGGGCGACAGGTCTCTGGAGCGATTGCCAATGTTCGCTCCAACGGGCCCGGCCCGCGTAGCGTCTATCCGGCATGGTCAGCACGGGAGAGGTGCACGCGTGCCGCGTCGATCGTGGTTTCACGGTGCGCAGTCCTCCTTCACACGGAGTTGGTCGGCTCTTCGAACGCCGACGGTTCGCATTGGATCGTTGCGTGTTCGATGTGATATCGGTCTCGTAGTACGGTCAACACTGCGTCGAGGACCTGTTCGTAGTCGCTTTCTGCAGCGACAACGACGTGCCCGCTCGCGCTCTCCATGCCCGAGGTGATCGTCCACACGTGAAGATCGTGTGTGTCCACCACGCCATCGACGGCTTTCACGGCCATGCGCAGTTCCTCCATATTGATGCCCGGAGGGGCAACCTCGAGCAAAATCCGCAACGCCTGACGCGTTAGTTTCCAGGTGCGCGGCAGGATGAACAAGCCGATGCCTACGCCGATGATTGGGTCGGCATAGGCCCAGCCGGTTGTTACCAAGATGATCGCCGCAACGATGACACCCACCGACCCCAATAGGTCGCCGAGAACCTCAAGGTAGGCGCCCTTCAGGTTCAGGCTCTCCTTAGACCCAGCCATCAGCAGTCGGAAGCTGATGAGGTTGATGACCAACCCGATCCCCGCGACAATCAGTAGCGGCACGCCTGGGACTTGAGGGGGTTCAGTGAACCGCTGCACCGCCTCATAAAGGACATAGCCGGCAACTGCGAACAGGAGAACACCGTTTGCCAGCGCCGCCAGCACCTCGAGTCGGTAAAGACCATATGTGCGTTGAGAGGTTGTAGGACGGTTGGCCAGCGTGATTGCCGTTAGCGCCATCCCGAGACCGAGAACGTCCGTGCCCATGTGGGCAGCGTCAGAAATCAATGCAAGGGAGTTGACGGAGAACCCCACGATGAATTCGACCACCATGAAGCTCGCGGTTAACGCGAACGCGATAGCTAAGGGGCGGCGATGCTTCCCGCTCGCGCTCGAACCTGGGTGCGCGTGTCCGGTGCCCATGACGGCTACCTCATCCTCAATCGGTTGCACATATGAACAGTATTGCAGGGTTGAGTAGGGCGGCTCGTTCAGTTCCCTGGCGGGAGCGAATTGCGGGGGTTGCTTAGATGGAAGCATGAGCATGGAACCGTCTCCACCACGCCGCAATGCCACTCGCCGATCGGTCCTATTCCTGGCCATTGTGTTACTCGTCTGCGGAGCGATCGGGTGGTTCATGTCGGTGGCCTTGCTGCTCGAACGGATCCGGGTCTTGCAGTACCCCGCCGCTTCGCTCAGTTGCGACATCAGTCCTTTCGTGTCGTGCGGTGCTCTGTTCGACCGTTGGCAGGCGTCCCTGTTCGGCTTCCCCAACCCCGTTCTCGGGGTGGCGGGATTCGTGGCACCGATTGCCGTCGGCGCTGGCTTGATCGCTGGCGCACGCTATAGATCTTGGTACTGGCGGCTGTTCACCTTGGGAGTATTCGGCGCATGGCTCTTCGTGACCTGGCTGTATACGCAGAGCGTGTATAGCATCGGCGTGCTTTGCCCGTATTGCCTGGTCGTCTGGGCCGTCACGATCCCGATGTGGTGGTACCTCTTAGCGTGGGGTCTAAAGCACGGGGCGCTGTTCGGGGATCGCACCCGCCGGCTCGGACAACAGTTATTCGCGTACGTGTGGGTGCTCGTTCTCGCCAACTACGCCGTGATCGTCGTCAGCGTTCTCGTCCAGTTCCCGTACCTTTTCCTCATCTAGCATGGGCTGGCAGAAGGGGAGCAACTGCGCTGGGGAACTGAGTGGGGAGGCGAGGAGAATATGTCGAGAATGGTGACCTCCAGGTTCCTCAAAAAAACGCGAACGAAAGACCATCTGTGACCGAATCGATTAGCCCAGCGGACGAGACTCCGCAGGTTGCCGAGGTCGACTATCCGGGTCGGATGCTAGGTGTAGTCGGCCTGATTCTCGCTTGTGTGCTGGGAGCAGTAGGGATAGTGGTCAGCGTGGTGGCGCTGGTGCTGTCGTTGCGAGCGCGTCATCGCAACTCTCCTGCAGTAGCGGGAATCGTCATCGGGGTACTCACGACAAGCGCGTTCGTGGTGGGCACGTGGTATTTTTTAGAGCTATTTCTCGACAGGTAGGATCCGCAGTGGTCATCCACGATTCTTGGACGGGAACGAGTGGATCGCCTTGGTCAACGCGTCCACGACTTGATCCGGGTGACGAGAAGAAACCAGCCAGTACGGGGTTGGATCTGATGGGTCTGTCACTTGAATCTTAACCACCGGCGAGATCCAGCCTCGAATAACTAGCCAGGCACGAGCGTCCAACCGCTGACCGCGCTCAAGCGTCGCTTCTTCGGTGCGAAACGCTTGTGCCTGTCCGACGTGTGCCAGCGCGATCTGTGCGCGCCCGGCGATGAGATGGTCTTCGGTGACCTCGACGATGGGCGATGTCGTGAGCAGTACGGCTAGGGTCCCGACGTATAGTGCGGCTGCTGAGATATACCCGGCCAGCACATTAATGGGCAGAAATACGAGGAGGCTCGCGGGGATGACCAGGGCCGTGGTCAGGAAAATCCACGGTGTAGGCCACATTCGTTCTCGGTAGTACCACATGGCTATATTCGATCAGACCTTGCTGTGCGAAAGCTTTTGGTCGACGTCCATTCGAGCCAAGCTGACATAGGTCAGGAGACGGTCTTAGCGCACCCCTCGCGACCGGAGAAACGGCGCTGGGGAGGTGGCGACGCCGCTCTGGCGAACCTCGAAATGGAGGTGGCATCCGGTAGACACGCCGGCGTTTCCCACGACTGCGATCTGTTGTCCGGCCGCAACCTTTGCTCCGACGCTGACTCGCAGCCCATTGGGATACATGTGGGCATACGACGTGGTGATCCCATCGCCATGGTTTATGGTCACGAGATTCCCGTACCCGCCCGATTGCCCCGCGAAGCTTACCGTGCCGCTGGCCGCGGCATATATCGGCGTTCCGCATTGCGCCCCGTAGTCGTCGCCGGCGTGCAACTGCCATCGTTTGTACACCGGGTGTAGTCGCATCCCATACGCCTGATAGCCCCGCACATTCACAATCGGATTGGTCCAGCCTTCCGAGGACACAGCAGCGCTTGATCCAGCCCCGCCACTCAAGCTGGCGGCGGCCGCAGCCGCTTCTTGTCGCTTCTGTTCGCCGGTCGCGAAGCCCTGCTCGATGGTTATTCTGTTGTCGCGCAAGGCCCCAAGCTGGGCGGTTAGCACAGCCACATTGGCTTGTTGTTCAACCAAGGCGTCGCTCGCGGCCTTCTGGGCGCGGACAGCGTCGTCGAGCGCCGACTGGGCGATCCCGGCAAGTCGGCGCAATTCGTTCCTGGCGAGTTTCGCTTGGCCCGTCAATGCCGTCGCCGATTTTTCGGCCAGGGTAGCGGACACAAAAATTCGTTGGTCGTTCCTGGTGACCTGTGCGGCCATGCTTAGCCGCCTGAGCACCGACTGGGCCTGATCCCCGGAAAAGAAGACGTCAAGCGCGACCGATCCCGTACCACCCCGGCTCAATCGAGCAGCCAGCTGCCCAGCTCTGGCCTTGGCAGCGCGCGCATCGCTTCGCGCCTTCATCGCCTGCGCCTCAAGGGCCTCGGATTCACCGGTAGCCGCATCCAGGCGGTCCTGGGCGGTTCTGAACCTCGCCCCTTCTTCTTCGGCGAGCTTCTGGGCACTCTCCAGCGCTGTTGACAGTGACGCAAGGAAACCTTCGATGCGAGTGATCTGGGACTTGGTAGCTTGCTCGCTTGACCTTGCGGCTTGGACATCCGCCCAGTTTGGGTAGTCGACCGCGCTGGCCGGAACACTCCCTGCCGCGACTACCGCGAGGGCCAGCGCAACGGTTGAGAGGAGTCTCAGCGCGCGTTGACGAAGGGCGCGCCGTCGAGGCCTGCGAACACGTGACGTCAACCTGAAGTGGACCAGAGATGCGCCGATTGAATCGGATGATGAATTTTGCGTTATATCCATGCAGGCTCTCCACAAGCTCATTAGACACATTGGGGCGATGCACCGAAACGTCATCGGGACGCACGGACTGTCGAGACACGGGTCCTGTAGACCCGAGTGCCGGTGCCGACCGTCCCTAGGTGCGACTGATGGAGAGAACGATCAGGCAGGGGCGTGTGCCACCGCCCAGCCTGGCCGGGATCGCACCGATGCTTCTGACCTGCAGAAGTTGGACGGCATGCGCTAGGCGTCGAAACAACTCTGCCCGCCAGGCCCCGGCGGCCAACAGGGCCAAGCCGACCGTGCAGCACATGATCAGTACGATGCACCCGGTAGCCAAGCCCCTGACATGCCCGACGGAAAATTCGGACGCGATGACGTCGAGATTGACGGTGGTCGGTGGATACGTGGTAACGAGTTGACTGGGGACCGTATAGCGAGACTCATTCGGGACGATTTCCGCGTGGTTCGCAGCCAGCACCCCCAAGAGCACCAGCAGAAGCGCCACGACCATGATGGCGAACGTCAGCAAGACGGGGGCGGCCTTGACCCGTTGGATTGGGTCGGGGCCTACAGGATCCACGTCACTTCTCCGGTGGGGCTGAGTGCGCACCGCCGTCGTGGCTTGATCGGCCTTGTATGTCGGGGCCGTCCGCCGAATGCAGGAGCACCGTGTGTCCGACGTGGTCCAGGCCGAGCTCGAGCAAGATCCGTACGTGCGCGTCGGCCAATGTGTAGTAGGCGTTTCGGCCGTCGCGGGAGACGTCGACGACTCGGTGCGCTCGGAGCAGACGCAGAGCATGGGACACCGCCGATTCGCTCAGGTCGACGGCGGCGGCGATGTCGCGCACCGCCATACGGCCCGCTAGCAGTGCGATCAGGATCCGAACACGTCCAGGATCGCCGAGTAAACTGAACACGTCTGCCAGATCGACAACGTCGGCCATGGTGGGCATGCTCGCCCGCACATCTTCTAACTGCTCAAGGTGAACATCGCGCTGAGCGGCGCTGAGGGGTACCCGTGAAGCGCTCTCATCCATGATTTCCCACGATACTCGCTCGTCCGCTCATATCCGACTAGGTGGCATCAGACGCGTGACCATTCTCATCTCAACTTTCGCTCGCGAGCCAGGTGCGGTGCTGGCCGATCGACCTCGGCACCGGTTCGGCGACCCAGAGCTGGACGCTTACAACGAATAGCTTGCCCGGCTTCGCAAAAGAGACGAGCGGTACGGCATCACCGCACCTTCGACAGAGGAGAACCCCTGATGTGGCTCTATCCCATCCTGATGATCGCCGTACTAATCGGCATTGGCGTCTGGGCGCACATCACCTTCCGCAACTACGACAAGCGGTTCGACAAATGAACGGCATGATGCGCGGCCTCGTGGTCGCGGCCGCTGCGCTTGTGATCGCGACGACGGGCATCGGCTAACCTCCCCGATCGAGGTCATCGCCCTAGATGTCGCTCGGGCGGACATGCACTACGTGGCAACGGCACGCTATGGCGCTCGTAATTGTTAGTGACTAACATAAATGCATGCGCAAAGCCGACCGCACTCGCGCTGCGCTTGTAAGTGCAGCGCTCGAACTGTTCGAGGAGCGCGGCTACGACTTCACCTCGGCGGCTGCTATCGCCGAACGAGCCGGTTTCAGTGAGATGACATTCTTTCGGCACTTCCCGTCCAAGGACTCTGTGCTGCTCGACGATCCTTATGACCCGCTAATTGCACATGCGATCGCCCTTCAGCCGGCCCAGCTCTCGCCCATCGCGGCGGCCATCGCTGGCGTGGCCGACACCTGGAAATCGATCCCTCCACCCCTCAGCGGCGAAGTTCGAGAACGCCTACGGATCGTGTCGCGGACAGCGTCCCTTCGCGGTGCCATCGCCCGGAACAACGCGGCCACGGAGGAGGCGATTGCCGGGGCACTCGCCAAGCGGCAGGTGGCAAGGACCGATGCGCGCATTGCGGCAGCGGCGACGATGGGTGCACTGACTGCGGCACTGCTGGACTGGGCAGACGGAGACGATCCAGACCTGGGAAAGGCGATCGAATCTGCACTTCGTGTTCTGCATGGTGATCTGAGATGACTGCATCACTTGTCGCCAGCAGGGCCACGCGAGTCTTCGCCAGCGGTGCTGGCGTGTTCGACCTCGACCTAGAACTCGTCCACGGACAGATCCTCGCGCTGGTCGGCCTCAATGGGGCAGGCAAGTCGACCTTGATGCGTGTGCTTTTGGGAATGTTGCGCACCGACCGCGGGGAGGTTCGGCTGGACGGCCACCTGCTTTCCGATGCGCCGACCAGGGCGTGGGCGCGGGTCGGACACCTCGTCGAATACCCCCTCGCCTATCCGGAGCTGTCCGCGCGGCGCAATCTGGAGCTGAACGCTCGACTGCGCGGCGTTGTGGACATCGAGGCTTCAGTAGGTCGCATCGTCACGGAACTGAGCCTCGAGCAGTATGCCTCCCGACGGGTTCGAGCACTGTCTCTGGGAAACAAGCAGCGAGTCGGACTCGCGGCCGCGCTCCAACACGACCCGAGCATCATCGTGCTCGACGAGCCGACGAACTCGCTCGACCCGGCGGGTGTCATTCGGCTAAGGGAGAGCCTGCTGCGCCGAGCCGGCGACGGCGCGGTGGTCCTCGTCAGCAGCCATCACCTCGATGAGGTTGCACGCATCGCCGATCGCATCGTGGTCATGAACGCTGGCCGACTCATCGGCGAGCTCGATCCGGCCACCCCGGAGATCGAGCGTGCGTTCTTCGAATCGGTCAGGGTCGACGGCGAGAAGGCTGCGGAATGAAAGCTGCTATCTGGGCAGAAGCCGTCAAGCTCGCCGGATCGACAGTAGGACGAGTCGGATCTATCGCAATCGTCATCGGCATCTCCGTGTTGAGCGGCTCCATGCTGCTGGCGGTGCACTCCGACGATCCGCAGCTCCTTGCCAAGCTGGGCCCGGTGGCGAGTGGCGACTGGACCGGATTCCTCCTCGGCGCGGCACAGATCACCGGCGCAGGAGGACTGGGCGGTTTCGCCGTAGTGCTCGCCTGGATGTTCGGTCGCGAGTTCGGTGACGGCACCATCACCGGTCTCTTCGCGCTCCCCGTCCAACGCTCGACCATCGCCCTGGCCAAGCTGGTCGTCTACGGGACGTGGACAGTCGCCATGAGCGTTCTCCTCGGTCTGGCTCTGATGTTGGTCGGCACAATCGCCGGGCTAGGCGGAGTGAGTGAGGACAACTGGGCGACGCTTGCCCGGCAGGTCGCACTGGGTGTGATGTCGGCAGCGATCACTCTGCCCGTCGCATTGGCGGCAACACTCAGCCGCTCAGTGCTGGGCGGCGTCAGCGTGGCCATCGGCCTGGTGGTCGTCGCGCAGGTCTCCGTGATCGCTGGGCTCGGTGGATGGATGCCCCTGGCAGCCCCGGCGCTCTGGGCGGTGTCCAATGGCACCGAGGTCTCCCCCATTCAATTGCTTCTCGTTCTGCCTTTCGGCGGCGCCTCCGCCCTCGCCACATCGCTGGCCTGGCAGAGGATTCAACTCGACAGCTAGCCCTGTAGCCAAAGCCATTGTGTTCGACTGAACAGTTGTTTATTATGCTGAACATGCGTTCAGATCCTGAGGACCTCACTACCAAGGCGAGGATCCGCGATGCGGCGGTTGAGCTCTTCGGCCGTGACGGTTTCGGGCGGATCAGCGTCAGGTCCATCGCAGAGCAGGCACAGGTGAGTCCGGCGCTGGTGATCCACCACTTTGCGTCGAAAGAGGGCCTTCGCGCGGCGTGCGATGAATATGTGGTGGATGCGTTCCTTGGGCGCAAGAACGACCTCATCGGGGAGAACGCATCCACTGCGATGCAGACCTGGCTCGCGGACATCGAGCAGTTCCGGCCCCTCATCGACTACCTCGCCCGAATGCTGACGGACAACACCACCACGGCCAGCGACCACCTCTTCGATGCACTGCTGGCTGCAACAACAGCCATGCTCGATGAGCAGATTGCCGCCGGAGTAGTGCGCGAGTCTCTAGATCTCCCGGTCACTGCCGCCTACGTCACCGTCTACGGAGTGGTTCCGCTGATCATGCAGCGGCAGCTCGCGCGCGCCCTCGGCGGCGAGCAGTTGAGCCCGGAAATGATTCGGCGATCGACTCTTCCGATTCTGGACTTGTACACGAACGGCCTGTATACCGACGAGCGCCTCCTGGAGGCGGCTCGCAACGCGTTGGAGCGCACCAGCGGACCCAACTCCGATAGAGGAATGAACGACCCGAACCAGGATCCCGACCCGCCTCGTCAGTAGAAGACCAGACCTTCAGTCGCATCCCACTCTCATTTTGATCCATGCTGAGAGGAGCACGGTCGATGACTGCTGCCATCACCACGGAAAGCCTGCACAAGCGCTACGGCGCCCGCACCGCCGTCCATGAACTCGACCTGCGGGTGGAATCCGGAACCGTCTTCGGACTGATCGGCCCCAACGGCGCCGGCAAGACCACAACTCTGCGAATGCTGCTCGACATCATTCGTCCTACAGCCGGAAACGCTCGAGTTCTCGGGCAAGACCCGCGCTCGGGTGGACCCAGCCTGCGACGACGCATCGGGTTCATCCCAGGTGAACTCCGTCTCGAGGGCCGGGTACGGGCAGGGAGCCTCCTCGCGCACTATGCCGACATCAGCGGTCGGGTGGAACGCGGGGCGGTCGCCGAACTCGCCGAACGCCTCGATGTGGACCTCAGTCGGCCGGTTCGGGCCCTGTCGAAGGGCAACAAGCAGAAGCTCGGCCTGATTCAGGCGTTCATGCACCGCCCGGAATTGCTGGTGCTCGATGAGCCCACGAGCGGACTGGATCCGCTGATTCAGCGCGAGTTCATGCTCATGGTGCGGGAGGCTCGCGAGAACGGTCAGACAGTAGTTCTCAGCTCCCACGTGCTCAGTGAGATCCAGCAGACCGCCGATCAGGTCGCGGTGCTCAGCGAAGGCCGCATCGTCGCTGAAGGCGACGTCGCCTCGCTGAGACTTGGCGGACTGCGACGGGTGCGGGCGGGACTTCGGGACGGTGAAGCCGCAGCCATCCGCGCCGCACTCGACCGCATCCCCGGAGTAGTGGATGCCGAGGTAGTCGGCGGTGACCTCGTTCGGATCACCGCCACCATCGATGGGGACATCGACCCGTTGATCAAGCTGCTGGCTGCATCCACGGTGGTCGATCTCGCGATCGAGGAGCCGGATCTCGAGGAATCGGTCCTGAGCCTGTACGGCACCAACCCGAGTGGGGTGACCCGTGGCTAGGCCGCTGCCGATCTTCCGACGCTCGATCGGCGACGGCTGGCGTTCGCTGCTTGGCTGGACCGTGGGCGTAGCGGCCGTTATCAGCTTGTACCTCCCGCTGTTTCCCAGCGTCGGAGGCGACGGTCAGATGCAGCAGATCATCGAGAGCATGCCGCCAGAGCTCATCAACACCCTCGGATTCGAGACGATCGGATCCGGTGCCGGGTACACCCACGGAACCTTCTTCGGGCTGATCGGATTCGTGCTGCTGGTCATCGCGACTACATCCTGGGGCTCGGCAGCGATCGCCGGAGCCGAAGAGTCTGGACACCTCGAACTAGCGCTCGCTCACGGCGTCGGACGCGGCCAATACGCTGCAGAATCCACGCTCTCGATCCTGGCCCGCCTGGTCTGGCTCGGCGCGATCGCAACGGCACTGATCCTCGTTCTCAACGAACCAGCCGAACTCGACCTGAACCCCGGCAACGTCATCGCGACCGTCGCGGCTCTGACAGGTCTCGCGTTCCTCAGCGGCACCGTCGCCCTGGCGATAGGTGCTCTCACTGGCCGGCGCAGTGTTGCGACCGTAGCAGGCGCCGGGATCGCGGTCGTCGGGTACATGCTCAACGCGATCGCAAACCAGGTGAGTGACGTCGAGGCCCTTCGGGCCGCGTCCCCCTACGCCTGGGCCTACCAGCACAACCCGCTACGTGACGGTGCCGACTGGGGCGGGCTTCTCCTGCTGTGGGGCGCTGGCGCGGTGCTTGCCGGGCTCACAGTCGTGGTGTTGCGCCGCCGGGACATCGTCGGCTGAGCGCACGAATCGGCCCAGAACCGGTCGAGCGCGAAGAAGGTGACAAGTTCAGAAGCCCTAGCCGAACATCCTGCACAGCTTCTCGAGCCAGAGCGGCGCTCAGCCGGCGCATTCGACGCAGGTCGACGCCCAGGGTCGAGCGACCAGTCGGAGCTCGGGTATCTCGCCTCCGCAGACCGTGCACATCCCATAGGTTCCAGAAGCGAGCCGTTCCTCGGCTCGATCGAGCTCGGCCCGCCGCGCACGGAGGTCGCCGCGCATTCCGGCGATGCGCGACCAGTCGGAGCTGAGCGTCGAGCCCTCTGGATCGTGCTCATCGTCGACCGACTCGCCTCGGGCAAGGCGCACCGCAGTCAGCTCGCCGTCCAGTTCGACGAGTCTGGCGAGCAACTCCGAACGCGCCTCGGCGAGAGAACGTGCGGCATCTTCGAGATCCACTCCCCCAGTCTGCGCCGATCGATCAGTTTCGGAGAAGCGGCGCCATGTGCAGCTTGCCTACGATGACAACACCGACCCCAACGAAAGGGAGCCCATGGCCGACGAGGGATTCTCCACAGAAGAACGCGCCGCGATGAAGGAGCGCGCGAAGGAGCTGAAAGCCGCGAAGAACAAGGAGGACTCGGAGAAGGAGGTTCTCAAGAAGTTCGCCGAGATGACTCCCGCCGACCGGGTCATTGGCGAGTCGCTGCACAAGCTCGTCATGAGCACCGCCCCCGATCTCTTGCCCAAGAACTGGTACGGGCAACCCGCCTACTACCTCGATGGCAAGGTCATCGTGTTCTTCCAGAGTGCAGGCAAGTTCAAGACGCGCTACTCGAGCCTCGGCTTCAGTGAAGACGCGAAGCTCGATGACGGCGTGATCTGGCCCACCTCGTTCGCGCTGCTCGAATGGACTCCGGCGGTCGAGAAGCAGGTAGCGGCACTCGTGAAGAAGGCAGTAGGCTAGGCGCCTGCCTCGAGGAGTGCGCCCAACGCGGCCGCAACGATCAGGGAACGACGACCACCTTCGCCGCCTGGCCCGACGCCATGAAGTCGATGGCCTCCCTGGTCTGGTCGAGCGGGAACCTGTGCGTCACCATCGCCGAGAGGTTCACCTCCTTGTGA
>Ga0209066_10002031_pt1 | contig 25480 bp, 24 predicted proteins | sample All_14_2_FD_187198 | JGI IMG/M metagenome (GOLD analysis project Ga0209066, IMG submission 187198) | Freshwater microbial communities in response to fracking from Pennsylvania, USA - Allegheny Zone_MetaG_DW_15 (SPAdes) (version 2) ... | reverse complement strand
CAGCAGCCCCAACCGCCCGGCCGATGCCGATGGCCCACCCGACAACCCACCGGTGGACGTGCTGCAGATCCCCGATGCCGAGCCCAAGGTGGAGCCCATCAAACCCGGTGGCCCCAATAAGCCCTATGAAGTGCAGGGCGAGCGCTACACCCCGATGGTGGAAGACCGCCCGGTGATCCAGACCGGGCTGGCCAGCTGGTATGGCCGCAAGTTCCACGGCAAGCCCACCGCCAGCGGCGAGATCTACAGCCTGTATGGCATGACGGCGGCGCACCGCACCTTGCCGATCCCCAGCTATGCACGGGTACGCAACCCGCGAAACGGCAAAGAGGTGATCGTACGAGTCAACGACCGCGGCCCGTTCCATCGCGAACGGGTGATCGACCTTTCGTACGCGGCAGCGGCCAAGCTGGACTTGCTGCGCGGGCTCGGCACGGTGGAGATCGAGCGGCTCACGCACGACGCCATCCGCACCGGCAGCTGGCGCCGCCTGGCCCTGCCCGAGGTGGCCGTGGTGCAAGAGACCGAACCTGCGCCCCAGCCCAAGGCCGTGAGCGCCGCCGCCGCGATGGTGGCCACGCCGCTGGAGGCCGGCCCGGTGCAGCGCGACCCGGTGCGCACCACCGCCGGCCGCGGCTGGTGGGTGCAGCTGGGCGCCTTCAGCCAGCAAGACAAAGCCATCGAGCTGCAGCGCAACGCCGGCATCGGCCATGAGTGGCTGGCCCCGCTGCTGGCGCTGTTTCAGGAGAACGGCCTGCACAAGCTGCAAGCCGGCCCGTATGAACGCCGCAGTGACGCCACGGCGGCGATGCAGCGCATCCACGACCTGCTGGGCCTGAAGCCCATCCTGGTGAGCCGGCACTGAGGCCGTGGCCGCTGGCGCCGATCAGTCTTCGGCGGCCAACGTGCCCCGGGGCGTCAGGTTGGCGTCCCGGGCCGAAGCCTGCCAGCCCTGCACATAGGCCCCGAGCGCCATGCCGGCCAGGGCGATCAACCCGGCCCAGTTGCCCGCCCCCAGCCCGGCAATGGCCGGGCCTGGGCACACGCCGCACAGCCCCCAGCCGATGCCGAAGATGGCCGCACCCAGCACGGTGTCGCGGTTCATCAACGACGCATGGGTGCCAAAGTGCCCGCTGACCAACGGGCGCCGCAGCCAGCGCGGGGCAAAGCGCAACACTGGCAGCACCACCGCCACCGCACCGCCCATCACCAACGCCAGCCCGAAGTCCTGCCAGCGCAGGAACTGCAGCACCACCTCGGGCGACAGCATCGTCGACCAGGCCAGCCCGGCACCAAACAGGGCGCCGCCGGCCACCATCACCAACGCTTCACGCAGCTTCATCTCATGCCCCCTTGAGCGCCAACACCAGCTGCGCGGTGGCAAATGCGGTGGCCATGAAGGTGAGCACCGCCACCAGCGACGGCAGCTGCAGCGAGCCCAGTCCGCAGATGCCGTGGCCTGAGGTGCATCCGCCCGACCGCCGCGCGCCATAACCCACCAGAACGCCGCCCAGCGCGAGCTGCCACACCGGCACCTCGGTGCGCAGCGGCACCCCCGGCCCGAAGGCCGACCACCAGCCGCCAGCACCCAGCACCAGGCCCAGCGCCAGCCACAACCGCCAAGCCCGGCTCTCCAGCCAACGCGCCTGCTGGAAGAAGCCCAGCCGTGACACGTAAGACCAACTGCTGCTGAACACCGAGCTCATGCCCGCCACATGGCCGCTGAGCAAATAGACCAGCGCGGTGGCCGCGCCGATGCACAGGCCACCAGCCAAGTAGTGCCCCCAACCGTTGGGAAAAAGGGCGCCCCAGATCACATCCATCGTCTTGTCTCCTTCAGCTCAGCACCACAGGCTCGGGCTCCAGGCGAATGCCAAACCGGCCATACACACTTTCCTGAATCGCCCGTGCCAGCGTCACCACCTCGGCGCCGCGGGCGCCACCCCGGTTGACCAGCACCAGCGCCTGCTTGTCATACACGCCTGCGCCCCCCACGCCCTTGCCCTTCCAGCCGCAGGCGTCGATCAGCCAGCCGGCAGCGAGCTTGAAGCTGCCGTCGCCCATGGGGTAGTGCACCAGGTGCGGATCACGGGCGATGATGTCGCGGCACTGCTCGGCCGTGACCACCGGGTTCTTGAAGAAGCTGCCGGCGTTGCCGATCACCGCCGGGTCGGGCAGCTTGGCGCGGCGCACGGCGCACACCCAGTCGAAGATCTGGCGGGCATCGGGCGCGGTGATGCCGGTCTCTTCCATCTTGCGCTGCAGATCCAGGTAGCCCAGCATCGGCTGCCAGGGCTTGGGCAGGCAAAAGCGCACCCGGGTGATCACGCTCTTGCCGGCCAGGCCTTGCTTGAAGACGCTGTCGCGGTAGCCGAAGCGGCAAGCCGCCTTGTCCAGCGTGACCTTGCGGCCGGTGATCAGGTCGATGGCATCCAGCGAATCAAAGCGGTCAGCCAACTCCAGCCCGTAGGCGCCAATGTTCTGCACCGGTGACGCCCCCACGGTGCCGGGGATCAGCGCCAGGTTCTCCAGGCCGCCCAGGCCCTGATCAAGCGTCCAGGCCACCAGGCCATGCCAGTTTTCACCGGCACCGGCCTCGACGATCACGGCGTCATCCCGCTCGGCCACGATGCGCTTGCCCAAGATCTCAACACGCAACACCACATCCGCCACGTCGCGCGTGAGCACGATGTTGCTGCCCCCGCCGAGGATGAACTTGCGCGCGCGGCCATACTCGGGGTGGTCAACCACCCGGCGCACGTCGGCCTCCTCTTCGAGATGGATCAAGGTGGCTGCCATCGCGGGCAGGCCGAAGCTGTTGTAGGGCAGAAGGCTCACGCCATGTTCGATGCGCATGGCAGAATTTTGCCCGTTCGGGCCACGGCACCTTTTTTCAAGCCCGTGGCACGCCCTCATCCCCTCACCGCAAGCCCGTCCCATGCCCAGTTTTGACACCGTGCTCGAACCCAATCTGGTGGAGGTGCGCAACGCGCTGGACCAGGCCAACAAGGAAATCGGCACCCGCTTCGATTTCAAGGGCTCCGACGCCCGCATCGAACAGAAGGACAAGGAGCTCACCCTCTTTGGCGACAGCGACTTCCAGCTCAGCCAGGTGATGGACATCCTGGTGGCCAAGCTCACCAAGCGCAGCGTCGATGCCCGCTTCCTGGACACCACCGCCAAGATCGAGAAGATCAGTGGCGACAAGGTGAAGCAGCTGGTGAAGGTGAAGGCCGGCATCGAAACCGAGCTGGCCAAAAAGATCCAGAAGCTGATCAAGGACAGCAAGATGAAGGTGCAGGCCAGCATCCAGGGCGATGCCGTGCGAGTGCAAGGCGCCAAGCGCGACGACCTGCAGGCCGCCATGGCGCTGATGCGCAAGGAAATCACCGAGGTGCCGATCTCCTTCAACAACTTTCGCGACTGAGCCGATGGCCTTCACCCACCGCCGCAAGCTGATGACCGGTGCCGCGGCCCTGCTGGCCGGTGCCGCTGGTGCCGTGTGGTGGCGCCGGCGCGACCGCCGCCCGGCAGACGACCCCAAGCTGCGCCCCTACGACGAGCAGGCCGACGTGCGCGCCGAACTGGCCCGCGCGCAGCAGACGGCTGCGGCCCAAGGCAAACAGGTGCTGGTGGTGTTCGGCGCCAACTGGTGCCCGGATTGCCGCATCCTGGAGCGCACGGTGTTGCTCGGTGGCCCGCTTGCCACGCACCTGGCGGCCGGCTATGTCAAGGTCAAGGTGAATGTGGGCCAATTCGACCGCCACATGGACCTCAATGAAGAACTCGGACGCCCAGCACGCGCGGGCATCCCTTCGCTGGCCATCACCGATGCGCAAGGCAAGGTGCTGCGCGTGGTGGATGCCCGCCACCTGGCGCGCGCCCAGCACCGCGGCGAAGACAGCGTGATCGAGGCCATCGAACAAGGCGGCGTAAGCGAAACCTGAACCCGCGAGCCAAGCCCCGTTGGCAGATTGATAATCGCCGCCTTATGCGCCTGATCTCCGGAATCCATCGAACCGACGTGGCGCCTGATTGCGCGCTGACCATCGGTAACTTCGATTGTGTGCACCGCGGCCACCAGGCCATGCTGGCGCTGTTGAAGAGCGAGGCCCGCCACCGTGGCTTGCCCAGCTGTGTGCTCACCTTCGAGCCGCATCCGCGCGACTACTTTGCCCGCCGCGCCGGCCACCCGGAGAAAGCACCGGCCCGCATTTCCACGCTGCGTGACAAGCTGGCCGAGCTGGAGCGTTGCGGTGTCGACCAGGTGGTGCTGCTGCGCTTCAACGAGTTGCTGGCCAACGCCAGTGCCGAAGACTTCGTGCAGAAGGGGCTGGTGGGCCACCTGGGCGCCAAGTACGTGCTGGTGGGCGACGACTTCCGCTTCGGCGCCCAGCGCCGTGGCGACTACGCCATGCTCGACCAGATGGGCGAGCAGCTCGGCTTCGACGTGGCACGCATGATGAGCTACGAGGTGCACGGCCAGCGGGTCTCCAGCTCGCTGGTGCGCGAGGCCCTGGCCGCGGGTGACATGGCCAAGGTCAGCGCCATGATGGGCCGCACCTACAGCATCTCGGGCCATGTGATCCACGGCCAGAAGCTGGGCCGCGAGCTGGGCTTTCGCACGCTGAACCTGCGCTTTCCCGGCGGCAAGCCGGCCGCAGCGGGCATCTTCGTCGTGCAGGTGAACGGCCTGGGCCGCCCGCTGCCGGGTGTGGCCAGCCTGGGCGTGCGGCCCACGGTAGAAAACGCCGGGCGCGTGCTGCTGGAAGTGCACTGCCTCGACTGGCCGGCCGAGCTGGGCCCCGATGGCGCGTACGGCCGCGAGGTGTCGGTCGGGTTCATGCACAAGCTGCACGACGAGCGCCGTTACGAGTCGCTGGAAGCACTGCGCGCCGGCATCGACCAAGACGTGCTCGACGCCCGCGCCTGGTGGGCCGCGCACCCGCCGCGTGGCTGAACAACGGCCGAGCGGCCCCGCCCGTAAAATCGCAGGCTTCGCTCGCGGCACGCGAGCCCCTACTGCCACCGCATCCGCCCCGATGCGGCGCCCCATGACCGACGCCAGCAAGACCGACGACCGCGCGGACTACCGCGCCACGCTCAACCTGCCCGACACCCCCTTCCCCATGCGCGGCGACCTGCCCAAGCGCGAGCCGGGCTGGGTGAAGGCCTGGGAATCGCAGGGCCGCTACCAGCGCCTGCGCGACGCCCGCCACGGCGCACCGAAGTTCGTGCTGCATGACGGCCCGCCCTATGCGAACGGCCAGATCCACATCGGCCACGCCGTCAACAAGATCCTGAAGGACATGATCGTCAAGGCGCGCCAGCTGGGGGGCATGGACGCACTGTACGTGCCGGGCTGGGACTGCCACGGCCTGCCGATCGAGAACCAGATCGAAAAGACATTCGGCCGCGGCCTGCCGCGCGACGAGGTGCAGGCCAAGAGCCGCGCCTACGCCACCGAGCAGGTGGCCCTGCAGATGGCCGATTTCAAGCGCCTGGGCGTGCTGGCCGATTGGGAGCACCCCTACCGCACGATGGACTTCGGCAACGAAGCCGGCGAGATGCGCGCGCTGAAGCGGTTGATGGAGCGCGGCTATGTGTACCGCGGCCTCAAGCCGGTGTACTGGTGCTTCGACTGCGGCTCGTCACTGGCCGAGTTCGAGATCGAATACGCCGACAAGGTGTCGCCCACCATCGACGTGGCCTTCTTGTGCGCCGAGCCCGAGAAGCTGGCCGCCGCCTTCGGCCTGCCCGCGCTGAACAAAGACGCCTTCGCCGTCATCTGGACCACCACGCCGTGGACCATCCCCGCCAACCAGGCGCTGAACCTCAACCCCGCGCTCACCTACGCGCTGGTGGACACCGAGCGCGGCCTGCTGCTGCTGGCCGAGGCGCTGGTCGAGAAATGCCTTGAGCGCTTTGGCCTCACCGGCCAGGTGATCGCCACCACGCCGGGCCAGGCGCTGGATCACCTGCAGTTCAAGCACCCGTTTGCGCATGTGGACGAGGGCTTCAACCGCCTCTCCCCCGTCTACCTGGCCGACTACGCCACAGCGGATGACGGCACCGGCATCGTGCACGCGGCGCCGGCCTACGGCGTGGATGACTTCAACTCCTGCGTCGCCCACGGCCTGAAGTTCGACGACATCCTGAACCCGATGCAGGGCAACGGCGTGTATGAAGAAGCGCTGCCGCTGTTCGGCAAGCAGTTCATCTGGAAGGCCAACCCGCTGATCGTGCAGGCGCTGCAGGATGCCGGCCGGCTGCTGAACACCAACAAGCTCAGCCACAGCTACCCGCACTGCTGGCGCCACAAGACACCGGTGATCTACCGCGCCGCGGCGCAGTGGTTCGTGCGCATGGATGAGGGCGACGGCGTGTGCACCGTCGACAAGGCCCCCGGCACGCTGCGCCAGACCGCGCTGCAGGCCATCGACGAGACCGCCTTCTACCCCGAGAACGGCCGCGCCCGCCTGCGCGACATGATCGCCAACCGGCCTGACTGGTGCATCAGCCGCCAGCGCAACTGGGGCGTGCCGCTGCCGTTTTTCCTGCACAAGGTGAGCGGCGAGCTGCACCCCGACACGCTGCCCCTGATGGACCGCGCCATCGCGCTGGTAGAAGCTGGCGGCATCGAGGCCTGGTCGAAGCTCGACCCAGCCGAGTGGCTGGGCGCTGACGCTGACAACTACGCCAAGAGCACCGACATCCTGGATGTGTGGTTCGACTCGGGCTCCACTTTCTCGCACGTGTTGAACGCCAAGGGGGGCAGCCATGCCGGCGGCGGCCATGAACAAGGCCCCGAGGCCGATCTGTACCTGGAAGGCCATGACCAGCACCGCGGCTGGTTCCACAGCTCGCTGCTGCTGTCCTGCGCGCTCAACGGCCGCGCGCCCTACAAGGGCCTGCTGACCCACGGCTTCACGGTGGACGGCGCCGGCCGCAAGATGAGCAAGAGCCTGGGCAACACCGTGGCACCGCAGCAGGTGAGCGAGAAGCTGGGCGCCGAGATCATCCGCCTGTGGGTGGCCTCGACTGACTATTCGGGCGACCTGGGCATTGACGACAAGATCCTCGCCCGCGTGGTGGATGCCTATCGCCGCATCCGCAACACGCTGCGCTTCCTGCTGGCCAACACCAGCGATTTCGACCCCGTGGCCGATGCCGTGGCGCCGGCCGACCTGCTGGAGATCGACCGCCACGCACTGGCCCGTGCCGCCGAGGTGCAGGCCGAGATCCTGGCGCATTACGAGGTGTATGAATTCCACCCGGTGGTGGCCAAGCTGCAGGTCTACTGCTCCGAAGACCTGGGCGCCTTCTACCTCGACGTGCTGAAGGACCGCCTGTACACCACCGCCCCCAAGAGCCTGGCGCGCCGCAGCGCCCAGACCGCGCTGTGGCACATCACGCATGCCATGCTGCGCTGGATGGCGCCGTTCCTCAGCTTCACCGCTGAAGAGGCCTGGCAGCTGTTCGGCCCGAACAAGGAAGCCACCGACACCATCTTCACCGAAACCTACACCCGCCTGCCCGAGCCCGACGCCGCACTGCTGGCCAAGTGGGCCCGCGTGCGCGCCGTGCGCGAGGTGGTGAACAAAGAAATCGAAGCGGTGCGTGGCACCGGCGCTGTGGGCGCTTCGCTGCAGGCCACCGTGCAGGTCACCCTGCCGGCGCAAGACCACGCCGTGCTGGCGTCGCTGGGCGACGACCTGAAGTTCGTCTTCATCACCTCGGCCGCCTCGTTGGCTGTGGGTGACGCGCTGCAGGTGGTGGTCACGCCCAGCACCGCGCCCAAGTGCGAGCGCTGCTGGCACTACCGCGACGATGTGGGCAGCGACGCCGCGCATCCGACGATCTGCGGGCGGTGCGCGAGCAACCTGTTCGGCAGCGGCGAAACGCGTACAGTTGCCTGACCCATCGCCCCTCACCCGGAGAGCCCACGATGCACCGCGATCCAGCCTACGCCGCCCTGTTTGCCCTGCCGGTAGCCGAACGACTGCAGTTGGTCGAGGATCTATGGGACAGCATCGCAGCCGATCAGGAACAGGCCCCGGTGATGCCGCCCGAAGTGCTCACCGTGCTGCGCGAGCGTCAAGCGCGGTATGAGGCCAACCCCGACGATGTGCTCACCTGGGACGAGGTCAAGCGTCAACTGCACAGTGGTGAATGAAGCCGCTGTTCTTCACGCCATCAGCACGGAACGATCTGCGCGACGCACGGCGCTGGTATGAAGCCCAGCGACTGGGGCTGGGTGCAGCGTTTGATCTGGCCATTGAGGCCACGCTGACACGCATCCAACGCATGCCCGCTGCCCACGCCATGGTGGGGCCACACAGCCTGCCTGCCATGCGATGCGCCGTCGTGCGACGCTTCCCGTATGAAATCTACTACCAGGATGAAGAGGCCCGAGTGGTCATCCTCCTGGTCTTCCACACCGCTCAAAACCCTGCTCGCGCCGTTGCCCGGTTGCGCCATCACTGACCTCATGGCCTCACGCTCCTCCTCGCGCTCGTCCTCTCGCACAGCTGCATCCCTGTGGTCCTGGCTCTCGTTGGCGGCCATCGTCATCGCGCTCGACCAGCTCACCAAGCTGCTGATCCTGGCGAAGTTCCAGTACGGCGATGGCGTGGTGATCACCGGCTTCTTCAACCTCGTGCGTGCCCACAACACGGGCGCCGCGTTCAGCTTCCTTGCCAACGCAGCCGGCTGGCAGCGCTGGTTCTTCATCGGGCTGGGCATCGCCGCGGCGGGCCTCTTCATCTGGATGCTGCGCCAGCAGGCACACCAGAAGCTGTTTGCCTTTGCGATGGCCATGCTGCTGGGTGGCGCCTTAGGCAACGTGATCGACCGCGTGTGGCATGGCTATGTGGTCGACTTCCTGCAGTTTCATTGGAGCTGGTTGTCGCCTCTGTTCCCGGGGGGCTACTTCCCGGCGTTCAACGTGGCGGACAGTGCAATCACAGCCGGTGCCATCGGGCTGATCCTGGACGAGTTGCGCAGGGTTCGTCGCGGCTGATCCAGCCACACGACCGGCACGCCATGGCCAACCCGCTGCTGTCGATACGTGATCTGGGCCGGCTGACCGACATCGCCGGCGTGCTGATCAAGCACGGCCTGGGTGACTTGGTGCGGCGCTTCGGCCTGGCCGATGCGCTGGAAAAAGCCGGCCACCAGTTGCGCTGGGACCACGCGGCCGACCTGGCCAAGATGCCGCTGCCCGAGCAGCTGCGCCATGCACTCGAAGAGCTGGGGCCCACCTTCGTGAAGCTGGGCCAGATCCTCGCCGGCCGGGCTGATCTGCTCGGCCCCGATTGGATCGCCGAGCTTGAGCACCTGCACAGTCGCGTGCCGGCCTTGCCGCTGGACGATCTGCTGCCCCAGCTGACCACCGCGCTCGGGGCCCCGCCGGAGGACGTGTTCGCCCGCTTCGACACCGAGCCGTTGGCTGCTGGCTCGATCGCCCAGGTGCATGGAGCGCAGTTGCACAACGGCACCGAAGTGATCGTGAAGATCCGCCGCCCGGGCATTCGCGAAACCATCGACGCCGACCTGCGCCTGCTGCTGCGCTTTGCCGCCGCCGCCGAGGCGCGCATGCCCACGCTGGCGCCTTACCGACCGCAGCAGTTGGTGCGCGAGTTCGGCCGCTCGCTGCAGCGTGAGCTGGATCTGGCCAGCGAATGCCGCAACGCCGAGCGCATTGCCGCCAACCTGGCGCCGCTGGGCTATGTGGACGTGCCCGCGGTGCATTGGTCGCTCACCCAGGCCGGCGTCAACGTGCAGACGCGGGTGGGCGGCATCCCCGGCGAGCAGGTTGGCTTGCTCACCGCCGCCGGGCTCGACCGCCACCTGCTGGCCCGCCGCGGCGCGCGGGCGGTACTGAAGATGATCGTGGAAGACGGCTTCTTCCACGCCGACCCGCACCCGGGCAACCTCTTCTACCTGCCCGGCAACCGCATCGCCTTCATCGACTTCGGCATGGTGGGGCGCCTGTCCAGCCGCCGCCGCGAGGACGTGCTGCAGCTGCTGCTGGGCCTGGTGCAGCGCCGCCCGCGCCAGGTGGCCGATGTGATGCTCGACTGGGCCGGCATCAGCGCTGACAAGGTCGACCAAGGCCAGCTCGAAGCCGAGATCGAAGACTTCGTCGACCAGTACCACGGCACCCCGCTGGCCGAGTTGAATCTGGGCCAGATGCTCAACGACGTGGCCGCCATCATGCGTGAGCACCGGCTGGCACTGCCCTCGGAACTGGCGCTGTTGATCAAGGTGTTCATCACGCTGGAGAGCATGGGCCGCGGGCTCGACCCCGAATTCCAGATGGCCACCGAAGCCCTGCCCATCCTGGAACAGGTGGCGCGGGCCCGCTATCAGCCCAAAGCCCTGGCCGAGCGCGGCTGGGAGTCGTTGCTGGAGATGTTGAAGATCGGCCAGCAGCTGCCGCACGATGTGAGCCGCCTGCTGCGCGCCGCGCGGCGCGGGCGGTTGCAGGTGGCCGTGGACATCCAGCACCTGCAGACCCTGGGCGACAAGATCGACCAGGCGGCTACACGCATGTCGGTGGCGCTGGTGATCGCCGCGCTGATCGTGGGCTCGTCCATCGTGATGACGGTGGGCGGCGGGCCGCAGTTGCTGGGGCTGCCGGCCTTCGGCCTGCTGGGCTTCGTCGGCGCCGGGATCGGTGGCGTGTGGCTGGTGCGGTCAATGATGCAGGCGGCCAGGCAGCGCCACCACGACGACTGACGCTGCGCCAAGGCGGTGCAACGATCCCGCCCAGCCAGGGCCAACCGTCCGCAGCCTCAAGTTCTACATCCCTGTTTACCCTTGCGAAAGCTGTGTTTTGGGGCAGGCCCCGATGCCAAGCTGACACTTCTCGCCTACGGTACTTCCTGCCTCTTTGATGCAGATGAAGGACAACACCGATGGACGGCGTGCATTTGGCTTCCCCCAGCGTCACTGACACCGCACCCGTGCCACCGGCCGATGGATCGGCGGCGCCAACCTCGGCTTTCTCGATCCGGCTGAACCAGATTGGCCTGGCCGAGCCGCTACGCTGGCTGGCTCTGGGCTGGCGCGACTACACCCACCACCCCGGCATCGGCTCGTTCTACGGCCTGTGCTTCATGGTGATGGGCTGGTCGCTCATGAAGGTGTTCGAGGCGGCACCGGCCTACACGTTGGCCTTGTCGGCCGGGTTCCTGCTGATGGGGCCGTTCCTGTGCATGGGGCTGTACCAGGTCAGCATGCGGCTGGAGCGTGGCGAAGCGCCCGATTTCGGCGACTCGCTCACCGCCTGGGACAGCCACATCGGCCAGATGGCCATCTTCGGCTTCGTGCTGCTGGTGCTGGAGATGCTGTGGGGCCGCGCCTCGCTGGTGATCTTTGCCGTCAGCTTTGAAGGCATGCCTGATTTCAAGGGCTCGCTGATGGCGCTGGTGAACCCGGAGAACATCGAATTCATCACCGCCTACCTGTGTGTGGGCGCGCTGTTTGCCAGCCTGATCTTCGGCGTGAGCGTGATCTCGATCCCGATGATGCTCGACCGCCAGGTGGATGCCATCACCGCCGGCCTCACCAGCCTGCGCCTGGTGCTGACACAGCCGATGGTGATGCTGTTCTGGGGCGCGCTGCTCGCTGCGCTGGTGGTGGTGGCACTGCTGCCCTGGTTCTTCGGGTTGCTGGTGGTGGGGCCGGTGCTGGGACATGCCTCCTGGCATGCCTACCGCGCGGCGGTGGCGCAGGACGACGAACCCGCCGCCTGACCACTCGCCCTCGCCGTCGCGTCCTCAGGGCAGCAGCACGGTGCTGCCGGTCGTGAGTCGCGATTCCAGCTCGCGGTGGGCCTGGGCGGCATCCTTCAGCGCATGGCGTTGGTCAATGCGCAATTGCACGGCGCCACTGGCCACCATCTTGAAAAGATCATCGGCCATCTCCTGCAGCCGCCCTGGGTGCGCCGCGTGGGTGAACAGCGTGGGCCGGGTCAGGTAGAGCGACCCTTTGGCGGCCAACTGGCCAATGGCAAACGGCGGCACCGGCCCGGAAGCATTGCCGAAGCTCACCATCAGGCCAAAGGGCGAAAGGCAATCGAGCGAGCGCTCGAAAGTGTCCTTGCCGATGGAGTCGTACACCACCTTGACGCCCTGACCATGGGTGATGTCATCCACCCGGCGCACGAAGTCTTCCTCAGCGAGGTTGATCACATGAGCCGCGCCGTGCTGACGGGCCAGTTCGCACTTCAACGCATTGCTGGCGGTGCCGATCAGGCGCAGGCCCAGTGCCTTGGCCCATTGGCAGGCGATCAGCCCCACGCCGCCTGCGGCGGCATGCCACAGCACGAAGTCACCGGGCTGCAGCCCATCGGCCGGCAGCGTGCGGCGCAGCAGGTACTGCACCGTCATGCCCTTGAGCATCATCGCGGCGGCGGTGTGGCTGTCGATGTCATCAGGCAGTTTCACCAGCGGCTCGGCCGGCATCACCCGACGCTCGCTGTAGGCCCCGACCGGGCCGGTGGCATACGCGACGCGGTCCCCCACGGCCACATGGCTCACATCCCGGCCCACCGCTTCCACCACGCCGGCCGCTTCGGTGCCCGGCACCAAAGGCAGCGGGTTGGCATACAGCCCGGTGCGTTGGTAGACCTCCAGGAAATTCACGCCAACCGCTTCGTGGCGAATCAACACATCACCGGGGCCCACCACCGGCAGGGGCCGCTCCACCCACTGCAGCACCTCGGGGCCGCCAAACTGCTGGATCTCGATGACGTGGTTCATGGCAGGCTTCATGGCATGGCTTCGGGACCACAAGCTTAAGCGAGGCCGCCCCTGCCGTGACCGGGCCGAACCCAAAGAACGCGCTGCCAACAGGCCGCTTTCTCGCTACGATGGCCGCGCACTGCCGCTGCCTACTGGCCACTCCCCGCGGCAGCTTCTCTCGCCGACACCACATTCGCCCAGCATGCACCTCACACCCCGCCTGGTCGGCCTGCTGACCGTGCCCCCAATGCTGTGGGCCAGCAATGCCGTCATCGGGCGCATGCTCGTGCCCCTGGTGCCGCCCATGGCCCTCAATGCGCTGCGCTGGGTGGGCGCGCTCGCCATCCTGCTGGTGCTGGGCTGGCGCGCCGTGGCCACGCCGCAAGCCCGCGCCGATGTGCTGGCGCGCTGGCGCTACCTGGCCCTGCTGGGGCTGCTGGGCATTGGCGTCTACAACGCGCTGCAATACCTGGCGCTGCGCACCTCCACGCCCATCAACGTGACGTTGATCGCCTCCAGCATGCCGGTGTTCATGATGCTGGTGGGCGCGCTGTTCTTCCACATCACCCCCACACGCCAGCAACTGCTTGGCACGGTGTTCTCGATGAGCGGCGTGGTGATGGTGCTGACACGCGGCATGCCCACCCAAGTGGCCGAGATCCACTTCGTGCGCGGTGACCTGCTGATGCTGCTGGCCACCTTCGGCTGGGCCTGCTACAGCTGGCTGCTGGTGCGTCCACCGCGTTGGGCTTTGCAGCCCGTGCGCGCCAGCGTGACCAACGCGACAGGCGATGAACGCCCCTGGAACTGGGCCGAGTTCCTGCTGGTACAGCTGCTGTTCGGCGTGCTGTGGGCCGGCGCCGCGGCGGGCATGGAACAGGCCATCGCGCCACGCGACATCCAATGGCACCCCCTGGTGGTGGCCGCCGTCGCATTCATCACCATCGGCCCCTCCGTGGTGGCCTACTGGTTCTGGGGCGAAGGCGTGGCGCTGGGCGGGCCGGCACTGGGAGCCATCTTCAACAACCTCACCCCCCTCTTCGCCGCGATCCTCTCGGCCCTGGTCCTGGGCGACCTGCCCCACTGGTACCACGGCGTAGCCTTCGCGCTGGTGGTGGCCGGCATCCTCGTCTCCACCCGACGCCCAACCACCTGAGTCACAACACACCTGAAGCACCTCTCACGAGCTTCAAACGAACCCAAGCACCTGAGCCTCACACCCCACCCCGGCGTGACGCCGTGGATCCGGCTCCGCCGGTCCGCCGGTGTCGCCCCCTTGAGGGGGCGGCCGTCAGGCCGTAGGGGGTGGGCTAAAGTTTTTGCGCTTGCATGAAGCCATCGAACCTCGCCTCGGTGAACCGGAACCACAGGTTCTGGTCACGCTGGAAGTTGCGGTAGTCACCGTAGATCTTCTTCCAGTTGGGGTTCGAAGCCGAGAGCTCATCGTAGATGGCCATCGATGCCTTGAACGACGCATCCATCACGTCCTTCGGGAACGGCACCAGTTTCACCTTGGAAGCAAAGAGCTGCTTGAGCGCCACCGGATTGCGAGCATCGTACTTGGCCTGCATGTCCACATGCGCATAGGTGGCCGCGGCATCGACCATGGCCTTGTACTCGGGCGTCAGGCCTTCATAGGCCTTCTTGTTGAGGTACAGGTCGATCTGAGGGCCACCTTCCCACCAGCCGGGGTAAGCGTAGAACGGCGCCACCTTGTTGAAACCGAGCTTCTGGTCGTCGTACGGGCCCACCCATTCGGCGGCGTCGATGGTGCCTTTTTCCAGCGCCTGATAGATCTCACCACCAGGAATCTGCTGTGGAATGGCGCCGATGCGCTCGATCACCTTGCCGGCAAAGCCGCCGATGCGGAACTTCAGACCCTTCATGTCGGCCAGGCTTTTCACTTCCTTGCGGAACCAGCCACCCATCTGAGCACCGGTGTTGCCGCAGGCGAAGTTGACGATGTTGTACTGGTCGTAGAACTCGCGCATCAGCTTCAGGCCGTTGCCTTCAAACGTCCAGGCGGTCATCTGGCGGCTGTTCATGCCAAAGGGAATGGCCGCGCCGATGGCAAAGGTGGGGTCCTTGCCGAAGAAGTAGTACGGCACGGTATGGCAGCACTCCACGGTGGCGTTCTGCACGCCATCGACCACCGAGAACGCCGGCATCAATTCGCCGGCGGCATGCACCGTGACCTGAAACTTCCCGCCCGACAGATCGGCCAGCTTTTTGGCAAAGGTTTCGGCGCCACCGTACAGCGTGTCCAGTGACTTGGGAAAGCTGGACGCACAACGCCAGCGGATATTGGCTTGGGCATGCACGATGGCCGGCGCCGCGCCAGCGGCCAATACACCGGCAATACCGCTGTGGCGGATGAAGGAACGACGTTCCATGGTGGGGCTCCTCTGTGTTCTGACAGGTTGCAGTGGCGCCATTCTAGGAACGCCCCTGCACCCCTCGCTCGGGGGTTTTCCTGCCGCATCACAAAGCGTTGCCAGGGCGCCGCGTCAGCGCCCTGCAAGCTTTCGGCTCCAGCTCAGTGACCTGCCAAAGTCATGCGATCAATCAGGATCGAGCCCAGCGTCTTCGAACCCGTGGTGTAGGTGTCCGCACCCACGGCAACGATGCCCTTGAGCATGTCGCGTAGGTTGCCCGCGATGGTGACCTCTTCGACCGGGTGCACGATCTCGCCGTTCTCCACCCAGAAGCCGGCCGCGCCACGCGAGTAGTCACCCGTCACGTAGTTGACACCCTGGCCCATCAGCTCGACCACGAACAGCCCCCGGTGCAGCTTGCGCAGCATGGCTTTCAGGTCATCGCTGGGCTGGGTCAGGCGGCTGGACAGCGTGAGGTTGTGCGAGCCCCCCGCGCTGCCGGTGCTGCGCATGCCCAGCTTGCGCGCCGAATAGGTCGACAGGAAATAGCCCTGCAGCACGCCGGCCTCGACCACCTGGCGAGCCGTCGTGATCACGCCCTCGTCATCAAAGGGTGCGCTGCCCTTGCCCTTGAGCACGTGCGGATCCTCATGCACGTCGATGTGCACGGGCAGCACAGCCTGGCCCAGGCTGTCCTGCAGGAAGGTGGTTTTGCGGTACAACGCGCCGCCGCTGGTGGCCTGCACCAGGCCACCCAGCAGACCGGCGGCCAGCGTCGATTCAAACAATACCGGCACGTCGACGGTGGCCACCTTGCGGCCATGCAGGCGTGAGAGCGCCCGCTCAGCCGCGTAGCGACCAACGGCCTCGGGCGATGCCAGCTCACTGGCATCGCGCATCGAGCTGTACCAGGCGTCGCGCTGCATGTGCGCGCCCTTGCCCGCAATGGGCGAGACCGACAGCGAATGGCGCGAGCTGGCATAGCCGCCCCGGAAGCCCCGGCTGTTGCCGGCGAAAAAATGCGACTGCTGCGCCGAGACGCCGGCACCTTCAGAGTTGGTGATGCGCTTGTCGGTATCCAGCGCGGCACGTTCGGCGCGCAGCCCGATCTGCGCGGCCTGCTCGGCCGTCACCAGCCAGGGATGAAACAGATCGAGGTCACGCTCGGCCACCGCGCCCAACGCCAGGTCTTCGGCTTCGGGCAGGCCGGCAGCGCTGTCTTCGGCGGTGAAGCGGGCGATGTCGAACGCAGCACGCACCGTTTGCTCCAACGCACGGGGCGAAAAATCGGAGGTGCTGGCATTGCCGCGGCGCTGGCCCACATAGACGGTGACGCCCATCGACTTGTCGCGATTGCGTTCGACGTTTTCCACCTCGCCCAACCGCACCGAAACGCTCAACCCCACGCCTTCGGAGACTTCGGCCGCCGCGTCGCTGGCACCCAGCTGCTTGGCAATCTTCAGCGTGTCGTCGACCAGATTCCTGAACTGGTCCTTGGTGTAGGCAAAACCGTGGTCGGAGCGTGCTGAAGTCGATGAGCTCATTGTTGGTCCATGTGAAGCCACGTCCGGTCTAAAAAGACCCTGGCTGACGGGGCGCCCGTATCATAGCCACCCCCCTGCCGGCCTGCTGAAGGTCCGGCGCAGAGCCGACGATGCCACGCCACCATTCCTCTCCCTCGGCCGACAACGCCGACCATGACGCGCCTTTTCTTGAGGCCGCCAAGCCCAGCAAGACCCAGCTCAAGAAGGCCTCGCACGACCTGCAAGCCCTGGGCGAAGCCCTGCTGGAGCTGCCTCCCAAAAAGCTGGCCGCCGTGCCCATGCCCGAGCGCCTGCTGGATGCGCTGAAAGACCTGCGGCGCATCAAGAACTTCGAAGGCCGGCGCCGCCAGCTGCAGTACGTGGGCAAGCTGATGCGCGATGTCGACCCCGAACCGCTGCGCGAAGCCGTGGCGGCCCAACGCCTGCCCAGCGCCCGCGAAACCCTGGCCCTGCACCAGACCGAAACCTGGCGCGCCCGCCTGATCGCCAGCGATGAGGCGCTGACCGAATGGCTCGACCTCTACCCCGGCCAAGATGCGCAGACGCTGCGCAACCTGATCCGCAACGCCCGAAAAGACCAGCAGCAGGCCAGCGAGGCCCAGCCGCATGACGGCGCACTGGAGCGCAAGGGCCGCGGCTACCGCGATCTGTTCCAGCTCATCAAGACCACGCTGAAGGCGGCCGCCGCTGAAGGTGAGGCCGACGAGCAGGACGATGAAGAAGGCGACGACGATGTCTGACACCGCCCTGCCGCCGCCCGAGCCGGTGAAGATCGGCCTGCTGTCGATCAGTGACCGGGCCAGCAGCGGCGTCTACGAAGACAAGGGCATCCCCGCGCTGCAGGACTGGCTGGGCCGCGCCCTGCACAACCCCATCACCTGGGTGGCCAAGGTGATCCCTGACGAACAGGCTGGTATCAGCGCGGCCCTGCGCGAGTTGGTCGACACCGAAGGCTGCCACCTGGTGCTCACCACCGGCGGCACCGGCCCCGCGCCGCGTGATGTGACCCCTGAAGCCACGCTGGCGGTGGCGCACAAGGAAATGCCCGGTTTCGGCGAACAGATGCGCCAGATCAGCCTGCGCTTCGTGCCTACGGCCATCCTGTCGCGGCAGGTGGCGGTGATCCGGGGCCAAGCGCTGATCATCAACCTGCCCGGCCAGCCCAAGTCGATTGCCGAAACGCTGGAAGGCCTGCCCCAGGCCACGCCGCCGTGCCCCGGCGTCTTTGCCGCGGTGCCTTACTGCATCGACCTGATCGGCGGGCCGTACCTGGAAACGCGCGACGCGGTCTGCAAGGCCTTCCGGCCCAAGACGGCGCAGCGCCCGGCGCGCAGCTGAACGCTAGTGCCCCTGTGGGAGCGGCTTTAGCCGCGAATTTCAGCCCACAGCGAGCTCATCGCGGCTGAAGCCGCTCCCACAAGGGGGGGCTTGTCCGTCACTTCACCAGCCGGTTCAGCCGCTCGCCATCAAACTGCTCGGTGGTGTGCGCCTCCTGCGGCACGCAGCCCTCGCTCGGCAGCTCGCGGGTGCGCCCGGCCAGTTTCTCCACCGCCTGCCACAGCAGCACAATCTGGTGCTCATGGCTGGTGGCGTTGTCGATCAGGCCTTTCATGGCCTGGGCCACCGGGTCATCGCCTTGGGTGACACCGTAGGCAGAGAAGCCCATCTTGGCCGCAGCCGCCTCGCGCGCTGCTTCGACGTTGGCCTGGATCACGCGCGCAGGGTTGCCCACCGCCGTGGCGCCCGCCGGCACCGGCTTCACCACCACGGCGTTCGAGCCAACGCGGGCGCCATCGCCCACAGTGAAGCCACCCAGCACCTGCGCATAGGCGCCCACGATCACACCCTTGCCCAGCGTGGGGTGGCGCTTGGCGCCTTTCACCAACGAGGTGCCGCCCAACGTGACACCTTGGTAGATGGTGCAGTCGTCGCCGATTTCAGCCGTCTCACCGATCACCACGCCCATGCCGTGATCGATGAAGACGCGCCGGCCGATCTGCGCGCCGGGGTGGATCTCGATGCCGGTGCAGAAACGGCCGATGTGCGAAACAAACCGCCCCATCGTGCGCCAACCACGGCGCCACAGGCCATGGGCGATGCGGTGCGTGACGAGCACGTGCAGGCCCGGATAGCACAGCAGCACTTCCAGGCGGGTCTTGGCGGCCGGGTCACGCTCGAGGATGCAGGTCACGTCCTCGCGCAAGCGCTGCATGAGGGCAACTCCGACGACCATGGCGACTCCTTGAGAACGGCCGCCGCATAAGCTCATGCGGCCGGTGATGATGCATTGGAGCGCAGTGTAGGGCGTTGCGGCCCGTGTTGCTGGCGATGGCCATCAGGCCGACCGCCGGATCGCGGGCATCGAGACGCGGGATGTGCTCAGCGCTTGGCCGGCGGCGTGGTCTTCAGGATCTGCCGTGCGATGCCACGCAGGATGTGGATCTCTTCCGCGCTGAGCTGGGCACGGTTCAACAATTGGTTGAGCCGAGGCATCAACTTCCTGGGCGCCGCGGGATCCAGCACACCCAGGTGCACCAACGCCTCGCGGCCATGCGTCAACAGGCCCTGCACGGCGTCCACCGTGGCGGGTTGCACCGGCGCGGTGCGCGCAATCACGTCAAAGCCACCCAGCGCCTGGCGCCAATCGTAAGCAATCAGTTGCACGGCCTGGGCGAGGTTGAGCGAGCCGTAGTCCGGATGCGTGGGGATGGACAGGCAGAGGTGGCATTTCCAGACGTCTTCGTTGCTCATGCCGTAGCGCTCGCTGCCAAACACAAAGGCCACCCGGCCGGGCTCGGCCGCCAGTGCCGGCATCGCCTCGCGTGGCGCCCTCGTGGGTGGGCCGAAGTCGCGCGGTGTCATGGCCGTGGCGCAGGCGGTGGTCACGCCCTCCAGCGCCTCGTCCAGCGTGGCCACCACGCGGGCGCGTACCAGGATGTCGGCTGCGCCGCTGGCCAGGGCCACCGTCTCTTCCTGCACCAGCACGTCGGGAAAGCGCGGCGCCACCAGCACCAGTTCGCGAAAGCCCATCACCTTCATCGCCCGGGCGGTGGCGCCCACGTTGCCGGGATGGCTGGTGTTGATCAACACGAAGCGGGTGGGGTCGGCGGCATCAGTCAAGGCGGACAAAGCGGTCAGGGCACGAAGCCGGCGGGTAGAATTCGCGCCCATCATAGGGTGCCGCACACCGGCCGCACCTTCGCTCTTTCAGCCCACTGCCGTCCTGCCCCCACCGCGCCTGCTCGCCACAAGCGATGCAACGCGGTACCCGTTGTCGAGAGAATTCGCCCATGTCGCAAGCCACCCTGCACCCGATGCTCAACACCGCCGTCAAGGCGGCCCGCGCAGCCGGCGCGATCATCAACCGGGCCAGCCTCGACGTCGACCGGCTGCAGGTCACGAGCAAGAGCCACAACGACTTTGTCACCGAAGTCGACCAGGCCGCTGAAGAAGCCATCATCGAAACCCTGCTGGGCGCCTACCCCGGCCACGGGATCCTCGGTGAAGAAACCGGCCGCACCCACGGCGCGCGCGACAGCGATTACCTCTGGATCATCGATCCGCTGGACGGCACCACCAACTTCATCCACGGCTTCCCGCAGTACGCCGTCTCCATCGCCCTGGCCCACAAGGGCAAGGTGGAACAGGCCGTGGTGTACGACCCCAACCGCAACGACCTGTTCTTCGCCACCAAGGGCCGCGGTGCGTTCCTGAACAACCAGCGCCTGCGCGTGTCCAAGCGCAACCGCATGCTCGAAGCGCTGATCGGCACGGGCTTCCCGTTCCGCAAGGGCGACAACTTCAAGCGCTACGTCGAGATGTTCACCGATGTGATGCAGGCCTGCGCCGGCCTGCGCCGCCCGGGCGCCGCCGCGCTCGACCTGTGCTACGTGGCCGCCGGCTGGTACGACGGCTTCTTCGAGACGGGCCTGTCGCCCTGGGACTGCGCTGCCGGTTCGCTGATCATCACCGAGGCCGGTGGCCTGGTGGGCAACTTCACCGGCGAGGCCGATTTCCTGTACCAGCGCGAGCTGGTGGCCGGCAATCCGAAGATCTATGCGCAGCTGGTGCAGATGCTGTCGAAGTACAGCCGCGTGATCAAGGAAGACGAGCTGGACACCCCGGCCGCCACCACGCCCGAGCAGGCGTTGACTGAAACCGCCAAGGCCCCGCTGGCCAAGAAGGCCGTGCGCATCAAGAAGCCCGAAGCGCCCGCCACCGAGGACGACGCGCCGCTCTGATCGACACGTGACTGTCTCGCCGAAGGATCTGCCCGTGTCGACGGCCACCGACTTCAGCGCCCACACGCCGATGATGGCGCAGTACCTGCGCATCAAAGCGGAATTTCCGGACACGCTTGTGCTGTACCGGATGGGCGATTTCTACGAGCTGTTCTACGACGATGCCCGCAAGGCGCATCGCCTGCTCGACATCACCCTCACCACCCGCGGCCAGAGCGCGGGCGAGCCGGTGGTGATGGCCGGCGTGCCGGTGCATGCCATCGAGAACTACCTGGCCCGGTTGATCAAGCTGGGCGAGGCGGTGGCCATTGCCGAGCAGGTGGGCGAGGTGGGCGCCAGCAAGGGGCCGGTGGAGCGTAAGGTGGTGCGAGTGGTGACACCCGGCACCGTGACCGACACCGAGCTGCTGGCTGACCGGCAAGACACACGGCTACTCGCCATCGCGCAAAAAGGCGCCAGCTTCGGTTTGGCCTGGCTGGCGCTCAGCAGCGGCGAACTCGGCATCACCGAATGCGGCGAGCGCGAGCTGGGCGCGTGGCTGGCGCGGCTGGCGCCGGCCGAGATCCTGGTGCATGGCGACACCTGGCCGGCCGCGGTGCGTGCCAGCGGCGCGGCCGTCACCCATCGCCCAGCCTGGCAGTTTGATGCTGACCTGGGCGAACGCAAGCTGCGCGAGCAATTGCGTGTAGCCCACCTGTCAGGCTTCAACGCCCAAGACCTGCGCCTGGCCCATGCCGCCGCATCCGCCCTGCTGAGCTTTGCAGAACACACCCAAGGCCGCGCCCTGGCGCATGTGCACACGCTCAGCGTCGAGCGCGCCAGCGACCTGCTGGAGCTGCCGCCCGCCACCCACCGCAACCTGGAGCTGACCGAGACGCTACGCGGCGAAAGCGCGCCCACGCTGCTGTCCACCCTGGACACCTGCCGCACCGGCATGGGCAGCCGCCTGTTGCGCCACTGGCTCACCCACCCCACGCGCGACCGCGACGTGCCCACCGCCCGCCACGCCGCCATCGCCGCCCTGCTGGACCACGGCATGGAACCGCTGCGCGAAGCCCTGCACGCCGTGAGCGACGTGCAGCGCATCACCGCCCGCATCGCGCTGCGCCAGGCCCGCCCGCGTGAGCTGACCGGCCTGCGCGATACGTTGGCCGCCGTGCCAGCGCTGTGCGCCAGCGTGCCCAGCGGTACCGCGCTGCTCGACCGCCTGCAAGCCCACCTGCACCCCGACCCGTCCATCCACGCCCTGCTCGCCCAGGCCATCGCTGCCGAGCCTGCCGTGCTGCTGCGCGATGGCGGCGTCATCGCCCCCGGCTTCGATGCCGACCTGGATGAGCTGCGCGGCATCGCCACCAACTGCGATGCCTTCCTGCTTGACCTGGAGGCGCGCGAACGCACCCGCACCGGCATCGGCAACCTGCGCGTGCAGTACAACAAGGTGCACGGCTTTTACATCGAAGTCACTGCCGGCCAGGTCGACAAGGTGCCCAGCGACTACCAGCGCCGCCAGACGCTGAAAAACGCCGAGCGCTACATCACACCCGAGCTGAAGGCGTTTGAAGACAAGGCACTCTCGGCGCAGGAGCGTGCCCTGACACGCGAAAAGTGGCTGTACGACCAGGTGCTGGAGCAACTGCAGCCGCACCTGGCCGCCCTGTCAGACGCCGGCCTGGCCCTGGCCAGCCTGGACGCCCTGGCTGCGCTGGCCGAGCGCGCCGCCACACTGAACTGGTGCCAGCCCGAGTTCGTGCGCCAGCCCTGCATCGAGATCGAAGCGGGCCGCCACCCGGTCGTCGAAGCAAGATTGGCTGAGACCGCCGGCGCCAGCTTCATCGCCAACGACTGCCGGCTCGATGCCAACCGCCGCATGACGATCCTCACCGGCCCCAACATGGGCGGCAAGAGCACCTTCATGCGCCAGGTGGCGGTGATCGTGCTGCTGGCGTCGATGGGCTCGTACGTGCCGGCATCCAGCTGCCGGCTCGGGCCCATCGACGCCATCCACACCCGCATCGGCGCCAGCGACGACCTGGCCAACGCCCAATCCACCTTCATGCTGGAGATGACCGAAGGCGCGGCCATCCTGCACAGTGCCACGCCGAACTCGCTGGTGCTGATGGACGAGATCGGCCGCGGCACCAGCACCTTTGACGGCCTGGCCCTGGCCGGCGCCATTGCCAGCCACCTGCACGACCGCAACCGCGCCTTCACGCTGTTTGCCACCCATTACTTCGAGCTCACCGAGTTCCCCAACAAGCATGCGCAGGCACTGAACATGCATGTGAGCGCGGCTGAGAGTGGGGACGACATCGTGTTCCTGCACGCCATCGAACCGGGCCCCGCCAGCCGCAGCTACGGCGTGCAGGTGGCCCGCCTGGCCGGCATGCCGCAGCCCGTGCTGCGCCAGGCCCGCGCTGCCCTGGAGGCACTGGAATCGCAGGCCCGCGCGGGTGATGTGCAGATCGACCTGTTTGCCCTGCCCGAACCCATCGCCCCCAACGCCCATGAGGCGGGCGCCCCTTTGCAAGCGGCCCTGGCCGCGATCGACCCCGACACCCTCACGCCGCGTGAAGCGCTGGATGCGCTCTACCGGCTCAAGGCCCTGGCCTCCTGAATCTCCTCTGAAACGACCACGACCATGACCTACTGCGTCGGTATCCGGCTCAACGCCGGCCTCGTCTTCCTCTCCGACTCGCGCACCAACGCCGGACTGGACGCCATCTCCACCTTCCGCAAGATGATGATCTACGAGAAGGCGGACGACCGCTTCATGGTGCTGCTGTCGGCCGGCAACCTCAGTATTTCGCAGTCGGTACGCGAAATACTGCAAGTTGAAAAAATCCCTGGGCCCGAAGGCGAAGAACCCATCAGCATCTGGAATGCCAAAAGCATGTTCGACGCCGTGCGCGTACTCGGCGCGGCCGTGCGCCGCGTGTACGACCAGGACGGCCCGGCACTCAAGCAGGCCGGCATCGACTTCAACGCCAGCATGATCTTCGGCGGCCAGATCAAAGGCGAGGCCATGCGCCTGTTCCTGGTGTATTCGGCCGGCAACTTCATCGAGGCCACCCGTGAGACCTGCTTCTTCCAGATCGGCGAAAGCAAGTACGGCAAGCCCATCCTCGACCGCGTGCTCACCCCCACCACCGGGCTGGACGAAGCCGCCAAGTGCGCCCTGGTATCGATGGACTCCACCTTGAAATCGAACCTTAGCGTTGGCCTGCCGCTGGATCTGGCGGTCTACAAAGAAGGCACGTTCAAGAGCGACGAGATCGTCTGCATCGACGACAAGAACCCGTACTTTGAGATGATCCACAGCACCTGGGGTCAACGCCTGCGTGAGGTGTTTGAGGGCATCGACGACCCCCGCTGGGACGGGGGTGACGCCAAGCACCCACTGATGGTGGAATCCGAGCGTTACGAGCCGATGCGCAAGATCAGCACCCAGAGCGAACGCATCGTCTGATCCCACCACCGCCCGGCCCAGGGGGCCTCGGAGAACAAAAAAATGTCATTCATGGCCCCCCTGGCCGCCGCCGTCACGCAGATCGACGACACCGTCCTGCTGGCGCTCAATCGCGTGATGGGGCAGCACCCCGCCTGGGACCTGCTGCTCAAGCGGCTGCTGGACTTTGATCAGCTCAAGTTCGGCCTGCCGATCTACGGCATGGTGGCCCTGTGGTTCAAGGCCGGGCCCGGGCAGGCTGAACGCCGGCGCATCCTGGCCAACACGCTGTGCGCTGCGTTTGCAGGCCTCGTGCTCGCCCGCTTGTTGGCGCTGTGTCTGCCGTTCCGGGATCGGCCCTTCGTCCGGCCAGAGCTGCATTGGCAGCTGCCAGCGGGCTTTGAACCACAGATGCGCACCTGGAGCGCCTTCCCCAGCGACCATGCCGTGCTGGCCTTCGCGCTGGTGGCCGGCATCTGGCTGGTGTCACGGCGTTGGGGTTGGCTGGCGCTGGCGCATGCGGTGCTGGTGATCTGCCTGCCGCGGGTCTACGTCGGACTGCATCACCCGTCGGACATCTTCGTCGGCGCACTGATCGGCATCGGCCTCACGCTCATGCTGCAGCGTCACACGCAGCGCCCGGCTGCGCTGCTACTGGGCGCCGAGGCCCGGCGACCAGCCCTCTTCTATGGTGTAGGCGTGGTGCTGGTGTACCAAGTCATCACGATGTTCTACGCCCTGCGGGAAGGCGCGGTGCCCTTCTTCCGCTTCCTGCACACGGTCGTATCCTGAGGCCCTGCGATAAGGGGGAAGGCCAGCTTCAACCACCCCGTCGATATAATCGCGCTTTACCACGACGGCCCTGCCCAAGGGCGCCGAAGCCCCATGCATGTGCACGGGCGGGCGCCGCGGAACGCAGGGCCGCTTGACATGACCAAGTTCGTTTTCGTGACCGGCGGTGTGGTGTCCTCTCTGGGCAAGGGCATCGCAGCGGCATCCCTGGCGGCGATCCTTGAATCGCGCGGCCTCAAAGTTACCCTGATCAAGCTCGACCCCTACCTCAACGTGGACCCGGGCACGATGTCGCCCTTCCAGCACGGTGAGGTCTTCGTCACCGACGACG